>Ga0326727_10013712_pt1 | contig 17909 bp, 12 predicted proteins | sample MB2enrmetagenome_FD_207643 | JGI IMG/M metagenome (GOLD analysis project Ga0326727, IMG submission 207643) | Lab enriched peat soil microbial communities from McLean, Ithaca, NY, United States - MB29MY | ecosystem: Environmental > Terrestrial > Soil > Wetlands > Peat | place: USA: New York...
CGCCGTCGCCCACTAACGTTTGCGGCCCCTCCGGCGCGGGACAGACCGCCTGGGGCGTTCATTACAGTGATTTTCATGGGGTCTTGTGGGCCATCTTCTCTGGCCCATATTCCACTCAGGATGACCCACTTTGCAATTGGGTGCGTAGTGCATCACTCGGTGCGCACGCCTTAACTGAACGGTATTGGGCTCCAACCCCCCGAGGTTTGGAGCAATCTACGGCACACTGGACCTGCCCGAGCTTGCCGAAGCGTTCCCATACCCCAAGCCTGACAATTCAAGTAAGTGACATTGGTCGTCCACGCGGGCAGCATGCTTGTGCACGGGCCTGGAGGCTCCCGCTACAGGCGGTCCCGCAGAGTGGGACCAACGCTACGTGGCTCGGGATCTTTCATCCCTCCAAATCATCCGGGAACATGCCTAGCATTTGTAGGTGATCGATACATCCGTAGCTGGTATTCTTCGGTGGAATTCCAGGCTCAGCAGAAGAGTCATGACGTAAGAGAAAGGTCCTTCAATGCGCATTCTCTTGGTGATTCTCTTTGCCCTCTGCATGGGCAGTTTTATGGCACGGGCCGAGACGCTGTGGGTCCTCAACCCCGCCGGCGAGAGCAGCACCATGCCGGGCTTTTTTGTTGACGATCTGATTAAGCGCACGATGGAAGCACAGAATCTGCCGGGTCCCCCGCTCGCCGGACATTTTCCCCATGAGCGCCTGGAGATTCTGGAAGTCAGATTTCCCCTGGAGGAAGTTACCGACCTGTTTTACCAGCGCGGCTGGACCGACGGCCTTCCCATCGTTCCCCCTACGCTCGACCGCGTCAACGATATGCTGCGCTTTACCGACCGCTTCCCTACCGAGGTGGTGGGGATTATTGAACCGATGAAAGGCAATGCGACAGTTGAAAAAATAGCCATCAACGCGGTGATGGCGGGCGCCAGGCCGGAGTATTTTTCGGTTATTCTGGCCGCCGTCGAAGCGATTGCCGATCCGGCGTTCGACTTGTACGGCGTGCAGACTACCGACGAAAGCGTAACGCCTCTGCTTATCGTCAACGGACCGATAGCCCAGGATCTGAAGATCAACTCCGGCTACGGCGCGCTCGGGCCGGGATGGCAGTCGCAGCCAAATGCTACGATTGGCCGGGCCGTGCGGCTCGTCATTAACAACATAGGCGGAGGTTGGCCGGGAGTTGTCAGCGTGGCGGGTATCGGCCAGCCGGGAAAATATACGCTCCTAGTGGCCGAGAACGAAGAGGCCAGCCCGTGGCCCCCGCTGCACGTGGAATTGGGCTACCGCCGCGAGGCCAGTACCGTGACCGCCATCCGGGCGGAATCCGTATATAACGTTTTTGGCCAGGGACTGGACGAGTTGGCGAGTGTAATGGGTACCCTGGCCTCGCGCATGGCGACGCAGCGGGGCACCGGGTGCGTAACCGTCCTGTTGGGGCCCTATACCGCCAAACAGCTTGCCGCCAAAGGTTGGAGCAAGAACGACGTGAAGCGCTACCTGTGGAACCACTCCCGCATTCCCCTCTCCCAGTGGAAACAGCAAAGCCTTACGAGCACCGAGATCCCCGCTTGGGCCAGGAAATACGCAAAGCAACGATCTATTCCTATCGTGCCTAAGCCGGCGGACATTGTCTTGTTTGTTGCCGGATCGGGAATGCCGATCCCGCAGCATGTGTTTTTTCCGACTTGGGTTCAGAATCCTGGTCCGGGAAGGGTCACCAAGGAGATCAAGTTTGCTGCCGGCAAAAATCCACCGGCACTCTCCAAGTAGCTATCTTCTCGTTGTAGCGCGGCCGCAAATAGCGTAGCCTCACATGCCAGCTTCGCCATGGCCGCGCCTTTTTCGGCGCGATTAGGATGGGGTTTTTCCTCACATGGTTTCACGATACTGCTTCAGCAGTTCCTCGCGATTCTGCCGCAAGTCGACTCCGCTCCGGGCGTACGGATACGGCTTTGAGCCCATCAGCCCCTGCCAAAGGATGAGGTTGTACTGCTCCGCATCGACGCGATCTTCCACCGAAAAATCCATCCCCTGGGTGGCTTCGGCCCAATAGCTGGCATCGTGCGTCGGCCGGGGAACCGGCTGCCCGGCTGCCTGCGGAGGCAACGGAAGCTGCGTGTTGTACAGCATGCGGGGAACGACCGCCTGGAAAGTCCATTCCTTTTGCTTGCTGTCAAACACCTCCGTCATGGGATAGGAAGAGGCGTCGTTCAGATTCAAGTAACCGATGCCCAGTATGTCCTCGATGGTGCGGATCAGGCTAACGGTATTGTAAGAGGTGGAGACAACCGCCTTGTGTTTGACGTAAGGTCCAACCACAAAGGCGATACTGCGATGCGAGTCCATATGATCGCCGCCATCCTGAGCATCGTCTTCAATCACGAAAACCAGCGTGTCGTCCTTATAGCGGCTGGTGGCGATCTTTTGCACCACCAGGCCAACCGCATAATCGTTGTCGGCGATTTGCAGTTCCGGGGTGTTCACGCCCAGAATAGCTATCCCGAAGTTGCCGGTGTGGTCGTGAGGCAGGCGCAACAGGGTTAAAGCCGGCAGTCCGTCGCTGGCGTACTTGGTATCGAACTCCCGCTCCCATTCCTTAAAGCGGTAGAAATCGGGGAACGTCTGGTCATATCCACGAAAGTACGGATCGGTATGGGGACGAAGAGCGTCATTGGCCACATACGAAACAACGGTACTGGAGGCGGCTGGTTCGATAGTTTCGGGAATACTGTACTGCACGTTCGGCGCGGCCAGATTGTAACGGTCCAGGTCGATGAAGAACCCATAGTTACGCAGGGACAACTTGGCGCGCAGCGCGCTGTTCCAGAGATATCCGGCGCCTTGGGCGCCGTCCGGACCATCGGGGGCGGCGGCGTTGGCCTTCCCTGGCAGAATATCGGGATCGTTCGGAGTCAGCGGATTTGCCTGCAGGCGTTCCGGAAGTGTCTCGTAGCCGACGTTGATATTGCGATTGGTGCCTTCCGAATCGTAGCTGAGGCCGCGGGACGCATAGTTGACCGGCGTTTGCCGCTCCACCAGGTCAGGAGCCCGCGCCGAGGTTGACCACGACCAGCCTTCATAGCTTACTTCGCTGGTATCGTAGAAATTATCCAAGTCGACGAATTCCCGGGCCAGGCGGTGCTGGTTAGGAGTAACCGATTCCGGGAACTGTACGATCGAGGGATCGCCGTTCCCCATCTCCAGGTCGCCGAGGATCTGATCGTAAGTACGGTTTTCTTTCACGATGTAAATAATGTGGTGGATGTGCTGGCGCAAGAATGCCAGTTTCGCCGCATCGCCCACCGTTGGCCGGCGGCCGAAATGGTTGTTATCGGCAACCTGCTTGGTCAACCGGCGCAATTCTTCTACCGAAGGAGTCGGGAAACTCTGCAGTCCTGCCTTGATCAGTTGCAAGCCGTATTGATTGCTGCCCGTGCACTGCGGAGCCGGTCCGGTGGTAAGGCTGCGGCAATACTGCGGATTGGGACCGGTTGGCGATTTGCCGTTCACCACGTACATAAACGTCCCATCCGCGCTGAAGCCAACCGAATTCGGATACCATCCAGTGGGGACCAATCCTATAACCCGGTCCCCGCCGGAGCGGGCAAGATCGATTACCGCAACGTCATTCATCCAGCCGTTGGTTAAATAGAGCCGCTTCTCGTCCCGCGAGAGCGTGACACTGTTGGTGTTGTTGCCCTTGAAGGTTTTCTGATTGGCCGGCAACAGGCCGGCAGGCGCCGTCGCCGGGATACTTTCCACTAACTGATTCGAGCTGGTATTGATGACCGCGACGGAGTCGGTATTATCTTGCGCCGCATATAAGACCGACTGGTTGCCGTTCAGCACCATCTTGTTAGGCTGGCCGGAGAGTTTAATCCGTTTGACCACGACCGGAACAGAACGAATATCTACCACCACAATCTCCCGGTCGCGGATACTGGAAACATAAGCGGTGTCGTTCCCTTTGATCACCACCCAATAGGGATACTCGCCGCCCGGAACGCCGGACTGTACCGGGTTCAGCTTGCCGGGACGCAGATCGAGCTCCACTGGTTTGCTCCATCCGGTTGCTGACTTGGTCAAAATACTGATCGAGTCGTTGTAGTAGTTTGCCACCACCAGCTTTGTGCCATCGCGCGTCACGGCGATGCCGGCGGCTTGTGGCGACACGTTCCGTCCCACGCCCGAGCTGTGGCCGAGGGCAATCGGGCTGCCGGATTGTTCCACCCACTTGGCGTTATTGTCCCGCGTATAGACGTGGACATTGTCATCCACGCCGCCGGCGACGTAGAAGGTTGTGCCTGCGGGGTCAAAGACAATTCCGTTATAGGTATTCTGGATCTGGATTACCTGGGATCGTACTGGCGCTGGTTTCGAAATGTCGTAGACGAAAATGAACTGAGTCGACTCTGCCGCGTTCGTGGCGCCGGCAGAAGTCTTGACCAGGTTGTAGCCGCTGGTCAGTACCAGCAGCGTTCGGCCGTCCGGGCTGACCACAGAGGTTACTGCCTGCCCGGCGGTATAGGTCGGATTATCGGTAAAGCCGGGATTTAGAGCGACGAACCGCGCCGCACGCGGAGCGAGCGGCGTAATACGCTGGCCCGTATTCGGCAGCATCTGTCCGGACGGCAACGCGTTGTCGGCATCGGCAACCTGCCTTCGTTGAGAGAAAACGGGAAGCGCTAAGGCCACGATCAGAATAATCAGGAGGCCAGGTTTTGCGATTTCATGCCATTTCATCTTTCCGCTCCGGTACCGTGTGGCAAGGTGGAACCACTGTGGGTATGTACCTGGAAAAATATCAACGGGAGGTTACAGCGAGGTTAATTATATGTTGCACGCCTTGGTTCGATACCTGGCCGCGTCGCAAAACGACGCAATAAGGAAAGCCCGGGGGTCAAACCCCGGGACCGGTTCTTAGGAGAAGTTCCCAGTCCTGTAAGGACGACTGAGATAGTGCGCAAATACAGTCCCCACCTCGGACAAGGCTCTGTTGTCTGCTTTGTCCTAATGGGGGAACTGAACTCCCGCGGCTTTTCAACCGTCCCTACAGGACTAGCGCTCCCCTTCTCTAAGCCTTCCCGGCGTGGATACGCCGGGCTGAGTTCATAACGCCACTACGCGATGTGCAGTTACGCCAGGGGTTTCTCCTTGGCGGCGTTAACTCCGGCAATACGTCCGAAGACACTGGCAGAGACGGTGGCATTGCCGCCTAAGCGGTTCGCGCCATGGATTCCGCCCGCGACCTCGCCCGCGGCATAGAAGCGCGGAATAGGCTGCGACCAGATGTCCAACACCTGGGCTTGCGCATTGATGCGCAGGCCTCCCATGGTGTGGTGGACCGCCGGCCATTGGGCGATACCGTAAAACGGTCCTTCATCCAGCGGCAACATCGCCTTAGTGAACGCCCGGTTGAATTCGGGGTCCTTCCCGTCCTTCATGTACTGGTTGTGCTTCGCAATCGTGTCTTGCAGAGCATCCGCAGGGATCCCGAGCTTCCCGGCCAGTTCGGCCAGGGTCGCGGCCTTGACGAAGCGTCCGCGCGCCACACCCTGCTCCACTTCTTCCTTGGTTCCCATGCGGGGAACCATCTTTTCGTTGAAGATGGTAAAGGTCGGTTTCATCCCCGTGGCGAGTTCGGCGCGGGCGACCACATCGCGGCGCTCCATCTCGTTTACGAAACGCTTCCCTGCCTTATTGACGTACACAATGCCGAAACCGGGTCCACGGAACGGATATACCGCCGGCGCATCGAGCAGGCCGGTCTCCGGCTCCGCATAAGGGTAGAGCTGAATGAAGGCCAGGTGCAGGGTGTCGGCCCCAACCGCTTGCGCGTAACGAATCGTCTCGCCCGTGGCCCCCTTATGGTTGGTCGTGCTGTAGCCCGGACCCAAAGAGGGGTTGTAAATCATCCGCATGGCAACGTCGGCGCTGAATCCGCCACTGGCCAGCACCAGCGCCCGGCTGGCCTTTATGTTGAGCACGCGGCGGCCGCGCTTGACTTCCACGCCCAGCACCGGGCTTTGCGGATCGGCGTCAGCGCGCCAGATCCAGGAGATCGACGAGTTCAACACGATCTTGACGCCGCGGGCTTCCGCAATCTTCCGGATTGCCTCGGTGTAGCCGCGCCCGACCCCCTCGACGCAGGTGTGAGTGCGGTAAGCGGAATGGCCGCCCGTGCGGTTGACCACCTGGCGCAATTTCAACCCGCCACTGTCGATCATCCAGTTCAAAGTCGGCACCGCGCCCTGGACGAAGATCTTCACCAGTTCCGGGTTGTTATAAAAGTCGCCACCCTTGATCGTGTCATTGGCATGCAGTTCTGCGCTGTCGTCCCCCAAACCGAGTTTTTGGCGCAGATGGAACTCATCGTCCCAGGCGTTGTACTCACCGCCATTGATAATGGAGTTCCCCCCATAGGTGGGCATTTTCTCCAGGATCACGACCCTAGCGCCCGCCGCCGCAGCTTCTGCGGCGGCTCCTAGTCCGGCAAAGCCGGAACCCACCACCACCACGTCCCAGGTTTCATCCCACGTAGCAGGCAGCTTTCTTACCGCCGCCTCTGCCGTTCCCGGCGCAGCCATGTTGAGGGCCAAACCGGCGCTTATCGCCACGGCGCCTTTCAGTACGGAACGGCGGCTTACATTTCCATTGTTCAATTTGTCTTTGGTTTCTTTTTCCATTCCTCACCTTCCTTAGGATGACCGCTGTAAACCATTGCAAATGAATGCGTCTAACCATTTACGCCTAATCGCGCGGAGAAGCGGTGAACCGGGTCATAGAGGAACGTGATGATCTGGACGAGTCTTCAGGATATCCCCCAAACGGGGGATGGCATGCCCCTAATTAGGGATTTGCTCGGTTGCCGGAATCGAGTCTACTAGCCCCGAAAGGTACGGATACCTTGCGGGACCCCAGGCGGCGCCATGGGCGGGCACAATTCAAGAAGCGGAGGCAAGGAAATGGCTCAAAGTGTTGTGAGTGCATATACCAATCACACGGGAAGCGCAGCGGGGCTTTTGCAACTCGTGAGTTTTCAAGTCGGCCACGAGGAATTCGGGCTGGACATCCTGAAGGTGCAGGAAATTATTCGCGCGCAGGAGCTGACCCGGGTTCCCAACTTGCCGGAGTTTGTGGAGGGAATTATTAACCTGCGAGGGCGGGTGATTCCCGTCATCGGCTTGCGCAAGTGTTTTGGATTAGTAGCCGAAGAGCAGAACAAGGACCGCCGTATCGTGGTCGTCGAGGTGAACGGAGCGGTCTTGGGCTTTGTAGTAGACGCCGTCTCGGAGGTGTTGCGGGTGGCGCAGGATACCATTGAACCGCCGCCGCAGATTGGCAAGGTGGCGCGCGACTACATCTGCGGCATCGCGAAGCTCGACAGCCGATTGCTTCTGCTGTTGGACCTCGATCGTTTAATGACCGACGCGGAACAGACGGAATGCTTGGGAGCAACCGTCAACTAGCTCCAACCCCCGGCGCTGCGAATTGTAGCGCCGGCGTCCTCGCCGGCGGGCTCCCATTATTGATACTCGCAGCCCGTCGCCGAGCGCTTGCCCTGGGCTCCTTCAAAGGGACCGCAGCGCTACCAGACCAACCGGGCGTTTCGCTATTCTCATGCTCGGTGGTGCGCCGGGCTGCAAGCGGCGGGCTTCAGTCCTGGCCACCGCGGCTGAAGCCGCTCTTTGATACTCCCCGATTCACCGGGCTTCAGCCCGGTGCTTCCACCGATATGGGAACATTTGTCCGCCCATCCGCGCGGTTTTCCGTTACCCTATTACCCTATGCAAGAGCTGAAAGATCGCGTTGCCCTTATAACGGGCGGCGGCCGGGGCATTGGTGCGGCAATCGCGCTGGCGCTGGCTCAGGCCGGCGCCGATGTCGCGGTGAATTACCGGCAGAGAGCGGACGCCGCCCAATCCATTTGCGCTGAAATCTCTTCTCTTGGGCGCCGGGCCTTGGCCGTACAGGCCGACGTTTCCGTGGCTGCCGAGGTGACGGCCATGGTCCAGAAAGTGGAGCAGCACCTTGGGACGGTAAGCATTCTGGTCAACAATGCCGGAGTCGCCCGTATCCAGACGCTGGAGCAAGTCTCGGAACAGGATTGGGACGAGGTGCTGGCGACCAACCTGAAGTCCGTGTTCCTGGTAACTCAGGCAGTCGTGCGAGGAATGCGCAGGCAAGGTTGGGGACGCATTATCAATTTGTCGTCGGTGGCCGCCCACACCGGCGGAGTTGTCGGCCCGCATTACGCGGCCTCCAAAGCCGGAATGCTAGGCCTGACTCATTTTTGCGCGTCGCGATATGCACGCGAGGGTATCACGGTCAATGCCATCGCACCGGCGCTCGTCGATACCGACATGCTTTCGCACAATACAAGAGTGACCCCCGACCTGATTCCCATAGGGCGCTTCGGCAAGGTAGAAGAGGTGGCTGCGGTTGCGGTTATGCTGGCTACTAACGGTTACATTAACGGACAGACCATCAATGTGGATGGCGGATGGTACATGATGTAATTGGGGATTTCGGATTTGAAAACCCGCCAGGCAGTATGCTGCACCGGGAGAAACACCTACCACAGAGACACAGAGGCACAGAGAACACCTTTGGGATTGTGGATTTCGGATTCTGGATTTCGTTGCGGCAGCGCAGGCGTCCTGGAAATCCCCAATCCCAAATTTAAAATCCCGAATTTCTCTGTGACTTCGTTTCTCTGTGGTGGGTGTCGGATACTTGTGCCGACGAAACAATCCCAAATCCGAACCAAATCCTAAATTTGTACTTTGACTCTCAACTGGGCTTCCAACTGCCGCTGGCCTTCGTGGGTGACGCGCACCGCCCGCGGCTCCTTTGTTCGGGCCAGCCACTTCAGCTCCAGCAAGCGGCGTAACAAAGCCGCGCCCAGAGCGCCTGCCAGGTGATGCCGCCGTTCCGTCCAATCCAGACATCCGCGCGCCAGCTCGCCGCCCTTGGGGCGCAGCATGGCGGTATCGATCCCAAAAGTTTTGAACCAAACGCGCCCATTTTCAGTCAAACAATAGTGTCTGGCCGCTTCCGGCACGAGGAACCCAAGCTGCTGCAAGGCGTCATTAATGTCGGTTGCCAGCTTGCCGGCAAGATGGTTGTAGCAGGTACGCGCGAAACGAAGTTGGCGCGCCCGTGGCGATTCCGCCCACCGGTCTCTTCGCGGGGGAGGCGCCACCGCTGCGAGCGATTCCATCGCTGCGGCTACCTCCGGACCGGCCAGGCGGTAGTAGTGATGCCTTCCCTGGGTTTCCGAGGTAAGCAGCCTCCCCTCTAGCAGTTTTGCCAAGTACGCACTGGCGGTTTGCGGCGCAACGTTGGCGCACATGGCCAACTCTCCCGCGGGAAGCGCCACATCTCCCACCAGCGCCAGCAACATGCGGGCCCGGGTTGCATCCCCCATCAGAGTCGCGATCGAAGCAATACTCTCATCCATGTCGTTAAGTGTAGGCCCATACAGAAGCATAACGTTTCCATGAAGACCGAATCATCCTTCTTTTAGAAGGTCTAGCATGACCAATGGATTCACCAATCGGCTGAAGATGATTTATGAATGAAAAGAAGTGCAAGCGACTGACTCTGGCCACAATGTGCATCGCCACCTTCATGGCCATCCTCGACACAACGGTGGTTAACCTTGGTCTGCACGCCATCCAGAAGGATCTTCACGTAAGCCTTTTCGTACTGCAGTGGGTATTGGACGTCTACAACCTGGTCTACGCCGGATTCATTCTGACCGGGGGCGTGCTGGGGGACGTGTTTGGCCGTCGCCGGATCTTCATGATCGGCATTACCCTATTCACTCTGGGCTGTCTGACTTGCGCCCTGGCGCCCAACTCCGCCCTGTTGCTGGTGGGACGCGGTATCTCCGGACTGGGTGCCGCGCTGCAGCTTCCGGGAGCGCTTTCCATCCTGGCGGTAACCTTCCGGGAACCGCGCGAGCGGGCTCATGCCATAGCCATTTGGGGCGGCTTCAACGGACTTGCCATGGCGGTTGGCCCGACCCTGGGCGGGCTGTTGGTTGATGCCTTTGGCTGGCGCAGCATCTTCTATCTGGTGGTTCCGTTCGGAATCGCCGCGCTGGCGCTGGCCTGGGCCGGGGTTGCGGAGTCAGCCAATCCGGAAGGCCGCCGAATTGATTTGCCCGGACAGATTTCTTCCATCCTGGCTCTGGGGCTGCTGGCCTTTGCTTTTATCGAGGCCCCGGCGCTGCATTGGTCTTCTCCGGTGATTCTAGGCTGTCTGGCGGGATCTGCCGTAAGCCTGGCGGGGCTGTTGAAAGCGAGCGCTAGACCAGGCGCCTTACTCTCGCTCTCGGTCTTTCGCAATCGCGCCTTCGCCGCAGCAATTGCGGACGCCGGCATGATGACGTTCGGCTTCTACACTTTGTTGTTCATCTTCCCTTTGTATTTCCAGGCAGTACGCGGGGATTCGGCCCTGGTGGCCGGCCTCCGGCTGCTGCCTTGGTCGCTCACCATCGTTAGCATGGCGCCGGTTGCGGGACGCTTGCTGTCCCGGTTGGGACCGCGGACGCAAATCGGCGCGGGAATGCTTCTATTCGGCGCGGGCTTGTGGACGTTAGGGTTCGTGGCAGGCAATGCTTCTTTCATCGCTGCGGCGCTGGTTCTGGCGGCGATTGGCCTGGGCAACGGGCTTATCTTCGGTCCCATTATGACAGTCGCGGTATCTAGCGTCGGCAATGAGCGTTCGGGAATGTCCTCCGGCTTGGTGAATGTGGCGCGCATGGTGGGTGCGACGCTGGGGGTCGCGATATCCGGCTCCATCTTCGGAGCGCATGTAGTTCAGGCGGGCCATGACGCCGCCAAGTTTGTGACGGGAATGCATAAGGCGTTCTTCGTCGCCGGCCTGGATGAACTGGCGGGCGGATTGTTAGCTCTCTGCCTGTTGGGCCGGGTTGTAGGGCAGGCTCGGGACAAAGAGCCTGCAGAAATGCGCTACGACCAAAGATGCGAGGAGGGCTCGCAAGCCGCCGATTAAAGGACAAGACGCATAGCTGTGTAGCGCCGGCCTCCAGAGCTCAGAAACAGCAAACCCCTACCCTCCAACGTCTGTCATCCTGAGCCATGCGCCCGCAATAAGTTTGGACAGTTGCAATCCGTCCGGGCGCGTGGCTCAGGATCCATGCATTTCGGCCCTATGTGCCATTGCCCTTTGTGGGTGACGCGGAGATTACAGGTGCGCTGGGTCCTCACCCCAACCGCCGTCCTGAGCAAAGTAAGTGACATTGGGCGTGGACGCCGCCAGCACAGCCGGTCTCCCACCCCAGCAAGCCAAACCCAGGCTTGCCGGGAGCCCCGGTCTGGAGACCAGCGCTACGTTTTTCAACCGAGAGGGATCTGCAGTTTTTTGTTTCGCTAGCTTGTATATTGTCTCTGTCTTTCATTTTGCCTTGCCTCGGCACGGCACTTTTTTCTCGAGGTCATCATGAAAATCGTCGATATTCAAGCGTTCCCCGTCACTGTCCCCGTCCCGCCGGAACACCGCGTACGCCTGGGGATCGGCACGATGGTCAAGCGCGACATCGTGTTTGTTAAAGTGACCACCAAAAGCGGGCTGGTTGGCTGGGGTGAATCGCACCATGGACGCGCCCACCTCGCCATCGCCACCTTGGTCAACACGACCTTGAAACAGCTGGTCATGGGGATGGAGGCGACCGACGTGAACGGCGCCTGGTCCCGCATCTACAAATTCCAGCTCGGCAGTCATGGCATGGGAGCTGCCTCGGCGATGGCAATGAGCGGGATTGATATGGCTCTATGGGACATCCGAGGCAAGGCAGTGGGCTGGCCGCTCTACAAGTTGCTCGGCGGCAAGAGCCGCAAAGTCCCCGCCTACGCCGGCGGCATCGCGCTGGGCATTCAGCCGCCTAAGACCCTCGCCGAAGAAGCCAAATGCTTCGTCGCGGCCGGTTTCCGTGCGGTCAAACTCAGGATCGGAGGCGACAACGTGGCAGCGGACATTGCCAGGATTGAAGCGGTACGGGCTGCCCTTGGCCCCGACATCGATATCCTCACCGATGCCAACACCGGGTACAGTCTTGCCGATGCCCGGCGCGCCATGCCGGCCTTTGCTGCCTGCAACGTGGGTTGGCTGGAAGAGCCGTTCCCCGCGCACGACTACCGCCTGTACCGCGAAGCCAAGGGGTTGGCTCCGGTTCCCCTGGCGGCCGGCGAAAATCATTACACCCGTTTCGAATTCAGCCGCCTGATCGAGGAGGGCTCGGTTGGCATCTTCCAGCCCGATCTCTCGAAATGCAGCGGCATCACCGAAGCGATGAAGATCGCCGCCATGGCCTCGGCTTATAAACTGCCCATCAATCCGCACACCAGCCAGGGAGTCAGCATGACGGCAACGGTGCAGTTCTTAAGCGCGATTGAGAACGGCGGTTATTTTGAAGCGGATTGTTCGCTCAACAACCCGCTGCGCGACGAGCTGATCGATCCGCCGATCCGCATCGACCAAGACGGCACCATCTCGCCCAGCGAAAAGCCGGGCGTCGGGGTTGATGTGAACGAAGAGATGATTCGGCGCTTCCCCGGAACCGAGGGCCCGTCGTTCGTGTAAGGGCAAAGAGAAATGCGGGATTGTGTAGTTGTTTTTCGTTTGTCATCCCGCTTTTTGTTGTTTGTCGACCCGTTTTTATTGTTTGTCATCTCGAGCGCAGCGAGGGATCTGCAGTTGTTTTTTTCTGCGTGCACCGCGAAACTGCAGATTCCTCGCTGCGCTCGGAAAGTGTGAAAAAACCTCTCACCGCAGAGGACGCAGAGGACGCGAAGGTACACAGAGGAAAGAAGACGATGAAAACAATGGATATAGATTCCCTCCGCGTCCTTTGCGTACTCTGCGGTGAAGATGTTCTGTGCTTTTTTCACACCTTCTCGGGATGACAAGTCCCACGTGGATCACGGTCCCGCGCCGACGCGCATTCCATCCCGAGCAAATTCCACCGGCCCTTGATAAGACCTTCGAATCGAGCGCAAGACCTCCGGCTCTTTTTCCTCGACTGCGGGCGGAATATGGCTCAATAGCAGGCGCTTGACTCCGGCCACGTGCGCCGCTTCGCCGATCTTACGGGGCGGCGTATGCAGCGTGTAAAGCTCAGCCGGTGAACCCGGAGGATCCAGCACCGCACAGTGAAAGACAAGCAGCTCAGAGCCCTGAGCCAGCTTCTCCAGATTCGGCAGAGCCGATTCGTCCATATCTCCGGAGAAGGTGACGCTGTCTTTCTGGTATTCGATGCGATAGGCAACGGACGGCGCATCATCGTGATGTGTCGCGATCTCGCGCACCCGTAGTCCGTTCGTATCCACAATCACCTGCTCGGGCGAGTTCAGGCTGGTATTCAGATCCACCCCGGTGATACTTTCCTCCGCGCCGAAAGTCTTCTGGTACTCGAACGCCCCACCCGGGTCAAACAGCAAGTGCAGGAACTTGGTCGTGCTGGGAAAGCCGGGGCCGCCATCGGGGCCGAATACCTTCCACCGGATCGGCCCTTCGCTTTCCAGTCCGCGCGCCAGGAAAACGCCAGGCAGGCCTCCGCTATGGTCGATGTGAAGGTGGGTGAGCAGCACCGTATCGAGCTGGTCCAGATCGACGTCGAACTTGCCCAACTGCAGGAAAGCTCCCGGGCCAGCATCCACCAGGATTCTGGGGATGCCGCCGACGAGCACAACGTAACTGGTGGCGGCTCGTCCGAACGGGCGTGGGCCGCCGGAGCCAAGCACGAGCACCTCGAGTGGCGAATGCTTGCCGGAATGACCTCTCTTGTCTTGCGCCGTGGCGGTGATCGAAGCGACGAGGAAACACCCAAGAAGCATCACGACCAGGCCGATCCGATTACCCAGAGAGACAAGCACAAAACACCTCTCGGACCGGAACACCAGGAGGCAGGAGAGATTCTGGCACTCGAATCCGGTCAGCTGTGTCAGATGCCGCGAAAGACCATGGTTACCGGTGCGCCGCGAAAAAATCCTTGAACTCGGGCTGTAACTTTCCGCAGCTTTTGAACTCCAATAGTCGACAGGAGAAATATATGTTCAGAATCTCTGCGCGGCTGGCAGCAATGCTGCTGCTTCCCTTGATCGGCTTTCTCGGTTGCAATAGAGCGAGCGCTGCCGGGGCTGCGCTGCCTGGTCCGGAAGTGGACGCTCCGACCGCAGCCGGTGGCCAACAGACCGCCGTCCTTGCCGGCGGGTGTTTTTGGGGCATGCAACTGGTATTTCAGCATGTTAAGGGCGTCTCGCAGGTCACTTCCGGCTACTCCGGCGGCGCCGCCAACACCGCCGAGTACGAGGAGGTCAGCACGGGCCTGACCGGACACGCGGAGTCGGTAAAGATTGTCTATGACCCGGCACAGGTAACCTACGGGCAGCTTTTGCGGGTCTTCTTCTCCGTGGCGCACGACCCAACGGAACTTAACCGGCAAGGCCCCGATTCGGGCACCCAATACCGCTCGGCAATCTTCTACGAGAATGGCGAACAAAAACGCATTGCCGAAGCTTACATTGCGCAACTGGGAAGGACAAAGGCGTTTGCGGAGCCGATTGTCACCCAGGTTGTTCCCTTGCAGGCCTTTTATCCGGCGGAAGGCTACCATCAGAACTATGCCACGTTGCATCCGGACAATCCCTATATCCGGATCAACGACCTGCCGAAAGTCGATGAGTTTCACCGCTTGTTGCCTGAACTCTATGCCAGTCCGAAGTAGCGCTGGCGTCCTCGCCGGCGGGCCCTGTCTGTGCTACTCGCAGCCCGCCGCTGGGGACGGCGGCGCTACCAGACTATCTGCGGTGAGGGGTTCTGTCCTACGTTGCAGCGCTTGCGAACTGCCGTCCGGTTGAGTATTTCTCCAGGATCTCCCGATTGATTTCCACGCCAATACCAGGCTTATCAGGTACTTTAACAATTCCGTTTTCCAGATTGATGGCGTTGAAGATGAGATCTTGCCGGAAGGGATGGGCCGACTGGTCGAATTCCAGCATGGGCTCGATCGGCTTTATCTGTAGCGGGGTTGGCGGCACGATAGCCAGGAACTGGAGCGCCGCGGCCAGTCCCACGCCGGAACCCCACACATGCGGCAGCAGCGCCACATGAAAGGCCTGGGCCAGGGCCAGGATCTTCTTGCATTCGGTGAACCCACCCGCCACGCAGAGGTCCGGCTGAATAATATCCACCGCCCGCTGCACGATCCAGTCGCGGAATCCGAACTTGGTATATTCATTCTCGCCGGTAGCGATGAACATCATCCCCAGATTCTTCAGCTCCTTGTAGCCGTCAATATCTTCCGGAGAAATCGGCTCTTCGAAGAAATAGATATCCGCCGGCTCGATCGCCTTCATCAGCCGCCTGGTGGTCAAAACGTTGTAGCCGCAATTGGCGTCCAGCATGATGGTGACATCAGGACCTACAGCGGCGCGGACGGCAAGAATGAACTCGGTGTCTTCCTGGATGCCAAAGCCGATCTTCAGTTTCATGGCGCGAAAGCCGTTCTTCAGGTGGCGCTGCGCCTCGGCCACCGCCGCTTCCGGGTAGCTCAATCCCGCGTGCCGGTAAAATCCGGTGGCGTAGGGGCGGACCTCTGTCCGGTAGCCTCCGCCGAGCAGCTTGTATAACGGTTTTCCCAGAGCGCGTCCAATGCAATCCCAGAGAGCGATATCCACCCCGCTCATGGCTATGGGAACCGTTCCCTTGGTTCCGAAGGCCAGGGTAAGCTGATGCATCTTCTCCCAGAGCACGTCGACGTCAAAGGGATCCTGCCCCAGGATGATGGGCTTTAGCGCGGTCTCCACCACCGAGGCGCAGACCTCGGGAGGTTGCAGGCCATGGCAAAGCGCCTCGCCCCAGCCGGTAATCCCGTCGTCGGTGACCACTTCCACGATTACGGTGCTCCGCCTCTTCACCCAGCCAAGGGAATTGGCGTAGGGTTCCTTTACCGGCGAACTCAAGGAATGCGTCTTTAGGTCAACCACTTTCATTACGTTTCTCCTTCTCCTGTACGTCCGCAGGCGCGTAGCGGCTAATCCGGACCTCCTGCCGCCGCCAGTTCTCGTTAGAGTCACAGAGATGCTGTGACGGGTCTCACTGCACGGAACGGACCAGCTTATAACAATAGGCCCCCTAACTGGCAGCGCGATCGCACGGTTTCGGCTGGCAGTCCGGCAAGCTCAATGCAGCCCGGCGCCGATCCGTGGACGTGCACAGTTCTCTTGCGCGGTTGCCGGAAGCCTTTTGGGCAGGAGCTGACAATGCCTACTGCTGGCGCCACCATAGCCCCGTCCCCCACCCAGGAATTGAAGCGGTTGGCCACAACTCCGGCAGTTCTGTGTCTCATGCTCTTTTCTGCCGCCTATGTGACCAATTCCATGGACCGGTCGATTTTTGCCACCTTGTTGCCCATGATCAGCAAGTCCAACGGCTATGGGCTGAAGACCGGAGGACTTTTGGCCACTATTTTCAATTTGGGGATCGGTGTGGCCGGACTGCCCACGGGCTACCTTTTGGACCGCTGGTCGCGAAAATCCGTGGTGGTGCTGGGAATGGCTATTTATTCCTTTGCCACCCTGGCCACCGTGGCTGCCGTGGGCATTTTCGATATGGCGCTCTACCGTACCATTACCGGCATCGGCGAAGGCATGCAGTTGACGGGGCTGTTTGTTGCCGGCGGAAGCTACTTTTATAAGAACAAGGCGTTTGTCCTGGGCTGCATCAATGTGGGTTTTGGAATCGGCGGCGTAATCGGCCCCTACTGGAGCAGCCGTATCGCCTTGCACGCCGGAACCTGGAAGACACCCTTCGTTGTTTTTTGTGGCGCGGGCCTGGCTATGGCCGCGCTTATCTGGTTCGTTATTCCAAGAAGCTTCAGCGAGCAAAAGGCTATCCGGCAGGTTGCGGATCATGCGGTGCCCATTGACAACATCCCGGAAAGGTTCTGGAACCGTAACATCAGGCTGCTGATGGCCTCGGCCTTTGTACAAGGCGCGGTGGGATTCGGCTTTCAGGGATTGTATGTGAGCTTCCTTGTCCGGCACCTTCACTACAGCCAGGCGCTGGCGGCCACTGTATACAGCTTCTACGGCTTCGGCTGCATGCTTCCCATGTTGGGTGGCTGGTTAGGAGATCGTTTCTCCAACCGTGGGGCCGTAGCTACGGCCTATGGCTGCATGGCGGTGATCACGTTTTTAATTTTCAATGTAGCTACTCAGCCCTATCACCTTTTCGTGCTGACCTTCCTGCAAGCCTTCTGTTACAGCGGGGTTTTGTACGTCAATCACGTAGCGCTGTTTCAACGATGCGTGCGGCCGGCCATGGTGGGCCGGGCCACGGGCTTGTGCAATTCCACCCACTTTATCTCCGGCACACTTGCCGGATATCTTTTTGCCACGCTGGCCGAAAGACTAGGCTGGGGCATGGCCGGCCTCATTCAGTTATCGCTGCTTTCCCTGTGCGCTATTTTCGTAGTGTTGATGGTCGACCCGAAGCAGCAGTTGGACACCAGGCACAAGTTGGCAGGCGGCCACTAGAGCTGGTACGCCTGTCATTCTGAGTCCCGCGCCCGAAACAGCCTGTGCAATTGCCATTACGCCGAGGCGCGGGGCGAAGAACCTATGCATTTCGGCCCTATCTGCCGCCGCCATTTGTGCGCAATCAAGAGCTCAAAGGTGCGCAACTCACCCCCGTGCGCATTTCCCTTTGCTTAAGACTGTAATGAATAACACGCGTACCTCAATTCCTCACTCCGCGACCGCTCTGACCCGCACAAAACACGCGCCGGCGGTGGCGATCATCGCGAACGGCGATGGCATCCGACATTCTGGCGGAAAGAGATCTAAACGAGCGCTCCTGCCCATGG
>Ga0326727_10013713_pt1 | contig 17908 bp, 19 predicted proteins | sample MB2enrmetagenome_FD_207643 | JGI IMG/M metagenome (GOLD analysis project Ga0326727, IMG submission 207643) | Lab enriched peat soil microbial communities from McLean, Ithaca, NY, United States - MB29MY | ecosystem: Environmental > Terrestrial > Soil > Wetlands > Peat | place: USA: New York...
CATCGCCGACGTCAGCCACTACGTGGCCCCGGGCTCGGCCCTGGACCGGGAGGCCTGGGAGCGGGGCAACAGCGTCTACTTCCCTCAACGGGCCGTGCACATGCTGCCGGAGCGGCTGGCCACCGACCTCTGTAGCCTTAAGCCCGACGTCGATCGCCTGGCGGTGGTCGTCATCCTGGATTACGACCGCCGCGGCCGGCTGCAGCGCTTCCAGTTCGACCGGGCCCTGGTGCGCAACCACGCCCGCCTCACCTACCGCCTGGTGCAGCAACTGCTGACGGAAAAAGACCGTAACCTGCGGCGGCCATACCGGGATTTTCTCAAGATGCTGGGATGGATGGCGGAACTCTGCGCCTTGCTGCGGGAGCGGCGGGGGGAGCGGGGCAGCCTGCTGATGAGCCTCCCGGAGGCGGAGGTGGTCCTGGATGAGCGGGGCTGGCCGGTGGACGTGCGCCGGGTGGACCTGCTCACCTCCCACCAGATTATCGAAGAATTCATGATCGCGGCCAACGAGGCGGTGGCGGTCTTCCTGGGGGAGCCTTCCCTGTTCCGGGTGCACGAACGGCCCAATGCCGACAAGATGACCGCCTTTGGCGCCTATCTCAAAAGCCTGGGCTTCGTTCTGCCCAAGGGGGCCCAGAGGGACCCCCGGGTGTTGCGGGGCTTCCTGGAGGAGGTGCGCCGCACCCCCCTGGCCCCCATGGTGCAGCTCATGCTGCTGCGCTCCCTGAAGCAGGCCCGTTACGCCGGGGAGGCCCTGGGCCACTATGGCCTGGCTACCGAGTGGTACACCCATTTCACCTCCCCCATCCGGCGCTATCCCGACCTGTTGGTGCACCGGCTGTTGCTGGCCAGGCTCGCCGGCGGCAAGGTTAAGACACTCTCCCCGGAGCCGGAGGACCTGGAGGCCGCCGCCAGCCACCTGAATAAACGGGAGCGCTTGGGGATAGAGGCGGAGCGGGAGATGCTGGCCCGCATGCAGATACGCTGTCTGGCCCAGCGGGTGGGGGAGACCTTCTCCGGGATGGTCACCGGAGTTAACGCCTTCGGGTTTTTCGTCTCCCTGGACGAGGTCTTTGCCGAAGGGTTGGTGCGCCTGGTGGACCTGCCCAATGACTACTACCGCTACGATGAAGTGCGGATGCGCCTGACGGGCCGTAAAACCCGGGCCAGCTTCGCCCTGGGGGATCGGGTGCGGGTTAGGGTGGCCCACGTGGACCTGCGGCGGCGCCACGTCAACCTGGTGCTGGCCGGGGAGGCGGCCGGGGAACCGGAAGAGCCTGGAGAGGAAGGGAAGGGTGGGGATTCCGGGGCAGCTTAACCGCGGTCAAAGGTCAGCGCCAGCCGGGTGGCCGGGACGCCAGCACCGGCGTCCCGCCCGGGTCCCGGTCTAACAGCCCCGCAGTTCCACTCTCGGATTGAGGGCCTGGAGCCTGGTCAGAAAGTCGTGGAAATTGTCGAATTGCGCCAGAAGCCGGATTCTGGCGCCATCGGTTCTGACCAGGAAAAATCCAAGGTGGGATGAGGGTTTGATGGACCTGATTTCCTCGGCCCGCAGCACCCGTCGCCGCAAGATACTGATAAACTCTACGGCGCCATCCGGGGCCAAGGTTATCCGGTGCGGCAGGCTGAGGAAAGAAAACAGCACTATGCAGATAACGGCAAGGAAAAATACCCCGAACAGGGGAGGGGGAGCCTTGGGCGTCTTAACCAGTAACGGCAACCCTATCATTGCGAAGGCGACCCCGGCTAATGCCAAACCCACGAACCCCAGCTGCAGCTTCACGCCAGGCGACAGGTATAACTTATAAACCGCCGGTTCTTCCATGCTTCCCATCTTCGTTTCCTCAGATTGTCCCTCATAATTCCGGGGCCCCGGAAGGGACCAGGCAGACGACGATCAACAACTCCTCACCGGGGTTGCGGATTTGATGTTCCTCCTGGCCCGGGATGAAGAGCACGTTGCCGGATGCCACCCGGCGCCACTGGCCGCTGCCATAGATCTCGGCTTCCCCCGCATGAATGAACATCTCATGCTCCCACGGGTGGGCGTGCTTCGGGGTATGCCCTCCAGGGGAGATCTCAAAGACGCGCATGCAAAAATTCTGGGCCCCGTCCTGCTTGCCGATAACCACCCGGGCCGCAATTCCCCGGGCTGCGCCCTGGGAGAACTGGGTTGCCGGGGCGGCGGTATAGGGCATGATCTTCATGATCTCCTCCTGGTCAGGCTAAAGGATGTCCTGGTGGGACAGCTAGTGGTTTGTTTCCCAATTGATTATCCATTGAAAAAATTGGCATATAGTTTATGAAGCATGACACTAATGGTTGGGGGGAGAACAATGCCATGTTTTCCACAGTCAGTCCCGTTTCTCGACGGGTGGGGACGCCCGCTCCACTGGCGCCTGTCCGCCCGGCAATTTAAGGGATTGTAAGAAGGCCTCGGGCTCAGGGCGGCTTTTCTGATCCTTGGGGGTCACCACCATGATTTGGTACATGCGGTCGCCGACGATGAACAGCCGCCCCTGCAGCCGCCGCGCCTCCGGCCCCGTTTGGCCGCCGGTCTCGATGACCATCTCCCGGCCGGGGTTGCCCATAAGGGTGAGCTTGCCTTCCCGGATCAGTCTGCCGCTAACCTTGGCTACCGAGCCATCGCGGCTCGCGTCCAGCATCTTCTCCATCCTGTCCGCATGGATCAGTCCCGGGGGATAATCCCAATAACTCACAAAGTAACCGGTATCCTCCCGTTGGCCCGAGAAAATATGGAGTTCGATCTTGTCGCCCTGGGTTTCCAGCGATTGCACCATCTCCTCCAGCGGCGTCGGCGTCATCACCGAAAAGCGGCCGGCCTCGGATTTTAACTCCCGGGGCTGGGGAGCCCGATTGCAGGCCGATAGATTGAAGGCGAACAGCAGAGAAATTAAGATGAGGACGCTCTTCCTCATTGGACGGCTCTCCCGCGGTTTATTTGGGTTTCGCATGATGGTCTCCCCGGTCTTCTGCTTATTCCAAAGCCCGCATAAACTCTTCCAGAGACACCACCCTGGCATAAAAGGAAGCCAGGGCCGCCATGAAGGCCCCGTGCACCTGGCGGGCCGGGATCAGCGTCTCCGCAAACACCAGGTCCCGGGTGGCGCAGGCGTCATGGATGACCACGCAGGAAAACCCATGGTCCACTGCGGCCCGGGTGCTGGCATCGATGCACATATGGCTCATGGCCCCGCAAATTACCAACTCCCCCACCTCGGCTGCGGCCAATCGCTCCTTCAAGCCCGTGTCCCGGAAGCTGTTGGGGAAGTGTTTGTTAATGACCGCCTCCCCCCGCCGCGGGGCGATACTGGCATGGATTTGCACCCCCGGGGTGTCGGGAAGGAAGAAGGCCGCGCCTTTTCGGATCGAAACGTGCTGGATATGATAGGTGGGCCATTGCCGGCGGCGGAAGGCTGCCAGCAACGCCTGGGCCTGGGATGCCGCCTCCTCCATCCCCACCAGCTCCATCGGGCCGCCGGGAAAGTAATCGTTCTGGATATCCACCAACAGCAAGCCCTTTTTCATTCGGACCTCTCAACCGCGGGGATACTGGTGGCTGCACCACTGGTTCTCGAGGCGTTCCCCGAGGCTTCCTTAATCTTCCGGTGCAACGGCTGGCGCCTGCGGGTGGCAGATGGGAGCCGGCAGCCGCCGACGCCCTTCCACCTGGCGGATCAGGTAGTTCTGCCACTCCTGCCAGGAGGCCTTAGGGCTGAGTCCCAGGTTTTCCAGGGAGATCTCGGCCCTGGCGCTGGCCAGGTGGCCGCCGGCCTGGCCCATTTGGCCGAAGGCCTTGACCGCCAGGTCGTTGGCGTTCTTGCGTAAGCCGTCATTGCGAAAGATCACCACCAATCGCTTCTCATAGATACCCGCCACGATGGTCCAGGCGATCTCCCCGGCCTTGAGGAAGAAGTCCGCCAGGATGACCAGGATGTCCGGGGTGGGGACCTCTCCCAGAAAGGCATAGATGTGGTTTTGCCGGATGCAGTAACGGTTCAGGGCCAGTTGGAAGGAGCGCAGCATGCCCAGGTTGAATTCTGAAGATTCGAGACGCCGCACCAGGGATTGGTGGGTGAACTGGAAGAGGTAGTGAAAGGCCCGCATGTCAGCTTCCACTGCGGGACGATCAAAATTGGCGGTGTCGGTCTTGATGGCGTAAAATAGAGCGGTGGCCAGCTTTGGGGAGGGTTTGATGCGGGCCTCCTGTAAATACTCAGTCATGATGGTGGCAGTGGCCCCATACTCCGGCCGGATGTCCACAAATCCCCCCCGGGTGTCGGGCAGGCGGGGGTGGTGGTCGATGATCGCGTCGAAGGGAACGGCGCCGAAGTCCTGCCGGTGCCCCGGCTGGCTGTCCACCAGGGCCTTGCGCGGGAAATCCCCGGGATCGATCTCCTGGAAGGGGTTCAGGGTGATTCCCAGGAGTTTCACCAGGCGCTGATTTTGGGGACGGGTGATGGGGCAGATGGGGGAGATGATGCAGGCCGCCAGGCGACGCCTCAGGAGGCGCTTCAAGGCCAGGGCGCTGGCGATGGAGTCCGGGTCCGGGTAGATGAGGATCAGCAGGCGGTCCTCGTGGGAAAAGAGCTGGTAGAGTCGCTGCACCGGCTTGCGCATGGGGGTGGCCGTTCCTGGCGCAAATTGTAACCCAGGTAAGCGCCCCCGGGCAAATTACTTTTACGGTTTTTCTTTGCCATCAGGGTTCCGGTGCCATATATATATATCGGATAAGTCTGGGCCGGGGATGCTGAAAAGTCTCTCGCCCCCCGCTAGATGGGAGGCTTCATGGACAAAACCCCCAAGGTGGTGGAGCAGATCCTCCGGGGAGAGGTGCGGGCCGCGGCCCGGCTGATGCGGGAACTGGATGATGGAGAGCCGGCGTCCCGGGAGATTCTTAAAAACCTATACCGTCATGGCGGCCGGGCACATATCCTCGGAATCACCGGGTTTCCAGGGGTGGGCAAGAGCACCCTCACCGACCGCTTGATTCAATATCTGCGCCGGGAGGGCAAGACCGTAGGGGTAGTGGCGGTGGACCCCACCAGCCCCTTTTCCGGCGGGGCTATTTTGGGGGATCGCATCCGGATGCAGCGCCACGCCCTGGACGAAGGGGTCTTCATCCGCTCCCTGGCCACCCGGGGCCATTTCGGCGGCCTCACCGCCTCGGCCCGGGCGGTGATTACGGTGCTGGACGCCATGGGCAAGGATTACGTGCTGGTGGAGACCGTGGGGGTGGGCCAGGATGAGGTGGAGATCGCCGCCACCGCCTATACCACCATCGTGGTCACCGTGCCGGGTCTGGGGGACGATATTCAGGCGATCAAGGCCGGTATCCTGGAGGTGGCCGATATCCTGGTGGTGAACAAGGCGGACCGGGAAGGGGCCTCCCGCGTTTACCAGGATCTGCTGCGGATGCTGGAGCTGCGGGCCAAAGGAGGGGAATCGGCCTGGCGCCCCCCGGTGCTCCTCACCCAGGCCAAGGACGATCAGGGCATCGCGGAACTGATGGGCGCGGTGCAGCAGCACCAGGAGTTCTTGCAGGGGGACCAGGCAGCCTTCCAGGCGGCCCGGATCAGCAGGGTGCGCCAGGAGTTTCTGGAACTCCTGAAGGAAGGGGTCTTCCGGCAGTTGCTGCGGCAGCTCACCGCGGATGGCCGCCTGCAAGGGGTCCTCCAGGAGATCCTGGCGCGGCGGAACGATCCTTACTCTGCCAGTGAAGCCTTGATCCAGGATATCTTAGGGGGGGGGTGATTTATGGCTATCAGCTATTAGCGGTCAGCTTTTTAAGGTAATAAAACAACGGCGAAGTGGGGCCGGAGCAACTCTACGGTGCAATACATCGATGCCGGCCTGCGTTATCTGAAGGACCCAAGACATAGCATCTATTTACAGCTATTTCGTGCCCCCCAAAGATCTTCTGATATATATTTCATATCTGGAATTTGTTATATCTGCAGATATTGGCAAATTATCAGCTATCTTGCAGAAGAATCTCTGATAAAATTTATTTTCAACGAAAATTTTGCTATTATGCCGTCGACATAAGGATTTGGCTCCAAGAACAGAAACCTTCCGGGATTTTTTCCAGGGAAAGAGGTACTAAAAACCATTTTGGGACCGCAATGGCCAAGGCGGCCGCATAATCGCGGCTTAGGATAGGATGGGAAATAGCCCCGACTCCCCCATGGACTCTTTCTGGGCCAAGGCCCACGGCTGCCAAGCGGAAGACTGCTACGAACTCCTCAGGGCCCTCCTGCAAGACCGGGAGGAAATCCTGGGAGCGGAAGCGGCCCGGTATCTCGGCTTCGACCTCGAAGTGATCCAACCGTTGCTCCAGCGGCTGGTGGAGGAAGGGGTGGCAGTGGCGACAGGGCAAGGCGCCGCCTGTTTTTATCGCTGGCACGAAGCTTCTCGGGCGGGAAAATAAGATCTCTGCCGAGGCAGCTCTACCCGATTACTTGGCGGGCGAGGCGTACGGGTGCGGCATGCCCAAAAGGGCGAATATGACAAAGCCTGGAAAGATGTCAATAAGGCACGAACATTGGGCTTCCAGGTGCCTCAAGAAATGATTGAACACCAGACTGGGAGGAGTAACCAGACAGGGGATGCCATGATCCACCAGGCGGTCATGAAGCCGGAATCCAAAATATCCGGAGCAGAATACACGCCGCAGGTAATATGCCAAATACATGGGAAAAAGGGCTCCGGTCATATCGTTATCCAGTCGCCCTTGAGGATTTCCAGTATGCACACCGATTCCCACGATGGTTTTCCTTTGACTTGGGCAATGGCGGTCGTTCAAGCACCATCGAATTTGAGTCTCATTTCAGAAAACATGCCCAAAAGAATATAGCAGTTTGGCTTGAGGTAGTCTTTTGGAAGTTGTATAGTCAACCAAGCCATAGGGACCGACTTACTTGCAACGTGGCTACGCATTTTCAGGTCAGCGGTATTTCAGCTAAGTCTCTTTGGCAAACTTGCATGACCTATATAAGCAAGCCTGTAAGAGCCACTTTTGAGTCTTTTCGACAGCTTTTTGGCTTCCAGAGTCAAGCCGTCGCGGTTGTGGCTACCTTCCCAGCATTTCTTGACCCGGAATCTTACCCAATGGTTGATACTCGTATCGCTAAATTGGTCGGCAACTGCATGGGCGCACATAACGAGGCTTATCGTACTGGCCCTCAGCTCATAAGACCGCCTTTCCTTGACTCCAAACGAACTGTCCTAACAGTGGCTTACTATGAGTTTATGCGACATTGGACCCTTTGGTGCGTTTATACAGCCCACAAACTTACAAAGCAGACCTCTTTCAATCGGAGGGCTCGTGATGTAGAGATGGCAGTATTCAATGCTTGGGGTGGAAGAGGCAATCGCCATCCAGTGTTCCACCTAAACCCTCTGCCAAGGGCCTAACCCAACTGGCTCCCTAATTTTCTCTCTCCAAGAGGAGCTCCCTTCGATATGCAGAACATATCAAAATTTTTTCAAGAAATCTGATAGGTTTTGGCCATGGCAAGTAACTTGGAATTTTTTTTATTCGGAGATATGAACTGATTACGGCCCTTTCGCCTCCATCTTACAGTTCGGTGTTGGCATGGGGTTCTTTGAGCTCCACGGCAGCGAGGTATCCGGGTTCTGAGGGTGTGGCCTGCTCAAAAATTATAAAAAATATACTATTTCAGGGAAATTTGTGCTATTATGCCATCGCTGAAAAAATCGGCTTCAAGGACAAAAATTTTGAGGGATTTTTTCCAGGGAAGGAGGTACAAAAAACCATTTTAGGACATCGGTGATCAAGGCTGCTGCATAATCTCGGTTAAAGATTAGGGGGGGGTTGATCATGAAGAAAAAAACGTACGCAGTGGGTGTGGCAGTGCTTTTGGCTGTTCTGCTGGCGTTGTCAGGAGTAGCTCAGTCTGCCATGTGGGTCGGCGCGGAACTTGGGGGTAATTTCCCGATGAGTCCGATGTCTACAGCCGCCGGAAAGGATTTGGGTGGCGTTAATTTTGATGCTACGGTCATCGGCGGTGCGACCATTGGGTATGATTTCGTCAACTCTGGGACTGGGGCCTATGCCTGGCCTGACTGGATGAAATATTTCAGTATTGCCACGGATATTACTTATAACCCCATTAGAGTTCACTCCATAGGCGGGGGAATGCCGTAGCAGCTACGGATAAAGGCTATTGTGTGGCCTGGGCTTTTCTGCTCATGGCCCATTACGGCCTGTTCCCCGATTCCGTGGTTCCCAGTGGCCGGGTGAATCCCTACATCGGCGTGGGGCCGGCGATCGTCTGGAGCGGCTTCAATCTCGGTCAATTCAGCGGTAACTCAACCAACGTCGGCCTGGTGGTGGAGCCCGGCATCCGGTGGGTGGTTTTCCCGAACGTCTCCATAGACACCTCCGTCCGGTACCGTATGGCCGAACCAAGCTATAGTTTTGGCGGAGTCGACACGAAGCTTGAACCGCTGCATCAATTGTCCTTCCTGGTCCGGGCCAACTATCACTTCTAATCCTGGCAAACTTAGGGGTTCAACGGGCGGCCTTTCTGGCCGCCTTTTTTATTATCATATTGACTGGGGGCCCTGTCCCGAGGTGTCCGGTTTCCAACTCAGACTAAGGCCAGCGGGTACTGGACCGGGTTGAGAAAAGAGCGCCTCCACCCGAATCATTCTGTCTGATGGTGCTGATTACTGCTATATCTCACCCACCTCCTCACCGCCCACATTGGTTTTGATAAGCAAATCATATATCTAAACAAGGGTGAGCCCACCTACCTCCCCCAGTTCTCCGCATCCCTCGCTTCAACGGCGAAAAACACCTCTTGGATGACGCCCTTGAAAGCCTGGGGTAGGCAGTCTTCCAATATACTTTTGACCTCAGACGCATCTTCCGCCTTTCCTCTGGCACACCACTAGCGATCATTGCTGGCCTGGGGTCCTTAGGCTTCCCAGCCAGTTAACATCTGGTCGCCGAGGGATTGGTACACCCGAAATCTGGGGAAAATTGACTTTCCGCCCAAATTTGCGCTATCATGCCCTCGACGAGAAAATTTGGCTTCTAGAAGAGGACCGTTTGGGAGATTTTACTCGGGCAAAGAGGCTCCAAAACCTCTTTGGCACAGAACTATCTATGGATGCAGCCTAATCTCGGATTAAAATCATTTTTGGACTGCGGTGGCTACGGTCGCCCCATAGGCTGGAATTTATAAAGAAGATACTTATGACAAAAGAGTCTTCCTTCTGGGTTGTGTTGCCCACTTATAACGAAGTAGAAAATATCCAGGCGCTCCTTTCAGAGATTGAGGAGGCCTATCCGGGGTTAAGTATCCTGATCGTCGATGATAATTCTCCCGATAAGACAGGAGAAGTAGCCGAGACTATTGCCAAGGACTGGCCAAACGGTCGCCTTAAGGTGTTGCACCGCCCCGTAAAGGCCGGCTTAGGGTCTGCATACAGAGAGGGTTTTACTTACGCGCTTAAGCACGGAGCCGACTTTATCATTCAGATGGACGCAGATTTTTCGCATGATCCAAGGTTTCTTGCTGATCTAATCCATAAAATGGGGACCTGTGATGCAGTCATAGGTTCTAGGTACACCCAGGGTATAAGCGTAGTGGGGTGGGACTTCCGGCGTTTGTTACTCAGCAAGTTGGCCAATTTCTATGTGCGAATAGTCACCGGCCTGCCTGTCAGTGATTGCACCTCTGGCTTCAGATGTATTCGCCGAGAGGTTATTGAATCCATTGGCATCCACAACATTCATTCTAATGGCTACGCCTTTCAAGTGGAGACCATCTACCGCGCCTACAAGAAAGGTTTCACTATTGCCGAGATTCACATCATCTTCACTGAAAGACGGGGTGGATCCTCAAAAATGGGGAAAAAGGTAATATTTGAGGCTTTGTGGCGCGTTCCCTGGCTTCGACTTACTATCTAATCAGTTCTCCTGATGATTGTATGCCATAATAAATTAACTTCGCTTAAAATAATAAAGAATATTTAACAAATAGTGTTAAATTAAAAATAATAATAACTTTACTCCTCCATTACAAGAGGACCAAGCGTCGGTTTAATCTATCAAAGTCTGTTTTATTGGTTCTATGGGATTTATTTGTTAAGAGGTGAGAATAGATAAAATAGCTTAAATGACCTCCATCAGATTAGAACTAAAAGTTATTTTGAGGGATACATGAATTGAGACAATAATAAAAAGCCTAATTTCTTGGTTTTCTTCTGCTGGATAAGGGGCTGGTCCCAGCTAATTTAAGGAACTATCGATTTTTCCTTGGGCATGTTTATTTACTTGGGCGAATAGCCTTTGACTTGTTATAAGGTAAAAAAGATCGGTACAAGATAATGGGAGCAGAACCAATTGAATATGTCAAAAATCCGCAGCAATATCTCGGCGGCTATCTCACGGTCTTTGTAGTTGTAGCTGCTATTGTAATCGTTGTACTAAGAAGGCCGGATACACTTCTGAATCCGCAGTTTTGGGCTGAAGACGGTAAATTTTGGTATGCCGAAGCCTATAATGATGGTGTAATTCACAGTTTGTTATTGCCGCATACTGGATATTTCCAGACCATTGCGCGGTTAACTGCCGCCTTTGCCCTTATTTTCCCACTTGCTTGGGCCCCATTTATCTTCAATAATGTTGCCATTATTGCTAATGTTCTTCCCGTTAGTTTATTCTTATCGTCCCGATTTTCATCTGTAATACCTAGCCTCAAGACCAGGTTATTACTGTCATTTATTTATCTTGCCCTTCCAAATTCATGGGAGGTTCATGCTAATCTAACCAATGTCCAAACTCATTTCGGGCTCCTGGCATTCATGGTGATCATCGCTGAGCCGAATGATCATCTTGCCTGGCGTATATTTGATATCGGTATTGTCCTCTTGGCTGGGCTCGGCGGACCCCACGCGATTATGCTGACTCCTATTGCCGCTCGATGGTGGTGGAGCCATCGGGGGAAATGGCCACTCATTATCTTAATCACAACATGCTGCTGCGCGCTTATCCAGGCTACAAGCATCCTCCTCACAGCACAGCAGACGCGTAGTCTGGAGCCGCTCGGGGCTACGCCAGGACTATTCATTCGAATTCTCTCGGGTCAGATCTTTCTGGCGGCATTAATCGGGCAAAAGGGTTATTTGCATATCTTTTCTCCGTCTGGATGGTACACTGCATTTGCTTCCGTCATCGCTGTCATGGGACTGTTGGCTGTTGCGAAAGCATTTTTTAAGGCTCCGGAAGAATTGCGGCTCTTTATCATTTTTGCTGCCATGATGTTTGGCGCTGCCCTCATCTCACCGAATATAAGTGCTCCAGTTCCCCGGTGGGAGACCTCGACTTGGCCTGGAGTTAACGGACGCTATTGGTTTATACCAATGATAGCCTTTGTTACTGTATTGCTTTGGATGACAGGAGAGTCATGTTCCCGAATATTGCGCGTGTTTGCATCCATGGCTCTTCTGGTTATGGTTTTAGGAATAATATTGGATTGGCGTCACCCTCCTTTTATCGATTTCCAGTTTAGAGAGCATGCCCGTCAGTTCGAAACGGCTCCCAAGGGAGCTGAAGTTATAATACCCATCAACCCGCCGGGCTGGTCTATGAGGCTCATCAAAGATGGTTTAGGGGTAGACCATTAACCCCCACTCTAACTTAAAACTTGGTACAATTACCGGGGGCAGGTCACAAGCAGTATTCCGAAAGGAGATTGGTAAAATTTACACGGTTCCTGACCGATAACCATACCACTATGAACCGTTAACTGACCTAAAAAGCCACAACCAACTTTTACTTTATTCAACAGTCTCAATTTGAAGGGGTGCGAGCCGCGGCCCGGCCGCAAAAGATGGGCATACCATCAGCAACTCATGAGGAGCCGTACGCCTCCAATTGCTGAGGAGCCGGTGGGTCAAGCAAGGAGTCATAATGTTGCGTGAAATTCCAACGACAAACCGTCCAGCTTTTGCATTTCTTTTATCTATTTGTGTGTTGCACCTAGGAATTCGACTGTACCTGATAAACCAACAAGGTTTCTTTTACGACGAAACGACCACCTGGAGTTTCTCCCAGTCACCCGAATCCCTCATCCTGGCGATGGTGAGTGACGTCCACCCACCGCTGTACTTCGCGTTGATGGGTGTGTGGACCAAACTATTTGGAACCAGCGAGATTGCCTTCCGTTTACCGTCCGTGCTGGGATCTTTTCTGACCATGATTACTTTGATGGTTTTCGCACGCGAGCTAGACCAGAGGCGGAATCTTGTTCTGCCAATCCTCGTAGGTGCCCTCTACGTGTGCCTTCCTTATGACATCCACTTGTCGAAGACCGCGAGAAGCTGGACAATGGTGGTGTTCTTGTGCGGCTTGTTCAGCTACCTTTATGTGTGTGTTACGCTTCGAGACAAAAAGAACTGGTTTGTGGGGAGCCTGATAGTCGCGATCTGCGCGGTTTTTGTCCATTATATCACCCTCCTATCCGTGGCAGCCGCGGTGACTGCCGCAACCCTGATTCAACCGACGAAAGCCAACTTGCGTTATGCGGGAAAGACGGCGGGGATTATCTTTACTTTTCTCCTTCCCTACCTTTTGTTGGTGTTTCCTTTCCAACTCATAGCTAAGGCCAATATTCCGTTCCATTTTTATTTTTTCTGGGAGCAAAATGCGGTGTCTTGTCTCCTGGAACCAATTAATCCTGGCACATGGAACCCTTTCCTCCTGATTGAGTTTTCGGCTGGTGTTTTTCACGGAACAGGGCTTTTTCTTGCGCTGGTCGGGGTTGCCCTAGTGCTGTTTCGAGCCGGGGTCTGCTGGGCGAATCGGCTCACTCGTTTCATGATGCTTCAAGTGGGCATCATGATCATCTTTCTGCTCTTGAGTCCTACGCCGCTATGCAACCAGAGAACGATGTGCATTTTTCTGCCGCCGTTCCTGCTACTGCTATCATTTACCTTGGAAGACTTATTCACCTCGAAGCGATTGCCGGCTGTGCTTGTTTCAGGTGTGTTCGTAACATCTTTTGTGGCCATGTCTCTTTCGGGTTTTCCCTATCCCTCCGAAAACGGTAGCCTGCGGGAAATTGCCGAGTTTCTTCGACCCAGTTGGAACAGCGCTCGCCATCCTGCGGCACTCTTGTCCCCCTCATACCATCTATTGACCTTACAGTATTTGCAGAGTCGAGGGTCCACCGTATTCACTAAGGTCTTTTTCGCTCCGTATCCTGTTGTTCTATTGGATTCCCCATGGTACGAGCCTTTGCATCCGGAGATGATGGAATTGCCCCCCAAGAAAGTGCCCCGATGGAACCGCGGACCGCAGCATGAACACGGCTTTGTCTGGACGATAAACCGATTGTTTGCGATGAACCGAGGCGTCACTGATGTCTTTTATCTCCGGGAAGGGTCAGGCAATCTTTTCGAATGGACTAACCAGGGACGTGTTAAAATGAGCCAGTTAGAGGATGAAGCGCAATTCGTTATGACAAGGATAAAGCGCTCCGGGAATTGGACGGTGTATCATTTGCAGCCACGTTACCGCATGCCGGTCAGCGGTGCACAACATAACGAAGCTCAGGCCAGCTCCTACCGAGTCGATGATGAACAGACCGGGGGATCGGCCGCGGGGATGTAATGAAGGGGTTGATCGAAGCGATTCAACGTATACCTGCGGTCGGCACGCTGGTGATCGTTCTCGGGTGCGGAGCTTTGAGCTCCTGGGGGCTGGTGACACGGGGACTGCCGAGGCTGGCGACCTGTATGGACCAATTAGCAGCAATGTATGACACTGTGTTGCCCGAGATCACCTTCCGAGACGGCAAACCATCCATAAGAGAGAAGCTGCCTTATTTCGTGCATGCATTTGGCGTGAAAAATTTGGCCCTGGTTATTGATAACCGTGAAACAAGGCTCGCCTCCCTTTTGAACGACCTCAGTAACGTCAAATATGGGGCTGTGCTGGCCAGGGAGACGCTTGTAGCCAAAATCGGCGGCCAAATACGCATTGTTCCCTTGCCCCAGATTCCCGATATGGTCCTGAATTCACGCATCATTGAACAGTTCATACGAGAGAGGTTTTCTCAGGCGACAAAATACCTCGCGGTCCTGATAGTTCTGTACGGCTTGGCGGTAAAACTTTTGCAAATCATGATTCTCAGCTTCGCTTTCTACTATGCAAGCCGTCTATGTTCGGTCTCATTGACGTACGGTGAGTCCTTTAAAGTGGCCTCCGTAACAATGATTCTCCTCGTGCTATTGAATTTGTTTCTGGATGTCAATAAATTATAAATACCATATTAATAGATTTATATGATTGCAGTGGTGAAATAAGCGCAGGCTGGTCATACAAATCCTTGTTCCAATGGGATGGCAAGGTTTTTGCGCTCGTTCTGTTTGTTTAAAGGAGCTGCTTATCGGGCGGCTGAAAATTCTACCTATCTGCTTCTATTTATTTTCTACCTATCTTCCAGGATATTGCTCCTGATCTCCGACTCATATCTATCTTTAGTCTCTCCTCCAATATCACTTATGACGCCAAGTATATGCCCAACTTCATAGTGATCGATCAAAATAACCGAGGGACCCCGCCTTAGCCGCAGGGTCCCTCTTTATAGCTCTCAGTTTTCAGTGGTCAGCTTTTCAGCTTTAGCCTTCGTTTTGGTCCTTTGCCTTCAGCTGATAGCCGATAGCTTACATAACCTTGGGTTGGCCCGGGGCCGGTGCCGGGGCCGGGGCCGGGGCCGGGGCCGGGGCCGGGGCCTGCTCTTCCCTCTTGGGCGGAGGCCGTTTCGCGGGGACCGACCTGGGGTAGCTCGCGGGGGTGGATTGCAGATAGCGGGAGGCCGCCCAGCCGACCGTGCCGGTGCTCGGGTCCCGAACCTGGAACCAGCCGCCGGCACTCGTGCCCAACATCTCTACCTGCTGGTTGAAGCTCAGGGTGGTGAGGATGGCGTTGCTGGTGCCGGGTCCGGACCGGAGGGCGAGGCCGTCCACCGCCACATAAAAATAAGGCGGTCCGGGGGCGGGGGGCATGGTGGATTCGGGCCCCGGGCCGGTGGTCTCCGGGTAGCTGGAGGGCTGCTCACAGGCGCTCACCAGGGCGAGGATCAACCCTAACAGGAGCAGGCCGCTAACAAGCCGTGGTTTCATGATTTTCCTCCTTTATTGCTCCTCTTTGAGATTGCTGATGCGCCAGTTTCCCTTCTCTTTGACGAATTGCACCTGAAATCTCTGGGTGCTGCTGGAAAGCTCCTTGGTCTCGCGGTTCCGGACGTCCACGTACCAGATAACCAAGGCCAGGGCACGGTCGGAATCGATGGCCTGGATTTTATCCACCGTGAACACCAGGTTGGCGAAATCGTAATCCTGCCAGTATTTCAGGGTCTCTTGGCGCTTCTGATCGTAGGCAAGAAAGCTGGCGGAATACACGCTCATGAAGCTGTTGATATTCTTTTGTAATTGGGCATTGCGCAAGGTTGACAGCACGGCTTCCAGTTGGTCTTTCAGGTTTTCGGCCGGTGCGCCGGGCGTTGCCAGAGTTGGAGGCGCCTTGGGTTCCGCCACCGGAGGCGCCGGGGTTGTCCCAGTCCGGCTGAAGATCACGATGAGCAGCAGGATGATGATGATTGCGGCCCCGGCCAGGGCGCCGCTGACCCAGGGCGGCAGACCCTGGGGTGCCGGCGGGGGGCCGGGCGCCGGTGGGGGGCCGGGCGCCGGAGCCGGGCCGGGCTTAGAGGCCTCGCCGGCCGGCGGCGTAACCCCATGGGGGACTTCTCCTTCCAGGGGCGAGTCGCATTCGTGGCAGAAATGCTGGCCTGGCGAAACCCGCACCCCGCATTGGGGGCAGAAGATGTCCCCCTCCTCCGGATGCATCAAAAAACTGCCGCAGTTGTTGCAATAACGCTGCCCTTCTTCATATGCCGCCTGGCAGTGAGGACATTGGGGCATAATTCACCTCCGGCGCCGGATTCGATACCGGGATACGGTCGCACATTGCCATGTAAGCGCACAACCCCGAAAATGTCAATAATTATTTAAGTTAAAGGATTGGGGATTTGCCAGGGTGGCTGAGATCCTAAGGGGCTGGCGGCCAGTAACACCATCACCTCCAGGCGGCTTTTGCATTGAGCCCCGCGCCCCTTTACCTTATAATTTAATAGAGGAATAATCGAATTTAGAGGGGAAACCAGCAGTGGCTGCGGCCCTGTTTAAATTGAAAAATTGGTTCAGTCGCAAGAGCCGATCTTCCCGGGCGCCTGATGATGGTCAGCAAACAACCGGACATGGAGATGCTGGACGATGAGGCGGCGGACCGCTGCTACCGGGAGTTCGTCACCGAGGGCCATACCCTGCGGCGAGCTAAGAAGCCCCTAAACCCTTCATGAGAAAGATCAGTTGCCAACGACGGCTGCCTTCCTGCGGCAGGCGAGAGGTGATCGGCCAACTGAGGAGGTTCACAAGAGATGGGACGTATTCTGGCCGTCGATGACGAACTGGACATGCTGGCCTTGTTGAAGATGATCGTCGAGGGCTATTCCGACCATGGGGTGGTGGCCACCAACAACCCCCTCGAGGCCGCCGGCTTCCTGGAAAAGGAAACCTTCGACCTGGTGCTCACCGACCTGAAGATGCCCGGCATGGACGGCCTGGAGCTCCTGGCCCTGGCCAGAAGGCGGGATGAAGACGCCCTGGTGCTGGTCATCACCGCCTACGGCTCTTTAGAGTTGGCCGAGGAGGCCATGGCCAAAGGCGCCTTCGACTACATCACCAAGCCCTTCCGCAAGGAGCAGATCCTGCTGGCCATCGACAAGGCCATGCGCTGGCGGGAGATGCAGCGTCAGAACCGGGAGCTGAAGCGGCGTCTGGAAGGGGCTAAATAGGGCCGCGGCGGACTCTCGCCTTAATCGTGCAGCAAGGAGGAAATAGATGATATGGTTCATCCTCATGTTGGCCGCTTTTCTGGTGCTTCTCTATTTTAAGGGCGGCTGCTGAGGCCGTGGATAACCGCGGCTTAGTTTAAGCCGCCCGGTAAAGCAAAGGCGGACCCACAGGTCCGCCCCCGCTTGCCATAAACCGAAAACCGCAACCCGCTTCACCCCCTGGCCTGGGCCTCCGCCGCCTCGGAGGCTGGAACCACCAACACCGGCACCTGCAGGCCCCGATAGGCCACCTCCCGGATCACCCGTTCGGTGACCGAGCCGATGAGGTGCCGGCTGACGAAGCCGTGGCCGTGGCTGCCCAGGACCAGGAACTTCACCGGTCCAGCCCCCTCCAGGAAAGAGAGGATAGCCTCGGAGACGTCCTTTTCCCCCTCCAGCAGGTGGGGGCGCACCTCCACCCCGGCCTTTTGCCCCCGTTGGCCGGCCTCCTCCAGGATTTCCTGCCCGTAGGCGTGCTGCTCCTCTTCCAGATGGCGGTCGATGAAGGCGAAATAGCCGGACTTGCGGCGCTGAATGACCGTCAGGACGTGCACCGGCCGGTTCAGGAGGTGCGCCAGATAGAGGGCCGTTTCCATGGCCTCCCAACCCGGGGCGGAGCCGTCCACCGCCACGACAATGGGTTTGCCGCTTGCTTCGGCCATCAATGGTGCCCTCCTTTCTTGAAGATCATGCCCACCAGCAGGCCGGCGGCTAAGGCGATGAACACCGCCATGAGGCCGAAGAGTACCGGGTGGTTCTGGGAGACCGAGGTCAGCCAGCTCTCCAGGCCCACCTTTTTGATCTGGATGACGTCCCTGCCGTACCCCACCGGTTGCCCGTGCAGGAAGGCAAAGGACTCCACCACGTAGCGGCCCTCGGTGGCTGCGGGGGGAAAGCGAAAATAGTGTTTGAAGAGCCGGCCTTCGGCAATCTCCAGGCGTTGGGGATCGGCG
>Ga0326727_10013716_pt1 | contig 17906 bp, 21 predicted proteins | sample MB2enrmetagenome_FD_207643 | JGI IMG/M metagenome (GOLD analysis project Ga0326727, IMG submission 207643) | Lab enriched peat soil microbial communities from McLean, Ithaca, NY, United States - MB29MY | ecosystem: Environmental > Terrestrial > Soil > Wetlands > Peat | place: USA: New York...
GCACGGGCGGTAAGGCTTGGAAAGGTGCGGCAGGCTGCCCAGATCCTGCTCCTGGTTGCCAGTGCCGCCATAATCCTTGTCTTGGTAGCCGCAGGATCGGAATTTAATTATCCTGTCGATGCGATCGGCCTGGTCCCGGCAGGTATCGCCGGGCTCCTGTTCGTGATCCCGGGCAGGGATAAGGTGGAGAAGAAACGCCGGAAGAAGGAGTTCGGGGACGCCCGGTACAGCTGGAGGCTCTGGGAGAAGAAATGGAAGGCCGAAGCCGGGGATGCGGAATTTACCGCTCAGCTGAATGCGCTCACAGGGTCCAAACGGCGATACGAGGCGATCGAGCAGGAATACAAGAACACTCTCGCTGCCCTCCAGCACACTTCAAGGGAGCGCCAGCAGAAGAAATTTCTGGAGAACTTTTTTATCGAGGCCTGCACCTCTCCCCGGCTCACCGAGAACAGGAAGGCAGCGCTCCGGTCATTTGGTATTGAGACCGCGGCAGACATCGACCCGCACACGATCGCAGGCATCCCGGGATTTGATGCAGCACTGACAAACGATCTGGTGAACTGGAGAAGACAACAGGAGGGCAGGTTTGTCTTTGACGAGGAAAAACGCGTCTCTGCGTCCGATATTCAGGGCCTGATCCACACGTTCCAGCCGAAAATCCGGCCGGTCGAGCGCGAGATTCTGGCCGGTATCGAAAGACTGTACACCATCCAGCAGAAGATCCTCAAGACCCGGGCCAAGTTCCAGCCGGTCATCGAGAAGAGCGCACGGGATCTCGCCCAGGCCCACGCAAATCTCTCGGTCGTTACGCTCGCCGGAAAATTCTTCTGAACAACCGGTCGCGCAGGAAAGCATGAAACTGCACCCGGGCCGGCGCGTGGTTTTCAGGCTTGAGATACAGATAAGAAATCACTGGTGCAATAGGATCATCAATGAAATACACTTCACGGCATGTGAAAAAATTCCTTGAAGAAGGAAAGATCGATCCGGAACTCTGGAAGATCCATTTCCCTCACCTCCTCCCGTCCCATGTTCCCGAGTGCAGCGAATGCGAGGACAAAAAAAATAACCTCTGCCAGGGCGGTAAGAACCCGGTAGACTGTTTCCTTGGCATCTATGCTGAAGAGGAAGCCGCAATAGCTGCCGGCCGGAAGGTTCGCAAGGAGAAATCCAGGGAATTTTTCCCCGAAACCAAGGGAAAAAAGGCAAAGGTCCCGGCGGGGGCTAATATCGCCTTCGACCAGTCAAAGATGTAAGAGTAGAGCATACCTTCCCTTCTGGTTCGCTGCGACCCTGACCTACGCCAGAGGTTGACTGATGAGACCGTTGTGCAACACCTGCCGTACGCATGACGGGCAGGTTATCCCCCGCATCTGGTAAAAATCCACCTGTTTTTTCTGGGATATGATGCTCAATGCGCCTCGTGAAAAAAAGGTCCGGGATTTATGAGCCCGATTTTTGTTTTTCTTTACCTGATCAGTCGATCCCGGCTTGATTACTCATTGAATTTTTTATACAGCCGGTTGGCCACGAACTGGAAGATCAGGATGAAGACGAGGAGCGCCACGATATCCCACACCGGCGAATAAAGCGACGTCCCGGTATACGCATAGGAGATCATATCGTTTCCATACGTCAGCGGGGAAAAAAGTGCGATGTCCTGACCGATCTGCGGTATTTCCGATATGGGGATAAAGACACCGGAGATAAAGATGAGCGGCAGCCGGACGGTGTTGAGCATCGACATCACCTCACCGACGTTCTCAGTCGGGTACGCGGCAAAGAGGGTTCCGAGAGTGGCAAAGCAGAACGCCGTCAGCGCCATCGCAATCACGAGAACCGGTGCATTTTCGATCGGCGTGGCAAACAGGATGATCCCAGCTATAAGCGGGAAACATGCAATACCGAGACTATAGAGAAAACCGCTGAGACTCTCACCGAAAACCAGTGAATGAAGCGAAATTGGTGCCGAGAGCAGCCGATCGAACGTCTTTACCCGCCGCTCGATGGGGATCGAGACCGGCTCGATCGAAGAGGCCGAGAAGAGCAGGGTGATCGCAATAAGACCAGGGATCAGGGTGCCGGGCGGAGCGTTCTTTCCAATAGCAAACGCAAGAAACATGAAGAACGGGAAGAGGATCCCCATCACGATGATGTTGGGCTTGATGTAGTAGGTGATCATGTCCTTGCGCGAGATCGCCCATGCGGCGGAGAGCTCATGGCTGAGCCGCCCGGCCCATGCGCCGGCCCGTTCGTTCCCTTCAGTCGATGGCATGGATCGTCCCTCCTGTTCTCTGCAGGCCGGTCAGTTTGATGAAAACGTCCTCAAGGCTCGGGCCCAGGGTGGAGATACTGATCACCCTGATATTCCGGGCCCGGGCATACTCCATCACCGACTCGATCACCGTTGCAGGATCCTCGGTATAGAGCCGGAACTTGTCCCCTTCCTTTACGGCATCGTTGACCATAGAGAGATGACGGACTTCGTCGAACTGGTGCGCGGAGGCATGATCGAATGATACCGCGATCGACTGTACGCTCTGGATCGTTTTCTTGAGTCGTTCCGGTGCATCAATTGCCGCGATCGTGCCGCGGTTGACGATTGCCACCCGGTCGCACATCATGTTCGCCTCTTCGATGTTATGGGTGGTCAAAAATACGGTCACACCCTCATCGATAAGGCCCTTGATCACATCGCGGATGATGAGATTGCTCTGGACATCGAGGCCGGAGGTCGGTTCATCGAGGAAAATGAGCCGGGGGCTGTTGACAAGCCCCATGGCAAGGGTCAGCCGCCGTTTCATGCCCTTGGAAAAGCCATGCGCCTTGTCATTGCGCCGCTCGAACAGGTCAAAAGTGGTGAGTAGTTCTGCCGCTTTCTTCTCCCGCAGATCCCTGTGCACATGGTAGAGCTCTGCGGAAAAGATCATGTTCTGCCATGCGGTCAGGTCGTCGTAGACGTTTGAGGTCTCAGAGACGATCCCCATCGACTGCCGCGCCGCAATCGTCTCGCGTCCGATATCGTGGCCGAAGATAGAGGCTGTCCCGGAAGTCGGATACGAGATGCCGGTAAGGATCCGGATTGTAGTGGTCTTTCCCGCACCGTTGGGGCCTAAAAAGCCAAACGTCTCCCCAACGTCAACCGAGAAACTGATATCGTTGAGCGCGGTCAGGGCGCCGAATTTCTTGGTGAGGTGCGAAACCTCGATTGCGTGCATATGATCCCGGATAGGATCAGGGAACGTTTAAAGATCATCTATCGCATCTGTGGTAAAACCAAAAACCCGATGGATTATACGATTGCTGACCTGTCCGGCGCCCCGATCATCCGCGGCCACCGGTGTACGGTCGATATCACCACCACGGCACCGCTGGAGACGGGCATGATCATTATCGCAATCGGGGCGGCGCTCTGAGCAGCACGGTACCGGTAAATCTTCTTTTTTGCCACACGCACCCGGCAGCGGGATCCTCCATGCACTGCCATACATGGCAACCAATCTGTACGACTGTTCATCTTCGGCTTCCTGTGTCTCACACAGGGAGAGAAAAGAATGAGATGAGATTCCACTGGAGCTGAATTACCGGGGTAACTTTTTGGACCGGGTGGGCTCTTCCTTCTTTGCAACCTTTCCGGGCCGGGGCCGGTCCTCGTGGATACCGTGATCCAGGTTTAAGTCCTTGTTCTCCGGGCCGGTGTGGGGATGGTGACGGGGTGAGAGTTCCGCTTTTTTCTGCGGGTGATGCGGTGGATGGACGGCGGGAGCTGCCATGGGATGGTGAACGCGATCTTCTGCATGGCGGTTCTTGTCCGGGCTTGCGGGGAGGCCTTTCCTCTTTATGGGTGACGGCGTGCCTGCTGGTGACATAACCAAGGGTTCATCGCTGCGGGGAGATAAAACCATGCTTGTGACGGTGTTTTAGATGAGGGGGACCGGCAGTCCCGTCCATAACCGGCACCTCTTTTCCATCGACCAAATTCCTTCTTATTCTTCCCCGACCTAATGCTCACCGGAGCAAACGATGAGCCCCGCCCGATCCTCGGCAACTATGCGAAAGGTTCCCGCAGGCTTTGGTACCACCGGCTCATCCTGATCTCATCATCCCGCACCCATGCCCCACGAGAACCCGGACCAGAATTGCGGCACTTCCTGCCCTGCCCCTCATCCAGCGGATAGCATCCAGAACTTCTTTGTCCGGCCGTTCTTTCTCACGCTGACGATAGGCCTCCCGTTCTGCACCTTCAAGGGGCTCTTTGGCTTTGCCGCCATCCGTGCCGGGACGCCGTCAAACCCCCTTCTTGCTACCGTTGGGTGGCTGGTGGTCGCATGGGCAGCCACCGATTTTGTCATGAACGTCGTGCGGGCTGCAGGTGACCTCCTGCATATTCCCACCCCGCTGGAATACTGCATGCTTGCCGAGATCGGACAGCTCGCGCACCGTCCGATGGTCTTTCTTGCAGGAGATACGCTGCTCTCTTTTTCTATCATCTGCCTGATGCTCTGGTCGGGCTGGATCACGCAGCAGACACCGGTAGAGACATTCCTGTGGTACGCGGCAACCACGCTCAACCTGATCAGTATCTCGCTTGTATCGCTCTACAACGAGTCAAAAAGAGCAGCATGAACGACAACCTGCACCCGACAGCCCAACAATACGGTGGGCCCCGGATCGTCACTTTTGCCTGACCCTGACAATCGCCCCATCATCACGGGGTGACCAGGCCATGGTGCAGGTAATCCACGACCCGATCCACAACTTCAGGAGCCCGGGGCAGCTGAAGGTGGCAGTACTGCCCGGCGTTCTTTTCGAGCGCTGCAGGATCGGAGGGCAGGATCTCCATGGTCGCACCGGGAAGAACAGAATCTGCATGGGGCACGATGCCGTCGCCGGCGTAGGTCATCCTCCACCGGCCATCCGGTTGCAGTTCGCAGGTCTTTCCCAGAAAACAGGGGAAAAATGAGGGAGTGTGGGTTATGTTTTCCGCGCAGAGGATTCGATACCGGATATCGGGGCGGGTGCCTGCCCTGCGCAGGGCGGCCATGGTTGTGCTCCCCGGACGGCAGGCCTGGACAATGATATCGGCGGCAGGATCAAAATTCCGGGGAACAAAGGTGCCGCATAACCTGCCGGTGATCGCCGGCCCGACCAACGGGTCGCAGAAGAGTTCGGCAAGGGATGAGCCGTTGTTGGGCGGGCCGATCGCGATGAGCTGGCGCACCCGTTCGTGCCGGGTGCGGCCATCTGCCACTTCGAACAGGGAGCGGGCAACGCAGGAGCCGATGGAGTGGCACACCACATCGATGCTGCCGGTATAGTCCTCCTCATCCCGCCGTGTGGAGATAAACGCACCCAGGGCTCCCGCGATCTCTTCCATGGAGGCCCCGTCAAGTGACGTGTAATCGAAGATCCATGAGGGAATGCCCGTTTCATTGAGACGCGGTGTGAGCCGGTTCCAGATACCGGGATGGCTTTTCCAGCCATGGACAAGTACCACGGGAACAGGTGGGGGAGACATTTGCAGAAAAAGGTGGGGCTCAAGGGAGCATAGGTTTTGTGGGACAGGGCCCGCTCTTTCCTGGCTTTTGGGGGGTGGGGGTAGGAGGTTACTGATCGTTTTTTAAAAATTACCCGCCCCCCGCTTGCGTCCCTTGAGGCACCCCCCATACCCCCGGGGGTACTGTCACCGTCGTTGAGGGCTGGAGTTTAGTTGGATGTACATCCAACTGTCACATGTACATCCAACAGTTTGATGTACAGGTGACTCATCGCTTTCGCGGTTTTGTTTCAGAGAGCAGCAGAGCGAGCTCTCCCGCAAGCGTGATCCGGAAGTATTTCTCCCTCCGGCTTTTTTCCGGGCCGGGTTCCTGCCGGATAAGGTTCCCTGCTTCCATCGCAGAGAGGAGGTTGGTGAACGTCCCCTGGCTGAGCCGGGGGACTGCCGGTCCCTTTCTTGCTGGTGGTGCCGCACTTTTTACACCCTTCTTCCGGACCGGCACGTAGAACGATTCAAGCTGGGTGTGCAGGTAGCTGCGGGGCAACAGGCGGGGCGAACGTTCCTGTTTTCCCGGTGCCCGGTAGAGCAGGGCGAGGATCCGGCCGTAGTTCTGGTTGACCGGGATGTTTGCAACCGCCGGCCCGGGTACAGGGAGCAGGGCGGGGCTTCCCTCTCCCTTCCGGTCGAAGAACGTATAATAGGCATCACCACCCAGCCAGAGCGAGACCGTAGAGAGCGCAAGGGAGAGATCCTTGGATCCGCCAGTAAGATCAAACGAGAACATTGCAGCAGGATGATCCGAAACGATCTTCATGATTGCCTGGACCACGGCATCCAGAGCAGGCGAACTGATAGAGACCAGGTGCGCAGGGGTCTTCAGGGATGCGGCATGCTCTTTCAGGCGGTTGACTGCTTCGCGCGCCGCTGCCTTGTATGCTTTTACCCGTTCGTCGTCGCGGGCGGCGTTGCTGTAGAGATCGGTGTCGGCAAAGACATAGGTGTGCGTGATCATCCTGAGGTCGCGGACTGCGATCGCGTATGCCTCGTGGACATGGTCCCCTGCACTGACAATGTGGATATGCTCCTGCCTGTCCATGACAAGGATCGGGAACCTGATTATAAAATGTTGTCCGTTGCTGATTGCAGGAGAGGGTTATGACGGGGAATCGTCCCCGAGCGATTCCCGGTTCCGCATCTGGTAGAGCGCCATCGGATCCATCTCCTTGTACTCCGTGGGACTCGTCCGCATGATGACCCGGGTGATCCCGCTGTTGACGATCATCTTGGAGCACAGGAAGCACGGCCAGATCTGCGTGAGATCCCCGGTGGAGACATCAAAACCCGCGAGGTAGAGGGTGCATCCCCGGGCCAGTTTTCCTGCCTGGAGCATCGCATTCATCTCCGCATGCACGCTCCTGCACCGCTCGTAATTGGAGCCCGAGGGGATATTGTGCTCCTTTCTCCAGCAGCGGTTCAGTTCGGTGCAGTCCATCTGCTTGCGCGGGGCACCGGTATAACCGGTGGATACGATCGTATTGTATTCGTCCACAATGATTGCGCCGAAGTTGCGCCGAAGGCAGGTGCCCTGGTTGGCACACCGCTGCGCGAGGTCGAGGAAATACTGGTGCCTGTTGGTTCGCATTCAAGGAAATATGACCAGCCCCGGTATTAAAGGAGCAGGGTTCCGGTTTCCGGGATGCTCAAAAAGGAGGGAGAACTAGAGCACCGGCCACGTACAGGATGCCTGCGATATGAATGACCATAAATGCCGGTACAAGGTAGAACTTCATTTTCCGGGTCTTGTGCCGGAAGAGAAGCATCGCCCCGTATGCACCAAAGGGCCCGAAGAGCGCCGCACCAAGGAGTGTGTGTTCGGGGATCCTCCAGCCTCCGGCACGCGCCATGTGTTTGTCGTACGCGTACATGCAGAATACAACACTGTTTACAAGCGCATAGAGGGCAATGGCGGCAGGAGAGAGAAGGACCGGGATCATGCACGTACCAGTTTTCGCGTGGCTGGATTTAGGGTTTGACCCGATACCTGCCAGCACGAAAGAGAGAAGAGGTATCTCTGCGTAGGGTATGGGCATGAAGGGCAGCCCGGGCATCCGATCACATACAGGTGCAATCCTGCTTATCCTTCTGGTTCTTGCAGGAGTCTCTGGCTGCACACAGTCTGAACGGCCTTCCGGGATGCCGCAGTCCGACCAGTACGCGTTTCTCGACCACCAGATCTCCTATTACGGGACCCTGGAAAGCGGGAGATGCCCTTCTGCGACGATCAACGTCTCCACGTACCGTTTCGATACCGGTACAGGAAGTCTCGAAGGAATGATGCCTTTTGAGATCAACGACTCCCTGCTCCTTATCTCAGGCGAGAGCGTCCTCCTGTCCGGGGACTATGGCACCGGGGGTTTCGGGATGCTTGCCGGGGGATATTCCCTGCCGTACACCTCGGGGAACCTGACAGTGAACGGGTTTACCACCGATGGGACAATGTACCTTACCTACAGGAACCAGACGATTGCCCTTGAGCCGGGAACGCAGTGGACGGGCATCACCACCGGCGTCGATGTCACCAGGGCCTGTACCATCAACCGCACCGTCACCGACGTCATCACCTATTACGGGACATTCCAGAAATCAGCCATCAGTAAAACCACGGTTTATACATAAAAGGGGGGCCTAAGTCCACCCTGATAAAACCGCGTTTACAACCCGATACTTGCAAGCATGAGGAGGAGGCCGATCATGACGGCCTCCGCAATAACGATCACCACCCACGGGTTCAGGTGCAGGAGCTCGGGGAGCGTCTGAGCCGCAAGCGGTGCCCGGCAGAGGGCGGGTTTTATCCTCGGGTACAGGCTGGCAAAGAGACCCGAACCCACCAGCAGGCCGAGAATCCCCCCGGTGAGCGCATCGAGAGCGCCGGTCCCCGCCGCACCAACCACTGTCCCGGGGCAGAGCCCGAGCAGGGCAAACCCTACCCCGAATATGAGCCCGCCGATCAGGTTTGATCCCCATGATCCCGGATGGACATGCAGTTCTGCATAGCCGAGACGGACCAGGATATGGACGCCGATCATCGCAACGATGACCGCGGAGAGCATCACTTTTACCACGGTAAAGTTTTCGAGCAGGAGCTGGCCTGTAATCACATCGTAGCTGGTCACGCCGCCTTTCTGGAGAAGGAAACCGAACAGGATGCCGATGATAAGGCCGAACATGATCTGGGCCCGCCCGTCCTGGTGAAGCCGGGTGCACAGGGACATGACGGGTTCACACTCCGGTTCCATGGAAGATCACAAAGGCCGTGACAATGCCACCGATAAAAAAGCAGACCGCAGAGATGATACTTGCCAGGGAAAGCTGGCTGGTGCCGCTGATGCCATGGCCGCTCGTACACCCGCCTGCCCACCGTGCCCCAAAAGCGAGGATGATCCCGCCAAGAAATGCCACACCAACCCGGATGATCGCGCTATCGCCAAACGCGGCAGCCCATAAAGGGGGCACCCAGGAAAGGTGGAACTGGCCGGAAAGCACCGCCGAGAGAAAGGCACCGATAAAGATCCCGGGCAGGATCATCAGCACCCCGTCGACCCGGGGTGGGATCTCGCGATAAAACTCCTTTTTTTCCTCAATTGCCGGATCCACGGTCTTTTCCATAAGTCCCCAGGCCTTCATATAGGCAGACGAAGTTCCAAGAGGGCGATTGCACAGGAGAAACGACATGCAGACAACGAGACCGATACCGGCGCCGGCAGCATACGGCGACCATGTCGCCTGAAAGAGCGCATCAAACACAGGACAAACCTCCGAAAAATCCCGATACCAGGGGCATATACATCAAGATATCGCGTACGCGGCGTACATAAAGGTTTGTCCGTTCCTCCGGTGAGGGGATCTTTCACTTTCTCCCCGCGCACCCACCCTCTTTAATACCGGTTCACCGATCTTTCCGGTGATATGATCATCGGGAAAGGGGCGTACCTGAGACAACTGACCACTGCAACCATGCAGATGCGATCCGTTGAGGTGGGAAAGGAGATGTCCGGCAGCTCCCCGCCATCGGTCTTCATTGGCAGCTGGAATTACCCGGACGTGTTTGCCGGCCCGATGATCGCACCGGTGCATGGCGATACCGGGATCATGGACCGGCCCGAGGAGTGGATCTGCGGCAACCTGACGCAGGAAGAGATCATCGGGTACCGGATGAACCTTGTCCGGGGCAAGCGCATGACCAATGCCCGTGATCTCGACAGCCGGTTTGTGGAGAAACTCCAGGAGATCGTCCTTGCCGACGGTTCGATCGAGAGCGAGGCTGCATTCGAGAGCGCCCCGGCCGGTCTTTCGTTTTCAGAGGAACATACCCCGTTTGGGCCCAGCGCCCCGCTCGAACGCTTCGAGATCGAGGCAAAACGCTGGGAGCCGGCGCTCGAGAAGGTCTTTTACGATACTGACCTGACAGCCCGCAATGCTGTGCTTGACCTGCACCGTTCGGGTCTTGCGTTCTCCAGTATCCAGAAGGCATTTTCGGCCGGGACGATGGGCCGGGGCCCCCGCCGGAGCCTGGTTCCTACCCGGTGGTCGATCACCGCGTGCGACACCATGATCGGGGACCGGCTCCTCTCCGAGGTAAAAAAGTGCCCGGTGATCGATACCGTCAGGATGCATGAATTCGCAAGCCTGCACAACCGGTACGCGGTGCTCCTGCTGCCCACTGCGTGGCAATACGAGTGGACCGAGGCATTCCTTCATGTGCTTGGAAACGAGGAGTATGTCTTCTCGGATCATGAGGGGTTTAAGGGAAAGGCAGGCTATTCACCTCTGGGAGGGTGCTACTATTCCTGCAAGATGGCGGTGCTCGAAGCGCTTGCACGGGAAGGGCAGCAGGCCGGTGCCATCATCCTGCGCGAGGCGCTGCCCGGGTATGTGCCTATGGGCGTGTTCAACGTGCGGGAGAATGTCAGGAGCGCGATGTGCGAACCGGCAACCGAGTTCGAAGACCTCAAATCTGCCCTCGCGCACGTCTCTGCTACCTTTACACTCCCTGTCCAGCGGTTTATCACCGAGACCACGCTGCTCCGGGAGAGCCTCAGGCAGCGGCAGTGCACCCTGAATGATTTTGCCGTTTCCTCAACGAAGAGAGAGGGGACACTGGAGGCCTCTGCACGGTGACGGATGCCGTGCCACAGGGCAGGCATTATGCCGGGCTGCGGAAGGATGACAGGATCATGACAGGCGATGCAGCGGTTACCACGGCACCCCGGATTATCCTGCACGCGGACATGGACTGTTTCTATGCAGCTGTCGAGATGCACGACCAGCCGCAGTATGCAGCGAAACCGGTCGTGGTCGGCGCCGATCCCCAGGGAGGTACCGGCAGGGGCGTTGTCTCCACTTGCTCATACGAAGCCCGGGAGTACGGCATCCGATCTGCGATGCCGATATCGCAGGCATACCGGCTCTGCCCTGATGCAGTCTTCCTCCGGCCCCGCATGGCCCGGTATGGGGACGTGTCTGAAGAGATCATGGCGATCCTCAGATCACCGGGGTTCCGGTTCGAGCAGGTGAGTGTTGATGAAGCATTTCTGGACCTGGGCCCTGCAGGCAGTTTTGGGGCGGCACGCACACTGGCAGAAGAACTGAAACAGGAGATCCGCACCCGGTGCGGGATAACCTGTTCGCTCGGGCTTGCCCCGACGAAGCTTGTCGCAAAGATAGCCTCGGACTTCAAAAAACCCGATGGCCTGACCGTTGTCGAACCGGCAGATGTGGCGGAATTTCTCGCACCGTTGCCGGTCCGCAGGATCCCGGGGATCGGGAGTAAGACCGAGAAGGAACTACATGCGCTAGGCATACAGACCATCGGCGACCTTGCTGCATACGATATCCAGGGCCTCCTCGGGCACTTCGGGCGCTCCGCCATTGCGCTGCACGAGGCTGCCCTTGGTGCTGACGGAAGCGCGGTGGTAGAGCGCGACGGGATCAAATCGCTCTCAAAAGAGACCACCTTTGCGCAGGATACCGACGATCCTGCCGAGATTGTCGCCACGATGGAGGCACTTGTCGGAGAGGTATACCATGCCCTTGCAAAAGAACAGCTCTCTTTTAAAACGATCACGGTCAGGGTCAGGTCCGAGGGATTTGTGACAACGTCAAAAGCAAAAACCCTCGATCATTACCATAATGACGAGGCAGCGATCCGTGGGTGTGCTCAGGAGATGCTCCGCGAGCTCTTCTGCGGCAGGAAGATCCGGCGGCTCGGGCTGCGGCTCTCCGGACTGAGACGGCAGGACGCCCGGCAGCAGACCCTCTTTGGCCCGGAGGAAGGAGGAGCGGGAAACGGAAATGCACGCGGGAACCTGCGATAGGAAGGGACGGGCAGGTGCACGGATGGATACGTTAATTATTCGTAACGACGTTTATATATGTGGAGTTGTTGGCATCACCGATAATACCAAGAAAAAAAGCGATGGTCCCGAGGCCGAGGGATTTAATGCCGATGGTACGCCGTTTGTCCGTGTCAGACTTCCCAAGAAATGGAATAATGAAATGTTCGGTTCCGCCGATCTCATGATGGGAGCAAACCACATACGGGTGCGCTGTTTTGACGGGGTCACCCGGATGGGACGGATTAAAGGGAAGATAAAAAAGCGCGTCTGGATCCGGGAAGGGGATACCCTGATTATAGTCCCGTGGAGTTTTCAGGATGACAAGTGCGATATTATCTACCGGTACCTTCCGCCCCAGGTTGACTGGCTGCGGAAGAACCGGTACCTGTAATCTTTTTTCGCGGTTTTTCAGTGCCCGCCGGATACCTGGACAGATGCGGGGCCCGGTAAATGTATGAAAAACGTGCCACCGGTCAGCCCGACCATGCACGCTCCCAGAGCATCACGACAATCTCAAACGCGATCAGGAGGATCACCACCCATTCAAGGAAATTCGAGTGCTGGATCCTGACCTCATCGGAAAGCATCGAATAGTTCTCGCGGATCACATTGATCTTCCGGCTCACGCTCTCGCTCCATTGGCCACTCCTGAGGATCTTTAATGCGGCCGCATAGACCCGGGCGTAGTAAACGTCCTCAGTCACCTTGATCAGGTTGTCAACCTTCTCAATCGTCTCCGAGATCTCCGCGGACGTCCTCATCTGGTGGCTCATAATGGCGTGGTACTGGCGGCTCCGGCTGAACCAGGACAGCTGATCCGCGTGCTCGATATCATCGTACATCCGCGCCATCTCGCGGGTGAGCTCCCGGTCATAGTACCGGAGTTCGAGCACCTGCACGTTTGCAAACTCGATGAGATCGATGAGATCCGTCGGGCTCTCAGGACCGCACAGCAGGGCAGAATCCCAGGAGATCACCGCAAGATCCTCATCGGAGTAACTGAGGGAATTTTTTATAATATCCTCACGAACCTGGGACGAAACACGGGTCCGGTCACCAAGGAGCAGGGGTACCGGGTCGATCGAATCGTCCCGCCGGTCGGTTACGTAGATCGTATAGTCTTCGTAGAAGTCCGTGTCGATGGCAAAATTCCTGATATGCGGTCTGATGATCTCCCCAAGCGTCGTAAGATACTGGATGAAGAACTCCGAAAGCCCTTCCTGGCCGGCGAACCGGAACGCAACGTCCTCAAGTGTATGGCGATCTGCCTGCTGGTCCTCGTAGATGAAACAGAGGCTGATAACCCCGATGTCATAGACCCGGGCAACCGCGGAAAATTCAAACGAGCGGCCCTCCCGTTCCACCATGATCGGCAGCATGCGGATCAGGAGAGGGGACGACTCGATCATGATGGACTTGGGCTTGACCCGGACAAAACTGGTACGGGCAGTAAAATAATTCTGGGCCAGAGACTTTTCCAGCCAGTCGATATCGAGCTCCCGGCCGATATCATAGATGCGGTAAAACCGGAGTGAAATCATACCTCGCGCTCCTGAGGGGGAAAGACCCGTGGTATGGCAGTACCATTGTGCCCGGAGCACGATAAAACCTTATACCGGTCGCGGCGGACAGGTCCGGGACCACCGCGGGGCAGGATCGATGGCGACAACCCCACCGTGTTCATACGTCGCGCGGTGCTTTATATGCAGGCAGCGCAAACCAACGATGGAGAGATTGGAATGAATGCTGATTTTCTGTCCATCGGCATGGTGACCGTGATTGGGCTCATGGCAGGTACTGCAATCGGCCTGTTTATCGGGTACCTCGTAAAGACGCAGCGATCCTGCTGGGCAGACATGACCGGGCGTGAAAAAACGATCAATATCGCGCTTGTCGTCCTCTGTTCTGCAATCTGTATTGCCGGGCTTGCATGGCGTTTTCTCCTGAACTAAATGTCCCTTAAACCACAACTGACCTCTGCTTCAGCCGCTCCCGGTACGGGGCCATTATATAAGCGGCATCCCTGATGTGACAGATTGATGTTGCCGGACATGCAACAGGTAACGGTACATGCGGTAAAAGGCACACCGTAGAGGCAGGCACGTGGAGACCGGACCGTTTATCAATGGTATCATCATCGGTATTGCATTAGCGGCACCGGTGGGCCCGATAGCTTTCGTGTGCATCCAGCGCTCGCTTTCCTGCGGACGCCTGCACGGCATTACCTCCGGGCTTGGTATTGCCACTGCCGATGCATTTTATGCGGCGGTGACGGCATTCGGCCTTGCGCTCATCTCTGACTTCCTGCTTGCCCGCCAGTGGTTTTTCCGTCTGTTCGGCGGGCTTGCCCTGCTCGCCGTCGGGATCCGGATTGTCCTCGCCGCGCCACCTGATGCGGTCCCCACACCCGAGAAAGAGTCCTATATCTCCGATTATTCCACGATGCTTGCCCTCACCCTTGCAAACCCGCTCACCATTGTTTTCTTTACCATCATTATCCCGAGCTTCGGGGTGGTAATCAGCGGAAACACCGGGATCGCCCCCGCACTCTTTGTCACCGGTGTCTTCCTTGGGGAGATGGGCTGGTGGATCTTCCTCTGCGGGACGCTGGGCTCCATGCGGGACTACCTGACCCGGGAGCGCCTGCACCTGATCAACCGGCTCGCCGGTCTTGTGATCGCTGCATTCGGGGCGGTGCTGATCGCCTCCCTGTTTCTGACAAGCGACATTGCATAGCGCAGGGCAGGGTTGCACCCACCTGCACCACGATTTCCTGCCAACAACCTTCATGATCCCTTAAAGTATCTGCCCCGCCGCCCCAGAGAAGACGCTCCCTGATGGCCCTGTGTGCGTAGATAATTCACTCATAAATTAGTTCACTTATTTAACTATTAAGCCACAAAACTAGTTCCGGGAGTTGACTCCAGATGGCTGAAGACATACGGGATCGCGCTGCCGCTGCGCTTCTCGCACTCATTCCTCTCTACTACAAGAACGTGATCCGGCACCGGCCCTCGATCAACGGCATACAGGTCGCACAGCTCCATACGCTGGGCGTGCTCATGAAATCCAAATCGATGCCCATGTCCGAGATCGGGAATCGCCTCTACATCTCACGACCTTATATGACCCGGCTGGCCGACATAATGATAGCCGACGGCCTGGTGGAGCGCCAGTCGGATCCCGCCGATAGACGGGTGATCAACCTTGCGATAACGGAGAAAGGAAAAAAATATCTCCGGCAGTCGATTAACTGGTACAGCAGGGACCTCAAGGAGAACCTGTCAGGTCTCAACGATAGCGACATCGGGAAGCTGTGTACGGCACTGGAAGATGCGTACCAGATCCTTTCAAAACTCCAGCAGGGGTGACGAGCGTGCATCTGTTCGGACACGAAAAAATTCCCGCACAGGATACCCATGGCGGAGCTGAGGCCGGTATCGGACCTGCAGGGGATATACCCGGTTCTCAGCCTCTGGAACAGGACAGATGGGGCAATAAGGAGGAAACCGCGATCATCCGGATCGAGCACCTGTCCAAGGTCTTTGCCAGCAAGACCAAGACCGTGATTGCCGTCAACGATGTCTCGTTTGAAGTGAAGCACGGGGAGATTTTCGGGCTTCTCGGGGCAAACGGTGCGGGAAAGAGCACACTTATCAGGATCCTCACGACCCTGCTCTCCCCTTCATCGGGCCAGGCATTCGTCAACGATTACGACATTACCAAAGACCCGGAGAAGATCCGGGCGATTATCGGTGTATGTGCACAGAACTACACCAGCGATTCCGAACTGACTGCATACGACAACCTTGAATTTTACGGAAAACTCGAAAATGTCCCGGACAGTATCCTCCCGGACCGGATCTGGGAACTCCTGAAAATGGCCGGCCTCGCCGACCGTGCCTACATGCCGGTGGGTACGTTCTCGGGAGGTATGAAACGCAAGCTCGAGATCGTCCGGGCATTCATCCACCGTCCGCTCATCCTTTTCCTGGACGAGCCCACCATCGGTCTCGACCCCGAGGCCCGCAGGGAAGTATGGCAGCAGATTGCGCTGCTCAACAAGGAGCACACGACGATTATTCTCACCACCCACTACATGGACGAGGCGGAAAAGCTCTGCGGCAGGATCGCGTTTGTGGAACGTGGCAGGCTGATCGCTCTTGACACCCTGGAGAACCTCCGGAAACTGATTCCGGCGGGCGACCTTATTGAAATTGGCGTGGACCACATGGACTCTCAGGCAGAGGAGGCCGTCCGTACACTTCCCCTTATCAACGCGGTATCGGTAGTCGAGCATAAGGTAATGATCTCGGCAACAAACGGCAGCCAGGCGATTCTTTCTATCCTTGCCGTATTCGAAAAATACCAGGTTCCCATCATCTCCATCTCCATTCGATCCCCCTCACTTGAGGACATCTTCATCTACCTGACCGGCAAGGGACTGGACAACGGCAATGGGGACGGAACTGACGCCCCCGGCCCGGGCCGGAGGCGGTAGGCATGATGAGGGGGCCCCTTGCCATCTTCAAACGGGACTTCAAAAAGTTCCTGAGCAACCCGTTCATCATCATGATGACGCTCTTTATGCCCATCATGTACCTGGTTGTCTTCGGGAGCGCGATGGGGGGGACCATCAGCCACATCCCGGTCGGCGTCGTCCAGGAAGTCCCGCCATACAATGACACACCGCTCTTTACGAACGCCGCATACCAGCTCAACCATATCAGCCAGGGCAGCGATAATGACGCAGAGAAAGAGCTGGATGTCACTATTTACACGGATGAGGCACAGGCCAAACAGGATCTGGGCAACGGGAAAATCTCAGCGGTCATCGTATTCCCGTCATCCGTGACTAACGACAACGCAGTCCGGCTCTATGTCGACAGTTCGGATTCTATAACCCCCCCGCTGGTCGAAGCAGCGGTAACCCAGGTCCTGCTGGGCCTTGGGGCAAACAACCCGGTCATTGTCGATAAGATCTACGGCGACATCACCTATCTCCAGTTCTTTGGTGTGGGCGTTATTATGATGGCCATCTTCACCTCCACCATGTTCGGCGGAGGGATCGCGCTCATTAAAGACCGGGAGAACGGCATCCATGAAGGCTACCTGGTCACCCCGGTAAAACGATCGAGCATTGTCATGGGAATCATCTCGAGCGGAACCGTCAGGGCTTTTATTGCCGGGTTTACCATTTTCTGGATAGATCTGCTGATCACTGGCATCGCCCTTCAGAGCATTCAGGACTTCCTGCTTGTCCTTCTGGTCATCCTTATCGCCTGCATGGGGGTGACCAGTCTTGTCGTCTCCTTTGCATCCCGGTTCTCATCGCAGCAGGAGTACTCGTCGGTTATCGCGTTCTTCAACCTCATGCTTTTCATGACCTCGGGGGCATTCTACCCGGTTATCGGGATGCCGGGCTGGCTGCGCTGGATTACGGTCATCAACCCTGAATATTACGGGATCCATGCATTGAGAAGCATCATCCTGAGGAACCAGGGGCTCAATGTGATCGGGATCGATCTCATTGCTCTTCTGATCTTCTCCTCGGTCATGATCATCCTCGGTATTGTCACATTCCGGAGGACCCTGGAATAAGGGGGCTTAGCGTATGGAAGGCAGGATCCAAGGGAACAAGGGAAATATACAATCGCACATGCGGGAAAGACGAGGAAAGAACTGCAGTCTGAACAGATCGGGAAACGAGAGGATCGAGGAGAGCACTGTAGGAGCGGGATATATATGATGATGATTTCAACCGGTACTACCATTCACACACCTTTTTCGAGGGGCAGCATGAACAAGATGAAGCGATCACTACCCGAAGTACCCGGGAATGTTGAGGGAGCCGGACAAGGTCGATCGGGAGTATCCAGGAATTCCCTGCGAACTGCGGGCCTGATCTGTCTGGTACTTATCCTTCTCGCCATCGGCCCGGTATCAGCGGGGACGCAGATCATGGCGGGGAGCCCTGCGCTGGGAGCACATATTGCGGGCACGAACGAGTT
>Ga0326727_10013719_pt1 | contig 17904 bp, 19 predicted proteins | sample MB2enrmetagenome_FD_207643 | JGI IMG/M metagenome (GOLD analysis project Ga0326727, IMG submission 207643) | Lab enriched peat soil microbial communities from McLean, Ithaca, NY, United States - MB29MY | ecosystem: Environmental > Terrestrial > Soil > Wetlands > Peat | place: USA: New York...
AGCCATCCGATCTGATATTCGCCGGGCTGGCCGCAGTGCGGGCAGGTCATGGTGTGGGTTCGCTGCTCGGGCTTCTCGTCGAAAAAGTCGCGTTCTTCCATCTGGTCCCCTCCTGGAATCGCTGCCGGCGGTTGGGCGCGCGGATTCCTGGACGTGCTGCTGCGAGAAAAGTATTGCATACTCGGGCGGTTGCCGGAGCGTCGAAGAGGGGTAATGTATCGGTATGGGCAAGGCGAAGAAGCGGGTGTTTTCGGTGGTGAAGGCGGTGAAGCAGAATGCGCGGGACCGGGTGGGCACGGTGCCCGCGGAACGGGTGATTCCCGACCCCAAGCAGAAGGCTGCCGCCAAGCCGAAGCACAAGAAGACGCTGGCGGACCTGCTGAGCATCGGGGAATAGAATTCCGGTGAGGTGAATTCCATGAAAACCGTGCTCATCGCTGGAGTGTGGCTGTGCCTAGCAAGTTTCGTTGCCGCCTCCGCCCAGACCATTCAGGTCAATAAGGAAAACCGGACCATTGCTATTACAACAAGCGATGAGGCCGAAGCGGTTGCGGATGTCGCGGTGATTACGGTCGGCTTCTCCACATACGGAGCGGACCAGGACTCGACGTATGCGGATGGATCGCGAATCTCAAACGCGGTCATCAAGGCGCTGCAAGATGCTGGCGTGAAGCCCGAGGCTATTGAGAGCGCGAACCAGAGTCTCAGCGAGATCGATGACAGTGACAAAGTGCGCTGGGCCAAAGGCATCCGTTTTGAGTGTTCGCAGTCCTGGCACGTCACTGTTGCGGCTAAAGACGCGGCGGAGATCCTACACGTAGCGGTCACGTCGGGCGCGAATGACAGCGGAGGCATTCAGTGGAAGCTGGCCGATGATGATGCTGTAGAGGCGAAGGCCGCCGAAAAGGCGCTAGCTCACGCTCAGGAGATTGCGGAGAGCATGGCGAAGGGGTTGCATGCCAAGCTGGGGCCGCTGGTCTACGCCAGCAATCAGACGCAGCCCCGAACCATGGTTGGCGGCTCGAATGAAACCGTCGAGATCACTGCCGCCCCCCCTCCCAAGCCGAACCTGAAGCCACTTGCGATCTCGCCGGAGAAGATCCAGAGGTCCGCGACGGTGTATGCGGTGTTTGCCATCGAATAGTCAGGGGAGAATCAGGACATGGCTACGGAGTCGAAGGACCGCGAATGGAGGCCGCTGGCGGAGGCGGAGGGCTTGTACCGGCGCTGGCTGGCGCACTTGGATGATGAGTTTGGGCACCAGCAATCGCCTGACCGGCGCGCGGAGATTGTGCGCGATGAACTGCATGAGATCTATCTGGGGCAGCCGCGTGGGGGCAGGACGAGCACCTCCTTGATCAGTGAGACCGCAATGTTCGTGCTGGCCGACTCGTTCGATCCGCGCAATGCGTCGATGGAGGCGGACTACGCGAGCGACGTGGATATGGAGAGGTATGCGCCGCGCAGGCCGCTGATCTGGTTCTGGAAGCTGTTCGATCGCTCGCCGCTGGGAGTGAACCTGTGGCTTGGGTTCCGTTTTCGCTGCATGCTCGGGCGGCACATCTTCAAGCAGCTAGGCAACGGCGTGAAGATCTATCCGGATGTGAAGTTCGAGTATGGATACGGTCTGACCATCGAGGACAACTGCACGATTGGCCGGGGAGCGGTGCTGGAGGACGGCGGCGGGGAGCTGGTGCTTCCGCAGGGGACGAACGTTGCCGCGGGCGCGACTTACTCGCGCGGCGGCAAACCCGCGTGAGGCAGTTTCGGTAGACTGGATAGGATGAGCGAGCGAACCAGATGAATCAGCAGGAACTTGTACTGATCCTGTTTCAAGTGATTGTGTTGATGATGGCGTTTGCGGTGCATGAGAGCGCGCACGCCTACGTTGCGCTGCGGCTGGGTGACCCCACGGCCTACATGCTGGGACGGGTAACGCTCAATCCGCTGAAGCACCTCGATCCGTGGGGTTCGGTGGCGATCCCATTGATGTCGTTGTACTTTGGTGGGTTTTTGATTGGCTGGGCGAAGCCGTGCCCGGTGACGACGCGGAACTTCAAGCACATCAAGCGCGACGATATTCTGACGTCGCTGGCGGGACCGGCGAGCAACCTGGCGATGGCGACGGTGGCTTTGCTGCTGCTTATCGTGTTCAAACATGCGGTTGCGGGTGGAGTTCCGGCGATCATCACCGCGATGGCGCTGGCCCAGCACGTGCCCGTGGATACCTCGGCCGGTTTGCCCACGCTGTTTCCGATTGCGATGCTGCTCTACTATGCGGTATTCATCAACCTGCTGCTGTTCGTGTTCAACCTAATCCCCATTCCGCCGCTGGATGGCAGCCACGTGTTGCGCCAATTCCTGCCCTACAAGGTAGAGCAGGTCTACAACCAGATTGGGATGTATGGCTTGCTGCTGATCTTTCTCTTTGGCGGCCGGTTCATTGGCACGTTCTACTACCCGCTGCTGGGATTGTTTGATGGGCTGCTGATATCGCTCTAGGCGTTCACACGCCCTTTTCCTGCTTCGCGCTGCCCTCCCGTTGGTCGGCACGGAATCTCGTTTGCGACCACTTTTGCTATACCCTTGAACGAGACCGATGATTGAAGAAGCGATAGTTCCGGCGCGCAGGCGCGTATTGAGCGGCATGCGGCCTACCGGGCGGCTGCACCTGGGCAACTACATGGGCGCGCTGAAGAACTGGGTCGACCTGCAAAACGCGACCAACGACGACGGCACGCCGAAGTATGAGTGCTTCTACTTTATTGCGGACTTTCATGCGCTGACGACCGACTATGCGGATACGAGTGAGCTGAAGGACAATGTGCGCCAGGTTGCGCTGGATTTTCTTGCGGCGGGACTCGATCCGAAGTTAAGCACGATCTTCGTACAGAGCAAGGTGCCGGCGCATTTTGTGCTGAACTCGCTGCTCGAGATGATTACCCCGTTGAGCTGGCTGGAGCGGGTGCCGACCTACAAGGACCAGCAGGAGCAGTTGCGGGAGAAGGACCTGGCGACGATCGGGTTTCTCGGGTATCCGGTGCTACAGTCGGCGGACATCCTGGTGTACCAGGCTGACTATGTGCCGGTGGGCATCGACCAGGCGGCGCATGTGGAGATCACGCGGGAGATTGCACGGCGGTTCACTTTTCTCTATCCCAAAGATAGGGGTCTAGCCAGACCTGTCTCAGTGATTAAGGACGACAGGTACAAGAATGAGACCGATTCCCCACAGCTTCTCCAGTTTGTAGGCGAGCGGATATTGGTGAAGCCGCTTGATGATCCGAGGCAAGCAGAATATGTGGACGTAGTTCTGCCGGAGCCCAAGGTGCTGCTGACGCCGAGTCCGAAGCTGCCGGGGACGGATGGGCGGAAGATGTCCAAGAGCTATGGCAACACCATTCTGCTGAGCGATCCGGAGCCGGAGATTCGGGCGAAACTGAAGACGATGGTGACCGATCCGGCGCGGGTGCGAAGGACCGATCCGGGGAATCCGGATGTGTGCCCGGTGTTCGATCTGCACAAGGTCTTTTCGACGGAGGAGACGCAGGCCGAGGTGCGCGCCGGGTGTACGACGGCCGGGATCGGATGCATCCAGTGCAAGGGCTGGCTGGCGGATGCGGTGGTGAAGGAGCTGGCGCCGATCCAGGAGCGCCGACAGTACTTCGAGGCGCATCCGGGCGAGGTGGACGCGATTTTGAAGGATGGCGCGGTGCGGGCGAATGCGCGCGCGGCGGTGACGATGGAGCAGGTGTTTGCCGCGGTGGGGCTGGACTAGCGATGGCGGATGACGTCAGGAGCGAGAACCTGCAGGAGACGGATAAGGGAGCGGCGGTCGATCCCACCCTTCACGATGGTGCCGTGAAGGATGGGGCACCCGGGCCTTCCGTGGATCCAGACGAAGAGATTCAACCGGTCCCTGAACGGTTCGAGCTGCAGCCGGGGCCGGTGGTGCGCGAGGCGGAGGCGAAGCCGGCTGGCGCAGGAAAGGCGGGCGCAAGGGATGCGTCGCAGGAGGAGGCGTCGCAGTCGCCGTTCTCGGTGACGGTGGGGCAGGTGTACGACGGGCCGCTGGACCTGCTGCTGGACCTGATCCGCAAGCAGAACATCGATATCTACGACATCCCGATTGCGCTGATTACGGCGCAGTTCCTGGACTACTGCCAGCAGTTGAAACAGACGGACGTGGATGCAGCGGGCGAGTTCATCTATATGGCGTCGCTGCTGATCCACATCAAGTCGAAGACGCTGCTGCCGCGCGATCCGTCGGAGATCGCGGATGCGGACTCGGAAGATCCGCGGCGCGAGCTGGTGGAGCGGCTGCTGGAGCATGAGCGGTTCAAGGCCGCGGCGCAGATGCTGCGGCAGAAGCAGCAGATCGAGGAGGCGACCTGGTCGAACCCGGGAATGCGGAACTTCCTGGGCGAACAGGCAGACAGCGAGGACGCCGGCGCGGGCATGGAGCAGGAGATTGCGGCCGATACGGTCGACCTGGTGAGGGTGTTCCAGGAGGTGCTGGCGCGGCTGCGCGAGCGGCCCGTGCTGGACGTGGACGAAGAGTCGGTGACGGTGGCGCAGATGCTCGATTATGTGAAGCGGCGCCTGCTGATGGAGGACCGTGCAGTGAGCCTGCGCCGGCTGCTGCACAGCACTCACTCGGAGCGCGCGCTGATCTGTATGTTCCTGGCAATGCTGGAGTTAGTGCGCCTGCAAGCGGTGCTGCTGCACCAGCCCAGCCAGTTGGGCGACATTCTGGTCAAGAAGGCGGACGGGTTCGACCAGGTGTTTGCCGAGCAGGCGCAGGCGCGGGACGACTGGCGGTAGGCGTTCACACGCCCTCTTAGAGCTTCGCGCACGGATTTCTATTGCGACCATCGGGAGCGCCGTCACCAAGCCCGACCATTTATGCGCGGCTTACCGCGGGCTGAGGCCCGCTGCCACTCCGGCAGCACGGCATGGGCTGGGGCTGGTTTGGCGATCTTTCACACTGCTGTAACCTTTTTTTCGCGCCAGCGGCGTAATTTAGCGAAGTCTCTCCAATTCAAATCAACTTAGGTGAACGTCCATGGCTACTCCCGCCACGCTTCCCCCCCCCACCTCCATCCTCGATGAAAAACTAAAAAAGTCCTCCCCCGGCAAGGTCGGCCTGCTGGTCTTCGCGGTGATGCTGGTCGGAGGGTTGGGCTACATCGGCACCCAGCTTTGGGGCGATCTTTCGGTGGTGCACAACCCCAGCGTCTTCCCCTACATTCTGCTGGGCCTTGCGCTGTTGATCGCATTGGGATTCGAGTTTGTGAACGGCTTCCACGATACGGCGAACGCAGTGGCGACGTGCATCTATACCCACTCGCTGGAGCCGCACGTGGCGGTGGTTTACTCGGGCATCATGAACTTCATCGGCGTGTTGATGAGTCCCGGCACGGTGGCGTTCACCATCATCTCCCTGCTGCCGGTTGAGTTGATTCTGAAGGTGAGCAAGGGGTCGGGGTTCTCGATGGTGTTTGCGCTGCTGACGGCGGCGATCCTATGGAACCTGGCGACCTGGTACAAGGGTCTGCCGGCGTCGAGCTCGCACACCATGATCGGGTCGATCATTGGCGTGGGCGTGGCCAATCAGATCATGCAGGGCAACAGCGGCACGGCAGGCGTGGACTGGACGCAGGTGACCAAGGTGTTCCAGGCGTTGCTGTGGTCGCCAATCATCGGATTTGGCGCGGCGTTCATCCTGTTCATGCTGTTCAAGCTGGTGGCGCGCGATCCGCGGCTGTACAAGGCGCCGGAAGGCACGGCCCCGCCGCCGATCTGGATCCGCCTGCTCCTGATTGGCACCTGCGGCGGTGTGAGCTACGCCCACGGTTCAAATGACGGCCAGAAGGGCATGGGATTGATCATGCTGATCCTGGTGGGCACGGTCCCCACAGCCTATGCGCTGAACCATGCGGTGACTCCGGGCCAGATCGACAAGTTCCTGAGCACCTCCACGGCGATGGTGGAGACGCTGGACAAGTACACGGACAAGAATGCGGTGATGCAGGATGCGCAGCCGGAGCTGGAGAATTTTGTCAGCACCAAGAAGTATGAGCCAGGCGTGATGCTGGCGTTGCGCCAGCTGGTTGTGGACATCCGCAATGAGGTGACGCTGTACGGCTCGCTGAAGGGCGTTCCCCAGGAGATGCAGGCGAACGTGCGCAACCAGATGTACCTGGCCAGCGAGACCATGCGGTTGATGGGCAAGAACGGACCGAAGATGTCCGCGACGGACGCGAAGGCGCTTGCAGACTACAAGAAGGAGCTGGACACGTCGACCAAGTTCATTCCCACCTGGGTGAAGGTGGCTGTTGCGCTGGCGCTGGGCATGGGCACCATGATCGGCTGGAAGCGGATTGTGGTGACGGTCGGCGAAAAGATCGGCAAGACGCACCTGACGTATGCTCAGGGAGCGTCGGCGGAGCTGGTGACGATGGCGACGATTATGGGCGCGGACTCGATCGGCGTGCCGGTGAGCACGACGCACATTCTGAGTTCGGGCGTGGCGGGCACGATGGCGGCGAACAAGAGCGGGCTACAGCTCTCGACGGTGCGCGATATTGCGCTGGCCTGGGTGTTCACGCTGCCGGCGGCGGCGCTGCTCTCGGGCTGCCTGTTCTGGCTATTCAACCGGATGGCGGGTTTCGGGGCAGCTTCGTAAGCTTCGCGTTATACCTCCTTGGACGGCTCGCCCTCGCGGCGGGCCGTTTTAGTTCTCCGAGGTGCACACGGCCGGGCCTGCGGGTTGATATGCTAACTGCTGACATCCATGAGCCTGAAAGCAAAGATTGAAGCGGTGATTTATGCGTCGGAAGAGCCGGTGACGCTGGCGCAACTGGTGGGCGTGCTGGGCGAAGAGGCGCAGGCTGAACTGGATCGCGAGGTCGCGGTACAGCAGACGCTTTTGAACGAAGAGGAGCTGGAAGCAGCGGCGGAGCCGATCGTGGAGCCGGAGGCCGATGCGGCCCACGTCGAAGCCGCCGAGCCCACGCTTGAGAATCCAGAGGCGCCAGAGGACGCTCAGGCGGTCAAGCCCACCCCGAGCGAAGCGACTGCCGTCGATGGGGCGCACCGAGGGGACGGCGAGGTCGTCGCTGTTGAGCGGCTACCTGAAGCGGCTGACGACTCCGGCGGCGCTAGTGCGGCGGCGCGGGTGGAGAAGGCACGGGCGGCCAAGCTGCGCGTGTACTTTCGCACGGTGCTGGACCAGTTGATTGCGGAGTATGCGGCGCCGGAGTCGGACCGCGGGCTGGAGATTCGCGAGGTCGCCGGCGGCTTTCGCTTCGCGACCAAGCCGGAGTACCATGATGCCGTCCGCGGGTTTGTGAAGTCGCTGAAGCCGCCGTTGAAGCTGACGTTGCAGGCGCTGGAGACGCTGGCGGTGGTGGCGTACAAGCAGCCGGTGACGGCGCCGGAGATCTCGGAGATTCGCGGGGTGGACTCGAGCGGCGTGCTGGGTTCGCTGATCGCGCGCAAGCTGATTACGACGGCAGGGCGGAAACACGTGATCGGACGGCCGATCCTGTACAAGACGACGAAGGAGTTTCTGGTGCGGTTCGGGTTAAAGGATGTGGCCGAGCTGCCGAGTATTGAGGAGTTTGAGAAGATGGCCGGGCAGATGGCGGAGCAGGAGGAGATTCCCATGACGAACGACGAGGAATGGATGAGACCGCGCGCACAGGAGCTGGCAGAGGAGTTGGGACCCGAGACCGAGAAGTACACGCCGCGGGACAAGAACGACGTCGCGCCCGCAGCCAATGTTCAGGACGGGGACAAGGCTTCGGTTGACGGCAGGCTGGCTTCGCTGCCGCCCAAGTATTCGGAGGACGATGCGGACGATCCGTCCGCGGAGGAAGCTGCGATCCAGGGCGACGAGGCCACTTCGTGACGCGTATTGGTCTTCAGGCGTTCACACGCCCTTTTGCCGCTTCGCGTGGTGCTCTCGATGGCCGCAAATTGGATTCCGTGCCGATCAAGTAGGGAGCCCGTCCGGTAGGCCAGTATCGGAGTAGGTTTTCAGATCAAAGGCGGTGCGGTAGTGACGGACGAAGCGATGCTGGAGGTGGCGCTGGCCGAGGCCCGGGCGGGGCTGGCGGAGGGTGGGATCCCGATCGGTGCGGCGGTGTTTGACGGCGACGGACGGCTGCTGGGGTTGGGGCACAACCGGCGGGTGCAGGATGGCGATCCGAGCGCGCATGGAGAGACCGACGCGTTTCGGCGGGCGGGGCGGCAGCGGAGCTATCGCGCGATGACGATGGTGACGACGCTGGCGCCGTGCTGGTACTGCTCGGGGCTGGTGCGGCAGTTCGGGTTCAAGCGGCTGGTTGTGGGGGAGAGCGAAAACTTTCGGGGCGGAATCGACTGGCTGCGGGAGAACGGGGTCGAGGTGGTGGACCTGCAGTCGGCGGAGTGCATCGCGCTGCTGACGGGATACATTGCGGAGCATCCCGAGGTGTGGGGCGAGGACATCGGGGAGGCAGGTTCAAGGTCCTAGGTTCAAGGTTCAAGGTTGCGGGTGGGAGGACAGCGGGTCCTGGGGTGGGATTTGTTCCCGAACGGTTCGGCAGGTTGGGGCGGGGTCTGCGGTTGCGGGTCCTTCGACTCGTCGCGATGCTCCTTTCTCAGGAATGACGACGATGATTGGGGGAAAAACGCTGGAGTCTTATCGGGGATACGATAGTGGATGGCAGTTGACCGCGATGACGATTCCGCGGACGGAAGGATGAGGCAGGGATGACGAAGGTGATTGAGGGTGACGCATCTCCAGACGGCAAGCTGGAGCGGCTGCAGAAGATTCTGGCGGCGGCGGGGATTGCCAGCCGGCGCAAGGCGGAGGAGATCATCCTGGCCGGGCGGGTGCAGGTGAACGGTACCACCATCACCGAGCTGGGGACGAAGCATGATGCCAGTCGCGACCACATCCGGGTGGATGGCAAGCTGCTGAAGGGGCCGGAGGTTCGGCGGTACTACCTGCTGAACAAGCCGCGCGGGGTGGTGACGACGCTGGACGATCCGCAGAAGCGGACGACGGTGATGGACCTGATCGCGAAGCCCAAGGCGGGACCGCATGGCGGAGTGGGGCGGCTGTATCCGGTGGGACGGCTGGATTATCTCTCCGAAGGCCTGCTGCTGATGACCAACGACGGCGAGCTGGCGAACCGGCTGTCGAAGGCGGCGGCGGGGGTGGAGAAGACGTATCTGGTGAAGGTGAGCGGGGTCCCTCCCGAATCGGGACTGGAGCAGATCCGGCGCGGGATCGTGATCGACCGGGGGAGGCTGGACGAGGTGCGCGCGGGACGGCGGGACCGGATTGTGACCGCGCCGGCGAAGGTGGAGCTTGTGCGCGGGGGGGAGAATCCGTGGTACGAAGTGACGCTGACGGAGGGGCGGAACCGGCAACTGCGGAAGATGTTCGAGGAGATTGGCCACCATGTGGAAAAGATCCGTCGGATTGGGTATGGGGCGCTGCGATTGGACGTTCCGCCAGGGGAGTTCCGCGAATTGACGCTGGGCGAGGTGATGGCGCTGGAGCGGGCGGCGGCGGGCAAGAAGGTGGTGGCAAAGAAGAAGCTGCCGGAGTTTGCGCAGTTGAAGGCTCCGGTGAAGAAGAAGGCGAGCTTTGGGCGGCGGCGGGTTCGTTGAGCACTTCGTGCGGTTCTCGATGCTTTGCGTAAGGGTGAGAGATCTGGGAGATGATGCGGGCATTCTGTGGGGTTCTCGGCGAGAGCCCGGAGTTGGTCGGGTGGGTGGCGGATGGGCGCGGCCTGGGGTGACTTTCCGGTGAATGCCCCAAAAGTGGATTTGACGAAGGTAGTGGGATAGGCCTAGAAATACTCGGGGTTTTAATGCGGTGGTGCAAGACGAAAACGGGTCTGATGCATCCAAATAGAACGAGCGGCCGATAAGAAGATTCGGATGGAAGATCGCACGACCCCTTCGGGCCAAGCAAAGGAGCAGCATAAAGTGGCAATTGAAAAGGCAACATTTGGAGCAGGATGCTTTTGGGGCGTAGAAGCCCGTTTCGCAGAGATGCCGGGAGTACTGGACACGGCAGTTGGATATGAAGGCGGAGACCTCGAACATCCAACCTACAAGGAAGTTTGTACGGACCGTACTGGCCATGTGGAGGTTGTGGAAGTAACATTCGATCCGGGGAGGGTGTCTTATGACACGCTGCTGGATGCGTTTTTCGCGTTGCATGATCCGACCCAGGTGAATCGGCAGGGGCCGGACTGGGGTTCGCAGTACCGCAGCGCGGTGTTCGCGCATTCGGACGAGCAGATGCGGCAGGCACAGGCAAAGATCGCGGAGTTGAACGCTTCGGGCGCGTACTGCAAACCGATTGCGACCAAGGTAGAGCCGGCGACGACCTTCTGGAAGGCGGAGGAGTACCACCAGCGCTATCTGGAGAAGCGCGGCATGGTGAGCTGCCACATCTAGGTTCGAGGTATGAGGTATAAGGTTCGAGGTTCGGGGGAAAGCAGGCGGCGGCTGGGTATCCGGTCGCCGTTGCTGTGTCTGGGGGGACTACATGGCTTCGGCGAGGGTGACGGCGAAGAGGTTGGCGGCGTCGCTGAAGGTGCGGGTAGGGGTGAAGCGGGCGGCTGTGAGCAGAGCAGAGATGGCGGCGGGAGTGAATTTGTAGCTGTTTTCCGTGTGGATGGTTTCGCCGGGAGCGAAGCGGACGGTGAGAGCGTCGCCGGTTGGATTGATTGCTCTTGGGGCCGCATTTTTCGGCGACTGCCCGTTTGCGCCGAAGTGTCCGTTTGCCCAGGCAGCGCCGGCAGGGATGCGTACGGTCTGGGCGCAGGTGGACTCGAGATGCATCTCGATGCGGGAGTGAGTGGGGTTCCAGAGAGCGCGGTGGGTGAAGCGGGTGAGGTTGAAGTTGGCGCCGAGTTCGCGGTTGAGGCGGGCAACGATGTTGCGGTTGAAGGCGGCGGTGACCCCGGCCGCGTCATTGTAGGCGGCGAGCAGAGTGGCGATGGATTTTCCGTGACCATTCGCGTCAGGAGTGGGGGCGAGGTCGGTGCCGAGCAGGAGAGCGTCGCCGGGTTCGAGCTCGGAGCGCAGGCGGGTGAGGATGGCGCGGGCCTCGGTGGGCGAGAAGTTGCCGATGCTGGAGCCAATGTAGAGGGCGAGGATGCGGGCGCGGGGAGGGCGCTCGATGCGGACGGTATCGGTGACGTAGTTGGCGATGCACGGGCGGACAGTGACACCGGGGATGCTGCGTTCAATGGACGCGCGGGCCTGTTCGAGGGCGGTGGGGCTGATGTCGATGGGCTGATAGAGCAGTTGAGGCTGGAGGCGGGTGACGGCGCGAAGGAGGATTCCGGTCTTGAATGCGGTGCCGGCTCCGAGCTCGGCGATAGTGATGGGTAAGTTCTTAGTTGTTGGTTGTTGGCTGTTGGTTGAGGACGTTGCGAGGTGGAAGATTTCGGCGGCGTGAGCGGTGAAGAGGTCGCGCTCGGTGCGGGTGAGGTAGTACTCGGGGAGGGCAGTGATCTGCTCGAACAGGCGGGAACCGGCTGCGTCGTAGAAGAGCCAGGGGGCGAGGGACTTTGGCGTGGAGGTGAGGCCTCGGCGGGCCTCGGCGGCGACGGGATTGAGAGCGGCGATTTGGGGTGGTTCCAGAGTCGCGAGGGGTGGGGGCACGGGTCTCTCGGGTTTGCGGGGAAGTGGTTTCGAAGTTGGATGCGCGGCGAAGGCCGGAGGACAGAATAATCTTCGGGCCAATCTTCGGGCGTCGACCCAGAGTTAGCTCTCTCCGATGTCTTCTGGGGAGCACTTGCGGGCAGTTCCCGTCTGTGGCTTGGGGCGCATACTGGATGGGGGTCTGCCGTGAGTCTGCGGAGCAAGGAGACCAATGAGATGGGACGAGTGCTGATTATCGCAGGATTGGCGCTGGTTGGGGTGGGGCTTCTGGTGCTGCTGCTGGGGAAGATGGGTCTGCCGCTGGGTAGGTTGCCGGGCGACATCGCCTTTCGAGGGAAGAACATCACGGTGTTTGCGCCGCTGGGGACGTGCCTGCTGCTGAGCCTGCTGCTGACGTTGGTCCTATGGGCGATCGGGAAGTGGCGAGGGTAGAGGGTTGGGATTCGGCGGTCAGGCGGCGGGCACGTCGCGGGCGAGGCGGAGTCCGGAGAACTGCCAGCGCGTGGCGGGCGAGAAGAAGTTGCGATAGGTGGCGCGGATGTGAGTGGCGGGGGTGACGCAGGAGCCGCCGCGCAGGACCATCTGCGAGGACATGAACTTGCCGTTGTACTCGCCCAGGGCGCCGGGGAGCGGGCGATAGCCGGGGTAGCCGGTGTAGGCGGAGGCGGTCCACTCCCATACATCGCCGAAGAGCTGTTGCAGGCCGGGCAGGGAGGAAGCGCGGGTGGGATGGAGGGCGCCGGATTCGAGGAGATTGGATGGCGTTGCGGGGGTCTGGGCGGCGGCGTACTCCCACTCGAATTCGGTGGGGAGTCGACAACCCGGGGTGTGGCGGGAGGCCCACTGGGCGAAGGCGGCGGCCTCAAAAAAGCTGAGGTGACAGACGGGGGTTTCGGAGAGGGTATCGAGGCCCTGCCAGCCGTGCAAGGTGAAGATGCGCCAGCCGGAGGGATTGGCGGGATCGCGCTGCCAATAGAGCGGCGCCTGCCAGGCTTGATCGCGCACAGTGGCCCAGCCTTCGGAGAGCCAGAGCTCGGGGCGGGTGTAGCCGTTATCTTCCATGAAGGCGAGGTACTCGGCGCAGGTGAGCAGGCGGGTAGCGAGAGCGAAGGGCGCGAGGAAGACGGAGTGGCGCGGGGTTTCGTTGTCGAAGCAGAAGTCAGACGCAGGTTCGGAGGGTTGAACCGCAGGTCCTTCGACTGCGGGCTCCTCCCTCCGCTCAGGATGACAATCTGATGAGAGGGACGAGGGAGCGTAACCAATCTGAGTGAGGCCGGGCGAATAGGCAACCCAGTCCAGCGGTGGGGCGATGGCGTCGCTCAAGGCAGGGGCGGAGGGTTCGCGATAGGCGGGGTGGAGGGGGTTGGTAAAAAGGGCGTGCTTGATGTCGGTGGCGACGAGCTCCTGGTGCTGCTGTTCATGGTGCAGACCGAGGACGATGCGGCGGGCTGCCTCGGCATTGGCGGGAAACTCGGGGGTGGCTTCGAGCAGGCGGCCGATCCCCGCGTCGACATGTGCCCGGTAGGCGAGGATGTCGGCGAGCGGCGGGCGGGAGAAGCTGGCGCGGAGCGACTTGGCGGGCATGTCGCCGAGGGAGTTGTAGTAGGAGTTGAAGAGCCAGTGGAAGTCGGGGTGGAAGTCGCGGTAGCCGGCGAGGAAGTCGCGCAGGACGAAGGTCTCAAAGAACCAGGTGGTGTGGGCGAGATGCCACTTGGCAGGGCTAGCCTCGGGACAGGACTGGACCATCAGGTCTTCGGGAGAGAGCGGGGCGGTGAGGGCGAGAGACGCGGCGCGGACGGTGCGGAAGCGGGCGAGGAGGCGGGTAGAGGAGGATTGGACGGGGCTGTGGGGTATGGCGGGGGTAGACATGATCCAGAACCTCCTGCGTGCATCAAGTCACGATTCGATGCCAAGGGCCCGGCGGCGGTTGCAGGCACTTCGTGCCGTTCTCGACCGCTTCGCGGTGGGCTGTACAGCGATGCTCCAGACGCTGGCGGCCGGGTAAGAAGGTGAATCAAGTAACTGGAACGAGCCTCTGGCAGTAACTCTACTCTAAGGCGTCGTTGACGTCGCGGACCAGGTTGCGGAGGTAGCTGCGGCGGTTGAGCAGGGCGACCATGGCGTCGCGGGCGGTGGTTTTGGCGGAGGAGTCGCCGGCGTCGAAGGCTGCGTCCCACTGGGTGTGCAGGGTGGCGAGGTCGGCGTCGGTGGCGGCCAGCTTGGCGTCGAATTCGGACTTGGCGCGCTGGAGGTCGGCGCGGAGTTGGGGGTCGTCTGGCTCAGAGGAGCCGCTGGCGCTCCCCATTTTTTTGGCGGCGCGCATCTCTTCGAGCTGCATGTTGAGTTCGAAGGCCTCTTCGAGGAGGTCTTCGGGGACGACCTGCTTCTTGGCGGTGCCTGTCGTCCGAGCCAGCTCGGTTGCGGATTTAGACTGCTCTTCCATCTCAACCCCCTCAAGTTTGAGGAGATACTCCGTCCGTGCGATGGGGTCTTTCAGTGTGCGGTAGGCGTCGTTGAGTTCCGAGGACGCGGCTAGGGCCGCCTCTTGTTCGGCGGCGGGTTTGGAGGCGAAGCGGTCGGGGTGGAGCTTGCGGGAGAGGGCGTAGAAGGATTTTTCGAGCGCGGCGGTGTCGAGGGTGAGGTGGGGTGGGAGAGAGAAGATGGCGAAGTAATCCATGGAACGAGGATAGAAGATTGCGGGGACGATGGGGCTAGTCGCCGAACTTGGGTGGGCGGCGGTAGGTGACGTCCTGGGCGATGCCGGTTTGGAGGGCGGCGAGGTTGGCGGGGGTGTCGTCGAGAACGCCGCAGCGGTCGGCTCCGAACTCGCCACGCTCAGATCGATATCGGTGATCGAGGAATACGAAGTAGCGATGGCGGGGGAGGAGATGTTCGGGCAGTTCTATGGGCTCGCTATAGGTTGAGCCCGAGAATGGAACGATAAGGATCGATGAGCCGGAGGCGACACCGAAAATGCCTTTGATGACATGCAGGAGGCGTACACGTGCGACTTCGAGGGTGATCGGGTCACCCTGGGATGTGTCGATGCGCTTTTCGACGAGAAGAGATTCGACTTCGACGATATCTTCGGCGTCGCGGCCGAGGGCACGGGGTTCGGTGCGGCATGAGATTGCGTCGGAATGCGCGGCCGTCAGGCCGATTGTCTCCCGGTCGTAGAGATGCCAATCGTGCGCTGCGGACAACAGATCGCCGATGTGCGTGCAGGCATAGAAGCGTGTCAGGCAGGAAAAATCGTATGCGGTGAAGTCAAGTAATTTTGAATGAGGCAGAGTGGGCGTGTAGCTAACCTCGGCGTACTCGCAACCTGAACAAAATGGGCCTCCGACTTTGTAGTCGGGATGATCGTCGAGTTGTTCGTCGCCGCCGAGAATGCGCTCTTTATCTGCGTCTACTAGCGGATTTCTGAGTCGGGCGCGGACTTGGCTGTTGAGCGAGAGCCCCAGTGAATCGTGGCCCGGAGGCCCGGAGTCGTTGACTGCGAGGACGAGGCAGGTGCGCGTGCGGACGATCTTTCCGTCCTGTACGACAAAACGGACGCTAAACTCGATGGCTCTCCATCCAAGGCGCGCTATCAACGTGTAGAAGCGTGAACCGTTCATCCACACCGTCCACCGTTGGTAAGGCGTATGCGCCCACCGAGCAGATGGGTCGGCGATGACGATGTTGTAATCGCAGTCAGCGGCGGTGCAGGTGCCGTCGTAGTGGCCCCAGCGGCCCCAGCGGGCCATCAGGCGTTGGGCGTCGGACCAGGTGCTTTGCGTGGGGTAGATGGAGTGGAAGTCCGCGAGGAGATGCTGCATGCGCATGCGGGTGAGCGCCATCGGGGCCTTGATGAGGGCTAGTTCAAGGAGCAGGGCGACGGCGACGGTCCAAACGAGTGCCCGGAACGCGCGAGCCAGGAGGCGGGGCATGGGAAGGTAGACACCGGGGAGGGTGGGTTAGTTCCCCGGGAGTCGAGATTAGGCGGCGACCTCGACCTCGACACGGGCCGCGATGGTCGCGGGTTCCGGGATCGGAAGGCCATCTTCGAGAAGTTCTTCGATGTAGATTTTTATGCCGTCACGGATCAGAGTGGCGACCTCTTCTTGAGTCTCGGCGGCGACGCCCAACCCGGGGAGGTCCGGGGCGTAAGCACCCCAACCGCCGTCTTTACCCCGTTCGTAGATGACAAGATAGTCGCGCATTTACTTGTCCAGCCCTGCTTGCCTAAGAATACTCTTTACGGTGCCTTCGGGAAGGTCTTTTGCGCCGTGATAGGCGACCACAACGGTTCCAGGTTTGCTTGGATGCTTGTAAATGTGATGGCTTCCGCTACTGCGCTTCAAGTACCAGCCGTCTTGCTCGATGAGCTTGGTTACATCGCGATATTTCAACTTGTCACCGCGATAAGTCTATCGCGTGCGGCCAAGGTGGCGGCAGGATTCTATGTGGAGAAGCTGGAACCGCAGCCGCAGGACTTGGTGGAGTGGGGATTGATGAAGTTGAAGCCCTGGCGCATGAGGGTTTCTTCGTAGTCGAGGACCATGCCGGAGAGATAGATGAAGCTCTTGGGGTCGACGAAGATGCGGATCGCTGGGCTGCTTGCCGCAGGGGCGGAGCCTTCGGGTGGCTGTGCGGACGACGGTGGCGAAGAATCCAAGTACGACTGCGGGAAGGCGTAGACGCGGTCGCGCTCGCGGGGCTGGGTGTCGAACCTGATGGAGTAGCTGAGGCCGGAGCAGCCGCCGCCAGTGATGCCGAGGCGCAGGCCACCGGCGTCGGGGGCGATACCCTCCTTGGCCATGGCGACGCGGACGCGCTTGAGGGCGCGGAGGGTGAGGCGGATGGTGCGAGCGGCGTCGGATTCGCCTTCGGGGAGAAGCGCGGGGGAGGGTGGGGCCGCGGCGACCGTGGGTGCGGCGACGGCGCCTTTGGGGGTTTCGGTTTGCAGGGTGACCATGGACATGGGGCGTGCTTTCTACATGACCTCAGGGGCTAAAGCCCCTTTTCAACGGGGCGTTTTGCGGCACGGCTAAAGCCGTGCCCTTAAGCAAGACAAATACCGAGATTCTGGCTTTGCCAGAATGACGACTCGAAGAGGTGACGTGCGATGACGAATCGAAAAGATGACGCGCGCTGCCGGAGCTTAGTGAGCTGCGGCGGTGGTTACGGCTGCGCCTTCTGTCTCCGTGACGTGGTTCTTCTTCTTCCAGTCGCCGATGGCGGCGCGGATGGCGTCCTCGGCCAGCACCGAGCAGTGGATCTTGACCGGCGGGAGGGCGAGCTCCTTGACGATGTCGGTGTTGGTGATGGTGAGCGCCTCGGCGACGGTCTTGCCCTTGACCCACTCAGTGGCAAGCGAGCTGGAGGCGATGGCCGAGCCGCAGCCGAAGGTCTTGAATTTGGCGTCCTCGATCACCTGGGTCTCCGGGTTGACCTTGATCTGGAGGCGCATCACGTCGCCGCACTCGGGCGCGCCGACCAGGCCGGTGCCGACCTCGGACGAGCTCTTGTCGAGGGTGCCGACGTTGCGGGGGTTCTCGTAGTGGTCTACTACCTTGTCGCTGTATGCCATGATGTTCTCCTCGTTCGGTCCTTAATTAGATGAATATCTTGCGGCCATGGTGCGCCAAATCTCTTTGTGCGTTCGACGGTATTCTTCTACCGAAATACCGAGCCCTGCGGCCTCCACTTCACTGATGCATCCCCAACAATCACCTCCACAATCGCCCGAGAGCGGATCGTCGGGATTGTCCAACGTACGGGAGCAGATGCCGCATTTCCTCACGGAACCTCCAATTAGTGCGCGGCCCATTCGATCTTGCTGAGGTCGATGCCTTCCTTCACCATCTCGTAGAGCGGGCTCAGTTCGCGGAGTTTTTGCACAACATCGATGATCTTGTCGGCCACGTAATCGACTTCGGCCTTGGTGTTGAAGCGGCCGAGGCCGAAGCGAATGGAGCTGTGGGCGATCTCGTCGCCCAGGCCCAGCGCCTTGAGCACATAGCTGGGTTCGAGCGTGGCCGAGGTGCAGGCCGAGCCGGAGCTGACGGCGATGTCGTTAATGCCCATCAGCAGCGACTCGCCTTCGACGTAGACGAAGCTCATGTTCAGGTTGCCGGGCAGGTGGTGCTCCATGTTGCCGTTGACCTGGACGTAGTCGAGCGCGGACTCGAGCTTGTTCTTGAGGTAGTCGCGGAGTTCGGCTTCGCGCACAGCTTC
>Ga0326727_10013720_pt1 | contig 17902 bp, 8 predicted proteins | sample MB2enrmetagenome_FD_207643 | JGI IMG/M metagenome (GOLD analysis project Ga0326727, IMG submission 207643) | Lab enriched peat soil microbial communities from McLean, Ithaca, NY, United States - MB29MY | ecosystem: Environmental > Terrestrial > Soil > Wetlands > Peat | place: USA: New York...
GGGCGCCGCGCTCGACCAATCGGCGAGCCAGCAGGCACTGACGGCCGAATACCTGTGTTGGCGCATAAGGCGACTCGAGGCCGTACAGCTCCTTCGTCGCCTTGGTCTCGCCGGCAAGGTCCATCAACTCGGGTACCGAGGTTTGCATCCGATAGGCGGTCTCATAATTGGCGATAGCCGACTCGATTTCATCCGACTTGCCCAGTCTCTCCTGGAAGTTGTTATCCAGCTGCTTCACTAGGTCGAGCTTGTCGCGTTGAGCCTTGTCCGTCTTCTCCTGACGAACGATATTCGCGACCGGAGGACTCCCCGATCGGAACACAGACCCTTGATAGGCGGCCGGCAAGAAGCCGCTGTTGAAATTGTCGAGGCCTCCGGGCGGAATCAAACCGCCGTTTAGCACGATGAAACCCGGCAAGTCCTTGTTCAGGCTGCCTAGGCCGTAGCTGGCCCAGGCGCCCATGCTTGGCCTGCCCTGAATGCCAGAGCCGGTGTGCAGGAAGTAATTGGCGCTGGTGTGCTCCGGGAATTTCGATACTAGCGAGCGGATGACAGCGAGATCGTCGGCGCATTGTGCAAGGTTCGGGAAGAGTGAGCTGATCCACAGGCCGCTCGCGCCGTGCTGTTTGAATTCCCACGGAGTATCGAGCACTTTGCCGACGTTGTTGAATTGAGTCGGCTCGACTTTGAATATGCTGTGCGGGTCCTGACCGTGATAGCGTTTCAGCAGCGGCTTCGGGTCGAAGGTGTCGACCTGGGACGGGCCACCGTCCATGTAGAGGAAGATCACGTTGCGTGCAGTCGCCCTATGGTGTTGCGTGGGGTGCTGAACGGGGTGCTGCACGGGCCGTTGTCCTTGAGCTGTCGACGGGTCTGCGGCGAAGCCTTCTTCGGCGAGCAGCGCCGTCATTGCGACTGCGCCGAAGCCATTGGCGCAGCGGAGCAGCATTTGCCGGCGAGTGATCGGTCTTGGAATGAAACGGCCGCAGTGCACTTCGGAGCCTCGTAGTACTAGACAACGGTTGCGGGATGATTTTTTAGTTTGGAGCTATTAGCTTTCAGACGTCAGCTATCAGCCAGAGCGCTAGGCTGGCATTCAGCGAACGAAAATGAACTCCTTTGCGTTGAACAGGCTGTGGGCGAGAGATGTCCAGCCTTCGTCGGATGGACCTGTTTGTTTCGTGAGGAATCTAAGGCACTGAGCGCGCTCGCCATCCGAGGGTGGTCGGCCGAATGCCTGCAGGTACATGCGCTCGATGCGCTGGCTTGGCGAGCCCGGTTCGGCGAGCACTCGCTTGGCCCAGTTTCGCGCTTGCTCGTGGACGAAGGGATCGTTCATCAGAATCAGTGCCTGGGCGGGCACGTTGGAGACGGTGCGTCGGCCGACGGTCGAGAAAGGGATAGGCGTGTCGAAGGCCAACAAGAACGGAGACAGAAAGTTCCGCCGCACTGCCAGGTAGATGCTGCGGCGACCATCGCCGTCGACCGGTCCGCTCGCTGGTCGGCCGCGTCCTTCGAGGAATGGCGTCAAGTGAACCGGCACCGGCGGCCCGAACGCTTTCGGATTCAGCCGACCGGATACCGCCAGTACGGAATCGCGGATCGCTTCACCTTCCAAGCGGTGCAGTCGCATGCGGTGCAAAAGTAAGTTCTGTGGATCCGCGGCCTCCGCGTTCTCATCTCCGTGTGAATCCATTTGATAGGTGTTCGAAAGCACCAGCGTGCGGATGAGACTCTTCATCGACCAGCCGTGTCGGACAAAGTCATCGGCCAGGTAATCAAGCAATTCCGGATGCGTCGGCCGTTCGCCCAGGACGCCGAAGTTGTCGGTCGAGCCGACGATGCCGCGGCCGAACAGATGGTGCCAGATCCGGTTGACGATGACGCGAGCGATGAACGGATTCAGCTCGGGGTCGGTCATTTGACGGGCAAGTTCCAGCCTGCCGCTTCCCTCACCTGTAGCCAGCGGCTGCGCTCCGGCAATCGCTTCGAGGAAGCGCGCCGTAACCGCTTCACCGGATGCCTTGTAAGAGCCGCGCACGAATACGTGCTCGTCCGCCCCGCGCGCGTCCATGAGAGCCAGAGCTAATCGCGACTCCTTCCGCATGCCAGCCGAGACAACTTTCAGTTCTCCAAAGGCGGAAGCGATGGCGGTCTCGACTGAATGGTTCGATAGAAGTCCCGGATGGCGCAACAGCCAGTTCGCGATGCGCGCTTGCTCGAGAGCATTGGCCGGGGAATGAATATCGGGAGAAATCGCCGCCTTAAACAGCTTTTCGTACTCGGCGGCTAGCGTCTCCGGCGACGTAACGCGAGGGTTTGATAGCATCTCGATTAGTCGAGCGGAGGCGGGCGGATGCGCCTCCGGCGCTCGATCCGCTTGAATCACTTTTGCGATTGCCAGATCGGCACCTTCCGCAGGCGTGAACTCGACGCGTGCGCGCAGGCCCTTGTATGGCGTTAAATCGTGTGCCACCCATCGGAATTCGTCTCCGCCCTTGAAGTGCTGCACGATTTGGCCGTGAAGCGGGCCGGCAATCATTTCGTGGGCTTCGACCGCGACATACGCAGTGCCGGAGCCGCGAACTCGATAGAAGAGCTTGCCCCAAGCGATCGTGAACGGAGGCGTGCGAATCGTTCGCCCCGGGCGCATCTTTCCTGCCAACGCCCCGGGTTCCGTTTCGGCTCCCGCGGCGAGTGAAAGACCATCCATCGCTCGGTTGTAGGTCGCGGCAGCTTCTTCACAGAATGTCACGTCGGTTGTTGTGGCGCCGCGCACGGTCACATCGCCAGGCTGATCCGGGGCAGGACCGTAGGCTCCTTCATCCGCGAGCCACGTTGAGGGCTTTACGTTTGCATAGTCGATGACGATTTGATCTGAGCCCGGAGGTGGAGTTGCCTCACGCCGGCGAAGACGTTCGGTCTCGTCATGGAGGAACGCTGTAAGTCGGTGGGGAGTATCCAGCGAGCGATCCGCGGCAAGCTTGGCCCAGGTGTGCAGCGGGTCATCTGCATTTCGCGCGGCGCTTGCGATGGCGGAGACCCACTCCGCCAGGATGCTTGCATCCAGTCCGCGTTTGTCGGCGATCTGGAGAAGGCGGCTGCGCTCGGGGTCGACAAACCAACTCGATCCCTTTGATTTGTCGTCCTTCGAAGCATTAGCTTCGCGCGCAGCCAACAAATACTTCGCGGAGTGATCGATTGCGGACGCTGCATCGGTAGTCAACGCCTTGAGGATGACAGCGCGATTTCGTTGGCGACAGCGCGCGACTTCCTGAGCGAGGCGGCGGCTTTCATCGAGGCTGTCGAAGCGGACCAGGCGAGGGCTTCCGCCTTCGAGGATGCCAAATAGCGCGTAATAGTCCTTCGCCGATATCGCATCGAACTTATGATCGTGGCAGCGTGCGCAGCTCACCGTCAGGCCGAGAAAGGTCTTCGTCAGTACATCGATGCGGTTGTCGAGCCGGTCCGCGAGATCCTGGCGGATGTCGACCGGCGAGTGCACTTCCTCGCCGAGCAACCAAAAGCCGGTGCCGATAATCGATTCGTTGAAGCCCTCGACGGGATGTCGACGCGGGTTGCTTAGGCAGTCACCCGCGACCTGTTCGAGCGCGAACTGGTTGTACGGCACATCCGCGTTCAATGCACGAATGACATAGTCGCGGTACTGCCACGCATTCGGCGTCGAGTAGTCGAATTCATGACCTTTTGAGTCTGCGTAACGCACCAGATCGAGCCAGTGCCGACCCCACCGCTCTCCATAAGCTGGAGAAGCCAACAGACGATCGACTACCTTCGCAAAGGCATCCGGCGACGAATCACGCAGAAAGGACTCGATCTCTTCCGGCGTCGGCGGCAGTCCAGTCAGCGCGAACGTAACCCGGCGGATCAGAGTTCGCCGGTCGGCTGACGGAGCCGGCGCGAGCGCGTTATCCTCCAGCTTTCTCAAGATAAAAGCATCGACCGGGTCTTTGAGCCAGTGGCTTGTTTTGACCTCGGGAATGCCAGGACGTTGAATGGGTCGCCAGGCCCAATGATCCGCTTTGCGGCGGGCCAGGTTGAATTCGCTGATGGACGTGACCGTATTCGACCGATCGGTAGGCCACACCACTCCGTCGCGCACCCAAGTCGCAAGATCGGCAATCGCCGCTTCGGGCAACTTGCCTTTCGGGGGCATCTGCAGATCGACGTTTTTGTAAGAGATGGCTTCGATTAGCCGGCTATTCTCCGGCTTGCCGGGAACTACGGCTGGTCCGCTGTCGCCCCCGTGCAAAAGGGCCTCGCGCGAATCGAGTCGTAATCCGCCCTTCACCTTGCGAGCGTCGTCGCCGTGGCACTTGGTGCAGTGCTCACGCAGAATCGGACGAATTTTTTTCTCGAAGAACTCGATGGAGCGAGTCGACTGCTCATCGGCTGCCAGACTCGCTCGTGCGAAGCCGACGAACGCAATCGCCAGGCCTGCCAAACGGATGGCGCTTCTTGCGTGAATCATGCCAGGTCGCTGAAGAAGTCGGGCGGCGGTGGGAAGCGGTGCGGTACTCCGCGTGGAGCAGTCCCAGTATAAGCCGGCTGGCGGCCGCTGTCATGCCTGTTTGATGCTTTTTGTTGCCGCCGAGTCGTCCCATTTGAAAGCGATAAGCCGGCAAACAAAAGAAGCCCCGGCTTGGCCGGGGCTTCAGTGAAATCACTTTCGCGGCGCGTCGCAAGATCAAGACTTCTCTTGCTTGAGGGTGATCAGGACGAACTCTTCGCCTTCCTTGCTGGCAAATTCCTTCGGTCGCTTGGCGCTGGGGTCCAGGCTTAGACAGAGCTTTAGCTCGCCGCCCTTGACCATGTAGATGCCCTTCAGTGTCTTGCCTTTGTTGTCACCCTGATCGGGGACGATATCGACTTCGCCAGGCTTCTTCGATGGATGGAGAGTGAAGGTATACGTCTCTTCACCATCCGGAGTCTGACGCGTGAGCTTTTCGCCCTTGAAGGTGAACTTGGTCCCCTTCAGATCGTCAATTTCGTTTCCATTCGCCAGGAGCGAGGAAACTTTCCAGACGCCCGCGATTTCGTCCGCGGCCTTCTTTTTGTCTTCCTTCGACTCGGCGGCGACGAGCAGCAGGCAGACGGCCAACCCGACCAACGGCTTCATGGGAGGAACCTCCGGGAAAGATAGGTCCGACACTTAGAGGACACGGTATCGGTTATTCGCTCCGTAGCAAGAGCGCTTGTTCTGCGAGCCACGCAGGCGTTCGCGTGGTTTAAGAAATCAGCGACTGCTTGAAGCGGAAGTCAGCTGTCTTCGAGGCTGGGGACTTCAGGATCTAACGCTTTGAACAACAAACGCGACCCTAGCGGATTTTTCTATCGGGCAAGGCGAGGAACTATTACGCAGCTTTTGTGTAGCGAGCGCTTCAAAGCTTTCGGCAGGATGCGGAATCCCGGCTACCGTGAGCGACTCTTCCGGCGGTACGATCGAGCGTGCGGATCGAGTGGAGCGCGTCGTCTCCGGACTCCGCAAAAATGCACTCCTTAACTCTCCGATGCCGTGCCGCGGTAGATAACCGACGAGATCCTTGGCACGAAGGGTAGGGGAGGACTACGATAAAGATTGCCGGCCCATCGCTTCTCTCAGCGGCCTTACGGTTTGACAATCATCGTCCGCTGGCGAGGCGAACAAGACACGGCTGGCAGCGTGTTTTTTCTCTCCGAAAGGCGGATGAATGGCCATGAATGTGCTCGAGAAGCCAACAGTAGATCTGCCGCAAGCGACCATCGGGTTCTGCGGTGATTCCGGCGACGGCATGCAATTGGTCGGTACCGAGTTTGCCAACGTTTCGGCTGGCCTGGGCAACGACATCAGCACTCTCCCGGATTTCCCTGCCGAAATCCGTGCTCCTGCGGGCACCCTTGCCGGTGTGTCCGGCTTTCAACTGCAGTTCAGCCGTAACGAGATCTACACTCCGGGCGACAAGCTGAACGCCTTGGTCGCGATGAACCCCGCCGCCTTGAAGAAATACGTCCCGGACCTGGAGCCGGGCGGCATCCTCATTGCCAATCGCGACGCTTTCACCGAGGGCGATCTTCGCAAGGCGGGCGAGACGGAAAACCCGCTCGATAACAACTCACTATCGGCCTACCGACTGATCTCCGTCCCGATGACGACGCTCACCCGCGAAGCAGTCGCCGGCAACGGATTGAGCACGCGTGAGGCGGATCGCTGCAAGAACTTCTTTGCGTTGGGGCTGGTCTACTGGCTGTACGAGCGTTCGCCGGATCAAACGCTGCGTTGGATCAAGGACAAATTTGCCAAGAAGGCATCACTGCAAGCGGCCAATATCGCGGCGCTGAAGGCCGGATTCAACTACGGCGAGACTACCGAGCTCTTGCCCGTGCATTACCGCATCGGCAAGGCCGACCTTCCGCCGGGCACTTATCGCAAAATCACGGGTAACGCCGCTGTCGCACTGGGCTTGGTGACCGCTGCCGGTCGAGCGGGCAAGGCGCTCTTCTACGCAGGCTATCCGATCACACCGGCCAGCGACATCTTGCATGCACTCGCCGAGCTTCGTCACTACGCGGTCACGACCGTGCAGGCCGAGGATGAAATCGCCGCCATCGCCATGGCGCTCGGCGCATCGTTCGGCGGCAGCATCGGCGTCACGGCAACGAGCGGTCCGGGCATCTGTCTGAAGAGTGAAGGCATCGGCCTCGGCGTCATGACCGAGTTGCCATGCGTCATCGTCGACGTTCAACGTGGCGGTCCCAGCACCGGCTTGCCGACGAAAACCGAGCAGGCCGACCTGTTGCAGGCGCTATTCGGCCGCAACGGCGAATGCCCGCTTGCGATCGTCGCCCCGAACTCGCCCGGCGATTGCTTCACGATGGCCATGGAGGCCGTTCGGATTGCCGTCCGCTTCATGACTCCGGTCATTCTGCTTTCCGATGGCTACTTGGCGAACGGCGCCGAACCCTGGATGATTCCAGACGTCAACTCGCTGCCGCCGATTAGCGTCAAGCACCCGACCGAGCCGAACGGCGGTTACAACGGCACGGCTCACTTCCTTCCGTATCTGCGCGATGAACGGCTCGTTCGGCCGTGGGCAATCCCCGGCACGCCCGGCCTGGAACATCGCATCGGCGGCCTTGAGAAGGAAGACGTTACCGGCAACGTCAACTACGAACCCGAGAACCATGAGCACATGGTGCGGACGCGGGCACAGAAGATCTCGAACATCGCGAACGAGATTCCTCCGCTCGAAGTTGCCGGACCGACCGAGGGCGATCTTCTCGTCATCGGTTGGGGCGGTACCTACGGCTCGATCCGTACCGCGGTGCAGAAGGCGCAGGGCCGCGGCTTGCGGGTTGCACAAGCGCACCTCCGTTACCTCAACCCGATGCCGAAGAATACCGGCGATGTCCTGAGGCGCTACAAGCGCGTGCTCGTTCCCGAATTGAACGGCGGTCAGTTGTGCCTGTTGCTCCGCGCCGCGTTCCTCGTCGACGCCGTCAGTTTCAGCAAGGTGCAGGGCAAGCCGTTCCTGGTGAACGAGCTGGAAGCCCGCATTGACGAAATCGTAAAGTCGTGAGATGCCTCACACTCTCTGGCGAACAATACACCCGCCTTCGGGCGGCCTCAATTTGAAAGGCCTGCAATGACCGCGATCGCGACTCTTCCGACCCTGACACCCAAGGACCTGACCAGCGATCAGGAGGTGCGCTGGTGCCCGGGGTGCGGCGATTACTCGATCCTTGCCCAGATGAAGAAGGCTTTGGCGCCTCTCAATTTTCCTCGCGAAAAAACCGTGTTCATCTCCGGAATCGGCTGCTCGAGCCGTTTTCCCTACTACATGAACACGTACGGCTTCCACACGATCCACGGCCGAGCGCCCGCATTTGCAACCGGCCTGAAGGTATCTCGTCCGGACCTGCAAGTCTGGGTCATCACCGGCGACGGCGACGGCTTGTCGATCGGCGGCAATCACCTGCTGCACGCACTTCGTCGCAACGTTGAACTGAAAATCGTCTTGTTCAATAACGAGATCTACGGCCTGACCAAGGGACAGTACTCGCCGACTTCGCGCGCCGGCACGAAGACCAAGTCGAGTCCCGGCGGATCGGTTGAAAGTCCACTCCGGCCGTTATCATTGGCGCTGGGTGCTGAGGCGACGTTCGTCGCGCGCACAATGGACGTCGATATCAAGCACCTTTCCGAGACACTGAAGCGGGCGGCCGAGCACAAGGGCTCGGCTTTTGTCGAGGTGTACCAGAACTGCGTGATTTTCAACGACGGCGTGTTCGACTACGTCGCCGATAAGGGAACGCGGGCGGACAACGCGCTGTATCTGGAGCACGGCAAGCCGTTGGTGTTCGGCAAGGCCCGCGATAAGGGTATCCGCCTCAATCCGTCTGACCTCACCGTTGAAGTCGTGCCCGTCAAGGATGGTAAGACCGACGGTTTGCTCGTTCACAACGAGTCGGCCCCCGAGCCGACGCTCGCGGGTTTACTCAGTCGCATGGTTCACCCGGCAATGCCCGAGTGCTTCGGCGTGCTCCGAGCCGTGCGCCATCCCACGTTTGACGAACAAGTGAAACAGCAACACGAACAGGCAGTCAAATCGCGGGGCCAGGGCAAGCTGGGCCAACTGTTCGCGAGTGAGGATGTCTGGACAGTAAACGGCAAATAACCGGCGTTCGGAACTGAAGGATATGCCTCGGCACAAGGTATTAGTTACCGGTGCCGAGGCTTTTCTTTTTGGAGTATCATACTTGACAAACCCGCCATGTCCGGGGATACCGGCCAGGGTTGTTCGGCGGGTGACGCCCCTCTACGCAGATGGACATTGTGCCGGCGTAGTCCGTGCGGCGATGTATTCTAATGCCTACGAACTGGATAGAGGCTCGCTCGACAACCTCCTCTGGCGCGCCCGGCGCCTATGGCGGCGCTACTTCCGGTAAGGCCGAGCTAGGGTCTGCCAAGTAATACATTCTTTTCATTTTGATAAGTGCAGGCTTTGCCGAAATCGTGCGAAGGGCGTGGCCGTGCCCGCAAGCGTCGCCACGCCCGTCGGAGAACCTCCGGGCGGGCCAGCCGAAATTCAGCAAGTGATGCGAAACGAGTGCGCGTTCGTTGAATCGAACGGCTGGCCAGGCATGGCGGCTGCTTGCCAGCTGCATGGCCACTCCACTCCCTCGTGTACAATCGTTGACAAGAAATTGGAAACGGGCGGCCCATCCCGCGGGTATGGTTCCAGTATGAGCACCACACAAACCGATGTGCCGGTCGCACCAGTGAACGAACCCGTGGAGCGGAGACCACTCCGGCTATGGCCCGGCGTGATCGCCGTGACCCTGCAATGGCTATTCGGGTTCGTGCTCCCCGAGTTCGTTCCCGATGCCAAGATGTTCGGGCTAATGGGCGGATTTCTCGGCGGCGGGCTACTCGTTGCACTTTGGTGGCTGTTCTTCAGCCGGGCGCGTTGGTTTGAGCGGATCGGTGTTATCGCTCTGGCCGTCGGCGCCGCGTTCGGGACCAGGCAGCTCGTTGACAAGTCGATTGCCACCGCCGGCATGGGGATGTTGTTGTACATCTTCGCCTTTCCGCTTGTGAGCCTCGGCCTGGTGTGCGGAGCAGCCGTAAGCCGCAGTTTTTCCTCCGGTCTACGTAGTGCACTGATCGCCGCAGCCATCCTGCTGGCGTTCGGGTCGTTTACCCTCGTGCGTACCGGCGGAATTAGCGGCGACGGCGATGTCGACCTCCACTGGCGGTGGACGCCGACGCCGGAACAGCGGCTCCTGAGTCTGGTCGCTGACGAGCCATACGTAACGGCGGTATCGCCAACCGCCGCCAAGAGTGAAGCCGATTGGCCCGGCTTCCGCGGCGCCAGGCGCGATGGCATTGCCCGCGGCGTGCAAATTGTGACCGACTGGGCCCGGATACCGCCGGTTGAATTGTGGCGGCGCCCGGTTGGCCCGGGCTGGTCGTCATTCGCGGTCCACGGCGACCGCTTCTACACACAAGAACAGCGCGGCGATGAGGAAGCCGTCACCTGCTACAGCGTGACCACGGGGCAGCCGATTTGGATGCACCACGACGCCGTCCGCTTCTGGGAGGCGAACGCCGGTGCCGGGCCACGGGCGACGCCGACCCTGCACAACGGCCGAGTGTACACGCTCGGGGCAACCGGAATCGTCAATGTGCTGGACGCAGCCGATGGAAAGGTCGTGTGGTCGCACGATGCTGAGAAGGATACCGGTGTCAAGGCGCCGAACTGGGGCATTGCCAGCTCACCGCTGGTTGTGGACGATGTCGTCATCGTCGCCACGGCTGGCCGGCTCGTCGCCTATGATCGCGTCAGTGGCGAACGACGCTGGTTGGGACCCGAGGGCGGCTACGGTTATAGCTCGCCGCATCTGGCGAAAATTGATGACGTCCAGCAAGTCTTGCTCCTCTGCGGCATCGGCGCAATCAGCCTAGAGCCAGCCACCGGCAAACAGCTCTGGCAATACGCGTCGGAAGATGCCTTCATCGTTCAGCCTGCCGTGACCGCAGAAGGCGATGTCCTCATCGGCAGCGGCTCCGGAACGGGCGGCAACGCGGCCGGTGTGCGTCGCATTACGGCGACGCACGGCAAGGCCGAATGGACAACGGAAGAGCGCTGGAGCTCGACTGGCATCAAGCCTTATTTCAACGACTTCGTCGTTCACAAGGACCACGCCTACGGTTTTGACGGCAGCCTGCTCGCCTGCATCGATCTCGCCGACGGCAAGCGCAACTGGAAGGGCGGACGGTATGGCCACGGCCAGTTAATCCTCCTGGCCGATCAAGATTTGCTGCTTGTGCTGTCGGAGAAGGGCGAAGTAGCCTTGGTCGCAGCAAAGCCCGACCAATACCGGGAACTGGCACGCTTTCCAGCCATCGAGGGCAAGACCTGGAACCATCCGGTCCTGGCTGGCGATATCTTGCTCGTCCGGAACGACCAGTGGATGGCGGCCTTTCACCTGACCCCGGCGGAGCGGGGGCAATAAGCTTCGATAGCCCGACGCGTCACCCTTTCGGGTGAGCTGCGAAATCTCATTGGCGCGTCGGCGGAGGAGTTGTGGATGGTCGGGTTCATGATATGGACCTACCACGTCGGCGGGTTCGAGTCCCGCCGTCCCCGCTGAACCTACGCGTGCCCGCAAGCTAAAGTCGTGCGGCTCCTGGTGTTTGCGGGATAAAGCTTCTATTGCCACATAATAATCCAAAGTTGTTTGCAGCTGCAAACCGCCCGGAACCCTTCAATTCTCCTGTCCGCGTGAAGCGCCTCTCTCGATACAGCACGTCGGCTTTAACGGACCTGACAACTTTACCGACAAACGACGAAAAATCTGGTTGTGTGCGACTCCTCACCACTGTGCAACGGTAAGAAGGCAACTTAACCTAAAGAAGCGCCGGCCGTGTATTCGGCGCGGCGTGGTTCGCGCGAGGGTTCGTGGTGCGCTTCGGTTTCTCATCCCGGAGCGGAAAACGAGGCGATTTCTTTCAAACAGAGAAAGTAAGGAGGACGTGCCATGACACCCTTCCGGAAGCTCGCATCGGCCGCCGTGCTAGCGGCCTTGGTCGCGGGCGCAGGAACGGCAAACGCAGGATGGAGCAACGTCTTTCAACTTTGCTGCGATAGCTGCAAGTCGTCGACGTCGGCGTACGGGCCGGTGGCCGCCGTCCCCGTGAGCGACCCGACGCCGTGCACGACGCGCTACATCCAGCGATCGTACTACCAGCCGGTAACGACCTACCGCACCAGCTACTACATGGAGCCGGTCACCAGCTACCGCACGAGCTACTTCTACGAGCCGGTGACCAGCTACCGAGTCAGCTCCTACTACGATCCGAATATCTGCGGTTACGCGCAGGTCACGACCCCGGTCGTCAGTTATCGGCTACGCTCGCAGACGTGCCCCGTGCAAAGCTACGTCCAGAAGGCCGTCGTTCAGCCGGTCCAGAGCTACCAACTCTCGTATTACTTCGAGCCGCAAACCACCTGCTGCCAGACGACGATCGGCGCCCCGATCGCTGCCATCCCCGCACCCGGAGCCGTCGCCGTGCCCCTGGCGCCGGCACCTCAGGGTGCACCCGCGGCTCAGGGACCTCCGACGGTTAACGATCAGCGTCAGCCGCAATTGGGCATGCCGCCGGGCGTGACGGAAGAGCGAGGCGCACCGCAGAGCAACGAGAGCCAGCGCTATCCAGCGCCGCCTTCATCGCAGCCGATGCCGAAGGCCAGCGACAGCTCCAGTTTCCGTCCGACCGTTCCCGCTCCGCCAGCCGTTCGGTTGGACCGCATCGTGTCGGCCACAAGCCCGAGCTTGCAGGGTAGCGTCGTCGGCCAGGATTCGCGGCCGATTCCGAACGTTCAGCTGCTCTTCATTCAAGCGGATCAGTTGAACAATCGCGAAACGGCCAAGGCAGATGCCGCTGGCAAGTTCGAGGTACCGCTCAGTGCAGGAAGCTGGCTGGTCTACACGCAAACACCCGACGGCAAGACAGAATTCCGCCGCAAGATCGAAGTCCGTGCGGACGAACGGACCGAGGTCCAGTTAGTCAGCCGATAAGCGCAAATCAACCAACCAAAGGGCGGGGGATAATCTTCCCCCGCCCTTTCTTATTTGTCCAAGCGCCATCCATCATCCGCTTGCTCAACGATGGGCGTCGGGTGACACGCTCTGAGCAACGCGAAGGGCGTGCTCGATCCTGCAAGCGTCGCCACGCCCTTCTCCGAAGGGCGTGGTCGATCCCGTGCCTTCCGGCGCAATCGAGAGATCGAACTATACAGAAGAAAAGAAATAAAGGCGGGGGAACCGGCTGTCACACGGCCCCCCGCCCGGTAACCCGGACGAACCGGGTCGCCTTTACGCGAGGGCATTGGTCTACTGTGCGTCCAGCGCGAGGTTCAATTCCAGGACGTTGACCAGCGGCTCGTCGCCGGCGATGCCGCCGAGCGGACGGAACGACATTTTGCTTGCCAGTGCCTTGATCTGTTCGAGAGTCAGTTTCCCTTCACGCGCCTTTGCCACGCGCGGCGCCTGATACTCCGCATTGCGAAGCGTGATGTGCGGGTCGAGCCCTGAACCCGAGGACATCACCATGTCGGCTGGCACGGGGTCGATTTCGGTCGCTTCTTTTGGATGTTCGCGAAGCCACATGTCGAAGAAGGTCGACTGAACGTCGCTGCCCTTGGTATCCGGCTTCACCTGCTTCTCTTTCTTTCCCTGCACTTCGACGTCGACCACGCACGGCCAGGTGCGGGGGTGAACTTTCAAGTAGCTGTCGAAGAAGAAGGGCGCCAGATCGGCCGCTTCCGGCGGGCTGGTGGCGTCTGCGTTTTTCGCCTTCCAAGCAGCCATCACTTCGGGGTGCTTTTCCGCCCAATCTTTGATGTACGCCTTGACCTGATCCGATGAGGCAGCCCAAACCTTGACTAGAGTCGGGAATTCGTTGACCCACTCGGCGGTCAAATCGCGATCGCTACCCCGCTTCGCCTTTTCCTGATACCACGCCTCGACGTCATCGCCGACCTGTTTGCCGTTGCGATAACGAACGATCGGACCCAGTTGCTGGGCGATGCGCCCGCGCAGCTTCGGGTTGCTGGCCGCCAGGTTCGAGCCGCCCGATGCACTGGCGTCATAGCCCGCGCTCGATGGCCGCGGCCAGAAGTAGCGATCGTCGCTGAACGGTTGGCCGATCAAGCGCGACCCGACAGGCGTCTTGCCGTCTGCCTTGTAGATCAAGCTGCCAGCTGCCTGGTCGGGAAATACCGTCTGACCGATCACCCACAGAATCGCGGGATAGATCACGCAGCAAAGCACGACCGTCAACACCAGCAGCATCACGTTCGCGCGCAGATGTGCGCCCATTGCCTTTATCCTTTAAGCGAGATTCATCGCGTGGATGACTATGTCAATCAGCTTGATTCCAAAAAACGGTATGGCGACGCCACCCAGACCCCAAACCAGCAAGTTACGGCGGAGCAACGCATCGGCGCCCACCGGCCGATAGCGAACACCCTTGAGCGCGATCGGGATCAAGCACGGGATGATGATCGCATTGAAGATCACCGCGGACAGAATCGCCGATTGAGCACTCGCCAGGTGCATCACGTCCACCGCTTTCAGCCAAGGCAGTGTCGAAGCAAACAGAGCCGGCACGATTGCGAAGTACTTCGCGAGGTCATTGGCGATCGAAAATGTCGTCAGGGCGCCGCGCGTCATCAGGAGCTGCTTGCCGATCTCGACGACCTCGATCAGCTTCGTCGGGTCGCTGTCCAGATCGACCATGTTGCCGGCTTCCTTAGCTGCCTGCGTGCCGCTGTTCATGGCGACGCCGACGTCTGCCTGAGCGAGCGCCGGAGCGTCGTTCGTACCGTCGCCCATCATCGCGACCAGCTTGCCGCCCTGTTGTTCCTTGCGGATGTAGGCGAGTTTCGCTTCGGGCGTCGCCTGAGCGATGTAATCGTCGACGCCGGCCCGGCCTGCGATCGATTTAGCAGTCAGCGGGTTGTCGCCCGTCACCATCACCGTGCGCAAGCCCATGCGGCGGAGGCGCTCGAAGCGTTCGCTGATGCCCGGTTTGAGGATGTCTTCGAGCACCACCAGTCCCGCAACACGATTTCCTTCGCAGACCAACAGCGGCGTCGCGCCGCGAGCCGCAACGGAGTCGACTTGCTCCTGAGTTCCGGGAGGCGGATTGCCGCCCTGAGTCGTGACGTGCTTCAGAACGGCGTCGGCTGCACCCTTGCGAACGATGCGGCCATCCGGCAGGTCGACGCCACTCATGCGCGTTTGTGCAGTGAATTCAACGAACCGCGCGCCGCTGGGAACGGCGGCCGCCAGAGCCGTGCCGGTATTGCGCTTGAAGAGTTCGACGATGCTCTTGCCTTCGGGCGTCTGGTCGGCGGCGGATGCGAGTGTTGCCAGATGTCCGACCTCAGCGGCGGCAAAGTCACCGAGCGGGAGGAATTGAGTCGCCCGCCGGTTGCCCATGGTAATCGTGCCGGTTTTGTCGAGCAGCAAGGTGTCGACGTCGCCCGCGACTTCTACGGCCTTACCGCTCTTTGCGATGATGTTCGCACGCAACGCGCGATCCATTCCCGCGATGCCGATCGCAGCGAGCAGCGCACCGATCGTCGTGGGAATCAGGCAGACGAGCAGCGCCACCAGGGTGGGCACGTCGGTGCCGAGACCCGCCTGCGGCTTACCACGCAGCGCTTCCATGTACGTCTCGGTGTGCTTGGCCATCGGCCAGAGCGCGACGCAGACGATCAGGAAGATCAATGTAAACGCGGACAGCACCAGCGACAGAGCGATCTCATTCGGAGTGCGCTGGCGAGACGCGCCTTCGACGAGAGCGATCATACGATCGAGGAACGATTTCCCCGGACGAGCTGTGATTTCGACGACGATTCGGTCGGACAGTACCCGTGTTCCGCCGGTCACGCCGGAACGATCGCCGCCGGCTTCGCGCACTACGGGAGCAGATTCACCCGTGATGGCCGACTCATCGACCGAGGCAACGCCGGCGAGGATCTCGCCGTCGCCCGGGATGAATTCGCCGGCTTCGACGACCACGACGTCGCCTTCTTTGAGAGCTGTAGAGACAGTGGATTCCAGGAGCGAAGAGCCCGCCAGGTTCTTCTCGCGAACCTCTGTGATTCGCCCCTGAATCTCGAGCACGAGCTTGGCGTCGTCGCGCGTGCGTAGGCGGATCGCCGGTGTTTCCTGGCGCGTCTTTCGCAATGCTTCCGCTTGCGCCTTGCCGCGCGCTTCAGCCAGCGCCTCGGCGAAGTTGGCGAAGATGACCGTCAGGAACAGCCAGACGTCGAGCTGGATCAAGTAGCCGAGCCCGGCCTGGCTGGAATAACCAGCCGCCTTCGCGAAGGTGAAAATCAGCGATAGTACGACGCCCACCTCGACAACGAACATCACCGGGTTCTTCCACTGGATGTCCGGCCGAAGCATCAAGAACGATTGCTTCAGCGACGTCTTCAGCAGTTCCGGCGCGAATAAGCCCTGCTTGCGGCTAAGCCGGCGGGCTATCTTGGCTTCCTGGGCAGCAACGGCAACAGTGGCCATGGTCGTATGTTCTCTCGATCGAATGTTCGGTACGAGTGGTCCGCTTGGCGGACACGGCGTTTCGGTTAACGGGTCCGCCAGTGACGGACGCCTCCGGTGTTGCGGCAAGTTAGCCGCCGAATGGAAGGGGCCCGAGATGCTCAGCCACCGGTCCAAGCACGGCCGCGGGCATAAACAAGAGAGCCCCGACAAGCAGAATGGTCCCGAACAGAACGAATCCAAAGGTGATCGTGTCCGTTCTCATTGTGCCGGTGGTGAAGGGCGTCGGCTTCTTGGCTGCCAGACTGCCGGCAATCGCCAGGGGCGCGATGATCGGGATGAATCGGCTGATCAGCATCACCAGCCCGCAAGCAATGTCCCAGTGGGGCGAATACGGAGCCGGCGTGCTCGGATTCTTGGCGGGATCGTTGAACCCCCAAGTGTCGGCCAGGCCCTCGAAGCCGGAGCCGTTATTCGCTGACGAGGAGCTGAATTCGTACAGCAGTTCTGAAAACCCGTGCGCCCCGGGATTGTTCTCCGAGTTGCCGCCCCAATCGAGAGCGCTGAACAAGCCGGTCGGCCCCAGAATCATCATGGGATGGATAAGCATGGCCAGCATCGCCAGCTTCATCTCTTTGCCTTCGATCTTCTTGCCGAGGTATTCCGGCGTCCTGCCGACCATCAAGCCGGAGAGGAATACGCCCACGATCAAGTAGACGAGCAAGTTGATCAGGCCGACCCCCTTGCCGCCAAAGACGCAGTTCAACCACATGCCGGCAAACGGCGTCAGACCGGCGAGCGGATTGAGGCTGTCGTGCATGCAGTTGACCGAGCCGCAAGTGACTGCGGTAGTCACCGCACTGAACGTCGAGCCTGCCGCAGGGCCGAAACGCAGCTCTTTCCCCTCGAGATTGCCGTAAACACTGCTGGATACCGGCAAAGCTGCAAGTGGCTCGGGCGTCGGCTTACCTGGATCTGCATGGACTTGTTGCGCACCGGTTGCCGGGTTCGGCTGAAGCGTATCGGTTGCCACCGCCCAACCGATCATCGCAACGAACATGATCATCATGACGACGAAGATGATCCCCGCATGCCGCATTTGTTTCAGCATTCGGCCGAACATTACGACTAGCGCGAATGGAAAGATCAGGATGCTGAAACACTCGAAGAAATTCGTCCAGCCGTTCGGGTTTTCAAACGGGTGAGCTGAATTCGCGCCGAAGAAACCGCCGCCGTTGGTGCCGAAGTGTTTGATCGGCAGGATCGCTGCCACCGGGCCGCGTGCAATGAGTTGCGGCTTGTCCTGGCCCTTATCGTCCTGGCCCATCGCGCCGCTTTCCAGCGTCGCCGCCGCGGCTGATTTCTCCAGAGTCATCGGCATGCCCGAAGCGATGAGGAGGACGCCTGCGAGAACGCTGGCCGGCACGAAGACGTAGGCAACGATTCGCCACAGATCGACGTAGAAATTGCCCACGTGGGGGTCGCCGCGAAGGGCACGAGTAATGGCTGCCAGCGCACAGAAACCGACGCCCGCTGAAACGAACATGTTCCAAAGGACAAAGACGAGCTGCGAGAAGTACGACAGATGCACTTCGCCGCTGTAGTGCTGCAGGTTTGTATTCGTCAGGAACGATATAGTCGTGTTGAAGATCGTCGTTGGCGCAAGCATGCCTTTATCGTCGGGGTTGAGCGGACCCGTGACGAGCGGCTGGGCTGCAAGCACGGCAAAGTTAAACACGAACATCACCAGACTGAAGAGCATCAACGCCAGCGTGTACTGCTTCCAGTTCTGCGACCCGGTGTCGAAAAGGCTCTCCAGAGCGCG
>Ga0326727_10013723_pt1 | contig 17900 bp, 15 predicted proteins | sample MB2enrmetagenome_FD_207643 | JGI IMG/M metagenome (GOLD analysis project Ga0326727, IMG submission 207643) | Lab enriched peat soil microbial communities from McLean, Ithaca, NY, United States - MB29MY | ecosystem: Environmental > Terrestrial > Soil > Wetlands > Peat | place: USA: New York...
GGCGGGGTGCGCCCTCACCGCCCTCCGGGCGGTCGGCCTCCCCGCCGGCGCCTCGGTGTTCGTCCTGGGTTTCGGACCGGTCGGGCTCCTGTACGCGCGGCTCCTGAGGTCGCTGGGGGCCGGGTTCATCGGAGGAAGCGAGGTCTCGGCCCTCCGTCGGCGCGCGGCGGAACGCGGGGGGGTCGACGCGGTGGTGGACCCCCGCGACCCGGAGGAGGCGCGCCGGGTCGTGCGGTCGGCGACGGGAGGGGCGGGCGTCGACCTGGTCGTCGTGGCGACGGGAGCTTCGGCGGCCGTCGAGCTCGCCCTCGACCTTCCTCGCCGAGGCGGCGTCGTGAACCTGTTCGGCCTTCCCGAAGCGGGGAGCCGGCTCCCGATCGACTTGCAGCAGCTGTACCTGCGGGGCCTGAGGGTCATCCCGACGTACGCCACGACCGAGCGGGATGTCGCGGACCTTCACGCCCTCGTGGCCGGCGGTCGCCTGAAGTTGGAGGACCTCGTCACCCACCGATTCCCGCTCGCTCGGATCGGGGAAGCGTTCTCGATGGCGGGGAAGCCCGAGGAAGCCCTCAAGGTCGTCGTGACCGGACCCGCGTTCGCCCCCGCGCTCCCTTCCTAGACGCAAAGGGCGGGTCGCCCGCTCAAACGTGGGCCGCGACCCCGAGCACCTGTCGGTGGACCGTCGCGCCCGGCGCCACGGTGGTCCTCGGCCCGAGCACGGAGTCGATGACCGAAGCGGCTTCCCCCACCACGACCCCCTCCATGAGGATCGAGTTCGCGACGTGGGCCCCGGCCGCGACGTGCACGCCGTCCCCGAGATGGACGTACGGGCCGAAGGTCGCTCCGTGCGCCTCCACACCGACCCCGACGGCGACGGGGCCCTGACCGCGACTTCCCTTCGGCAGCCCGCCCTTGCCGCCTCGGCCGCCGTCGAACAGGAGCCGCTGGGCGTGGAGGAGACGTTCGGGGGTGCCCGCGTCCTCCCAGAACCCGGTCGAGCGGAAACCGTAGATCCCCTCGGCGAGCAGACCGGGGATGATCTCCTGCTCCCAGCTCACGGGCCTCCCGACCGGGATCCGCTCGAGGACGCTCTTCCTCCAGACGGACATCCCGGCGTTGATCCAGTGGGAGGGGGCCACCTCCGGCGCGGGCTTCTCGACGAACCGGTCGATCCGGTCATCTTCCCGGAGCGCCACGACCCCGTACGGTCGGGTGTCGGCGACCTCGGTGAGCGTCATCGTTCCAACGCCTCCCTTGGCCGCGTGGAAGGCGATGAGCTCGGAGACGGGGACCTCGCAGATCACGTCGCTGTTCAGGAAGAGGAACGGGTCTGAGAGCTCCCCGCCGGCGTTCTTGAGGCCCCCTCCGGTCCCCAGCGGCTCGGCTTCGGCGACGCATCGGGTCTTCACCGGAGGCGGGTGGGAGGCGAGGAACGATTCGACGACGTCGGACTTGTACCCGCTCGCCAACACCACCTCCTCGACCGGTCCCGCGACGAGGTCGAGGACGTGGTAGAGCATCGGTCGACCGGCGAGGGGGATCAGCTGCTTCGGCACATCGTAGGTGAGCGGGCGCAGTCGGGTGCCGAACCCTCCCACGAGCACGAGCGCTTTCATCGTCCGGAGCTTCCGAGCCCAGGCAGGTCCGACCGATATAAGTTCGCCGTTGGAGTACGGAGGGCCGCTGCCTCGCGAGCTCCGTCCGCGACGGTCCGCGCTCCGCCGTAGTAGGTGGTACGGCCTCTCCGCTCGGAAGGTCGGCCGCACGAACGCCCCTTTTCGACCGCGCCGACCGTCGAAGACGAACTTGAAATTCCCCGCGGGGTCGGAGGCCCTGCGGGAGCCGCGAGCGCCGCGACAGCACGAATCATACGTCGACCGGACGGGGGGAACTTCGCCGAAGGAGCGGGCGGTAAATACTCTCCGGCCACGAGGGAGTCATGCAGCCCATCGCTGACGTTGCCGCTGAACTTGGCCTTTCTCCGACGGAATTTCGACCTTTCGGTGGCAGTATTGGTAAAGTGCCGGTCCGGATCGTCCGCGAACGCGCGAGCCATCCTCGACGGGGCAAGTTGATCCTCATCTCGGGAATGACGCCGACGAAGTTCGGCGAAGGCAAGACCGTCACGGCGATCGGCCTCGCGATGGCGCTCCGCGCCGCCGGGAAGAGCGCTGTCGTCTGTCTCCGGCAGCCGTCGCTCGGCCCCGTCTTCGGCGTGAAGGGGGGCGCCGCGGGCGGGGGGCGCGCCACCGTCGAGCCGGTCACGGAGATCAACCTCGGTCTTACGGGCGACCTCCACGCGTGCGCCGAGGCGCACAACCTGCTGAGCTCCCTCATCGACAACCAGTTCTACTTCGGCAACGAGATGCGGCTCGAGCCCACGCACCTCCTCTGGCCTCGAACGCTCGACATCGAGGACCGGGTGCTGCGGCACATCGTCACCGGCATCGGCGGGGCGCCTCGGGACTTTGCCCGCGAGAGCCGGTTCGTGATCACGCCGGCTTCCGAGGTGACCGCGATCCTCGGGCTCGCCAAGGACTACACCGACCTCAAGGAGCGGCTCGGTCGGATCCTGGTCGCTTGGCGCGCGAAGACGGAGCCGGTACGCGCCCGAGACTTCCAGGCCGCGGGGGCCATGGCGGCCCTCCTTCGCGACGCGCTGGAACCGAACCTGCTTCAGGCGAACGACGGCACCCCGGCGATCATCCACGGCGGTCCGTTCGGCAATATCGCCCACGGAACGTGCAGCCGGCTCGCCATCGAGCTCGGCCTCGCCACGGCCGACTACTGCGTCGTCGAGGCCGGGTTCGCGACCGACCTTGGCGCCGAGAAGTTCGTGAACATCGTGACCCGGCTCGGGGGCTTCTCGGTGTCGGCGGGAGTGCTCGTCACGACGATCCGCGCGCTCCGTCACCACGGCGGGGTCTCCGACGACGAGATCGACCGGGCGAACCCCGAGGCCCTGCGCAAGGGGCTCGCGAACCTCGAGCAGCACGTCTCGAACCTGAAGGCGTTCGGCATCGAGCCGATCATCGCGCTCAACCGGTTCCCCGGGGACAGCGAAGAGGAGGTCAGGCTCGTGAACGAGTTCGCGGCCGCTCAAGGGGTCGGGGTAGCCCCCTCCTCGGTGTTCTCCGACGGCGCCGCGGGCGGTCAGGAGCTCGCCGAGCGGGTCATCGAAGCGGCGGCCCGGGGTCGCTCCAGCCGGCCGATCTACGGCGACGATACCCCCGTGGAGAAGGCGGTGGAGATGGTCGTCACCCGCATCTACGGCGGGGCGGGCGTCACCTTCGACAAGACGGCGACCGAGGAGCTCGCGCGTCTCCGCGCGGCGGGGGAAGCCTCCGGGCCCGTGTGCATCGCCAAGACCCAGGTCTCTCTCTCGGACGACCCGAAGGTGCGGGGACGTCCGCGAGGGTTCACCCCCACGGTACGCCGCGTGTCGCGCTCCTCTGGGGCCGGTTGGACCGTGGTCTACCTTGGGGACATCGAAACGATGCCGGGACTCCCGCGACACCCGCTCTCGGAGAAGATCGACCTCAAGGCCGACGGGACGATCGTGGGCCTCGGGTAGAGCCCCGAGGCCGACCTTCGGGTCGGCGGGTTCCCCGACCGGGGGTCCCTAGCGGCGCGCCGGGGCGGGCCGTCCGGCCGCTCCCCGAGCCTTCGGCACCGTGATGGTGAGCACACCCTCGTGGATCGTCGCCTCGGCCTCCCTCGGCAGGACCGGGGCGGCGAACTCGAATCGATGGTGATAACGTACCGCGGGGGCGCGATGGGAGAGGACCTCCGACCCTTCCGGCTCGGCCGGGCCCTCCTCTCCGATCGTCACGTCCAGAAGCTGTTCGCGGAAGCCGACCTCCACTCTCGTCTGGTCGGTGGCGGAAAGGTCCATCTCGAGAACGAAAGCGTCCAACGTCTCTCGCAGCTCGGCGGGGGTCGCGAACCACTCCTCATCGCCCACCGTCGAGCCCACCCAGAGATGGTTGAGCCGCTCCTCCAACGGGGGGGTCGCCCGATGGACCTGACGGAGGTCGTCCATCATCGACCGGGTCTCCCGAACGACCTCCTCTTCGGGGGGCGGGTCCACCTGCCAACGGCCCCCCAAAGCCGTACCCTTCCTCATCCCCGCGGACATCGATGTACCCCTCGGGTCGACGAGGGATGACGCCGGGGCAGAAGGGCGGTCAGTCAACTCCAATTGACTATCGGTTGAAACGGGGGGAGCCCGAGAGTCTTACGCACGTTCGATGACTTCGCGACCGGTCGGCGTGCTCCCGGGGGGATTTGCCCGGTTCGGCGCAGTTGGGGCGGAAGCGCCGTCCTCACCCTGGTGGTGGTCGGCACCCTCCTCGGCCTCTTGGTCCTGATCCTCGGGAGCGCTCAAACCGGGAGGATGGCGGTGGGTACCGGCGTCTCGGTGCTCGGCGCCGCGGGGGACCCCACGTGGACCGGCAGCGGCTCCGTCACGATGACGTCGACCCCCGCACCGGGCGATTGTACCGGGAATGGTCCCGCCGAGATCACCCTCGATTCCTCCGGCTCGAGCGTCTCCGGGACCCTCGACCTCACGCTCGAGAGCGTTGCTGCGGCGTGCAGCGGAGATTTCCCCACGGGGGAGCTCGAGACCGCCGTGAGCGGTTCCATCTCGGGGAACTCCCTAGAGATGGTCACCCCGGAGGGGGACTCCATCACCGGGCAGTACAACGGGGGTACGCTGTCGCTCACCCTCATCCCCGGGGGGGCCTCCACGTCGGTGAACGGCGTCTGCGTCGAGTACTGCACGACGGTCTACCAGTTCACGTTCCAGGGAAGCGGAGACCTCTTCGGGGCTTCCGGGTTCCTCGCCTTCTCCAACCTCCCGACCGAGGACCTCGTGGTCGGAGGGCTCGGCACGGTGGCCGGGGCCGCGGCCCTCGGGGCCGCCGCGGCGGCACCGCTACCTCCCCGCGGTTCCGTGGGCCAGGGCCCTTCGTCCTCGCCAAGCACCCGCGGGTTCGGGGCCAAGCGCCACCGATCGACCCCCACGTTCGCGGGAACCTGGCGGTCCAATCCCCCCTACACGGCGACCCCGGCTCCACCCCCCACCCTCCAACCGCCCGTGCCGATGATCGACCCGGGGAGCGTGGGGATGCCCCTGGGCGGGATCGGAGCGCACATGGGGATGCCCGACAGTTGGCCAGGGCACCCTCCGCCCACCTCGCTCACGGAGGTATCGAGGGCCGGCTGCCCCTGGCACCACTGCCCGGTTCATCCGGCGATGTACGTCTCCGGGCCGGGGCCGTACGATTGGCGGGGCCTCGAGTGGCAATGCCCCGTGGGCCCCCACTGGGTGTTCATCGGAGGGGGCGGGCCTTGACGCCTCGAATCGGCCGGCCTCGGCCGTGGGAGGGGGAGACTTGAGCGACGCGTCCGCGACCGCTCTTGCCTGCCCGCGCTGCGGCCGGCCGGTCCCGGCCGACGCCCGGTTCTGCATGGTGTGCGGCAACCCCCGGACCCTAGGCGCCCCGGGGGCTCTGCCGGCGGCTCCGCTCCCGTCTCCCGTTCTCCCTAACCCGCCGACCTTCTACGCCTCCTCCCCCGCGACGGGGTACGGCCTGGGGACCGCGACGGCGAGCAGCCGTCCGATCCGGCCCGACGAGGAGGAGTGGCTTCGGCGTCGCGCCTCTTCTCCGGCGGCGGGCATCCCCCGGGTGCTCGGAGCGTTGTTCGGCCTCGGCGCGCTCCTGATGGGGCTCGGGCTGTTCGTGGGGTTCCCCTGGGACCTCAACGTGTTCCCCTACGAGGAGATCTTCCTGACGATCGCCGCGGTCGCTTGCGCGGGCGTCTCCTACGGGATCCGGGCCCCCATGGCCCACGCCCTTCGCGAGGGGCAGGTCACCGAGGTCCAGGGACTTCCGACGTGGGAGGGACCCGCTTTCGGGGGACTGGAGAAGGTCCGGCTCGGACCGTTCTCCCTCCTGATCCCCAAGACCCTCCTCACGGCCGGACCCTCCCCGCTCGCCCTCGGGTGGGTCACGACGAGCCAGGTTCGAACGATCAAAGGATGGGGGGCGGCGACCGAGGTCCAGTTCCTGTCGGTGAACGGCGCGATGCCCCCCCGGAGCTCCTTCGGTTACCTCGTATCTTGAACTCGCTCGCCTCGGTACGGGGCCGTTCTTCCCGGCGCTTCTCCCGGCTCCCGGGCTCCACCCGCGTCGTTCGGGCCTAATCGGAGGGTTCGACCGCTTTCGGTTCCGCGACGGGGGATTCCGGGGCGGTGGCGTCGCGGGGCCAGAAGGAGGCCCACGCCGGCTCCGGACGACGGCGACCCAGCCAGACCAGGAAGAGGATCAGCAGGATGATCCCCGCGATGACGAGGAGGTCGGCCGCCGTGCCCATTGCCGGGCGAAAGCTCTTCCCACGGAAATCCGTTGTGATAGGGGCGCGGTTCCGGGGAGGGAGAGGGAACCCCCTCCGGCGGACGTAACGGACTTAGCCCCCTCTCCATCTCCCCGAGCCGAGATGGGCGGGCAACGATTCACCCTCCGAGCTTCGGTGAGCACCGACGACCCGGAGGCGGTGCGGCCGGTCCTCGAAGAACGGCTCCCCCTTGGCTCGGTCACCGCGGGCCGAGATGCGAAGGAGTTCCTCCTTCGGTCGGAGTTGGTGGGGCCGAGCGCGAAGGAGCTGAACCGCTCCCTCCTCTCGGCGCTGCGCCGGGCCGAGAAGAGGACCCGGTTGAGGTCGGAATGGACCTCGGGCGGCGTCACCGAGCGGTTCTTCGACTACGTCTCCAAGGGCCAACGACCGGCCCGGGCCGAAGCCACGGACGGTGCGGAGCGGAGCTGAGCGGTCGGACGGCGCGCGCTCGCTCCGCCTCCGGGGAGTCTCCGCCGCGGCCGCCGGGGGGAGGCCAGGTCGGGGCCGCTTCCCGGTCTACTTGGGGGTCAGCACTGGGGTCACGGGCGTGGGATCCTCGCCCGATCGGCGGGAGGCGCCCGGCGCGGCGCGCTCGGGGTCCGCCTGGGCCTCCTCGGAGTGGAGCTCGTGGATGTAACGCCCTCCCCGCATCAGAGAGACCCCGGCCGCCACGGCGGTGAGGACCGCGGAGATCACGAAGGCCAGGTCGATCCCCTGGAGGAAGGCCGGTGCCACGGCGTTCGGGAAGAACCCTTTGGAGGTGAGCGAGGCCACCACGGGCAGCGGGATCTGCTGCTGGAGGGCGGTCGGAAGCGCCGAGAGGTACAGCGCCATCGGGTTCTGCCCGAGGAACGCGCCGAAGAGCGCGCCGGTCGGGTTGGACGCCACGATGCTCGAGAGCGTGGGGCCGGCGGGCCCCGTGACGCCCGCGGAACTCAGGGCGCCGGACACGGAGCTCGACAGTCCGCTCGAAAGACCCACGATGACGATGGTGAAGAACACGGCCATCGACAGCTGCATGCCGGCGTTCTGGAGGGTGGCCCGCATCCCCGAGGCGGCCCCTCGGTGCTCGGCGGGCACCGAGTTCATGATCGCCGCGGTGTTGGGAGCCGCGAACATGCCCATCCCGCACCCTTGCACGAAGAGCACCACGCCCATCTCCCAGTACGCGAAGTTGTACGGCAGGAACAGCAGGAACACGAACGTCACCGAACTGATCGCCATGCCCGCGCTCGCGAGGTACCGGGCGCCGAACTTGTCCGAGAGCCAGCCGCTCAACGGTCCCATGACGATGAACCCGCCCAACATCGGCATCATGTAGATACCGGCCCAGAACGGGGTCTGGGCGAAGGTGTACCCGTGGAGGGGGAGCCAGATCCCTTGGAACCAGATGACGAGCATGAACATCACGCCGCCCCGGGCGATCGACCCGAGGAGCCCGGCGACGTTCCCGGCGGCAAAGGCGCGGATCCGGAACAGCTCCAGCCGGAACATCGGGTCCGGGACGCGGGTCTCCACGAACAGGAAGGCGACGAGGAGGGCGAGCCCGGCGACGATCCCCGCCCAGACCCAGGGGCTGGACCAACCCATGCTCTGGTTCCCGTAGGGCAGCAGGCCGTACGTCACGGCCACCAGGAGCAGGGTGAGGCCGATCCCGAAGGTGGCATTGCCGAGCAGGTCGATCCGTTGGCCCTTACGGACCTCTCCAATGTCGTGGAGCTTGAGGTAGGCCCAGATGGTCCCGCCCACGGAGAACGGCACGCTCGCGAGGAAGATCACCCGCCACGCCGGCAGGACGAACGACCCGAGGTGAAGGTCCCCGACGCCGGCGAGGAGGCCGCCCAGGACCAATCCGACCACCGACCCGCCGATCGCCGCCACCTGGTTGATGCCGAGGGCCTTGCCCCGTTCGGAATGCGGAAAGGCGTCGGTGATGAGGGCCGCGGAGTTGGCGAACAGGAACGCCCCACCGATGCCCTGGACGATCCGGAACCCGACGAGCTCCCACGCTCCCGTGGTCCCCGTGTTGGGGTCCAGGAAGAGCAGGACCGAACCGATGGCGAAAATGGCGAACCCGATGTTGTACATCCGGGCCCTCCCCCACATGTCCGAGAGCCGCCCGAAGGTGACGAGGAGCGTCGCCGTGACCACGCCGTAGCCCAGGAGGAGCCAGATGAGCAGGGTGATGTTCCCGGGAAGGAACGGGTTGACGTCGAGGCCTCGGAAGATCACCGGCAGCGAGATCAGGATGATCGTTCCGTTGATCGCCGCCATCAGGGCGCCCAAGGTCGTGTTGGACAGGACCGTCCACTTGTACTCCATGTTCAGCTCCTCCCCTCCAGTCGAGGGGCATCCCGCTCGAGCGCTTTCGTCAGAGCGGCCAGGCCGCTCGAAAGTGCCTGCAGCTCGCCCGGGGTCATTCGCTCCTCGAGCTCCCGGACCACCGTGCGAAGCGTCGTTCTCGCCTCCCGATAGACCCGCTCCCCCGCGGGAGTGAGGCGGACCAGTACGGCGCGACGGTCGGTCGGATGGGCCACGCGGAGGACGAGATGCCGCCTCTCCAATCGGTCGAGGATGTCCGTGATCCCCGCCGGGGTGACCCCGATCGCCTGGGCCAGCTCCGAGGCCATCGCCGGTGAGCGGGCGCACCGGTCGAGGAGCAGGAACTCCGAGTACGGCAGGTCGAACCGCTCGAGGAGGACGCTCCAACGCTCGCGGAACAATCGATACGTCTCCCCGAGGCTCCGCCACGGTCCTTCCCAAGGCGAGCTCGAAGGACCCCGGCTCGCGCCCTCGGGAGAGGACGCCACCGCGTTCGGCACGGGCGTACTAGTTAGACAGAATATATTACAAGTTCTAACTAAATTGCTCATATCCTTCGTCGTTTTGGCCCGGCCCCAGGAGGCGAACAGGTGCCCTCTCGGCCGGTGAGCTCGAACTCCGGAGGGGCTACGCCGGACTTCCCGGTCGCACCTCCCGCGGGCTCGGCCGGGCCGGCTCCCGGGAGGGTGCATCATCCCCAGCTCGTCCTCCTCGTCATCACCCTCGGCACGCTCATGGCGGCTGTCGATGTCACCATCGTGATCCTCGCGCTGCCCACGATGGGGACGGAGCTCCACTCCCCGCTCGGGACGATCATCTGGGTGATCCTGCTCTATCTGCTGGTCACCACGTTGCTCACCACGCAGCTCGGACGGGTCGGGGACATCTACGGTCGGGCTCGTCTCTACAATACGGGGTTCGCGGTGTTCACGATCGCCTCGGTGCTCTGCGGGCTCGCCCCGAGCGATACGTTCCTGATCGCCGCCCGGGGCGGCCAAGCCGTCGGCGCCTCGCTCATGGTCGCGAACAGCGGCGCCATCATCGCCGACCATTTCCCACCGGAGACGCGGGGACGGGCGTTCGGGTTCACCTCGCTCGGCTGGAACCTCGGTGCGATCCTCGGCATCCTTCTCGGGGGGAGTATCACGACCTACCTCGGGTGGCGGTACATCTTCTTCATCAACGCTCCCATCGGGGCGGTCGCGGTCACGCTCGGACTCCTCTACCTTCACGACGTGGAGCGTCACCGGGCGCCCCTCGACCTCCCCGGGTTCGGGCTCTTTGGAGGCGCGCTCGGCTCGCTCGCCTACGCGGCCATCGATTTCGCCTCCTACGGGGCCCGCCCTCTGAACGAAGGACTCCTCCTCCTCGGTGTCGCGCTCCTCGTACCGTTCTTCTTCTGGGAGACCCGTGCGCCCGCCCCGTTGCTGGACTTTCGGCTGTTCCGCCAACGGGTCCTGACCTACTCCCTCGCGAGCTCCTTCCTCCAAGGACTGGGCTACCTGGCCGTCGTCTTCCTGCTCACCATGTACCTGCAGGGGGTGCGGGCCCTCACTCCGCTCGACGCGGCCCTCCTGCTGATACCGGGGTACATCGTCGGAGGGGCCCTCTCTCCGTCGATGGGCCGGCTCTCCGACCGGTTCGGCGCCCGTCTCGTCGCCACGCTCGGCATCGTGCTCATGCTCATCGGCGTGATCTCCTACGCGCTCCTAAAGGTCGACTCCCCCCTCGAGTACGTCGTGGCGATCACCCTGGTCACGGGTACGGGGAGCGGGATGTTCTGGCCGGCGAACAACTCCGCCATCATGGCGAGCGCGCCGCGGGGCTCCTATGGGGCCGTTTCGGGGCTTCGGAGCATGCTCCAGAACACCGGGACGCTCCTCAGCTTCGTCCTCGCGATCACCATCGCCTCCGCCACCGTCCCCCGGTACGTGGCCTATGAGGTGATCCTTGGGACCACCCGGCTCATCGGGAGGATCGGCGCCACCTTCCTCAACGGCATCGATGGCGCGCTCTACGCCTCGGCCGTCATCCTCGCCGCCGCCGCGCTCCTGTCCGCGCTTCGGGGGAGGACTCCCACCGCCCCCCGCGCCCTCGAGCCCCGTGGGGGGGCCCCGTAGCGCGGCTCTCTCGCCGTCGAATCGGGGAGGATAAGACTCCGAGCGGTCTGCGAGCGACGATGAGCGACGAGGTCGAGTTCGACCACATCGCGCCGGTGTACGATGAGACCCGTCGTCCGCCCACCGTCGAGGAGGTCGAGGTGCTCGTCGAGCTACTGGCCGGTTGCCGAACGGTCCTCGATGCGGGGGTGGGGACCGGGCGGTTCGCCGTTCCGCTCGGCGCCCATCAGTTCGAGGTCGTGGGCGTGGACCTCTCCCTCGGAATGATGCAGCGGGCACGGGGTAAGGGGATCACCCGGCTCGTGCGGGCTGACGTCCTCCACCTTCCGTTCGCGGACCACGCGCTCGACGCGGCGTTCATGGCCCACGTCCTCCAGCTCATCGCCGACCCGCGACCGGCCCTTCGGGAGCTTGGTCGGGTGGCCCGCACCGCGGTCGTCCTCCAGCTTCCCGATTGGTCGGGACGGGGACCCTCGGGGGTGTGGCGCCAGGTCGGCGCGCGCTACCGAGCGCTCGCCGCCGAGCTCGGTTACCCGCTGCCCCCGCGCGGCGAACGCCATTGGCACACTTTGGAGGAGCTATCGGCCATCGCGCCTCCCAAGGTCATCCGCATACTGACCGGACCCGAGCCGACGGAAAGGAGCTGGGAGAAGATGTTGGACCGTTGGGAGACCCGAGCCTTCGGGACGCGTCGGATCCCGCCGGAGGTCCATGCGGAGATCCTTCGCCGGATCCGCGAGGAGTTCCCCGTCCCGCCCTCCCCCGCTCCACGACCGAGAACGGCTCGATTCTTGGCGTGGCAACCCCGGACCCTCGAGGAGCTCCCCTAGCGGTCGAGCCGTCCGGGCGGGTGCGGGCCGGGGCGCGAGCGGAGCTCGGGCGAGGCACGACGGGAGCCGGGGAGGCCGGCTCGCGTGCTGTGGCGGGGCGACCGGTGGTCAAGGGAGTGGGTCGGATCCCGGGCTTCGTCAACGATTCCACGTTCCGAGAGGGGGAGGAGAGCTACCTCATCGATACCGGTCTCTCCCGGAAGCCGAGAGCGGTCCTTCGGGCCTTTGAGAACGCCGGCGCCCCCGTATCGAGCGTACGGCGGTCGCTCCTAGCCCATCACCACCTGGACCCCTGGGGGGCGACGTCTGTCGTCCAGGACACGCGGGCGCCCCTCGCCTGCCCCGAGGAGGACGCCCCGTACGTCGACGGTGGAACGAAGCCCCGATATCGCTCCCAGTGCGATCGTTCAGCCGGGTCCATCCGGTCTCGCGGGCGCGGATGCTCAAGTCGGGCGACCCGGTTGGAACGTCGGTGGTCCTCGACACGCCCGTCACACCCCCGGATGAGGTCGCCTTCGACCATACGTCCTAGAAGTTCCTCTCCTCGGGCACGCCGTCGCGGAGCGGCACGGACGGCTCACGCTCGCGGGGCGCCGGATCGCTTCGAACCTCGAGCCGACGGTGGACTCCCTCGCCCGAATACGGGAGCTCGAGAGGGAGCGGCTGCTTCCCGAACACGGCGACCCCGTCACGAAGAACCTTCCGTCGCTCCTCGACGACCTGATGAAGGGGAGGGTCCCGAAGGAGCTCCTGGGACGAGCCGATCCGTAGGGTACGGCCTTACACCCAGGCGCTTCCCCCGGGGGGAGGACCTTGGGACGCGCCCTGCCGGAATTCATCGTTTCCGAAGGGATCCGGCTCGGACCCCTACGGTCTCCCAAGTCGGCCCGGCTCGCTCACCGGGACCCTTTTACGTCGCCCCAGGAATGCGGGGCCATGACCGGTGCGCTACCTTGGTCCAACCCGGCGCCCCCGCCCCCGACGAACGACCCCAACGAGCTTCTCCGACGGATCGAGCAGAATACGGCGGGCCTCTTGAGCTGGATGAAGATCCTCGTGGGGGCGATCGCCGTCCTGGTCATCATCAACCTGCTCTTCATCGTGTAGACCCCCACGCCCGGGACGCCGGCCGAGCGGATGCCCCGAGGTTCGCCTTCGAACGCTCGCCCGGGGTCTGTCGGCCTGGGGTTCGAAGGGCTCGCGGGTGGGGGTCACTCCCCCCGCCCATGAGGCCGAAAGCGCGGGCCGACTCCCTTTTCCCGGGCGCTCTTCGGTGCGCCCCTCGAAGAGAACCGCGAGAACGGGCGAAGGGTCCGTGGCGGCGCACTTTAGATGGGGACCGGAGGCGCCGCCCCCGCTCCGCGGCCCTTCGGGACCTCGGGATCGAATTCGAGCTTCGCCGAGGGATCCGGACGGTACCGCGAGGGTTGTTCGTTCACCGGAACGATTGGTGAGCCGACCGAGCGCGGAAGCCGAGGGGGGGAATCGAACCCCCAAGAAACAGATCTGCAGTCTGTCGCATTAACCATTCTGCCACCTCGGCACCCCTGTCGGGGGTATCTTGCCCGGCTTAAAGCTCTCGGCGTTGGCTCCTACACCGGTCGGAAACCCCGGCTGGCCCGGAGCCATCCGTTCCGGACGGCGAGGGAGACCCGCCCCAGCGCGGTGATCGACCGACCGCCACCCTGGCAGCGAGCCCGACGCATCATCTCCAAAAGCTCCTCCAGCGTGTCGGGCTCCTCCGGGAACTCCGTGAAGGCGCGGCCGAGGGTGAGCGCCTCGTGCGCGTCGCTGCCACCGACCGCCGCCAGGTGCCGCTGCGCGGCCACGAGCTCGGCGTGCCGGTTCCCGAGCTCGGCGGTCCGCCCGTTCCGGACCTCGAGCCCGTCCACCTGGGCCGACCGGGCGACGTACTCCCCGGCCCCGTGGACCCAGCGGAACGGGTGGGCCAGCACCACGACCCCGTTGCGAGGCCTCGCCCATTCCACGACCTCCTCCACCGTACGGTCGCGCGGAGGAGCCTCCTCGACCCCGTAAACGAGGACATGACCTTCCCGGGCCGAGACCTCTACCCCCGGGACGATCCAGTAGCGAGGATACCGCTCGGAGAGCAGTCGGACCGCGGCGAGCGCCCGGGTGGTGTTGTGGTCGGTCACCGCGACGCCGTTGAGGCCGGCCGCCCCGATATGGTCCAGGATCCCCCGAGGCGTCAGGTGCGAATCGGGCGAGCAGGTGCTGTGCACGTGGAGGTCGAGGCGGATGGGAAGGCTCATCGCACCTTCGCTCCCGGTGCAACCGTCGGGTCCGGCACGGCCGGTCGCGCCCGGGCGAAGGCGACCACTTCCCCCACCCCCGGTCGGTCGAGGAACGTACGCACCACGACGTTCTCTCCTGGGACCCAACGTCCGGGGACCGCCAACTCCTCGGGGTCGAGGGCGACGCGGCACCCCTCCGTGGTGGTCGGGCCCAGCACGCGTCCCACGCGAAGAGGGGTCCGCTCCAGCTCTTCGAGGGAGATGGAGCGAGCCGGCTCCTTCACGCCCGTGACCAGCTCTCCCGGCGTCGCGTCCGGGGGCGGATGGAGGAGAGCGACGGAGCTGCCGGCCTCGGCGGCGAGGAGCATCCCGTGGGAGGTGACCGAACGGATGGTCCGAGGCTGGAGGTTCGCGAGGAGGAGGATCATCTGGCCCTGGAGCGCCTCGGGCGGGAGGTACGGGCGTAGCCCGGCGACGAGCGTCCGGGCTCCGAGCGGGCCTACGTCGACCTCCAGACGGTACAGGCGGTCCGCGGAGGGATGCGGCTCCACATGGAGGACGCGCGCGGCGCGGATCTCCAGGGGGGCGGCCTCGGAGGTGGCCGGCCCCACCGAGCCGTTCGAAGGAGCGGCCGTCGCGGGGACCGGGACGGTCGCGGTAGGCTTCCCGGACCGGGGGTAGAGGGGATGGACCTCTCCCAGCTCCTGGCCCGGGGGAGGCGGCTCGGTCGCCTTCTCCCAAGCCCCGCGGCCCGGGGGCCCGGAGAACCCGAGCATCCGGAACACCTCCCCGCTCGAGGTGGGGAGGACGGGGGCGAGCCAGACCGCCGCGGTCTTGACGAACCAGATCCCCTCGTAGATCGTTCGCCGCCGATCCGCATCCTCGGCGTTCCACGGGTGGGCATCATGGAATCGTCGGTTCGCCTCGCGGACCTCCGTGAAGGTGAGCTCGAGCGCTTCCTTGAGATGGACCGCCTCGTACTCCGAAGTGAGCTGTTCGTGAAGGTCCTTGAGCCGTCCGCCGAGGGCCGAGCCGTGAGGGGTCCAGCCCGGAGGCGGCTCCGGGATCCGACCGGCGTACTTCTCCCGAGCGAACACCAGGAGCCGTTGGACCAGGTTGCCCCATTGGTTGGCCAGCACCTGGTCGGTCACCTGACGGAACTCCTCCCACTGGAACTCCGTGTCGTGGTTCTGGGGGGCGAGGAGGGCGGCGTAGAACCGGATCAGGTCGGCGGGATACTCCTTCAGCATCGCCGGGAGGGAGACGTCCTCGCCCGGGGAGCGCGACTTCGAGATCTTTCCCCCGCCCACGACGAGCCATTCGTTCGCCGGGACGTCGTAGGGGAGCTTGAGCCCCCCGAGACCGAGGAGGATCGCCGGCCAGAAGATCGTGTGGTGGTAGATGTTGTCCTTACCGACGAAGTAGTAGGCCCGCACCGGAGCCGGCTCCTCCCAGAACCGTCGCCAGGCGTCCGGATCCCCCTCTCGGAGCGCCCACTCCCGGGAGGCGGAGAGGTAGCCGGCGACCGCCTCGAACCAGACGTAGAACCGTTTGTTCGGATATCCGTCGAGCGGGATCGGGATCCCCCACTCCAGGTCCCGGGTGATCGGGGTCACTCTGAGACCGCCCTTGCGGAAGTTCTGGGTGAAGGTGATGACGTTCGGCCTCCAGTAGTTCTTGTCCGCGAGGTACCTCTCGACGGGCTCGGCGAGCTTGTCGAGGCGGAGGAAGAAGTGCTCGCTTGGGCGGAACTCGGCGGAGCTCCCGCAGAGCGCGCAACGCGGGGCCTGGAGCTCCCGGGACTGGAGCGTCCGGCCGCACCGGTCGCACTCGTCGCCCCGGGCCTCGGGATTCTCGCAGTTCGGGCAGGTGCCGGTCACGTACCGGTCCGGCAGGAACCGGGCGTGCTTCGGACAGTACGGGTACTCCTCCGTCCGGCGGTCGATGAACCCGTTGCGCAGCAAGGTCAGGAACAGCTCGTGGACGGTGCGCTCGTGGAGCGGAGTATGGGTGCTCGTGAACAGGTCGAAGGAGACGCCGAGCTGTCGGAATGCCTCCCGGTTCACCGCGTCGAACCGCCGCGCGACCTCCTCCGGGCCGACCCCGAGCTTCTCCGCGGTGACCAGCACCGGGGTCCCGTGCATGTCCGAGCCCGAGACCATGAGCACCTCGTTCCCCCGGAGGCGGTGGTAGCGGGCGAAGATGTCGCCGGGGAGGTAGGCCCCCATGAGGTGCCCGATGTGGAACGGTCCGTTGGCATACGGCCACGCCACTCCGATGAAGATGCGTTCCAACTCCGGCCCCCCACCGAGCGAGCGGGAGGGAGTCAAAATGGTTTACCTCAAGGGGGGGAGCCCCAGGGTTTAAGGCCCGGGCCGCCCCGTGCACCGGTGCTCCATGGGGTCCCCCGCCGAACCTCCGATGCACCGGCCCACGGTCCCGGCCGCGGACCGGCTCATCGGGGTCAAGCACCCGGTCCTGAGCCACGGCTACGTCGTCCTCGTGGATTACATGGGGAACGATTCCGCCATCGTGCAAGCCGCCCGCGTCTCCTACGGGGCCGGCACGAAATCCGTGCGGGACGACCGGGGGTTGATCCGGTATCTGATGCGGCACCGGCACACCACGCCGTTCGAGATGGTGGAGTTCAAGTTCCTCATCCGACTCCCGATCTACGTCGCCCGGCAGATCGTCCGGCATCGGATGGTCAGCATCAATGAGTACTCGGCTCGGTACTCGATCATCCCGGATGAGTTCGACCTCCCGCCCCCGGAGGACATCCGCCGCCAATCGACGCGCAACCGGCAGGGACGGGAGGAGCCATTGCCCCTCCCGGAGGCCGAGGCGTTCCGTTCGGACCTCGAGCGGCTGAGCCGGGAGGCGTACTCGGCCTACACCCGGGCCCTCGAGCAGGGCGTCGCGCGGGAGATCGCCCGCCTGGTCCTCCCGCTCGCCTATTACACCGAGTGGTACTGGAAGGTCGACCTCCACAACCTGTTCCATTTCCTCTCTCTTAGGCTCGATGCCCACGCGCAGGAGGAGACCCGACGCTACGCTGCCGAGATGGCCAAGATCGCCCGGGTCGTCTGCCCGGTCGCCTACGAAGCGTTCGAGGAGTTCACCCTCGAGGGGGTGGAGCTGAGCCAGCGAGAGCAGGTGGCGCTCCGTTCCCTCCTCGATGGGGCGACGCCGGAGGTGGCGTGCGCGAAGGCCGGTCTTAGGCTCGCCCGAGAGGACGGAGCCCCGCTCAAGACCGGAGAGGGCGTGGAGTTCCTGGAGAAGCTCGCCCGCATCCGAGCGGCCGCCGACCTCGGGGCGAACGGTTAGTCCGACGCCCGACCCGGGCGGCCGGAAGGGTGCGCTCCCGCGCTTTGGTCCCCGGGTCTCCGAGTATCGCAAAGGGAGCGGGCGGCGAGAGGGCCTTCCCTTCAGAAGCGAGGGTCATCCCCGGCTTCCAAGGTGAAACCCGGGCGGGGCACGAACGGCCTCGGAGCGCCCGGGAACCTCGCGGGGTCCACCTCGCGAAGGAGCTCGCGGCCCTCCTCGGAGCCCTCCGCCTCGCTCAGGAGGAGGGCGAGTCGTCGGGAAGCGCCCCCCGCCCGCATCACGCCGAACCCGTTGAACCCCGCGATCACGTACAGCTCGCTCCCTCCGGGGACCGCTCCGATCAACGGTCGGCGGTCCGGAGTGGAGCAGCAGACCCCCGCCCAGGCGCCGGTGACCTCCGCGTTCCCCCAGGCCGGATATCGCTCGGCGAGGGACTCGGCGAGGTGCCCGAGGAAATCGGCGTCACCTCCGGAGGGCGCCCGCTCCGGGTCCACCTCGACGAGCTGGGTGCCATCTCCGGCGAGGACCCGTCCGTTCTCCTCGGGGCGAACGTACACGTCGCGGTCGACGTCATGCACGGTGGGAAGGTCGTACCGGGCAGGCTCTTGGGGGCGGAGGAGCGCCGCCTGGGTCCGGTACGGTGC
>Ga0326727_10013724_pt1 | contig 17899 bp, 13 predicted proteins | sample MB2enrmetagenome_FD_207643 | JGI IMG/M metagenome (GOLD analysis project Ga0326727, IMG submission 207643) | Lab enriched peat soil microbial communities from McLean, Ithaca, NY, United States - MB29MY | ecosystem: Environmental > Terrestrial > Soil > Wetlands > Peat | place: USA: New York...
GTCAGTCGAGCATGATGGTGATAGTCCATTCGGTCTCCTGAGATTGCTCTTGCTTCGCAACATCAGCATCCCAGTTCTTGACCGAATGGACAACAACCTGTTGAAACTTCACATTTAGGCCCGGGTCGGGGCGATTCGAAGCAAGTACAACTGTAGTCCTACGCCGCTGCTTCTCTGCTAGGCTATTCGCAGATACTTGTGCCCATCCTCTCGCTCGCCGCCTGTTGCTCGATCAACTGCTTTGTCCTTCGCAGAATCGCGCGCACCGCCAAGCTGCGGCCTATCCGCGAAGCCAGGCCTTTGCGGGGTGGTCCAACCCCTCAAATTCGCTGCATTGGTATACTATCTATTGGCAAAGCTGGTTTCGAACTCCCGGAGCAAAGGGGGCTTTTGCTTGGCTGCCCGGCTTTTTCGGGAGAAGGAAAACCATGGGAACACTGCTTGAATCCATCCATTCGCCCGCCGATCTCAAGCGCCTGAACTTCGCGCAGATGACCGATCTGGCGGAGGAGATTCGCGAGTTCCTGATTCAAACGCTCTCCAAGACCGGCGGCCACCTCGGTCCCAATCTCGGCGTCGTCGAGCTGACCATGGCCCTGCACACGGTCTTCAACACCCCCGAAGACAAGATTCTCTTCGACGTCAGCCACCAGTGCTACATCCATAAAATGCTCACCGGCCGCTTGGACCGCATGGAGACCATCCGCCAGCCCGAAGGAATCACGGGTTTTACGCTCCGCACCGAGAGCGAGCACGACTGCTACGGCGCCGGACATGCCGGTACAGCTCTTTCCGCTGCGCTGGGAATCGCCGTGGCGCGCGACCTGGCCGGCGGCAAGGAGAACGTCATCGCCGTGGCCGGCGACGCCGCCTTTACCAATGGACTCACCTTCGAGGCGATCAACAACATCGCCGTCCAGACCAAGCGGATGATCGTCGTGCTCAACGACAACCAGTGGGCTATCGACCGCAACGTGGGCGCCATCGCCCACTGCTTCCACCGCATCGTCGCCAACGAGCGCTACAAGAACCTGCACGACTCGGCCCACCGCATCATCGAGCGCGTCGGCGGCAAGATGGCGATCCAGGTGGCCCGCCGCGCCGAAGAGGCCGCCAAGAGTATGCTCTGGCCTTCCGTCCTCTTCGAGGAGTTCGGCCTGCAGTACTTTGGCCCCATCGACGGCCACAACATTCCTCTGCTGGTGGAGACCTTCAAGTTCCTCAAGACCTTGGACCGCCCGGTGCTCCTGCATGTGCTCACGCAGAAGGGCCGCGGCTTCCAGCCCGCGCTTGACCGGCAAAAGAAGTTTCACGGCCTCGGTCCCTTCGACCCCGAAACCGGCGAGACCAAGGCAGCCGCCAAGCCTACTTACTCTGAAATTTTCGCCAACACGCTGGTTCAGTTGGCCGACCACGACGAGCGTATTGTCGCCATCACTGCGGCCATGCCCAGCGGCACCGGCCTTGACATCTTCCGCGCCCACTATCCCCGGCGCTGCTTCGACGTGGGCATTGCCGAGGGACACGCGGTCGTTTTTGCCGCCGGCATGGCTGCCCGTGGCAGTCGTCCCGTCTGCGCCATCTACTCCAGCTTCATGCAGCGCAGCTTCGACCCCATCGTTCATGACGTCTGCCTTCAGAAGCTGCCCGTCCTCCTCTGCATGGACCGCGCAGGCCTCGCCGGCGACGACGGCCCCACCCATCACGGCCTTTTCGACATCGCTTTCCTGCGCGGCATTCCAGAGATCGTTCTGATGGCCCCCAAGGACGAAGACGAACTGGCCGACATGATGAAGACCGCATTCCAGCTTCCCGGCCCCAGCGCCATCCGCTACCCGCGCGGCTCGGTGGCTGGCGTGGCCCGCAAGCTCGAACCGCTTGCCATCCCCCTCGGCAAGGCCGAAATCCTCAAGGACGGCTCCGATGTGGCCATCCTTGGCCTCGGCACCATGATGCCCCTGGCTGCGGAGCTTGCAGCCAGTCTTGAACGCGAAGGCTTCTCCGCTGCTCTCATCAACCCCCGCTTTATCAAGCCGCTCGACCGCGAAATGCTCGCAAAGTACGCCCGCCGCGTCGCCGCCTTCGTCACCTTCGAGGACCACGTGAAAATGGGCGGCTTCGGCTCGGCAATCCTCGAGGCTCTCGACGAGATGGGCCTGGCGGTTCCGGTCATCCGCATCGGCTGGCCCGATCAGTTCATCGAGCACGGCCATGTCGACGATCTGCGCGCCAAGTACGGCCTCACCGCGGAAGCGGCCGAAGCCGAGGTGCTGCCCCTGCTCGTCAGCCGCCAGCGCGCCGCGCTCGTCGCAGGCTAGGAGCTCTCCGCCGGTCGGTTTTCCGCGAATCGCGGCTTTCTCCGTGATTCTGGTACGCTCCCCGCGCAGATGTTACAGTTGAAGTTTCACATCCCATGTTTGCCACCTCACAGCACGCTCACTTCATCGGAATCGGCGGCATCGGCATGAGCGGCATTGCAGAAATCCTGCTCAACCTCGATATGAAGGTTTCGGGCTCCGATCTGCGCCACTCTCCGGTGACTGACCGCCTCGCCCAGATGGGCGCAACCATCTACCAGGGCCATGACGCAGTCAACATTGCCGGAGCCACGGTCGTCGTCACCAGCTCTGCCGTCAGCGCGGATAATCCCGAGGTCGTCGCAGCCCACGCCCGCAAGATTCCCGTCATTCAGCGCGCTGAAATGCTCGCCGAGTTGATGCGCCTCAAGTACGGCATCGCCATCGCTGGCATGCACGGCAAAACCACCACCACCTCGATGGTTGCCGCCGTGCTTGCCGCAGGCGGCCTGGACCCCACGGTCGTCGTCGGCGGCCGCGTCGGTGCGCTCGGCTCCAACGCCCGGCTGGGCAGCTCGCAGTATCTTGTGGCCGAAGCCGATGAGAGCGACCGCTCCTTCCTCAAGCTCTCGCCCATCCTGGCCGTGGTCACCAATCTCGACCGCGAGCACATGGACTGCTACCGCGACCTGGCCGACATCGAGCAGGCCTTCCTGAACTTCATGGACAAGGTGCCGTTTTACGGCGCGGTCACTGCCTGCATCGATAATCCGCTGCTGGCCGCCATCCTGCCTCGCGCCCGCCGCCGCGTTTACACCTATGGCGTTGCTCCCGAGGCCGACTACTGCCTCGAGTTTCTCGACGCAGGGCAGGGAAGTCCTTCCTCGCGTTTTCTGGTGCACACCGCCGCCGGGCCTCTCGGTCCTTTCGAACTGCATGTGCCTGGACGGCACAACGTGCTCGACGCCACGGCCGCCGTTGCCATCGCTCATCAGCTTGAAGTTTCCCCGGAAAAGATCGCCGAAGGGCTTCACAGCTTCAGCGGCGTGGACCGGCGCTTTCAGTTGCGCGGTCGCGCGCGCGGTGTCACTGTCGTCGACGACTACGGCCACCATCCCACCGAGATCCGCGCCACCCTGGCCGCCGCTCGCGAGTGCGGCTACAAGAAAATCCACGTCGTCTTCCAGCCCCACCGCTACTCGCGCACCAGGGATCTGCTCGATCGCTTCCGCGGCGCGTTCGTCGATGCCGACACGGTAATCGTGCTCCCCATCTACGCCGCCAGCGAGCAGCCCATTCCCGGCGTTACGGCGGAGATTCTGGCCGCGAAGATCGAAGGCCCCGAGGTGCAGTTCATTCCGGAGTTTCCCGCCGCTGTCGCCGCCGCCGCTGCCCAGGCCCAGGACGGCGACCTCGTCCTGACGTTGGGAGCAGGCAGCGTCAGCCAACTGGCTCCGCAGATTCTGGCCGCGCTGGAGACGGCATAGCTCTGCAGTTGCAGGGGGGGCATTTCCGGAGGGAGCAGAGGGCTTCAGCCCTCTGAAAAAGGCGCATAAACAAGGGGCCTTCAGGCCCGGTTTTTTTGCCGCTTTTCCAGAATTTGAAGGAAATACAACGGTCTTGGACCTTCGTTCGCCCCCGCTGCTATCATTTGGTCCGCAATCTCAGAGGTTCCCATGGCACAAAGTTCACGCAGAAAGTTTTTGAAGGCAGCCTCGGTCACGGCTGCGGCATTGGCCGTTTCCCATCGCATTCCGGCCTGGGCGGCTGCCGGTTCCTCCGCTCCCGTGCGTGTCTGGGCCACCTTTCGCGACCGGCGCTATGCGCAAATCGAGCCGCTGGCCTGGAAGCCCGCAACCGAAATCGCAGCCGATGCCATCACGCTCGATCCGGGCGCAACGCGGCAGCAGATCCTCGGTTTCGGCGCCGCGCTCACCGATGCGGCCTGCTATGTCTTGAGCCAGATGCCCGAGGCTCCGCGCCAGGAGCTCATGCACGAGCTCTTTGCTCCGGGTGAGATGGCTCTGAATGTCTGTCGCACCTGTATCGGCTCCAGCGACTATTCGCGCAGCGTCTACAGCTTCGACGAGAGCGCCGAGCCCGATCCCGAGCTGAAGAAGTTTTCCATCGACCACGACAAGGCCTACATCCTGCCCATCCTCCGCGATGCGCGCAAGGAGAATCCCGAGCTCTTCCTTTTCTCTTCGCCGTGGAGTCCGCCGGGATGGATGAAGGCCAACGGCTCCATGCTGGGCGGGGCCATGCGCAAGCACAGCTTCGAGCCATACTCCCGCTACTTCCTCAAGTTCCTCGATGCGTACAAGGCCGAGGGCGTCGGCATCGATGCGGTCACTGTGCAGAACGAAGTCGATGCCGAACAGGACGGCAACATGCCCGCCTGCCTGTGGGCGCAGGAAGAAGAAATTGAATTTGTCGAGCGCTTTCTCGGCCCGGCGCTGCGCCAGAACGGCAGTTCCACCAAAATCTGGGTTCTCGACCATAACTACAACTTGTGGGGACGCGCCATCGGCGAACTGAGCGTGCCCGGCGCGGCGGAGTACATCGACGGCATCGCCTGGCACGGCTATGTCGGCGAGCCCTCGGCCATGACCCGCGTCCACGACGCCTTCCCGCAGAAGAACGCCTATTGGACCGAGGGTGGCCCGGACATTACCGCTCCCGACTATCAGACAGACTTCACCAAATGGGCCGAGACCTACAACGGCATCCTGCGCAACTGGGCGCGTTCGATTACCGCTTGGAATGTGGCTCTCGACGAAAAGGGCAAGCCGAATCTCGGCCCCTTCCCCTGCGGTGGCGTGGTCACGGTCGACAATGCAACCAAAAAGATCACGCGCAGCGGCCAGTATTGGGCCTTTGCCCACTACTCCAGGCACATTCGCCGCGGAGCCAGAGTCTTACAGACGAATGAAATCGGCGAGAGCGCGGCAGAGACAAGTGTGAATCCCATCTCCCACACTGGTTTCCGCAATCCAGACGGCAGCTTTGTCGTCGTGCTGGCAAACCGCGGCGCAGAGAAGCGCGTTCAGTTGCTGCTCGGCTCGCAGGCTCTCGAAGTCGATCTGCCTGCCAACTCGGTGCACACGTTGCAGTGGTCCTAGCGTCTTGCAGCTTTGGCTGCTTGTTTACGTACCATCTTCCGTGCCCCATCCTTTCGCCTTTTTCTGGCGAAAGGATGGGAAACACGGTCCCAAATTTTTCCGCAAAGCGTTTTTAACTGTAAGCTGTCTGCTGTAAGCTGTCAGCTGCTTTTCGGCTCCCCCGTAACCTTGCAGGTTCCCTCCTCGCCCCTGCGGAAAACCTCCCTGCGCCTCCGGGCTATAGTGAAGGTTGGCGACTCTCACGACCTTGCTCAGGCGTGACGACGAACGACGATAACAGAATCCGTTCCCAGGTTTGGGAAGATGACGCGCCCGCGGAGCCCCGCTTCCGGCGTATAGAGAGAGTTGTGCCTCCTTCAGGGGCCGCTCTGCCTGGCATGCCGCTGGAGATGGAAGACCCCGAGGATGAGGGCGAGCCTGTCCGCCCCGTCAGGAGCCGCTTCAGCCCTCCGCGCAATCCCTGGTGGCGTCCGGCAAGCTCTGTTGGGCGTTTTCTTCTCGCCTCAGCCGCTCTGATCGTGCTGGGCGCGCTCGGCACTTCCGCCTACCTTCTCAAGACCTATCTGGACCGCGACGCGCGTTTCCGCATTGACGGGGCGAGCAACATTGAAGCGACCGGGCTTGCCGAGGTCAACCGCGCTGAGATGCTTCCCGTCTTCGGCGAAGATATCGGGCGCAACGTCTTTTTTGTTCCGCTCAATGAGCGGCGCAAGCAGCTGGAGCAGATTCCCTGGATTGAAAAAGCCACGGTGATGCGCCTGCTTCCGAATCAGATTCGTGTCACGGTGGTGGAGCGCCAGCCGGTGGCCTTCACGCGCATGGGCTCGCAGATCGGCCTGGTAGACGCCAACGGGGTTCTGCTCACCATGCCGGCGGCCTTGATGGCCCAGCACCATTACTCATTCCCGACGCTCTCGGGCATCAGTCCCAGCGACCCGCCGGCATTGCGCAAGGGGCGCATGGATGTTTACCTTCGCCTGCTCAAGGATTTCGATTCGAACGGCCAGAGGCTTTCCGCGCAGGTTTCCGAGATCGATCTGACCGATCCGTCGGATGCCCGCGTGACCATGCAGGATGACACGACCCTGCTGCACTTCGGCGAAGACCATTTCCTTGAGCGCTATCAGCGCTACAAGTCTCACATCGCCGAGTGGCGCCAGCAGTATCCCAATCTGGCGGCGGTCGATCTGCGCTATGACCAGCAGGTGGTCCTGCAGATGGCAACTGAAACCAACGTGGCGCAAGCCGCGGCCGGAGAGCAGCCCGAAGCCGGTGCAGAAGCGGACAAGCCATCGACGGCGAAACCTGCCGATACGGCTCCAGCGAAGCCTTCGTCCATTGGGAAAACCGCTGCGGCCAAGCCGGTTCTAACGGCTCATGCGGCGGCAGCTAAAACGACGGCCAAGGCTGCGATAGGAAAAACGGCAGCCAGGGCCAGGCTTGTGAAGACGTCCGGCAAGGCGGGCGCAAGAACTTCCGCAAAGGCGAGAAAAGCCATGAAGGCATCTCTCGGAAAAGCCGCTCTCAAGACCGCGAAAGGCAAGGCAAAGGAACAGAATCGCGCCGGGCTGAAACGCGCCGCGCTGAACGTCAACAGGCAGAGAACCGCTCCAGCCACCCCACCGGTCGAATATTCTGGGATAGGGCAGTGAATGTGATGAGCCAGAAGCTGGACAGCCTGATTGTCGTGCTGGACGTTGGCAGCGCATGGACGCGCGTGCTGGCGGCGGACCTGAATGAGGGAGCCCTGCGCTATTGCGGCCACGGGGTGGTGGAGTCGGCCGGCATGCGCAAGGGGCTGATCTCCGATCTGGCCCCGGCGGCCAAGGCGGTGAAGGCCGCCAGCGAACAGGCCGAGCGCGTGGCCAGCGTCAACATCGGCGAATGCGTTGTGGGTGTAGGCGGCCCTCACATTCGCGGCATCAACACCAACGGCGGCATCGAGCTGGGCGGCCGCATGCGCGAGATCGACAGGGAAGACGTGCGCAGCGCCGTCGAGCGGGCGCGCGCCGTCGAAAGGCCTCCCGACCGCGAGATCCTGCACTTGCTCCCGCGCCAGTTCATTCTCGATGACCAGCCGGGCATCTTCGACCCGGTCGGCATGGTGGGCAAAAAGCTGGAGGTGGACCTGCACATCGCCACCTGCTCCGCCAGCGCCCTGCAAAGTACAGTTACCTGCGCCAACAAGGCCGGACTTGAAGTCACTGAGGCGGTGCTGGAGTCGATCGCCGCCGCGGAGGCCACGCTCTCGGCCGACGAGCGGGAACTGGGCGTCTGCCTGCTCAATATTGGCGCTCACTCCAGCGACCTGGTCGTGTTTTTCGAGGGCGCCGTGGCCTATACAGCCTCTGTTCCGATTGGTGGACAGCACTTTACCAACGACCTGGCCGTGGGCTTGCAGATGTCCGTCGCTCAGGCCGAGGCGCTTAAATGCCAATACGGAAATGCAGTGGTGACGGCCGTACCGCAGCTGGCAGAGATCGAGATTGCCAATCCTCGCCCGCAGACCTTACGCTTGCGCACAATTGCGGAGATCCTGGAGCCGCGGGCTCGCGAGTTGCTCTACTACGTCAAGGAAAGCCTGCGCCAGGGAGGCGTGGTCGAGGCCCTGGGCGCTGGTTGCGTGCTCACTGGCGGCGGAGCCATGCTGCCTGGAATGCTGGACGTTGCCGAAAGCCAGTTGCGGGTTCCGGCGCGCGTGGGCGTTCCCGTCCGCCTGTCCAATATGCCCGGCGAAATGGTCTCTCCGGATTTTTCGACCGCCATCGGAATGGTTTTGTACGCTCATCGCACGCGCTTGAACCGGGATCCGGAGGGTAGTAATTTACGCTCGAAGTTGCGCGCCATGTTTGCCGCCAGTTTTTGATCGTCGAGGTTATCAGTCATGAGTGAGGAGCCCGGAGCCCAAATGGAACAGTCGAACAGTGAAGCCGCGGAGATGCGCATTCAGTATCACGAAGAGAGCCCGCGCGGAGCTTGCATCAAAGTCATCGGCGTCGGCGGCGGCGGCGGCAATGCCGTCAATCGCATGATCCAGGCCCGCATGGAGGGCGTGGAGTTCATCGCCGCCAATACCGACGTGCAGGCGCTCAAGGCGTCGCACGCTCCGGTCAAACTGCAACTCGGCGTTCGGCTCACCTCTGGGCTGGGCGCGGGAGCCAACCCTGACGTGGGCCGCCGGGCCGCTCTCGAAGACTCCGAGAAGATCATCGAGGCCCTCGAAGGCGCAGACATGGTCTTCGTCACCGCGGGCTTGGGCGGAGGAACGGGCACGGGTGCCGCGCCGGTCATCGCCTCGCTGGCCAGCGAAATGGGCATTTTGACCGTCGCCGTTGTCACCTGTCCCTTCGGCTTCGAGGGCAAGCGCCGCCAGCAGCAGGCCGAGCGCGGTCTCGACGAGCTGATCGAGAGCGTCGACACGATGATCGTGATCCCCAACGAGAAGCTGCTTGCCGTGGCCAAGGACGCCGGTTTCTTTGAGAGTTTCCGCATCGCCGACGACGTGCTGCGCCAGGGCGTCCAAGGCATCAGCGACATCATCGCCATCCCCGGCATCATCAACCGCGACTTTGCCGACGTCAAAACCACCATGGCCGGCATGGGCCACGCGGTGATGGGCACTGCGGTGCGCGCGGGTGAGAATCGCGCCATTGAGGCGGCCCAGGCGGCCATGGCCTCGCCGCTTCTCGAGGCCGGCGCTATCGACGGCGCGCGCGGCATCCTCATCAACATCACCGGCTCCAGCTCGCTCAAGCTCTCCGAGGTCAACGAGGCCTCGTCGCTCATCCAGTCCTCCGCCCATGAAGACGCCAACATCATCTTCGGCGCGGTGCTCGACGAGAAGATGGGTGAAGAGGTCAAGATTACCGTCATCGCCACCGGATTTCGCGATCAGTCGCCCGAGCGCCGCTCGCGCATGTTGAACGTGGAAGAGGAGTCGATAGTCTCGCTTCCTGCTGGCTCGGCGCCAGTGGCCTCCGTTCCCGTGGTCGCTCCTGACAACTGGCTCTCTGAGCCTGTTCCCGCGCCTGCGCCGCCGCCGGCGCGCTTCCTTTCGCAGGATGAGGACGAAGAAGATGGCTTCAAGGCGGCCCGGCCGGTTGACCCGGCCCCATTCTTTGCTCCAGCGCCGGTTGCCGACTCCGTTCGCAACGTGGCCCCGCTTGTGCAGGCCGCCGCTGTTGCCGAGCCAGCCGCGATGGAAGCGCCGGCCCCGCCGGCCAGACCGAAGTTTGCCGAGTTGTCCGAGGAGCCGGCCTACACCCCGCTGCCCAGGGACTATTCCGCTGAGCTCGCCGGCGGCGCGCGTGGTCCCGCTGCGCCGGAAGAGCTACGCGGCAACCCGCCGTCAACGCAGTACCGCGAGACAGACGAAGAGGCGCAGCGCGATCTCGACAAGCCGGCCTTTCTTCGGAGGCTGGGCTTCTAGGAAGTATCTGAGCAAGTTGATTCTTTGAAAATGCGCCACTGGTAGGTCAGGGCTTTAGCCCTGACTGCCATAAACGCAGCAAAATCAACGGGGTTTAGCCCCGTGAGGAAATGCGTGGCGTCGAAGAGAACTTGATCTGGGGTCCTAGGTTACCGAAGTTCTTGAGATGGGCCGCTTGAGTCGCATAAGCTGTATCATTGAATACAGCCCTACATATGCAAGTGGTCCTGAACGAAGCGCCAGGCGGCACTGCTGGCAGTTTGGACGTTGTAGAAGAGACCGAAACCGGAATTCGGGGTCGGCAGGGATCATGGCAGGCCGGTCGATGTGCCTGGATCTGAATAAGAATTGGTACTTTCCGCATCACATGGGTATATGTTGTGTGCGGAGGCGCCGATAAGAGCGGTACACCTGGTGCAGTCGTTCGTAGCCGATGCGGGATGAAGGACTTCTTCGTTATTGGGAGTTCATCTTGCAGCAGGTCGGTGAGATTGCATGATTCTGGGAGCCGCTCTTGGAATGGCATGAAGTGCGTACCTCCGAGTGGGGACGCGCGGCACGACACTCCTTTGGGAGAGAGGATGCTGGCTGGATGATATCTTCCCGCGTTTGGGCATTTTTATTGGTTTTTGTTGGTTTCGGCGTTGGAGCCAGTGGCGTCGCGGCGCTGGATGCACCGCGCACGCTGCACCGCGCCAGGTCAGCCGAATCGCGCCTGACTGAGTCTCATCGCGCCGGACATCGTGCCGTCGCGCATGAGGCCGCACCGGCAGCCCGCAGGTCCACTGCGGCTCATGCCGGGGCTGCAACCTCCCGTTCGGCAGCGAAAACCGCGCCCGCTGGGCAGCATGCCCATCTGACCGCAAGAGGCGGCGCGAGAACGCGTGTGCGCCGCGCAGCCCTCACCTCCCGTCGCCATCGATTCAATGAACATTTCACAGCCAGTTCCTTCGCCAACGGAGATATCTACGCCGGCGACGTGACGGCTGGCGAGGACCCGGTGGTTCGCCAGGCTGCTCTCGACGCCATGGGCGACATGAACGGCACAGCCGTCGTCATCGACCCCTCTAACGGCCGCATCCTGGCCATGGTCAACCAGAAACTGGCCCTTTCGCCGGGCGCCGAGCCTTGCTCCACCATCAAGATCACCGTCGCCATGGCCGCTCTTTCCGAGGGCCTCGTTACCCGCGACACCCCGGTCAAGCTGGCCGGCTTCCACATGAACATGACCCAGGCGCTGGCCAAGAGCAACAACCTCTACTTCGAGGAGTTGGGCCGGCAGTTGGGCTTCGAGCGCGTTCGCCACTACGCCAATCAGTTTGGCCTGGGCGAGTTGGCCGGCTACAACATTGAAGGCGAACAGCTTGGCGTCTATCCGGATCAGGAGCTGCCCGCTTCCGAAGGTGGCGTGGGACGCATGTGCAGCTTCGGCCAGGGCGTTTCGCTGACTCCCTTGCAGTTGGGCGCTTACGTCGCCGCCCTGGCCAACGGCGGAACCCTCTATTACTTGCAGCACCCGACCACTCCTGCCGAGGTTGCCGCCTACCAGCCAAAGGTGAAGCGCACCCTGGACATCGCCAAGTACCTTCCCGACATCGAGGACGGCATGGCCGGCGCGGTCGAGTACGGCACCGCCCGCCGCCTGCGCGCCAACTTCCATGAGTTGCCGGTCTTCGGCAAGACCGGAACCTGCTCCGACAAGGGAACCCGCTTCGGCTGGTTTGCCGCTTACTCCGACTCGCCTCAGGGCAGCCTGGTCACGGTCTTCTTCCTCGAAGGTGGAAGGCCCACCTTCGGGCCCCGCGCTGCCGAGTTGACCGGCGCGTTCTACAAGAACCTTTGGGACCGCAACTGGTTTGCCGCCAAGGGCCAGCAAGACTCGGCTTCCGTTCTGCCAGCCTCCTCCCAGCAGCAGGCGCAGCCGTAATTGGCTCGATTTGTTGATCCGGTCCCTATGAATTGCAACACTGATTGGGTGCCCCACCCTCGCTACGCCTTTGTTTTTGTCGCTAGGGTGGGTAAGCACGATGCGAATCTTTTGGGCCGGATCAAAAAGCCGCAATAGGTTCGATTTAATTGAGAAAATCAGCAAAAAAGGCCGCCTTCTGGCGGTCTTTTTTGCGTCTGGTCTTCGATGCGTAATGTGTGAAGCGAATCAATCTCGAAAATCATCAGATGAATGAGACCTCCGGCGGCTCTTGAATGTTTTTGTTTGGCGCTGGCCGGACGGTCTGAACGTCTTGCTGGCCAGGACCTGGACTCTCTCCTATGGCGCTGTCGGAACACATCTTGCTCACGTACGGCTATCTGCTGCTTTTTGTGTGGGTTCTGGTGTCGCAATTAGGGATTCCGCTGCCTGCCACACCGGTTCTGCTGACAGCCGGCGCGCTTTCTGCTCAGCACGAACTCAGTTTCCCCCTCGCCCTGCTGGCCTGTGTGGTTGCCTCGCTCTCAGCCGATAGCGCATGGTTCTTCATTGGCCGCCGTCATGGGCACCATGTGCTGCGTATCCTCTGCAAGTTGTCGCTGGAGCCCACGACCTGCGTCCATCGTACTGAAGACTCGTTCAGCCGCCGTCGCGGCGTCACGCTCATGATTGCCAAGTTCGTACCCGGCCTGGCCACACTGGCGCCGCCAATCGCTGGGGAGAACGGCATGGCCTACGGAAGATTTCTGTTCTTCGACAGCATTGGCGCCATCTCGTGGGTGGGGACGCTGCTGCTGGCAGGCCGCTTCTTCGGTGATCTGCTGAAGCATGATCCGAGAATGCTGGACTGGGCGGGAGAGTTCTCCGGCGGCTTGCTGCTCCTCGGCATCCTGGGTTTCCTGGTGGCCCGTATCATCCGCCGCCGCGTGATTCTGAAAAACCTGGCCGCTGCCCGCCTGGAGCCCGAGGAACTGAAGCAGTGGATCGATGACGGCGAACCGGTCTACATCGTGGATCTGCGCCACCCGAAGGCGCTGCTGCGGGAGTCCTTCACTCTGCCCGGCGCGCATTGCTTCTCGCCGCAGGAAATGGCCGCCCGTCACCACGAGATTCCGCGCGACCGCGACATTGTTCTTTATTGTGACTGTCCCAACGAAGCCACTGCAGCCAAGACCGCCCTGACCCTGCACAAACTGGGCATTGAGCGCGTGCGTCCCCTGCGTGGTGGCTACGACGAATGGAAGCGATTGGGATTTCCGCTGGACGCGGTTGTGCCAGCTTGGCAGTCGTAGACGGATTAGGTCTTTGGCAGCTTGAATCTGTATCTACGGTGGGTGCCCCAGGTCCCGATTTTGGGACCTGGGAAATCACGAACCTCAGCCAGCGGATTTCTGACCACTGTTCACTGACCCCTGACCCCTGACGTTCCTTTGCCGAACATTACCCTCCGTTAGCGCAAACTGAAATCGCAATGAAAAACCATCCGGCTCGGGTCAGCTCCATAGAAGCCCGGAGGAACAGGAAAAATACCCCTCTAACCCCTCTTTCGGCTCTGAGAATAAAAAAGGCAGTTTTTCACGGTGAAACTGTGGAGATGCTCATAACAAACCTGAAATCAAGTATTTAAATACAGGCCTTTCACAAAGGCGCAGAAATACATGAAAAGTGAATCGGTGAAGGTAAGCATAACCTATTGATTTTAAAAATCTTGAAAACGACTCTTCCACCGAAACACGCACCCTGTGAAGGGGTGAGTCGGCGCCCAGCTCGGGGTCTTCGGATCAGGACACCGGCGCCTGGCCGTCGCGCCTCTCTGCGATACCCTAGATTCATGCGGGTATTCTCCTCCTGGCTTCTTCCTCTTTTGATCGCAGCAACGCTGGCCGCGCCCTTGTCCGCCCAGCAGGCGCCCGACACTTTTCGCTGGGTTGACTTCCATTCCGCAAAGGATCAGGACGTGGTCGTCTGGGTCGCGCGCTCGCTGGAGCCGGAAAAGTGGACGGCGATTCGCGAGATTGGCGTCCAGTACGACGCGGCGCTGGTTGTCACCACGCTGCGGCAGAGTCCGCAATCGTTGCCCGGCGCGGACCCCTTCACCGTATGGAGCCTCTCGCTCACGAACCACAGCCTCACGCCGATCATCACAGGTGTCAACCTGCGCTGGCTCGACTGGATGCTCTTTGCCGACGGCGCTCCGCGGGAGTTAGGCGCTCTTTACGACGACTGCGGCGAGTGCGCGGCAACCACGTTCTTCACGGCCTTTCACTATGATGTCTCGCAGCACTCTTGGGCGGCGCGCTGGATGCGCGGCAGTCAGGCCGTGCCTGTCTGGAGTGCGAATGTTCCCGCTGGTGTTGCCCTGACGCAGGTTTACGCACTCCTGAGTGAGCCGAATGGGCGGCAACTGGTCGGCACTTGGAACCATATCGACCACGACAAGAGGGAGCAGGTCGAGGACGTTCTCTACCGCTACGATCAGGATCCCTTCAGCGGCCTGGAGCGCACTCAGCTTCTCAGCGGCAAGGACGCTGAAACCATGAAGCAGCGGCTCTGCAATGCGCAGGATGCGGCTTCAGAGCTGGCCCGCGGGCAGGATTCATTGCTCTGCCAGCCGTTGCTGAAGCCACGCCTGTCGCGCAAGCCCGTCACAACCCCGCCGGCTAACAACCACGGCCAATCCGTGCCGCCAAGGGCGCGGCGCTGACCGGGAATCATCGTATACTGGCCTCATGTCGATCGTGCGCAATCTCGCCGGCATTGCCAAGGGGATGAGCGTTACCTTCCGGGAGATCTTCGAGCCCACGCTGGTGGAGAACTACCCGGACGGCCCCGGCCCCTTGCGCGGAGCGGTCGTCGAGCCGCGCTACCGTGGCGCCCACGTCTTGCAGCGCGATGAGAACGGCCTGGAAAAGTGCGTGGCCTGCTTCCTGTGCGCGGCCGCCTGCCCCGCGAACTGCATCTACATCGAGGCCGCCGAAAACACCGCTGACGAGCGCATCTCCGGTTCCGAGCGCTATGCCAAGGTCTACAACATCGATTACAACCGCTGCATCTTCTGCGGTTATTGCGTCGAAGCCTGCCCCACCGACGCCATCACCCATGGCCACGGCTTCGAGCTTGCCAGCCTCAACGCCACCAACATGGTCATGCGCAAGGAAGACATGCTGGTCCCGGTCCAGGGCGCTGACGGCAGTTCTCTGAATCCGGTCAGATAACAGAACCGCCGCTTGGTGTACAGTTCTTTGCATGGAAAAGTGCATGTCCGCGTCGAAGCGAGGAATCCTCAAACGCATCTTCTGGTCTGTGGGAGGGGTAGTCCTGGGCGTGGTGCTACTGCTTGTGCTGGCGTTTGCGGATGCATTGGGCTTCTTCCATGAGCCTCCGCTGCGACTGGAGCAGAGCGGCTCAACAGTGACAGCGCATGTCGAACGGCTGGGAGAATACTACTGTCCTGTTGGCCGCATACGCATTCAGGAATTGGACAGCGGCAAGACTGTTTACGAATCTGTAGCCACGCAAAGAGCGCCGCAAATCTTCAACTTCAAACTGGTGGAGGGAGAGAATCCTGACAGACTCGTTGGCGAAGATAGTGATTCTTACAGAGTCATTGAACCGCGCTCGGGGAGTTCGTTTACCCTGCGGCGTGGGATACGCTACCGATTGACTGTTTGGGGTGCTACCTGGACCTTCAGCCGGGCCAGCTTTATGCTTTGAGAGCCGCTGAACAATTTCGTTTATCGCGCCCTATGCGCCAGATGCTGCTGATCGAGCGCATGGCGCAACAGCGTCTTGATCACTGCCTGCCGGCTGACATTCAGACTCCTTGCGGCCTCATCGAGTTCCTGGAGCATGGGCAGGGCAAAGTCCACATTGACGCGCTGAATCGGCGGCATTTTCTTGCCCGCATTGGTGAAGAAACGCGAAACATCTTTGCCATGGTCTGCAAGTTCCGCAATTTCATCGGCGGTCAGCGGCTTGGGGGATTCAAGTGCTTTCGGCATAAAGTTCCTCCTCTTCGCGAGTTGATTTCCAGAGCGTAACCAGGTGGTAAAACTCGCCTTCGTCGTCCTCTCGTATCTCAAAGACGAGCGAGTACAAGCGTTCTCCGACCCATCCAATTGCGCGGTATTGCTCGGGCACGTCCGACCGCTGATCGAGGTAGTACGGGCGGGCAAAAATCTCCTGCGCTTCCTCAAAGCCGATGCCCCGGTGTGGGTTTGCCCTCAACCGCTGGCTCTTGCGCGGATCGAAGTGAAAACGCATCTGTATAACAGTTATACCATTTTACGGAAAAATGCAAGAGGTAACTGTGCAGCGATGAGGGGTAAGGGAAGGCCGATTCATGAACAATATATGCTAAAGAGTTGGCCGCATTACCCCATATCCGATCGCGGCTATTGAGGTCAGGAGCGACATTGGCGGACTTTCTTTCAGAATTGAAACGGCGCGTGCTGGTTTATGACGGCGCGACAGGCACCACTCTGCAAAAGCTCAACCTCACCCCGAAAGACTTCTGGGGCAAGGAGGGGTGCAACGAGCTGCTCGTGCTCTCTCGGCCGGACGTGATTCGCTCTGTTCATGCGGCCTATCTTGAAGCTGGCTGCGATGTGATCGAGACCGACAGCTTCGGCTCATCGAGCATTGTTCTTGCCGAGTACGACCTGCAAGAGCGAACCCGCGAGCTGAATCTGGCCGCGGCGCGCTTGGCCCGCTCAGTGGCTGACGAGTACTCGACGCCCGAGAAGCCGCGCTTTGTCGCCGGCTCCATCGGGCCTACGACGAAGCTGCCCTCGCTGGGCCACATCGGCTATGACGACATGTTTGCGGCCTACCGCGAGCAGGCTGAGGCGCTCGTCGGGGGCGGCGTGGATGTGCTGCTCATCGAAACTTGCCAGGACCTGCTGCAGGCCAAGATCGCTCTTGCCGCCTGTCAGGACGCCATTCGCGATGCTGGCCGCAACATTGCGATTCAGGTCCAGATCACCCTCGATGCCACCGGAACCATGCTGCTCGGCTCGGAGATCGGCGCGGCCCTGGCCGTGCTTGAAAGTTTTCAGCCCGATGTGCTCGGTTTGAACTGTTCCACTGGCCCGGCGGAGATGAACGACTCGGTCCGCTTCCTCTGCCAGAACTCGACGGTCCCCGTCAGCGTGCAGCCCAACGCCGGCCTGCCGCAGAACGAAGGCGGCCACGCGGTCTACAAGCTCACCCCGTCCGAACTGGCGATGCACCTGCGGCGCTTTGTCTCGGAATATGGCGTGCAAGTCGTTGGCGGCTGCTGTGGCACCACGCCCGAGCATCTGCGCGCGGTTGTGGAAGCATTGCAGGGCGTTCAGCCGGCTTCCCGCTCCGTCAAGCCGCAGTCAGTCGCGGCCAGCGCCTTCAGCGCCGTGCCGCTCGAAGCCGACGCGCAGCCCATCATCATTGCCGAGGAGATGAACACCACCACGCGCCGCGATGTCTTTCGCAACATGGTGCGCGAGGGCGACTACGACGGCGTTCTCACCCTGGCCAAGCGGCTGGTCGACGAGGGCTCGCAGTTGCTCGATCTCTGCTGCGCCATTGTGGGCGAGGACGAGCAGGCTTACATGAACGCGGTGCTCGAAAAGATTGCCACACGCGTGCCCGCGCCCATCCTGATCGATTCCACCGAGGCCAATGTCATCAAGGAAGCGCTCAAGCGCATCCCCGGCAAGCCCGTCATCAACTCCATCAACCTGGAGGACGGCGAGAAGCGCTCCGGCCTGGTGCTGCCCATGGCGCGGCGTTACGGAGCCGCGGTTATCGCGCTCACCATCGACGAGCAGGGCATGGCTCTCACCGCCGATCGCAAGGTGGCCATCGCGCATCGCATCCACGACCTGGCCGTCCACAAATACGGCCTGCGCCCCGAGGACCTGATCTTCGACGCGCTCACCTTGCCCATCTCCACAGGACAAGAGGACTATCGCTCTGCCGCCATCGAGACCCTCGAAGCGGTGCGCCGCATCAAACTGGAACTGCCGCGCTGCCGCACGCTGCTCGGCGTTTCCAACATCTCTTTCGGCTTGAACGCCTACGCGCGGCGCGTGCTGAACTCGGTCTTCCTCAAGGAGGCCGTGGACCGGGGCCTGGACACGGCCAT
>Ga0326727_10013725_pt1 | contig 17899 bp, 29 predicted proteins | sample MB2enrmetagenome_FD_207643 | JGI IMG/M metagenome (GOLD analysis project Ga0326727, IMG submission 207643) | Lab enriched peat soil microbial communities from McLean, Ithaca, NY, United States - MB29MY | ecosystem: Environmental > Terrestrial > Soil > Wetlands > Peat | place: USA: New York...
GCTTGGTGGCGTCGGCGACCGACAGCATCACCGCCCGCGCCTCGCCGCCGATCGCCGCGGCGAGCTCCGCCGTGAGCGCCGCGAAGGGAACGGCGATCTTGCCGCGGTTGACGACCGCCGGATCGCGCGAGGCCGGGTCGAACCGAATTGTTCCCGAGACGATGCGCTTCATCAGCCACGAGTCGGCGAGATCGGCCACCGCCGCCGCGCGCGCTTCTTCGCTCATCGCGTCGATGCGGCCGGCGATGAACTTCGCCGCGTTCTCGCTGCGCGCCTGGCCGGGGTTCTGCGCCCAGCCGGGATCGATCCCGACCGGCACTTCCTCGACCTCGCCGGTGCGCTTGTTGACGAACGTCTTCGTCCCGAAGTCGGGCGGCTCGTCGGGATCGTCGGCGACATAGCCGAAGCGCTCGGCTTCGGCGTCGGAAAGCTGGCGCGCCCGGCATTTGCACCCCCAGCCGTTCGGCGGGTAGTGCGTGCTCCACCACGGGTCGTCGACGCTGAGGATCGTCCCGACCCAGGCGAGATGCTCCGGGCGCGGATGCTCCGAGACCGTGTGCAGATATTGCAGGAAGGGCAGCACGCGCTTCGTGCGCTCGATGCGCTCCCATTCGCCGGCGGCGTAGGCCGAGTTGACGTTGGCCCAATAGATCGTCTGCAACCGCCTGGGCGAGCCGAGCTGGACGATCCGCTCTTCGCCGGTCGCCGGGTCGATCGCCGGCGCCTTCCCCCACCAGCCCTTCGCCTTGAGCAGCGGCTCCAGCCCGGCGCGGAATTCGGCGAAGTCCTGGCGTTCGCCGATCGCCTTCGACAGCGCGTCCTTGACGTCGCCGAGGATGTCGTAACCGGCGCTCTTGGCGACGGTGAACGCCGTCGCGTGCTCGTCGAAAGAGAAATCGCGCCAGTCGAAGCTCGGCTTGATGGCCTTGGCGTCGAAGTAGCGCTGGACCTCGGCGGGCGGATGGTCGAAAGCGTCGGCCATCGCTTCAAGCCTTGCCGAGCCCGAGATCGCCGAGCGCGCGCGCCTTCAGGCCCGCGGCGGCCAGGCGCTTGGCGAGCGGGTCGGCGTCGATCTCGCCGGCGAGCCGGTCGAGCGCGGCGACGAATTCTTCGTAGCTCTTGGCTTCGCGCGCCGCCGCCAGCACCTTGGCGACGATCGGCGAGAGCTGGGGCGCCCAGTCTTCGGCGCCGGTCGCGGCGATTTCTTCGACCTCTTCGAGCGCCACCGCCGAGCCGCCGTCCTCGGCGTTGAGCGCCAGCGGCCGGGCGCCGTTCCAGGCGCGGTCGAGCTGGGCCGGGTTGAGCGGCTTTTGCCCCGCCGGCTTGCCCTGCGGCGCGGCGAGCAGCTCCTCGTCGCCGTCCGGCTCGCCGAAGCCGATCTTCTCGCGCGCCTCGCGCATCGACACTTTGAGGCCGAGCGGCACCAGCGCGGCGAGCGAATTGGTCAGCGCCGCGACGTCCTCCGGCTCGGCGACGGGAAAGATCGCATATGGGCGGGGAACGTCGGCGCCGAAATTGAGGGCGCAGAACGGCGCCACCAGGTCGCGGTTGATCGTCGCCGCGAGCTGGTCGGCGTCGTCTTCCTTGATGTCGATCCTGACCAGGTTGTGGATCTTCGCCTGCGCCAGGCCGCCGGCGTGGCCGTCGGTCGACATGGTCTGGCCGAGCACCACCTTGGACAATTGCTCGTCCATGAAGCGGGCCATGTTCTCGAACGGCTTGTCGGCGAACCCTTTCGCTTCGATGAACTCGATCGCCATGCTCTCGGGGATGATCGCCGCCGCGTCGACGGCGATTTGCGAAACCGCCGTCAGCAGCTTGCGCCGGTCCTCCGCCGTCGCCGCCGGGTGATACTTCCCCACGCGGATCGGCATGCCGAACACGTCGAGAAACGCCATCCAGTCCTTCAGCGTGTAGGTTTTGAACATCCATGACCACGCCGCCAGGCGGGCGAAGCCGCAGCGGATCGGGATGCCGCTCTTCAGCTTCGGCATGTGGACGATGAACTTCGCCGGCGGCAACGCCACGCCGTCGATGGTGCCGAGCACCGCCAGTCTCAGCTCCGAGCGCGAGACGAAGTCGAAGGTGAAGTATTTCGGGTCGCGCCACTTGTAGGCGGCCGGCCGCCAAAGCCCGTCGCGTTCGCCCCAGACGATCTCGATCGCCGAATAGCCCTTGCCGAAGGCGTCGGTGAGGTCGCGCAGCATGTCGCGGAACTGCGGCTCGCCGAGCAGGTCGCGCACCGCGTCGGCGATTTTCTTGTCGACGCGCTTCTCGCTCGACGGCTCGACCACCGCCCGCAGCGCCGAGATCGCCCGCTTGCGCGTCGACAGCACCGAACCGTAGTGGCCGTCGCGCTCCTCCATTTCCTCGGCGAGCTGGAGGAAGTAGCGATGGTCGCCGCGGATGGCGTTCCTGAGGATCGTCCCCATCCGCTCGGGCGTCAGCCCGGAGGCGATCGACTGGTCCCAGAAGGCGCGCACGCCGATGAGCTCCGGCCGCGCGATCTCCTCTTTCAGCGTCTCGCGCTCCTTCAGCGCCAGATAGCGCCGCGCGTCCTGGCCGTCCGGGCCGAGCACCGGCGACGGGCCGTGCATGCCGGTCTGGTTTTCCTCCGCGATCATGTCGCGCGGCGCATCAGGCGTGATCATGGCCAGGTTCCATAGTCGGCGATGAAGCGAGCGGGATCGACGTGGGCGGCGATAAGACCGCTGACGAAGCCGCGCACGTAATCGAGCCCCGCCTCGCTATTGCAACTCGGGCAAAACCAGCTCGGCGGCTCGCCCTCGACCCGAATGAAGAAATGCGACGGGCAGGCGTCGCGGCGCGCCCGCTCTTTGCGTTCGAGCCGGAGACGCTCGCGCGCCTCGGCGCCCGAGATCATCGCCTTGAAACGGAACGTCCGGCGCGTCACCACAGCCCCTCCTTGCCGCGCCGCTCGTCTTCGTCTTCGTCCGGGCGCGCCTCGCGGGCCGTGCGCGGGCTGTCGTAATCGTAGGCGATCATCGTCGCCCGCGTCGCCGCGTAGGCGAGCATCAAGGCGACCGCCGCGTCCCCGTGGCGGTCCTTCGCCTCGCCGCTCTTCACCGCCGGCATGAAGGGAACGCCGCCTTTGACCTGGACGAGACGAAGATCGGAAGCGATGTCGGCGTCGGCCGGAATATCGATCGCGTCGTCTTCAAAAGCGGTTTTCAAGGCTTGCGCGTTCTCGCGGTACCACTCGACCGTCAGCTTGACCGCCTCGCAGCGCAGCTCGCCGAAGTCCTGCTGGGCGCTCTCGGCAAGCGACATGCCCAAGCCCGTCGCGTCATGCTTCGACGCGCCAAAGCGCGGCAGCCGCGCCATTACGAACTTCTGCACCTGGCGCTGCTGGTCGAACGGAATGCGGCGCATTTCGACCACGAACGGCGTGAGCCGCCGCAGCGTGCGGGCGATCGCCAGCGGCCACAGCACCGTCAGGTCGGACACGCGCCCATAGTCGGCGCCGAGATAGTGCCACAGCGCCGGGTCGAGCGTCTTCAGGACCGGCAGCAGCTCGCGCTCGCACCACGCCTCGACGTCGGCTTCGCGCAAATGCGCCGGCCAGTGGGTGAACTCGGGCGGCCGCGTCAGCCGCAGCACCGGAATGCCCAGCCGCGCCCGCGCCTCGATCAGCGGCCCCGGCAGCCACGTTCCCGTTCCCTCGCTGGGGATGCAGAACAGCTCCTCGTCGGCGGCGTCGCCGTATTCGCGGATGATGCCGGCCCGCCAGGCCGCCTCGCCCTCGACGCTCCAAGTTTCGCCGGTGCGCAGGCACACCCGCTGATAGAGCCCATCCTTCAGCGCGTCGTCAAAGTCGAAGCGCACGAAGCCATAGCCCTTCGTCCCGCTCCGCGCCTCCTTGACCAGCGCGTTGTAATAGTTGTCCTCGCCATTGTGGGTCGAAATCACCAGCACCCGGCCGCCCCAGATCAGCAGGGCGAGGGCCGCCTTCATCAGCTCCTTCAGCTCGTCGTGGAACGCCGCTTCGTCGATGATCACGAAACCCTGGCGGCCGCGAAGCGAGCGCGGCCGCGACGCCAGCGCGACGATCTCGAAGCCGGAGGCGAAGCGGATGCGGAAGGCGCTGATCGCCTTGTCGGCGCCGTCGTCGAACAGGAACTCCTCGACCCCGCCCTCGACCAGCGCCTCGTTGAACGCCTTGGCCCACATCGCGCAGCAGTCGATGAACTCGCGCGCCATGTCGAGGTTGTAGCCGATGTAAAGGCTGTCCATGCCGCCTTCGGACCGCGCCGAGGCCGACGTCAGCACGGCCTCTGCGCCGACGCCCCAGGTCGCCCCGGTGCGGCGGCTCTTCTCGACCACCGTGACGCGATAACGCGCCGTCGTCGCCAGCAGCCGCTGCTGATAGGGCAGCAGGATCTTGTCGAGCGAAGCGCGCGCGTCGAGGCCGGGTCCGGCGACCAGAGAGTCGCGCCGCAGCCGCGCCCATTCCTGCTCGGTGATCGCGCGGGCGGAAGCGATTTCGGCGGCGGTCGGGAGCGCGCTCATAGCAGCACCCCTTGCGCGGGGTCCGCCAGCGCAGCGGCCGTCGCCTTCTTCGTTCTCGGACGCCTCGGCCGCTCGCGCGGCGAGAAGTCCGCTAGCGCCCCAAGGCCGGCGGCCACGCGCCGTTCGGCGGCGGCCTCGGCGAGATCCTGCGCGAGCATGACCGTCGCGGTCGCGAGCTGGCGGCGATACTTGTGCGCGAGACGCACCAGGTGGACGCGCTGGCGCTCGCTGAAGTCCTTTTCGCGCGAATGCTCGGCGATGAACGCCATGTCGCGCGCGAAGCGCTTGTCCCAGCAGCCCGGCAGGAACGAGCAACCGGCCAGCGCTCGCGCAATCAGCGCATATCTTGACCGATCATCCGCCGGCGCCGGCGCGGCTTGTCCCTCGGCCAACATCACGCCGCCCTTTGGATGACGCCGAGCTGCTCCATGATCCGCGCCCGCGTCTCGGCGGTGATGCCCTTCTCCCTGGCGACCTTGTCGACCGCCGCGCCGACCTGGCGGCTCGCCGCGTCGAGCGCGCGGCGCTTGGCCTCGCTGGAGATCGTCTGCGCCTCGACGCTGTGCTTGAGCGCGCGCGCCAGCTCCATCGCCCCCTTGGGCGTGAAGGAGCCGGCGTCGGCGTCGAGCATTTCCGTGATCAGCGTCTTGATCAATTCTCCGATGACGACGTTGGCCTCGTCCATCCGCTCGGCGGTGAACTGCGGCGCCAGGCCCTCGAACAGCGCGCGGCGCTCGGAGAGCCGCGCCGCCGCCGCCGCCACCCGCATCGCCTTGCGGTTGAACGCCGACTTCGAGATCAGCGGGCAGCCCTTGTCGGCGAGGCGCCCGTTGAGCTCGGAGAGGATGTCGGCCTGAGTGCGGGCTCGCTGGTTGAGCTCGCCCATCGCCCAGAAGATGTCGTCCTGCGCCTCTTCGGGCGCGAGGTCGAGCGAGGATAGCCGCCCGCGGCCGAGACGGTCGGCGGTTCCCATCTTCAGCTCTCCGGCGGCGAAGGCCGCTTGACGCCGTCCAGCGCGATGCGTCGCTCGACATGGTCGAGGCCGCGGAGCGTGATTTCGGCGATCAGCACCGAGCCCGCTTCGGTCAGATGGATCGCGCCGACGTCGGCGAGGAAGCGCAACTGCGTGTGCAGCCAGTCGCGCGTGCGGTTGATCGCCCAGCGTTCGGCCAGCTCGTCGCGCAGCAGCGACGAATTGAGCCGCCGGTCCGACTGCTCGGCGAGCATGCGCAACACGACGAGGCGCGCTTCGCGCTCCATGATCTCGGAAAGACTCACCGCCCGTGCTCCAGAAGGTTCTCCTGCAATCGCTCGGCGATCGCCTTGATCGGCGCGACGCGCTCGACGATGACGGCGAGCTGCCCCTTCATCTCCGTCATCGAAAGCTGCAGCTCGTGCACCGTCTGGGCGCCGGGCAGGTGCGCGACCTCAGTTTCGATCCTCGCCAGCCGCGTCTCGTGTCGGTTCTTGGAGTCGATTAGTTCCGCGACATCCTGCCGGTTGCGGGCGCTGAGCACGGCGTAGACCGACAGCGCCAGCGCGCCCACCGAGCCAAGCGCCGTCGCCGCCTGCCACAGTTCGCTCCATTCGAGCATCGCCGCCCCTCATTTCCCGCGTCGTGAGATCGCCGCGCCGGCCGGCGCGTCTTCCGCCGTCGCCGGCGGGACGAGCCCGTCGGCGCGCGCGATCGCCGCCAGCGCCGCGCCCGCCGCGGCGAGCCGCCCGGCCGGCGTGTTCGGCCGCTCGGCCGCGGCGCAGACGATGTCGGCGTCGCGCTCCATGCGCGCCGCGCCCGCGGCGAGCGCGCGCTTCAACAGGCTTTTCGGCTTCGCCGCCGCCGCCGCCGCGCTCAATCGGTCGCGCGGTGCGTCCGTCGCCGCGCACAGCGCGTCGAGGTCGGCGTAGACGGTCGCCGCCTTCGCGTCGATGGCGACCAGCGCCGCTCCCGCGCCGCCGAACGCGGCCTGCGTCGCCGCGGCGGGCAGCGTCGCGCCGGTCAGGAACGCGACGACGAAGGCGACGAACGGCGCGGCCACCTGTCAGCTCCCCGAGCCGGCCGAGGTCGCCGAGGTGACCGTCGTCGACTGGCCGAGCGCGGCGCAGATGTCCTTCACCGCCGCGGTCGCCACGCCTGCGGCGACGTCCTTCTTGATGAACGCATTGACCTTGGTCGCCGCCGTCGAGTCGCCGAGGATCGCCGCGCCGAGCGCGTAAGCGCCGCATTGGTAAGGCGCGAGCAGCTTTGCCTGCGCCACCGCGTCGCCGATCAGCGTCTTGTCGACCTGGATCAGCGCGTTGTTGAGCGCGACGACGTCCTGCGTCGTGGCGACGAGATTGCTGTCGAATGCGGTCTGCTGCGTGCTCGAGCACGCGGAAAGCGCCATTCCCGCAACAAACGCGGCGACGGCGGCGGTTTTCAGGAGCGACATGATTCGATCCTCAGCAGTTAAGAGCTTGAAGGTCGGCGCGATAGCGTTGAACGTCGTGGTCGCCGACCTTGGCCACGAATTCGTCGATGACGCCCGGGGGCGCCGGCAGCGGCGCGCCGATCGCGACGCCGCGCGTGACGTGCTTGAAAATCGGCCGCGGCGGCACGGTCGGAACCGGATCGCCGCGACGGCGGTATTCGACGCATTCGAGCGTCCCGCGCCTGACGAGTTGGCGGAGCGCGAAGTTGAGCGCGAAGGCGACGCGCGGCGCGCCGAAAGTCACCAGGCGCGGCGGCGATCGGCCTTCGGCGATATGCAGTCCGGCGAGCCCCAGCGCCAGCGCGCCGCCGAGGCTGTGGCCGGTGAAGACGATGCGCTTGTCGGAAGGGAGCTCGCGCCGGATCGCCGCCCACAGGTCGCGCGCGCCGGCGCCGAAGCCCCGGTGGCACCAGCCGATCTTATCGAACGGCGCCGGAACCCAGTCGAGGTCGCGCAGCCAATCGACGAGATCGTCAAGATGCGTGCCGGGGCAGACGACGACCAACTCGCCGCCGCGCGGCAGCAGGCAGCAGCGCGCGTCCACCGAAACCGTGACGCTCTGCGGCCCGCGATAGGCGAGCGCGCAGAGGTCGGCGAGGTCGGCGTGCGACAGCATGACGTCAGCTCGCCTCGCCCGCGCGCCGGCGCACCAGCGTCAATTCGCGCGGGTCAAAATCGAACTCGATCAGCCCCATGTCGTCGGCGTGCCAATGGCAGCCGACGCGCCGCCCCTCGACCGCGTGGACGGTCATCCGCAGCGCGTCGGAATTGAGCCGGACGATGTCGCCGACGGCGAAGGCGTCCGGCGAAGCGGCGACGGAAGGCGCGGCGAGCGACATCTCACTTCTGCCCGACCGCAGTGGTGGTGATGGCGCGCAGGCCGACGACGATCAGGCCGAGCGCGCCGGCGACGCCGGGCGAAATCCCCAGCGTCGTCCAATCGACGCCGCCGAGATAGGTCACCGCGGCGGGGGCGACCGCGACGACCAAGCCGAACGCGACAGTTCGGAAACCCTTGAGAGCGCTGACCCACTTCATGACGGACTCCTGTTTCAAAGCGGGTTGAAGGCCGCCGCGAAGGCGGCGTGGTTTTCAGGCGGTGGCTGCATCGAGCGCGGCCCAGGTCTTCGGCCCGATCAAACCGTCGGGGTCGAGGCTGCGCGCCTTCTGGAAGGCGACGAGCGCCGCACGCGTCAGCGGGCCGGCGTGGCCGTCGACCGCGAGCGCTGGCGTCGCGCCCGCCTTGTTGAGCCGCCATTGCAGATCGGCGGTCGACCCGTGCGGGAAGTTCGACGCCGTCGGATGCGCCACGACGTCGCCTTCCTCGGCGCGCGGCGCGCCGCCATGCGAAGGCTCCGGCGTCACGTTCGGCGGCAGCTCGACGGCGTGCGGCGCGGGCAGGCCGTGCAGCGCCCAGGTCGGAAGCGGACCGGCCGCGAAGGCGGCGTATTCTTCCTCGACGAAGCCCTCGAACTTCTTCCAGGTCGAGTCGTCGACGTCGCAGATATCGTTGTGGTTGCCGCCCGCCGCGCCGAGATCGTGATGCGAGCAATACCCTCGCCCCTTGCCGCCCTCGGCGTGCTGGCACGGGATGCCGTAAGCGTGGAGCAACCACGCCGTCGCGCGCGCCAGCGCGCGCAGCGTGACGTCGGCGACGCCCCTGGCGACGAAGCCGGGCGCCTCGATCGAGACGCCGCGGCCGTTGAAGGCGCACTGCGCCCACGCCTTCATCGACAGCGGCACGAGCTGAGTGAACTCGCTTCCGTCGTCGTTCATGCAGAGATGGGCGGACGCCTGGACCTTCGGCATGCATAGCCAGGCGACCGAGCCCTCGTAACCACCCTCCATCAGGTGCACGATCACCAGGTCGTGGGCGATCGCGGTAGGCGTGTAGTTCGGCGACGGGACTTGCTTGACGGGGGCCAATTGGGTCACGGGTTCACATCCTCAGCATGATCTGGACGATGAGCCACGCGGCGGCGAGCGCCTCGACGAGATCGGGCGGCCGGAAGGATGCGCTGATGTCGATGGGCATGTCCCGCTCCGCGCCGACGCCGCCTGGCGGCTGTCGCGACGAGGATTAGGAGCGGCTTCGTCCCGAAAGCATGGTGAACAACTTCACCCTGAGGCGCTTCGGTCGATGCGGGTGCGTTGTTTAGCGCCGCGCTTCGCCTTTGCAAAGCGCGCTGAAGAGATCGGGCTGCGGCGACGCTTCGCGCAACTGCGCTTTCGCTTTGAACACGGCTCTCCGCGTCACCGCCGCCATGCTGGCGATCTCGTTGGCCGACAACCTGCCTTCGCGGATCGCCTCGCGGACGCGCCGGGCGCGCGCGTTGCGTCCCTGGCCGGACACCGGATCGGCGGGCAGGTCGATCAGCTCGCCGCCGTAGAGATCGCAGATCAGCGCCGCGCCCTTCTCGCCCATCGCCGCCGTCAGCCACGGCGCGGCGCGCGGATTGCGCGGCACCGAAATGCGCAAGCCCCCACGCGCCCTGGCGAGGCCGAGCGCGGCTTCGAGGCCCGCGCCTTCGGCGATCTCGCGATAGAGGTTGGCGAGCCACACGTATCTCACCGCCGCAGCCTCTCGAAGCGGGCGCCCGCGTCGTCGCGCAGCACCGTGACCACCACGCCGCGATTGAGGATGTAGGTCAGGCCGTCGGCGTGAATGGCGTACTCGGCCGCGCCGATCGCCCGCGCGGCTTCCGCGGCGCGCGACAGCGACAGGCCGATCGTCTCGCGCAGGGTTTCGACGTCGAAGCCGCCCGCGCGTTCGAGAAAGCGCACCAGCGCGTGATCGGAGACGTTGACGATCATGGCGCCCTCTCGATCTCGGCGATGAATTCTTCCGGCGGCTTGTCGCGCCAAACGGCGAGCAGCTTCAGCGCGCGAACAATCGCGCGCATGGCGGGGAAGCGCGAGCGCATCATCGTGACGTCGGAAAGCGGACGCTTGACGTGGCCGAAGGCGATCGAGCGCTCCAGGTTGGCGGCCCACTGCTCGCGCTCCATCGCCTCCAGCGCCGCCTCGTCGATCAGCTCGGCGATCTTCATCGCGCCTCTCCGCTGCTGGCGACGCGTTGCGCCGCGCGCCGGGCGCGCCAGGCGGCGAGCTGGCGGCGGCGATAGATGAGGAAGGCGGTCGCGGCCGCCCCGTGCAACGCCTTGGCGCGTTCGAACGCTTCATGACCGCCGGGCGCTCCCAGCGCCTCGCGCGCCTGGCGCGCCAGGCGGACGCTCTCCGCCGCGATCAGGTCGTAATCGCGCTTGGCGATCGCCGCGCGCGCTTCCCGCGCCTCGGCCTCGGCGCGCGCGCGCTCCGCCGGCGAATGGCGCGCGGCCAGCGCCATCAGCGCCTCGCGTCCCATTTCGTCGACGGTCGGCATGTCAGGCGCTCCGCGCCTTGCGCAGCGCCGCGATCGCGGACGCCACCGGTTCGAGCCCGACGGGGCATAGCGTGAAGGCGACCGTCTGCTGGGCGCCTTCGGGCGTCGTCACGACGAGCAACACCTTGCGCGTCCCGCGCTCGGCGCCCGGCTCGCACGCCGCGACCACCGCTGAAAACCCGTCGACGGTCTCGATCTTCGCCCCTTCCCAGACGATGTCGAAGCTCGCGCTCACGGCCGGCCCCACAGCGTTTCGAACTCGGTTTGAAACGCCTTGATCAGCGCCGGGTCGTCGGTCAGCATCAGGTCGTTGTCCTGGCGCTTCTCGCCGCCGGCGGTGAAGTTGGCCGCGCCGAAGCGCAGCAGCTCGCCGTCGACCACATAGGCCTTGAGGTGCATCCACGGGCCGCGCTGCTTTTCCTTGATCACGACGGTCGGCTCGGCGATCAGCGCGGCGAGCGCCGCGTCGATCCGCTCGCCGCGCGGCCGGTCCTGGCGCGCGTCGACGATCAGGCGGACGCGGACGCCGCGCTCGGCGGCCCGCGTCAGCGCCTCCATCACCGGCACGTCCGTCAGAACGAACGCGGCGCCGTCGAAGGTATGGGCGGCGCCGTCGATCGTCGCGACGTCGATCGCTTCGAGGTCTTCCGCCGGCGAATAGTGCAGCTCGTAGCGCGGCGCCGGCTGCCCAGCCGCCGCCGGCGCGAAGGCGACCAGCGCCAGAACGGCGATCGCCGCGCCTTGCGTCCAACCCTGTCTCATGCCGCGCTCTCCCTGTGTTTGGCGAGCGTCGCGCGCAGCCGCGCGCCGAGGTAGCCGGCGAGGCGGTCCCAGTGGCGCTCGGTGTAGAAACAGAACGCCGACGGCAGGCCGCGCCGGTAGCCGTAGAGCTCGAAGTCGGACGGCCATGCGTCCCGGCCGGCGACGAACGAGGCGAAGCCGCCGGCCGCTTGCAGCCGCGCGGCGATCGCCCGCGCCACCGCCTGCTTGCGTAGCCGCGCTTCTCCCTTAGCCGGCCAGACGACGCCGCCGTCGCGCGCGATCCAGGCCTTCAGCCCCTCGATCGCCTTGGCGGCGTCGGTCGGGTCGAGGAGGAAGCGGGTGTGAGCGAGGCCGGTCTGGCGCTCGACGAAGGCGAGCATCGCCGCGTCGTCGCGCGAGCGCGCGAGGCCGAGGTTCCAGGCGCAAATCCACAGCGCTTGGAGCACCGGCGCGTAGCGGCCGCTCGCCGTTCTGGCGAGAGAGCGGCCGGCCGGCGCGCCGCCGCCGAGTCCTTTCAGCTCGTCGATCAGCGCGCCGGCCTGCGCGTCGCTGAGGTCGCGCGATGAAACGACCTTGAAACGCGCTGCGAGAAGGCCGCGATAGTCGTCGTCCTCCATCCCGAGCGCGCGGCGCGCAGCGTGGATGGCGCGAAACTGCGCGGTGGTGGTCATGAGCGGCCGCCGCGCTCGGCCGGACGCGCCGGCCGGTTGAGAAGGTCGAGCAGCTCATCGGCGATCTCGACGGCGATCGCGGCGTCGCGCTGGCAAAGCAGGATAGCGGCGACGACGATCAGGAAAGTCGAGCCGCCGAGGGCGACGATCGCGCTCGGCGACGTGACGGCGATAGCGCCCGCCGCGATGAGGAAACCGGAGGCGGAGATCAGCGGCAGCAGCGCTCTCATGGCGCCTCTCCCATCAGCTCGACCTCGAACGGCTCGACGGCGAAGATCTCGCCCGCCGAGCCGATCGACACGCCGGGGACCAGACGCGCCTGGTCCGGCTCGCGCAGCATCGCCTCCTTGTCGATCTCTTCGCTCATGCGCAGGAACGGCAGCCCGAGCCGCTTGATGGCGGCGATCGCCGCCTCGACGCCGCCGCGGATCGTCACTTTCGGCGGCGACAGGCGCCATTCGATCTTCCCCGTGCCGAAGTCGGCGTTCTTGCGTTTTCCCCCGTCCGTCAGCGCCTGGCGGTTCGCCTCGCACCACATGCGCAAGCCCTCGGTGAGGTCGCGCGCATAGGCGGCGAGCGGCGCCGCCTGCCGCTCGGCTTCGTCCTTGATCGCGGCGACGCGGTCGTTCATGTCGGCTTCGAGCCGCGCCACGGCGCGGTTGGCTTCGCCGATCTCGCGGATGTAACGCGCCGCTTCCTCGCGCGACTGCGGCGCGGCGACCGGCGGAGCGACAGTCTTCGATTTCCGGTTAGGCTTCGACATAGGCTTCCACTCCCATGAGGGCGAGAAGGCGAGCGCGCGCGGCCTTCAGCGCCGCGTCGGCGCCGCGCTCGCGCGCGGTGAAGCGCGCCGCCTCGGCGGCGGCGATGGCGTTTTCGTAATTCCCCGCGGCGCGGACGAGCGGGGAGGGCTGCTCGGCCGCGCGCGCGAGATAGGCGGCAGCGAGCGCGGCGAGGTCGACGCGAGGGACGGTGAAGGCGTCGCGGCCGCCGAGGACCAGGCGCGCCGCCGTCACGCGCGGCGAAGCGGTGGTCGGCAGCGGGAAGCCGCGCGTCGCCGAAAGCTCGACCAGCGCCCTGAGCTCGATCTCCGCCTCGACCACCAGCTCGGCGAAGCCGCGCCCCTCCGAGAGGAGCGCGCCGACTTCCTCGGCGGCGGCGCAGACCTCCGCCTCGCGTTCGAGGATCGTCTCGCCGATCTCCGCCGGGCTCGCCTGCGTCAGGCCGCGCGCGAGATAGCAGAAGACGCGGCGGGCCTGGCGCGCCGCGTCGCTCGCTTGCGTGCGCGCCTGCGCGACGTCGAGCCCGCAGCGGCGGCCGACGACGTCGAGGATGGTCGCCAGCGGAACGTCGCGCATCACAACGCCTCGCGCGGACGGAAGGCGATGATCTCCGCCGACTGCAAGCGCCCGACGGTCGCTTCGACGCGGCGCGTCATGTCGCCGAGCGCTTTGACCTCGGCGACGATCGCGCCGCAGATGTCGTCGAACGTCTCCGGCGTCGCCTGGCCGCCTTCCAGCAGCTTCGCCTGCGCCTGGAACGCGGCGAACAGCCCGTCGAGGGCTTCGACCGCCTCGCCGGTGAGGCCGACGCCGTCGTCGACGTAGCGGCCGAAGGCGCGGCGGAACGCGCCGATCTGCTCAGACAGCCTGTCCATCGCCCGGCTCCTTCCTGACGTGCGAGTGCGGACAGCCGGAGCGGCAGGCGCGATAGAGCTTGGCGCGCACCGCCGACGAGCCGAGATGCTTGAACCCCTGCTCGGCGATGCAGCGGTCGCGCTCGATCTCGTCGAGCACCGGGCAGTCGACCACCGCGCCCATGTAGGCGCCGCGCACCTTGCCCTCGACCCTGCGCAGATCGCCCTTGTAAGTCCCCAGCACCACGCCGGAGATCACCGCGACCGAATAGTCGAGCCGCCGCGCCACTTCCGAAGCGCTGGCGCGGTCGCATTCCTCGGCGAGCTGGACGATCCAATCCGGCGGCGTCTCGCCCCAACCCTTGCGGGCGTTGGCTGCGAAGTCCGTTTTGCGCGCCCCGCCGGCGCGCGCAAGCGAAGCGGAAAGCGACGAGGTCATAGCGTCGCCTCCGCGATCCCCAGCGGCTCGCCGGTGTTGCCGTCGACCATGAATTTCGCCTTGACCTGGCGCGGCGCGAGCGGTCCGGTGTCGGCCGCCGCCTTGAGCCGCCAAACTCCCGAGTTGAGATTGTTGGCGCGGGTCGACCGCGCGACAGTCAGCGCGCCAGCCTGGGCAAGCCGCCGCACATAGTCGGCGGCGGTGTGGCGATCGATGCTCACCTCGTCGGTCGACGCGGCGGCCGCCAGCTCGGCGATCGTGAACGTCGACAGATTGCGCATCGCAGTCCAGAGGTGGCGTTGAATGCAGCCGTGCCGGGTCTCCGGCGCGGGCGCCTTCCGCTTCGCCTCGGCGACCGCGTAGACGAGCTGGCCGCGAGGCTTGACGTCGCGCCGGTCGATGACGACGAGCGCGCCGAGCTTCACCATGTCGTCGATCCAGAACCGGATCGTCGCGCGGCTCACGCCGTTGGTGCAGCCGAGCAGCTCGCGAGCGGTGAAGCCGCTCGGCCCGAAGTCGCACGCAGCCCGCCAGTAATGCTCCGGCCCGCGCGGCAGGTTGACCTTGAGAGCGATCGCGGTCATGCGAACCTCCCGGCCTGCGCGAGCCTGCCCGAACGCGCGCGCGGCGCTTCGCCGGTGAACAGCGCGCCGGAGTAGCCCTTCGCGTCGATCTCGCGGACGCCCTGATTGCGCGCCCAGTCGTTCATGCCCGACAGCGTCACGACGATGCGCCTGGCGCGCCCTTCGCCCTTGAGACGCACGGTCTCCAACAGCTCGTCGCTGATCTTGACGTTTGAAAGGAAGATTTGCGCCAGCAGCTTGCAGTCGGCGAGGTCGCAGGGCTCGGCGCCGTACCAGTCGAGCACGCGGTTGTGGACGCGCTCGACCCGCGCCAGCTTCTGCGGCAACATCTCCTCGCCGATCAGCAGCACCGGGACCTGGCTCGCTTCCGAGATCTCCCGCACCAGCTCGATCAGTCCCTTGTCGACCAGCTTGTCCGCCTCGTCGACCATCAGCGGCCGGCTCGGCTCGTCGCCGAGCAGCCCGATCGCCTCGGCCACCAGGTCGGCGGTGGTTCCCCTGGGATTGGCGACGCCGCATTCGAGCAGCACCGCGCGCACGAAGGTCTTGCGGTTCCACGACTCGCCGACCTCGACCCGGACGGCGCGCGTCTTGTTCTGCGCGTAGATCGAGGCGTAGGACTTCCCCAGCCCCGAGTGCCCGTACATCACGCCGAGGTTCGGCAGATGCGGCCCCCGGCGCTGCAACTTCGTCACCAGGGCCATGAAGCCGGCGAAGTTCTTCAGCGGCGCCAGCGAGCCCGGTTTGACGACTTGAGCGTTGTCTGTCATTCTCTAGTCCTTCGATATTTATCGGCCGCCTTCGGGCGGCCTTTTTTTTTCGCCAACGCTTTGAGGAACTTCCCGACGCGGAACGCCACACGGGCGCCGGGGTCTAGCGAGACGCGCGCGCCGTCACCTCAGCGCCGCCTCCCCGAAGTCCGCGACCAGGCCGGCCGTCGTTTCGTATTCGCCGCTCGACAGGTAATGGCCGAGCCAGCGATCCTCGTAAGCAAACAGCGCCTCGTTGACCGCGCGGCACGAAAGCAGAAATTGCACGTGCCGATAGCGCTCCGACGGCGTCGTCATCGCGCCGATGAACTCGGGAGCGCGGCGGAACGCGGCATGCCAGCTCATGTCGCTCGGCGAGAGAACGGCGCCGTCGCGATCGAGCGCGTCGAGTTCGCGAAACAGCGCCATGCGCTGCTGCGGCGTCGCGCGCGCTCTCAGCGCGACCACGTCGCCGTCTTTATCGGCCTGCGCGCCGGCGAGCTCGCGCTCGACCTCGGCGACGTTGGCGTCATGCTGCTGCTCGTATTGCGCCACCAGCGCGCGAGCATCGTCCGGCGACGGCAGCGCCGGCGCCGGCGGCGCGGGCCGCAGCGCTTCGCCCGCCGCGTTGAGCGCCGGCGTGGCGTAGACGTCGTGGCCGCGCGGGAAGGCGACGACCTTGGCCGCCTTCTCCGCCGCGCGGCCGAGCACGGCTTCGGCGACGTCGCGTGGGCGTATCTTGCGCATTTCGGCGCGCAGTTCCTTCGCGCCGGCTTCGAGCAGCTTCTTCTGCTCGGCGCGCGCCCGCGCCACCGCCTCGGCCGGATCGACGCCGGCCAGCTCGGGGCAGACCGCCTCGCCGAGGTAGGTTTCCCCGTCGAGCGCGAACACGTAGGCGCGGCCCATGTCGGCCGGGTCCATGCGCACGAACACGGCCGTCCCCGGCATCGCCGCGGCGAAGATGTAGTGCGAGTGATCGATGCGCAGGCCGGTCTTGCCGACGACGCGCAGGCCGTCCTTGCCGGCGATCGGCGCCAGCAGTAGGTCGAGCGCCCGCACGTCGTCGATCCGCTTGATCTTGCCGGGGTAGGCGGCGGCGGCGGCGAACGGCGTCGCGCCTTGGAGCCCTTCGTGCGGCCGATGGGCGTAGCGGTTCTCCGCCCATTCGTTGCAATAGCGCTGCAGCTCGGCCGCCTTCAGCTCGACGCAGAACGCCTCGGCGTCGCTTTCGCCGAGCCGCGCCGAGAACGCCTTGCGCTCCTCGATCACCGAGCGATCCTTGACGTTGTGGCCGATGAAGCCGGGCAGCAGCGGCATCAGGTCGCGCTGCAGCGTGCCGATCGCCCGCTCGATGTGGCCTTTCTGCTCCGGCGAGAACGGCGTCGAGGCCTCGGTTTCGATGCGCAGCGAGGCGAACAGCCGTTGCGTCGCCTTAGCCTTGAAATCCGAGCCGTTGTCGGTCTTGACCCGCTCCGGCGCGCCCCAATTGAGGATGGCGCGGCGCATCAGCAGGGCGACGCTCTCGGCGCGCGGCGTGCGGGTGACCTGAATGGACAGCCGGCGCGAGAAGATGTCGACGCAGGCGTAGATCGAGTGGCGGCCGTCGACGCACAGCGCGTCGGCCGGCGAGGCGTCGATCATCCACAGCTCGTTGAGCCGCGAAACCGGGTGCGATTTCGTGCCGGACAGGCGGAAGCGCGACTTGAAGGCGTCGGGATTGGTGATCTTGGCCAGCAGCGCCGCTTCGGTCCGTTTGAGGTCCTTCAAAACGTGCTGAAAGGTGCGCACCGGCGGCGGCGTCAGGCTCGGAAACTTGGCGGCGACGCACTCGCGAACGTGGTCGGCGGAAAGGTGCGGCTGGTGTGCAATCAGAGCGAGTATGTAGCGTTTGACCTCGCCGCCTTCGGCGGTCGCCAACAGGCCCTTGCCGCGCCGCGCTGCGCCGCGATCGACGTCGAGCCGGGAGGGCGAGCCGTGCTTCGTCTGTTCCCGCCAGCGCGCCAGGGTGCGCGGCGACAGCCGGCGCACGGCGGCCTTGATCCACGGCGCGATGTCGAGCTTGTCGAGGCCGTAGAGGGCGCAAAACGCCGTGTCGGCGGTGCGGCGCGACAGCGAGGCGTTGCGGGCGAAGCGGTCGGCCGCGGCGATCAGCGCCAGCCGCGCATCGCGCGACTCCAGCGCCGGCAGGGTGAGCTGCGCCGCCTGCGGCTCGGCGGCGGCGGCGGCGAGTTCGTCGCGCCCGATCTCCACCGCGCCGATCGCCCGCGCCGCGTAGGCGGCGAGCGCCGCCGGCGGCAGCAGGTCGACGTGATATTCGAGGCCGCCGCCGCTCTCTTTGCGCAGGCGGACCTTGTCCTTGCGCTCGATCCAACCCTCGCGCTCGACGAATTTGTCCCACCCCTGTCGCGTCGTCGGGAGACCTGGGAGCGCGAGGTCGGCGAGTTCTGCGGTGGAGAGCCAGTCGCGCATCACTCGCGCTCCGGCGGAAGACACCAATTGCGTCGGAGAGCGCTCGGCGGCGTCCCCATGATCGCGGCGACGCCCTCCTTGCTCACCGCGCAGATGACCTGCGGCGCAAAGGCCGCGCGGTTCGCGCAGCGCTTGCGCAACAGTTCCAGCCAGAGGTCGGCGTTCGCCCCGTCCTCCGGCCACAATCGCCCGAGCGCGCCCCCCAACCC
>Ga0326727_10013727_pt1 | contig 17898 bp, 21 predicted proteins | sample MB2enrmetagenome_FD_207643 | JGI IMG/M metagenome (GOLD analysis project Ga0326727, IMG submission 207643) | Lab enriched peat soil microbial communities from McLean, Ithaca, NY, United States - MB29MY | ecosystem: Environmental > Terrestrial > Soil > Wetlands > Peat | place: USA: New York...
TCCTCTTTACGGGCGCCCCAGAGAACTCCGCCTCACGGTCTAGGGCAAGCCCCTGGGGGAAGTCCACGCCGTCCAGGAGAAGCAAGTGGGGGACATCGGTGCGCATCTCAACGCTTGCGTATTCGCCATAGCGACCCGCGGCGTCGGCAGGCTCTAGGCTGACCAGGGAACCGGACCACGTGAGTAAGAGCACACCGCGCGGGTCTCCCGCGGGAAGCGATGTCAGCTCCTGCATGTCCAGGGCGCGGGCTTGCTCCTCGAACATCCGCTTCTTCGAAAGCCAAGCTGTGCCCATGCGCTGAAAGGACTCTTCGGTGTCTGGAAGACCCGAGCTTCGGACAAGCGCCGCGAGGTGCTCGCGAATGGGTTTGCTGATATTTGCCAGATCATCCATGGACGGCCTCCTCTTGAAAAACGTAGTGCTCCCCGTGCAAAATCACAACCCTAACATGACGACCCTCGAATTGAGCGCAATCCTGGCGGCCGCCTCGGTAGGCGCGGGGTTTCTCGGCTCTCTCACCGGCCTAGGCGGCGGAGTGGTCATCATTCCTCTCTTGACCCTCGGCCTGGGGATTGATATCCGTTACGCCATCGGGGCTTCGCTCGTGTCGGTTATCGCAACTTCCTCGGGCGCTGCGGCCGCGTACGTCCGAGAGGGTTTCAGCAACATCCGAATAGGCATGTTCCTTGAGATCGCCACGACGCTCGGGGCCCTGGGCGGAGCGGCAATCGCCCTGCACGTGGCCCCGTCTGTCATCGCTGTGGTATTCGGCTGTGTCCTCCTGTACTCGGCTTATCAAACCTTCCGGGCCTCCCCTGCCGACCATGAGAACGTTCCTGAGGACCGCCTTGCAACGCGTCTGAGGATGAACGGGACGTTTCCCACGCCTTCCGGAGTCCGCTCGTACAACGTCAAATCCGTCCCGGCGGGCTTCGGCCTTATGGCGTTGGCGGGAGTCCTCTCGGGGCTTCTCGGAATCGGCTCGGGCGCCCTGAAAGTTATAGCGATGGACAGGGTCATGAAAATCCCATTTAAGGTCTCGACCACCACGAGCAACTTCATGATCGGCGTGACCGCGGCTGCAAGTGCGGGCGTCTACCTCAACCGCGGCTACATCGACCCCGGGCTCGTCATGCCCATCATGCTCGGCGTCCTTGGCGGCTCCTGGTTGGGCGCCCGCTTCTTGGCGGCGGCCCGCACGCGGTCGCTTCGCATCATTTTCGCTCTGACCATCGTCGCGCTCGGGGCGGAGATGATCTACAAAGGTGCAAGGGGTGGGCTATAGAGATGAGTGAAAAACAAGGCTTGAGCGATCACCGCGTTGAGAACATCATCGGCAACCTGCTTAGGGTAGGGGTGACCGTTGCCGCCTGTATCGTCGCAGTAGGCGGCGCTTTCTACCTGTACCGGCGCGCCGACGTCGTCCCTCATTATGGATTGTTCCACGGAGAACCTTCTTTCCTCGAGCATATCGGGTCGGTTCTCGCCGCCGCCGCTGCTCTGCGCAGCGATGCGGTGATCCAACTCGGCCTCCTCGTTTTGATTGCGGTCCCCATCTCCCGGGTGGCCATATCGATCTTCGCGTTCCTCCTGAGGCGCGACTGGCTCTATAGCCTGGTGACCGTGATCGTGCTGGTCGTCCTCCTTTTCGCTCTCCTGGGAGGCATGATATAGCGATGCCCGAAAGGAGGGTTGGCATGTCCAAAGCGCCGCTCATTGTTTTTTTTCTTGCCGCAGCCCTGACGCTGGAAGCGCAGGAGAAAATCGGCGAGACGGTATACTTGGAAGGCGAGGTACCCATTACCAGAAACGGCGACGCTCTGAATTCCTCCGCGGTTGTCATTGGCGTTCCGATCGACAACTTCGATCTCATGGGAACCGGTGACGACGGGAACGCGCAAGTGAAAATCACAGCTACACGAGCTGCCGCTTCCACCATCACAGTGTCCCCAGACACGCAGTTCACGTTCGAGCTGTCGACGCTGCAGGGCCGTCAAGCAAGCTCTATCGACCTCATCAGCGGTTCCTTGAGCCTGAGAGTGTCGAAGCTGAGCGGTTCCCAGGACCTCGATGTGCAGACGGAAAGCACGGTTCTCGGAGTGCGCGGAACGGAATTCAACGTTTCGATGTCGGATGCCGGTGACGTGCTCGTCTCGTGCAGCGAGGGCGCCGTGTCCTGCAGAACAGAGAACGGCGCCGAATATCGGGCTGTTCCGGGAACTGTCGTGGAAAATCAGGCTGGCGGAGCTTTTCGGACCATTCCCGTTTCCGTGTCGAACGTAGAGAGCTTTCGTCAGACCTGGGCTGAACAGCGCCGTGAGGCGGCTCGGGCGAACGCCTCGAGCCTCATCCAAATGAACGCCGAAAGATATCAGCAGTTGAGAGCTTCTGATGACACGGACTATATGGCCCTCATGCGACAGCGGAGCGTAGTTTCCGTATAGACCGCGGAGGACAGGCAAGGCCGGATGGGCTCGGCCGTTGAGGTGGAGCAGCAAGAAAAAGCTGTTGCCTCCACCCTACTGCGGCTGCGGGCAACCCAGTTCCAGCTGGAAAGAGTCCAAGCGAGGCTGTTTCAGCTGAAACGCATCCATGACCAGGGCTTTGGTAGGGGGACACTGCCGGGTGGGATGACGACCGCGCGGTTTTTCAATCAGCTCCAGGGTGAGCGCAACGTTACTGACAGCCACATGGCCACAGTCCGCAACATGGCCAGACTCTATGCCGTCCGAAACGGCGGCCAGGACCCCACCAGCAGGGCGCAGATGCTTCGCCAGAAAACCGTCCGACAGGAGCGTCCCCAGAGTCCCCAGAAAGTTCCTTCTCTCGAACGACCGGCGCATCTGCCTAAGGCTCCTGCAAAGCCCAAAAGGCCAGCGAAGGAACTGCCTGTGAAGAAAAAACTCCCGGGCAAACCAGACCAGGGAACGGCTCCGTAAAGGAACAGGGAGCGACCTCCCAATGCCGGAGGTGACTTCCTTGTGACGACGATAGGCGTGTCTTTGACACGCGCAGATCTCGAGCGAGCGCACACCCCTGCACATAGCCGTTTGGCTGTCTCCGCGGTTCAATGGCTCGTTTAGGACGGTGCGGATGTTTTCTTGAAAACGAACGTTACGGCAGAACAGTGCTCGGCCTGGCGCGTCTCACGGGGAAAGAGGCATGCGTACGTGGAGCAAGGGCCGCCGGGCACATAGGGATCAGCGCGGATCTTCCCCGTCTTTCCTCCAAATCTCGGTTGCGCTCGCAAAGTGGCTGCGCAGAAGACCAATGGCGCGAACGGGCTCTTTTTGCAGAGAGGAGACCACATCCGCATGCATCTCCGCCCAGTCTTCTTCCATCGCATGGAAGGTCCGCTCGTGCATCAACGTCATGTTGACCCGAAGGCTGAGCTGACGGTAGAGAGAGTTCAGAAGCTCGTTGCCGGCAAGCGCACAGATCTCGCTGTGAAAGTCCCGGTCAAGCGCAATCGCCCTCTTCTTTTTCTCCGCCGTATCCCTTTCACTTCTGAGGAGGCGCATTTGGTCAACAATCTCCTCCATACGGGCCAGGCTCTCCCGAGAGATACGCGCGCCGCAGCAAGACAGGGCATACACCTCGAGGGCCTCGCGAAGCGCATAGACCTCCAGGATGGTCCTGCGCGACGGGAGGCGCACCGTGCACGCGCTTCGAGGCTTGATGTCTACCACGCCCTCGAACTCCAGCCGCTTCAGCGCCTCGCGCACCGGCATGCTGCTCACCGAAAGCCGGCCCGCCATCCCCTTAATACTAATGGTGTCTCCGTAGCGGATGGTGCCAGTGATGATCTGTTCGAGAAGGTGCTCGTAGACCCGGTCCACAAGACTTTTCGCAGGGCCGCCCATCAGCCGTGCCCCTCGCCCCGCATCATCCGCAAGGCGTGTTCCATGACGGGGCCAAAGACCTTCATGCAGAGGCGCACAGCCCTGACGGAGCCGGGAAAATTGACCACGATAGTGCCGCCTTTCAGGCCGGCAACGCCGCGGGAAAGCACTGCGGTCGGTGTCTCCGCGTAGGACTGGGCCCTCAAGGACTCGGCTATCCCCGGCAACTCCCTTTGAATGAAGAGCCTCGTAGCCTCGGGGGTGACGTCCCGGGGAGAGATGCCGGTGCCCCCCGTGGTCAGAATGAAATCCGCCCCCTCGGCCTCATGGAGGGCGGCTAGAATTTCCTGGGGCTCATCAGCGACGACGCGTCGGAACACCACGGCGTCCGCGAACCGGCGTCTCACCTCTTCCTCTATCTCGGGGCCCGAGAGATCTTCGTACTCCCCCCGGGACGCCCGGTCAGAGACCGTTATGACAGTGACTTTCAAGAGTGATCTCCAACTCCGTGAGACGCGCACGTGAGCAGAAACACAATCACCCGGCGGCCTCCTTGGTCTTCTCGGTGAGACGTATGCCGGTAATGGTCATCTGCTTATCCACCGCCTTGCACATGTCATAGAGAGTGAGCGCTGCAACGGAGACTGCTGTCAATGCTTCCATCTCGATTCCGGTGCTTTCCGTGCACACGGCGCGGGAGGTTATCTCCACGCCGTCCGTGCGCAGGGCAAAGTCCACGGAAACGTGGTCGATCCTAATGTTGTGGCACAACGGGACGAGTTCCGAAGTCCTCTTTGCCGCAAAGATGCCCGCCACGCGCGCCACGGCCAGCGCGTCACCCTTTTTCAGGAGCCGTTCGCTGATCAAACGCAGGGTTTCCGGCCGCATAAGGACAGTGCCCGTGGCGCCTGCAGTCCGGCGCACGCGCGGCTTGGGAGAGACGTCCACCATGACGGCTTTGCCTTCCGCATCGAGATGGCTAAAGTCCATCCTCATCCCCCGATCTGCGACATGGCGCGGTTGCGGCACATGTCGCCGTGTTCAGGCTTTAAAAAGGCCGCTTCTTTGAGGCTGTCGTTCAGACGGGAGAAATCGAGCTTCACCTCCAGGTCGCTGTGGAGGCACGGCTTAAGCATGCCGTCCGCCATGAGCCTAATCCGGTTGCAGCGGGAACAGGACGGGGGCCTGTCAAAGCCGTAGGAATCGGTTTTCTTGCTGCCCAGATCGAAGTGGTTGATGAGCTGAAGCCGCAGGCCACAGTCCTCACAGAATCGCCTCATGGCCTCGATCTCCCGCGGCCGTGTATCCTCCAGCACGACCATATTGATCTTTACAGGAAACCCCTCCTGGCGCGCCGCCTCAATGCCGGCCAAAGCATCCTCCAGGCTGCCCCCCCGCGTGAGAAAACGGTACTTCTCCGCCTCGAGGGTATCCAGGGAGATGTTCACGCTGTCCAGGCCGGCCTCGCGAAGAGGCAAGGCAAACTTCGGAAGGAGTGTGCCGTTCGTTGTCATCGCGAGGTGCTCCAAGCCTTCGATGCCGGCAAGCATCCGGACGAGGTCAGGAATGCCGCGCTTCACCAGGGGCTCTCCGCCGGTAAGCCTGATCTTGGTGACGCCGAGGCGGACGGCGGCCCGGGCCACCACCGTCATCTGCTCGAAAGACAGAAAGTCCTCATGGCGCCGGGGCATGACGCCTTCGGGAGGCATGCAGTAACGGCAGCGCAGATTACACTTGTCGGTGACGGATATGCGCAGATAAGAAATGGGACGACTAAAACGGTCGAACATCGACCTCTGCTCCTTCCTCTAGCGTGTCCACGCCCTTTTCCACGCGAATCAAAGCATCAGCATCACGAAGAGCATTCAGGTGCGCGGATCCGTAGTATGCAACGGGCACCACCCGTCCGTCACGAGCGCTCACGGGGAGAAACTCGGTGCGTTCCGTGCCCCTCCTGTGCACCTTCGCACCCAGACGCGCACGAAAGACGTGGGGGTTCCAGTCCAGGCCCATCCAGCGATGTAGAAACGGCTTTACGAATATCTCGAATATGACGAACGAGGACACCGGGTTTCCGGGAAGGCCGAACACGTAGCGTTCCCCGCGTCGAGCAAACAGCGTCGGCTTGCCTGGCTTGACGGCAACGCCGTGAAAAAGGACTCTTGCGCCAAGCTCCGAGAGGCAGCGAGGCACGAAGTCGAAATCCCCAGCTGAAACGCCGCCCGTGAGAAGGACGAGCTCACAAGAGACAAGCGCCGATTCGATGGCCCGAGAAAGCTGCGCTGGCTCGTCGATCACCACGCCGAGAAACCGCGAAGGGCAGTGCAGCGGCGCAAGCTGGGCCACGAGCTGCGCGGCGTTGCTGTTGTAGATCTCCCCCGGCCCCAGCGGTTCACCGGGTGAACGAATCTCCGATCCCGTGGAAATGATGGCGACCGAAGGAGGGGTTATCACCTCCACTGAGACGAACCCCGAAGCGGCCAGAATCCCGATGTCTTGCGCGGCGAGCATCTTGGGCGGAAGCACGGTGTCCCCTGCGCGCAGGTTGGAGCCCTGGGCAATCACGTTGTCCCCTGTCTCCAGTCCCATCACCGTGACGCTCCCGTCCATCTCCTCCATCAGCTCCTTGCGAACCACCCTGCCCGCTCCGGGAGGAAGCATAGCGCCGGTCATGATGCGGGCGCATTCTCCTGGGCGAAGCTCGGATCTCGGGGCGCCTCCTGCGGGAACCACCTCCACAATCTGGAAGCTCATCGAGTCGTCGTCTGACCTAATGGCAAACCCGTCCATTGCGGACTTCGAAAACGGTGGAGAATCGATAGGAGAGCGCACTTCGCGGGCTAGTGCTCTGCCCAGAGCCTTCTCCAAGAGTACAGTCTCGTAGGAAGATCGGGGCTCGACCCGCCCGATTATCTCAAGAGCCTCTTCCAGCTCAATCAATCAAACACCTTCATGTGCATTCGATATTACCGCCACGAGGCTCGAAGGGCCATTGGCGGGAACGCTTTCTCAGGGCCGGGGTCCGCTCGGAGGCTTCGCCGCGGAAATCGTGATGTGGATCTCGCGGTCGACGTCTACCTCGTGCAGCGACCGAAGCATCCCGAGCAGGGTGTTTAGCACGAAGCTCTTCACGAAACCGTTCAGCCCGATGAGGTCATCGCCGTTCGTAATGGAAAGCTCGCGTTCCATGGTTCACCTCACTCAACAAAAGAGGATACACTCAAGGTCGCGCATGGAGCAATTGCATCTCGTCACAATCGCAGGGTTGAAGCGTTCCGGCAAAACAACGGTCGTAGAAGCCATCGTCTCCGAGCTGCATCTGCGCGGCTACCGAGTCGGCACCGTGAAAACAATGCGACAGCACGCCGACCCGCTGAATGCTCCGGACACGGATACTCACCGCCATGGAGAAGCGGGGGCCTCCGTGGTGGTAGCCATCCACGCGGACGGGACCTCGCGGTTTGAAAGATGCCCGCCGCCGAGCTCTGTGCGGGAGCTGTCCGGTCTTTTCCCCCGGGACATCGACGTTCTTGTCTCGGAGGGCGTCATCGATCCGTCCGATCCTCACATGGTCGTCCTTTGTCTGAAAGAGCCATCGGCGCTCGAAGAGACTCTTGCAACCCGACGTCTCTCCGCGCGCCTCGTTTTGGCCGTGTCAGGACCGGCTGCAGCTTCCTGGGACCCTGCACTCCTGCCCGGAACCCCTTCGTTCGACGTGACCAACGCGGCCCAGAAGAAAGCGCTCGTTGACATGCTGCTTGGAAAGATCAGAGAGGCAGACAAGCCTCAATAAAAAAGAACCTGCCCCGATGCTGAACATGGATGCTCTTTCGGTGGGGCAGGGTCAGGGCTGAAAATGCAAGGAAAACTGATATATCAGATACTGCAAAAAAGAGGATTTGTCAAGAGAAATCGAAACGATCAGAAAAGAAATAGCAGGAAACAACAAAAGCCTTGTCTGACCTGAAATTCCTTTCAAGACGCTATCTTCGACGGCCTTGCCCTCCGTGCGCTGTTTCAGCGCGTCAACTCCTGGGTCACATGACGCATGAGATCCTCAGGCGGGACGATCGTCTTGCCTTCCGAATCACGACGCTTCAGCTCTAAACCACCAGCTGCAAGCGACTTCGCGCTTGCAGTTACGCGAAGCGGCGCTCCGATCAAGTCGGCGTCCGCGAACTTCACTCCCGGGCTTTTCGCCCGGTCATCGAAAAGCACTTCGATGCACGCTTCCCTCATCTCTTGAAAAATCTCCCTTGCGGCCGTGTCCGCCGGCGACCCCGGATTGCCAAGTGAGACCAGGGAAACGGCAAACGGGGCAACGGAGGCTGGCCACACGAGACCCCGATCATCGTGGTGCTCCTCAGCAACGCAGACCATGAGCCTGCCAACGCCGATCCCGTATGAACCCATAACGATCGGCCGGGCAACGGCGTCAGCATCCAGGAACGTGGCTCCGAGGGCGTCGCTGTAGCGCGTACCCAGCTTGAAGATGTTCCCCACTTCCACGCCGCGGCTCACAGAAAGCATCGAGCCGCACCGCGCGCACGCATGCCCGGGAGAAGCCGAGGCGATGTCCGCGATCACCCCCGGAACGTAGTCCCGCGGCACGTTGGTGTTGAGGATATGGAAGCCTGGCTCATTCGCCCCCGCCACGAGGTTGCGGGACAACGGTACGATGTCGTCCACCACCACGAGCGCGGACGGGTCCAACCCAACGGGAGAGGCATACCCTGGGACCGCGCCGACCTTGCGAATCTCTTCCCTCGGTGGCTGGCCTCAGCCAGTCAGCCTTCACTGCGTTGGCGAGCTTGGTCTCGTTCACATCCATGTCTCCGCGTACCACGGCGAACACGAACCGCTCCTCGGCGCCGTCGCCACCCTCCCTGCCGGCAATCATGAGCACGGCCTTGGCGGTCTCATTCGACTGCACGCCAAGGAATGCCGCCAGCTCTTCGATGGATTTGCAATCCGGGGTTGCGATCCTGGCCACGGGGGCCGCCTCTGCCTCCTCGCTGGTTTTCTCGAAGACTGCCACTTGCAGGTTAGCGGCGTACCCGCAGCAAGCACAGGTCACAATCGAGTCCTCCCCGACCGAGGTCAGGTAGATGAACTCGTGGGCCGTCGAGTCCCCCATCATCCCCGAGTCCGAGCCAACCTCGAGCACGGGCAGCCCGCAGCGGCTGAAAATCCGCGAATACGCCTCGCGGTGGGCCTGGTACTGCATTTCCAGCCCGTGCTCGTCCGCGTCCAGGCTGTACGAGTCTTTCATGGTGAACTCGCGCACGCGTATGAGGCCAGCGCGGGGCCTTGGATCATCGCGGAATTTGGTCTGGATCTGATAGACGAGCTTCGGCAGCTGCTTATAGGATCGGATCTCGGTCCTGCTCAGACTCGAGACCACCTCCTCGTGGGCCATGGCGAGCAGCATGTCCCTGTCCCTGCGGTCCCTGAACCTAAGCAGCTCCGCTCCCGTGGAGAACCAGCGGCCGCTCGACTTCCACGGCTCAGCGGGATTGACGACCGGCATAGTGATTTCCTGGCCTCCGATTGCCTCAATTTCCTCGCGGATGATCGATTCAATGCGGTCCAGTGTGCGACGGGCAGGAGGCAGATAGGAGAAAAGCCCCTGGCCGAGCTGCCGAATGAACCCCGCCCTCACGAGCAGGGCGTGGCTTGCCGAGTCCGCGCCTGTCGGCGCTTCGCGAAGCGTGGCGCCGAACAAACGGGACATCAACATGGGCTATCGGGTCCCCTCTCCGGTTATTCGAACCTGCCTTTCGGGCGGAATCTCATATACGGTGCAGTCGTTCCTGTATGTCCGCTCGGGCAGGACGATGAGGCAGTTCACGAGGTCGGTGCCGAAGGCGAACGGCGCGTGGTGCCACACCCCCGGCCTAATGCACAGCAGCGTGCCAAGGGGCACAAGGAACACCTCCGCACTGTCGGCGGGGAACTCGAGATCGGGACCCGCCGGGGCGACGTGCATGAGCACGTCCCCATCGAGAGGGAGCACAACCTCGCAGCTCGTGTCATGGAACTCGGACGCGTTCAGCACGAAGGGGCGCCGGGCCACCCGGCAGACGCCGAAGGAAGCAACGGGAACGGGGCCCAGGATCGACTGGACCATGTCCCCGAAAAACTCAATCGGGGATTCTCCCAGGTGAGGGCCGGAAGGTCTTACCATGCAGGAATAGGTACCAAATACGCGGAAGCCCTCGACGGAGAGGTTCTTCCATCGAATCTCTTTCATGCTTCAACCCTCCGGCCCGCATGATAACGGAACGCCGCCGGGTTCGCAACCTTGTTCGGAACCGATTTTCGACTGTGTTGCAGGTTATTGCTGTCATGGTCTATAATCACTTCTATCAGCCGGCTGCAACTGGCACGCGGGGTATGATGACTGCGTTGTCGGAGGCGCAGTGAGCTTTTCTTGGCTCGGCGCGACCCCGCCCTCCGTCGCCAGGTCCGGCCTTCACTTCGACTTAGAGGAGTCAGCTATCATGACTGAAGAAATGGTCGGGAGAGTCATTTCCTGTGTCGAAAAAACCCAGAAGCTTCCCCCGAATACGGTCACGATCGACAGCAAGTTCGAGGATCTCGGAATAGATTCCCTCGACGGAGTCAACATCCTGTATGCCCTGGAGACGGAGTTCAACGTAAGTATCCCGGACGAAGGGGTGCTCGGGATCAAAAGCGTCCGGGAGGCCGTGGACCAGCTGGACAAGCTTCTTTCTGCCAGCGGGGCGGACGGGGCGGTCAGGGCATAGACCTGGATGGAAAGACGAGTCGTCGTGACGGGGATAGGGGTGGTCTCCGCTCTCGGGAGAAATGCGTGCGAGTTCTGGGATGCGCTCACCAAGGGGGAATGCGGCATCCGTCCCATCAAGCAGCTCGACATGACGGATGTCAAGTTCAAGAACGGCGCAGAAGTGCCTGGCTGGAACCCCCAAGAGCATTTCGAGGGTAAACAAGCGGACTTCCTGGACAGGTTCGCCCAGTTCGCAGTGGTAGCGGCCCGGGAAGCGGTCAAGGATTCCGGGGTCGAGTGGAATCCGACGCTCCGCGAGCGAACCGGCATCGTGACAGGTTCGTGCGTTGGGGGGAAAGAATCCGAAGATATCGGGTATCAGGATCTCTACCTCAGGAAGAGAGGGCGGCTCAGCCCTCTAACAGTCCCCCGTGTCATGGCGAATGCGGGCGCCAGCCACATATCCATCGAGATGGGCGTCACCGGCCCCGCTTTCACACTTTCTACTGCGTGTTCCTCCGGGAATCATGCCATCGGACAGGCGTACCGCATGGTCAGATCAGGGGACGTGGAGATGGCCCTTGCCGGCGGAAGCGAGGCCCCTCTCACCTTCGGCCACCTCAAGGCGTGGGAGGCACTGCGGGTGGTGGCTCCTGACACATGCCGGCCTTTCAGCGCGGACCGTCTGGGGATGGTTCTTGGGGAAGCGGGGGCAATCCTCGTCTTGGAGCCGAGGGAAGCCGCCATCGCCCGGGGAGCGAAAATCTACGGGGAAATTGTCGGATTCGGGATGTCCTCGGACGCGCATCACCTGACGCAGTCAGCCTCGGACGGAGCCGCTCGGGCAATCCAGGGAGCGCTGCGGGACGCGGACCTGTCGCCGGACCAGATCGGCTATATCAACGCCCACGGGACGGCCACGCTTCTGAACGACCCTATGGAAGTGGTGGCCATTCGAATATCCCTTGGCAAGCACGCCGAACGCGTGCCCATAAGCTCTACAAAGTCAATGCACGGGCACACCCTGGGGGCGGCCGGGGCAATCGAAGCAATTGCTACCTTGCTGGCGCTGAGGAACTGTACTCTTCCGCCCACGGCCAACTTCACCAAGCCTGATCCGCACTGCGATCTTGACGTGATTCCCAACACTGCGCGCAAGGTGGAGGTCGAGTACGCGCTCTCCAACTCGTTCGCCTTCGGCGGATTGAACGCGGTGCTAGCCTTTCGGGCGCCCCGCAAGTAGAAGCCCGCGCTGCAACCGCCGCGCAGCGGGGTTGCTGCTCGACGCCGGCGCTGTTCTTGCGCTCTACTTCTGGGTCATGACCCAGACCCCACTCCACCCGTCCTGCGGCGGCCCTGCGGCAAGCTCCCTGCATTTTTCCATGTAGCAGGAAGCCGGAGGGTCGTCAGCCGCAATGCTCTCGAAGATGCGCCGAGCGTCGTCGAACTTCCCGGCGTAGTATTCCTGCAGCCCCTTGTCGAACACCTCCAGGGTTGGCCGACGCCGCTCGTAGTCGCCAGCGGTCATGGGCTCGTAGACGGTAACAGGCTCTTTGCGTCCAACGACTGCAATCCGGGACACCTCGCGCAGTGGGAAAGCGCCTCCCAGACGTTCCTTCACCATGGCGGAGATCATCGTATACGTTTTAAACTGCTTGTTAACCCCTTCCAGGCGGGAGGCGAGGTTCACCGCGTCTCCCAGCATGGTATAGTTGAACTTCGTGTGAGAGCCAAAATTGCCGACGACCGCCGGCCCTGAGTTGATGCCGATCCGCTTGTACAAATCTTTCTTCACGCGGGCGCGGAAGACAGGTCTCATCTCATCCAGCTTTACTTGGCAGCGCAGCGCGGCGCGCACCGCCCGTACAGCGTGGTCGTCCTGGGAAAGAGGGGCATTCCAGAAAGCGATGATGGCGTCCCCTTCATATTTGTCGATGGTCCCGCCCTCTTCCTGGATGATGTCGGTCATTGCAGTAAGGTATTCATTGAGAAGGAGGGTCAAATCTTCCGGCGTGAGCGCCTCGGAGATGGCCGTGAAGCCCTGGAGATCGGAGAAGAATATAGAAAGATCCCGTTTCTCTCCACCAAGTTTCAGCCGCTCAGGATGGGCAATCAGCTCCTCAATGATGGTGGGGCTCAAATACTGTTTGAATGCGCTCTTGATGTATCTCTTCTGCTGGCCTTCGGTGGCATAGCTCACGAGGCTGGAACCGACGAGGGCGAAGAGCGTTCCCAGCTCCAGGGCGACGAGCTGCATCCACCAGCCCAGAGCGTACGCTGCAATACTGAACACGGGAGCAAGCGGAACCAAAGCGACATAAGTCAACGCTGTGCGCGTGGCTCCCGACACAGCGGAAACGCCAACTCCCGCTCCCAGGCACAAAATAAGAAGGAGTACGATGGTGGCCGCCGTAGACATTGGGTGCATGAAATCCCCGGAGAGGAGGTTGTCCAGCATTGTCGCGTTGACCTCAACGCCAGGGTACAACCCGCTCACCGGTGCCGGCTTCAGGTCGAAGAGCCCCGGCGCGCTGAAGCCGAACAGTACGTACTTGTCCTTGAAAACCGAGGGGTCAAGAGCAGGCTTTTTTCCGTCAGTCATCTGCTGGTAGGCCTGGAGGACAGCCGCCGCGCTGTATGCCCTGTGCGTCAGCGTGGGGCCCCGGTAGCGAAGGATTGCCCTCCCATCGGAGTCAATCGGAACCCGGGTCCCGTCTACGGAAAGCTCCCCTGGCCGGATGGCCAGGGATTCCCCCGGGGGGTGTCCCACGAGCCAGGCAGCGAGCGCCTCGGAGGGGACCACATGACCGTCGAAAACACTGAAAAGCGGCTCACGCCGGTAGGCCCCATCACTGTCCGAGGGGAGATTCGTCGTTGCCAGAAACCGGGCGTTCTGCAGCAGCTCGGTGATGGGAAGTTGGACACTGTCGAAGGCAATGTGCTGCGGATGTGTTTTCGAAAGCCAAGCGTCAAGGCCTTGGACGCTGAGGGCAGGCGCCGCGGCGCTGGACGGCCACACAGGTGACAGCCCCGGCGCCACATGGTCACTTAACTGCATGACGCCGACGACCTTCCCGCTCTGGTGGAGCCCGTCGGCGAAGCTGTGGTCGTCATCCACTCCATACGAGGACGGCTCCGTATAAAGGACATCGAACACGACTGCCCTTGCGCCTCCCTGCTGGCAGAACCGCGCGACGATTCCGTACAGCTCACGTGGCCACGGCCATGACAGGCCGTTCACGTCTTTGCCCCAGGCGAGGCTTTTATCGTCGAGCATGATCGTCACGACCTGGCGCGTCGCTTTCCCCGGGCGCTCGAGGAGGCGCGCGCGCAGGTCCCAGGTCCGGTACTCGAATATGTCCAGAGCGTGAGGGAGCCAGAGTGCCGCCGCCACGGCGGCCGCTATGACCCCTACCAAGCCTCCCTGAAGGACACGGCGCAGACGAGGAGGAACTTTCTTTGCGCCCGCCACGACCTAGACGCTCCCGAGGGCGGCCTGGTATCGGGCTTGCCGGACAGCCTGCGCCTTGGCCGGCGTGGTGACGGTGGGCCAGCCGGCCAGCGTTTGATCCACCTTCTCGATCCTGTCCTTGGGATCGGGATGGGTCTTCGCGAAGTCGAGCCCGCCCGGCTTAAGCCTGACCTCCATCACCTTCAGCATGCCCTCGAAGGCCCGGGGGTCGTAGCCGGCGTTCCGCATGATCTTCAAGGCCATCTGGTCAGCCTGGAACTCCAGGTCGCGGGAATAACCGTTGTTGACCATCGTGTTCACGATGTCACCGATGGAATCCTTGAAGATGTCCGTGAGCTGCTGGACGTTGGAACCGCCAAGGGTGTTCGCGCTAGTGACCGCAAGATTCTTCAATGCCTCGGTTTTGCGGGACTCCTTGATGGCGTTCAGCCCGTGTTTGAGGACCACGTGGCTGGTTTCGTGCGCAAGGATAGCCGCCACTTCGTCCTCGTTTTGTGCGCACCGAAGGAGACCCCGGCTCACGAGGATGAGACCGCCGGGCGCGGAAAAGGCGTTGATTTCATCCGAATCCATGATGAGGACGTGGTAGCCGCCGAATGTCTCGGGCCTGTCCGAATAGATCGCCAGAGCGCGTTCGAGGACGTTCAGATAACCCGTTGCCGCTTTGTTGTCAAAAACCTTGCGAGTGGACAGGATGTTCGCGGCAACTGCCCGTCCAATGTAATACTCCTGCTCAGGAGTGAACTCGGTCTGCGAGGCAGCCTGGTATTGTTGGACGCCCTGGCCAAGGGCCACGACATTGCCGACGTTGAGGTTCATACTGGCGCAGCTGCTGAACACCAGAGTCAGGATTGCCAGGGAAAGGGTCCTGATGCAATTCCTCATTGCGCGCCTCCTGAGGTGTTCAATCCGCCGTCCTGGAGGAACCTAGCAACCTGATCATCCGTAGGATTGTAGCCCTTCATCCGGTCCACCCACGTGTAGTCGACGTTCCCCTCGGATTTGTACTGCTTCTCGACATCTTCGCTGAACCCCTTGCCAGCGAGAGCCACCTCTCCGCTGGAAGCGCCCGTCTGGGCGTTCTGGGAACCAGCCTGAAGCTTAATCTCTTTTTCGGTAAGGGCGGAAAGGCTGACCCAGCCGCTAATACCCTTCTCCACCATGCTGACCTTGCGCCAGCTCTGCGGGGCATCGGAGGGTTGGTCCAGGACGGTAACCCGATCCCCATAGGCAAGAGTGCCTACGATGCTGCCCAACGCGCTGGGGGTGGCACGGACTTTGACCTGCTCCACCTGCACACTCATCTGCGACGGGTCCGCTGCAAACGCCGCGGCCGCTGCCATCATCAGGCACGCGGCAACCGCTAGAGAGACTCTCGACATTCCGCCACCTCCTCAACGCCGCATGGTAGCGTGAAATCCGTCGATTGTCACCCTTTTTCCTGGGCGCAGTTTCTTGACATCCGGCCTTCAAATCGGGGACACTCGGCGCATCGTGTGGAGGTTTGAATGCGCTGGAAGGCTGGCGGCGGTGTGGCTTGCCGTCATTCTTCTTGCCGGGTGCGCCGTTTCAGGCACCGTTGGCTCTGGCGCATCCGCGAAGGCCGGGCCCGCCGCAATCACGCTGCAGAATACTGGCTCGGACACCCTCGTGAACCTTGCGTTGGCGTGGGCGGAAAAATACATGGAGCTTCATCCCGACATACGAATCTCCGTCACCGGCGGCGGGTCGGGAACCGGGATAGCCGCTCTCATCAACCGCACCATCCAGATCGCCAACGCCTCGCGCGAGATGTCCGCAGAGGAAATTGCCGCCGCGAAAGAGAACGGCGTCACCCCTGTGCGTTTCACGGTGGCACTGGACGCCATAGCGGTGGTTGAGAATCCGCGCAACCCTGTAGCAGGCCTTACCATTAGCCAGGTTTCCGACATTTACACCGGGAAGCTCAAGCGCTGGGACCAAGCGGGAGGAGCGGACCGTCCCGTCGTCCTGCTTTCCCGCGAATCCAATTCGGGTACATATGTCTATTTCCTGGAACAGGTCGTGAGACAAGGGAATCCCAATGGACCGGAGCTGTTTTCGCCGGAAACGCTCCTCATGTCGTCCTCGGAAGGAATAACGTCGGAGGTCAGGCAGAACCCCAACGCCATCGGGTATGACGGTCTCGGCTATGTGACCGCTGACATGAAGAAAGTAGCAATTGCTCGCAAGGCCGGCGCACCGTTCGTTCTGCCTTCGGCGAAAAGCGTCCGCGACGGGTCGTATCCGATATCCAGGCCGCTCTTCATGTACACATCCGGAGAGCCGGACGGAAAGATCAAGGCCTACCTGGACTGGGTGTTGCACGACGGCCAGGAACAGGTGAAGGAGCTGGGGTTCGTCCCGCTCCCCGGGAGCGGGAAATGAGCAGTGTGGCCCCCCTCGGAGTGCCGCGTGAGAGACCTCTCCGCCGAAGAGATCGGAGCCTCGCCCCAGTTACTGAGTTCGCAATTGAAGCGCTCATCCGGGTGCTCGGCTTTTCCACAATGGGGTTCGTCATCCTCATATTCCTTTTCCTCTTGAGAGAAGGCATCCCGGTTTTCTTCGAAGTTCCGCTGCACGGGCTTTTTTCGACGCTCTGGTATCCCACCTTCAAGCTTTTCGGAACGCTTCCTCTGATCCTCGGCTCCGTGCTCGTGACAATCGCCTCGATTGTGATAGCCCTACCCTTGGGAGTGGCAACCGCGGTCTTTGTCCGGGAGGTAGCCCCGAGCTGGGCGCGCGAGATCCTGAAACCCGTCATCGAAGTACTCGCCGGGATTCCCTCGGTTGTGCTAGGATTCTTCGGCATGACCTACGTCGCCCCCCTGGTACGCGAGCTGCTGGGAGCCCCCACGGGACTCACGGCGTTCAGCGGCGCCTTGCTCTTGGCCTACATGGCGCTGCCCACCATCATCAGCGTTGCTGAAGACGCGCTTGACTCCGTACCCCGTAGCTACCGTGACGCGGGGCTAGCCATGGGCGCGACTCAATGGCAGACGATTTGGCGCGTAGTGGTGCCGGCCGGCCGGTCCGGCATCCTGACGGCGGTCATGCTCGGTATGGGCAGGGCTATCGGAGAGACGATGGCGGTGATGATGGTGACGGGCAACGCGGCCGTAATGCCCACCACCCTTGCTTTCCTTTTCAAGCCCGTTCGGACCATGACGGCCACCATCGCCGCTGAGATGGGGGAGGTTGCCCGGGGGAGCACACACTACCATGCGCTGTTCGGGATCGGGATTATCCTCTTCGTACTCACGTTCCTAATCAACTTGGCCGCCGCAAAGGCGATCTTCGAGAAGAAGCGCCGCGGGGGCTTGCGCTGATGAACCGCACTTTCGTTCAGACCCTGGGCTTCACCCTGTTAAGCATGATAGCGTTCATCGTTGTGGCCCCCATCCTTCTCGTGGTGGGGACTATCGTCGCCCGCGGCATCACTGCCATTAACTGGGAGTTCATCAGCTCGATGCCGCATGGGGGCATGCGCGAAGGCGGAATCCTGCCGGCCATCGTCGGAACACTGCTCCTCACCCTCGGCACAGCGCTTGTCGCGGTTCCAATCGGCATTGGAGGAGCGATTTACCTTTCCGAATACGCGCGTGATACGGGCCTCACCCGGGCCATCCGGCTGGCCATCGTGAACCTTGCCGGCATTCCTTCAATTGTTTATGGGTTGTTCGGTCTCGGAATGTTCGTGCTTTTCTTCCGCTTCGGGACCTCCATCCTGGCGGGATCGCTCACGCTGGCCATTATGACCCTCCCGGTAATCATCAGCACCGCGGAGGAAGCGCTGCGCGCCGTACCCCAGGAG
>Ga0326727_10013729_pt1 | contig 17895 bp, 17 predicted proteins | sample MB2enrmetagenome_FD_207643 | JGI IMG/M metagenome (GOLD analysis project Ga0326727, IMG submission 207643) | Lab enriched peat soil microbial communities from McLean, Ithaca, NY, United States - MB29MY | ecosystem: Environmental > Terrestrial > Soil > Wetlands > Peat | place: USA: New York...
CAAGAAATATATCCCATCAACGTGGCACCATGTTTTCAACTTCGGAAAAACTCCCCCCTGTCATTTCAATAGCATAGCCTCTGTTGACGCCACAAAAACGCCTGCAACTGTAGAAGATGGGCCTAAGCCTCAACCATTACAATCACGCCTCAGCGTGATTAATCCCGCTTTCAGCGGGACTCTGCCGATTGAGTATCTTCCAGAAATCGCGCAATGCCGCGTTTCTTGATTCTCTTCTCCAATTGCATGGCATCGCTGCGACTTTCACACGCTTGCGACCAAATGAGTGACCACGGTCCTTGAAATCTCTTCGTGGTCTTGGATAAGCAATAGGCTGGATCGTTATGCTGTCTGACTCGGCGCTCGACATCGGTGCTTTGCCCGCAGTAATAACGGCCAGTACTATCACTTTGGATAACGTAAACCCACGCTTCCATAATAATAAAAGCCGGTGCAGATCCCGGCTCAATCAGTCTAGTTTTGGCTCCCCGAGTAGGACTCGAACCTACAACCTAGTGGTTAATCCCGCTTTCAGCGGGACTCTGCCGATTGAGCATTGTCCCGAAGCTTGCTTCACAAAAAAGCCAGGCGTAATCCTGGCTGAGTTGTCTGGCTCCCCGAGTAGGACTCGAACCTACAACCTAGTGGTTAACAGCCACCCGCTCTGCCGATTGAGCTATCGGGGAACTTGCCGCTTATTATGGACCGCTGCTCTTATGAGCCGCAGCCAAAACACAATTTTGAATCAATCCTTCATCCTTGTCAATCAAGAAATTTGCGGAAGGGAGCTAATCAAGTTGTAAAGGGCGCTTCGGTTTGCAACAGCCACGACCAACCATCCCACCGATTCTCGTCAGTCCGAAGCTGTGGATATCCACCGGCGCAGCGAAGGAAGTTCGCTTGCCTCCCAATCATCGGAAATTCTCACCTTGAGGAAATACTCGAACAATTCGTCCACTATCTCCATGCCTTCCTCTATAAGGTAGGTTTTCTCCAAGAAAGATCCTTCAACATCCTCCTCAGCCTCGGCTTCGCCTGTTGGCAGTATGGGTGGAGTCCTGAACGATCCAAAAGAGAACCAGGTTCCTTTGAGCATCATTGTAAAGTCATTGTCACCAGCCCTGACCGAGATTCGGGCCTCCTCTATCTTCTTCCCTTCCTTGAGCGCTGCGAGGCCTTCACGCAGCTCTGAGTGCTCACCTTTAAGAGTCACGGTCTGGGGGGTGTCTACATCCGAGAGGTCCAGCGTCATGCGGTCGAGAAACAGGACCTCTACCACTTTCTTGCCGGGAATCTCTATCCGGCCGCCAGTCCGATCGGACTTGAACCACAGCCAGGTGAGAAACTCTCTTCCGAGAAATGCCTTTTCACGAAGTATGTCGAGAAAATCCATAGGTTCATGTTCCTCTGTTCGTGCGACTATGACTGAATTCTAACTTGGCTTTTCAAGGCGCCATTACGCAAGGCTTGAGCTTTTCCAGAAGGTGGCCCTCCGTTTTGCCTTCGAGCAATTCTTCTCCCCGGATGTAGGGCAGGAGCGGCACCAGTGTCAGCCCGAAGCATTTTTTGAAATGTGCTTCCATGCGCTCTCGGGCCTTCACCGCGTGGCTCCCGAAGTAGATCACGGCTCTTGCCGTGTCCCATATCAGGTCGTAAATCTGGATGGAGGGGAACACCTGGCGCCTAAGTGATTCCTTGAGATTCTCTTTCAGTTCTCGCCTCTGGGCTGATGAGAGACGCCGCTGCCCCGATTCTTCCAGCTTTTTCCGGCTTTCTTTCTTGAGCTGAATCTCCAGTATGCGAGGTGGAACCCGCACAGTATCAATGCGAAGACTCATGGCAACATAATTGCCCCGAAGGTATGAAGCCCCTGAAAATTGACCGTCTGTAAAGTCGTCAATAGAGGCCCAGCCCATGCCCACTTCGTCGCCGGAAGTCTGGACTTCCCGGAAAGCTCCTCCTTTAACGCCTGCTTCCACAGCCTCCCAAAAAGAGCCCTCTATCTCTCCTTTAACCCGGTACCGCATGATGGACACCGAACGTGACGCAAACCCCATACGATGCTCCCACGATTAAGTTTTGTGACGGGATAGAATAGATGAAAAAACCGGACGCGGCAAGTCATCCCGATGCTCGCGTTCTAATGGGGACCTGTGGGAGCCATGTTTACAGAGATCCGCTGCCAAATCATTTGCTGAAATTCGCATTCGCAAAAGAATATTGTAAGGCCGGGGCCCTATGACGAGAAGTTGTTGGAATTGGCCGATACTTTGTGATAACGGGCATCGACCGTGACGCTCCAGCCAAGGCTGTCTTGACACTGTCGGAATGTGTAAATAATGGATACTTTTGGTCTTTAAATAAGCAGTATTTTCTCAGGAGAACTCATTATGTCCGTGATCAAAATTATCGAGTTGGTCGGCGAATCTGCTCTGGGGTGGGAAGACGCCATGAAACAGATTATTGCGGAGGCACAAAAGACGCTACGAGGGATCACCCGCATCGGAGTGGTGGAGCAGGACATCAGGATGATTAATGATCAGATCGACGTATGGCGGGTTAGAGCCCAGGTTTCTTTCAGGATTGAACGGCTTGAGCCGGATCTTTGAGGATTCAGGCGGATTCAAAGGGAAACGCGTCCAGGAATGCCCCCATCTCACTTATGAGGGCCTCCTCGCGGCCTACGTGAAAATGGTCTCCCCCAGGAAAAATCACACCTTTCTTGGGCTCCGGAATTTGCTGCAAAAGGTCCTCAAACCTCTCTCGAGAGCAGACAAAGTCCCTGTCGCCCGCAATGAGAAGCTTGGGACGCGTCTCATTTGTGAGGAATCCGAAATCATAGGTGTCCAGGGGTGGTGAAATGCCAATGAGCCTGCTTGGCCGCGGATCGCGGGCCGCGGCCCTCAACCCCACCCAGCAACCAAACGAATACCCACCCACGATGAGTCTTTTCGAATCCACTTCCTTCAGAGCTTCGAGAAAATCAACTGCTGCCAGCACGTCATCTATTTCGCCGATACCATTGTCATGGATGCCCCAACTTTGCCCGGTGCCCCTGAAGTTGAATCTCAAACAGATCAGACCTCTCTGATTCAGGCCTTTTCTCAGTGCCCTGACCACGTTATTATGCATGTTTCCGCCGAACAGCGGGTGTGGATGGCAGAGGACTGCTGCCGCGGCCGGAATTTCCGCAGCGTCAGGAATCTCCAGGACCCCTTCGAGAGTGAGAGTACCGCAGGGAATGGACACGTCACGTCTGTAACTCATCTGTTGCTCCAGCCAGCGTTCATAGGAATTCTTATACCTATTGCCAAAATCTTTGTCCTATTTGCGGCCATGCAACCGTCACCCCGGACTGCGATCCGAGGTCCAGTCTGGATTTCCGCATGCGCGGGAATGACGGCAAGATGTCCGTAACGCTGGCGTTTAGCATACTATGCATCGGATGACCAAAAAGGACATTATTTTTGGTGACTGCTCTAATACCCAATGCTCAAGCCTCACAGGCAGGATGCCCGCTCCACCGAACAAGGTCGCAGGCATTTCATGGTGCTTGCGATCAGTCACCGGCAGCCGAAGTTGAGCGCCTTGAGGCTCTAGATTTCCAGTTCCGTGATCCGGGCCAGACCTGTACGTAGCGGCTGGATGATAACGAAAAGTGCGACTGCCAACGCTCCAAGGAAACAGCCTGAGATAAGGAAGTAATCGGAGGTTTTCAGGCTTGTCTGAAAATACCCGGCTGAGACCATTCGGTACACTGGAAAGGCTTCTAACAAGATGACAGCAGCTACAGCGAGAGCCGCGTATATCATCGTTAAAAGCCCGCCGAAACCGGTGAAGGCCCGGTTAGGATCCACTTCCCTGAAGTCCGCGTACATCACTCCCATGCCTATGGAGAGGGAGGTTATCGCCACGGTTAAGAAAGCCATAGTAACAGTAGAAACCATAGAGACAACAAACCCCAACCCCAAAAGTCGATTCGTCATCACCACCAGGAATAGACCCATCACAAGCATAGGCACCAAATAGAAAAAGAATTTTACCCACAACACCCTGCGCAACCCTATCGGGGAGCCTTTGAGAATCCAAAACGCCCGTCCTTCGGCGGAAATGGCGGGAAAGAGAAATCTGACACCCAGGGATGACAGAACGAAACCAGCGAGGCCGATGTTCAGGAACGCTATAGTATTCTTCAGAAACATGGCGGCTTCAGGGGAATCCAGCGAAGGTAACACACTGAAATTATATAAATAAACCGTAATCAGGGCGAGCAAGAGAAGAAGCTGGCTTAAGCGGCCCCAATCACGCGCCATCAGCAGTGTCTCTTTCAGCACCAGTCTCACGGTAGCTCTATCGAAAAACCGTCCGAGGATTCTGCCCAGGAAGTCTATAACCCGGCTTTGACTCAGCCTGGCGCCTTTGGATTCCAGGGCCTTGGAGTAGCCCCAAAAATGAACCGCCTCATGGTTATGACCGGCCAAGCGGAACGCCCCGGCTGCCCCGGAAAGAAGAAGGGCCAGAAAGAAAGGAATTTGATCGGAACCCTGCCCCGTGATGTAGGGGCGAAGCGTTTCCATTATCCATGTCGTCGGCAACAGAGGAGAGGACGATTCGGACATTATGGACAGGTAATCCATGAGCGACGCAAACCCGGCGGGATTCAGGAATTCCTCCGGACGAAGCATCCTGAACAAGAGGTAAATCCCGATAAATATCAAAACGCCGATTAGCACGAAAAGATCCTTGAGTCGCCTGACGGGAAACGTTCGCACAAGAGTCTGCATAATGAATACTGCTGCAGCTGTGGTCATAACAAGGAGACTCAGGAAGCCGAGAAGGCTGAGAGCGTAGAAGGACCACGAGGCATGGAATACTTTGCCGTACGCCAAAAATACCGGTAGACCGAAAACGAGCACCATCCACGAGGAGTCTGCCAGGGTCTCTATGAATCGGGCCGTATACAAGGAGGAACCCGCAACAGGGGCGGCCATAATGAGTTCAAGATCTTCAGAGAGAAAATAGGTGGAGAAGGTAGTAATCATGTTGCTGACGATGACTACAAAAGTGAAAGTCACCAGGATCATGGACAGGAGTTTAGTAGCTGCTACGGTTCCGAACATCTCTTCCGCAGTAAAGTACGTCAACGCCTTTACAAAGACGACGTATGTCACTGCCCACAGAATTGCGACCAGTCCGATGGCAAATAGGTATCTGAGCCTATCGTGTCTCGATGCCCTGAAACGATTACGCAGCTTTTTCCAGCGAGGACTTAGAAGCAGAAAGATGTCTCTCATGGGCATTCTTAGTGGATTAATCTGACGAGATAAGGCCGTAAGGTATCAGGCTCCCGCTTTGGCGTCATGCGAATCTCCTTCTTTCGGCTCCGTCTTTTTATCTATTTCTTCCTGTTTTCTTCCCTGCGCCTCGACCGCGTCGAGGGTTTTCTCCTTCTCCTCTTCTTCCGCGGCTTTTTCGAGGAGTTCGCCGTAGAAGTCGGGGCCGGTTTTCTCTCCGGGTGGCGGTACCAGGTCCCCCTTGCCGGCTATCTGTTGACCAGCATCACGGTTCTTGGGAGGAGGTTCATAAGGATGGCTGTCTGTAGATGTCAGCGAGTCCAAATCCACGCTATTACGGACATCCCACATCAGCTTCTGAAGTTCTCTGTACATTCTTCCTATCACTTGAGCTGTCTCAGCAAGTTGACGCGGCCCCAGGAAGATTAGGGCAATTACCAAAATAAGAATTACTTCCCACATTGATATTCCGAACACGGAGAGCCTCTCTTGCCGGCGTTAGATCCTCGACGCCATCCATTGTAGAAATTGGTGCGATGCGGAGTCAACCCTCGCTGGGGCGATCGACAGCCCATCTCCAACTACCCGGCATCGCGCCTGTGTCTCAACTCAATTCTTGTCAGATCTCACCTTCGATGGAAACGACCCTGGTAACGTCAAATATGTCCATATAATGCGGTCCTCCGCCCCACGATTCGATTAACAGAGAGACGTTGCCGATCAGAGCGTCCAGCCGCGTATCGTGGGATGCGAAGCCGGATTTGTCGTCGGATAGAGGCTTCATCCAGTCAAGTGTATTGGAGCGTAGGCATATTTTGACCTCAAATCCCCGACCTGCTCTTATAAGAATGGCTTGACCACAATGCTGTTTATCTGTCGAGGCATCGGGATGTTTGATGTCGTAGAGCTCCACATCCTGGCCGCGGATAGTCCGAATGAGTTCAATTCTTCGCATCTCATTGTCGAACAGATCTTCCGATTTTTCGGAGCACGGCTGACAAATTTCCGGCTTATCCTCCGGGATAGCAGCCGGTCGCTTGCCGCAAATATTGCATGTTTTCTCAGGCGGAGATGACGCCGACATAGTTGATCCTCCGGATCACGATGGACCTGCTGGGACGCAATTGTAAATTCCGCGGCGGGCCGCAGATGCGTCACATCCTTTGACTCAAAGGTTGTGCACGATCCTGGCCCATGCCTATAATTGCACAGGGCCGAAGCCGCGGCGTTCCGTCCGCTCCCCCGGCCTACAGAGGCTCATAAGAGCAAGTATTCCTAGCCCAGTACAACCGACGAATCTTGTTCAGGCCTCAGGTTACTTATGATAGCATTGACCATCGGCATTGAGAAGGAGAAGAACTGCTATGCGGATAACAGCATTCGGAATTTTGGTGATTCTTTTGACCTTGCCCGCACTGGTTTGGGCCGGCACTGGTCCTGTTATAAGTTTCGACACCGAGAACCACGATTACGGGCGAGTTATGGTAGGCGATAAGGTAACGCACGAATTCACTGTGACCAATACCGGGGACCAGACCCTGACCATAGAGAAACTCCAATCAACTTGTGGTTGTACTCAGGCAGTAGAGGACTCGTCGGAAGTGCCACCCGGTGGAAAGACGCGTATCGTCGCGTCATTTGATACAAAAGGCATGAAAGGGGGCAAGAAGCAGAAGTCCATCTACGTTCATTCGAACGACACAAAGAAACCAGTGGTCACACTGACCCTCGCTGCTGATGTGATAAAAGAGCTGAGTGTCGATCCTCCAAGCGTCGCTCGAAAGCTGACTCATGCAGTTGAAACAGTTTCCTTTCCCGTGAAGGTCGTTAATTCGTCGGAGAAAACAGTGACAATAAAGGGCGCAACAGCACCGACCGCGTCACTCCAGGTCAGCCTGAAACCGGAAAAAATAGTGGTAGAGCCTCAATCGACAGCATCTTTTGCTGTAGTATTGAAACTCAAGAACGAACCGAATCAATACTACTGGATGGGGAAAGTCCTATTGGAAACTGATCATCCGTGGGAGAAAGAGATCGAGATGCGCTATAGAATACAGCTCAATCTTGACTAGCTCTTGGAGCGGCGTCCGCTTCCTGTTCGAGGACCAATCTTATCATGCAGGGCGAACTCCCGGAGAATTAATCACAGGAGTCATGATGTTGTCAGGAGGCGCTGAAGAAGCTTCGGTATGGAGTGCATGCGCTTCCGAGCGTGCCCTGAAGCTGTTGATAAGACGGAGGGCCTGATCTACACCGTACTTCCACAGTACCAGGACCAAGGCTGCGGTTCCAGCCAACCCTAAGAGGCAGAACACTAGTAAGATGTAGCCGATCCATCTTGCGCCCAGACTGTCCGGTGACAACGGTATTATCAGGAGAAGCAAAAGGAAGAATGATTTCGGAAGCGAGCCGAGGCTCCCGAGGAACGTCTGGACACAATCCAGCACTTTCATCAGTATCTTGAAGACGACCCAAATGAGACCCGCCCCAAAAATCAGGAGTACGCCCAGGCGAGCCAAGAAGATCTCTGTTGAAGACACTTGCAGGCCGCTGAATAGAAAGTCCAATTGGAAAAAGTTCTGCAAATGAGGCAAGCCGTCCCAAGGTATTTTCATTCCGGCCTCCGAGCCGAACCACCATTATTAATGCTGAGGTTTAATAATTGGCTTTACTAAACCTAAATAGCGCTACTATTAACGCATATCATGGTCGGAGAATCAAGAAAAAAGAATTGTCCTCATGACCTAAGCATCGCCTTCACTCAGAAGACGTCTTCATTGACAAAATCAGTGAGCGACTTTACTGTCTTGGATAGTGCCTGTGATGCGGAGCTTATGAACATTCTATCACTTCACCAGGTTCTTCTGCCCTCGTCCGACTCTCCCGACAAAAAGGAGCCAGCGTGAAAACTGCGGTCAGCGTCCTACTAGCGGTGCTTGCTCTTGTTTTGGCGGGATGCGGACGATCGCCGTCCTCCGCAGTGGACCGGGCGCGCCTTCTGATAGATGAGGGAGAGCCTTCCAGGGCCGTCGAGATTTTGGACGGTGTGATAGAAAAGAATCCTAAAGATGTTTCGGCTCTGATTATGAGGGGACGAGCTCTGGAGAGGACCGACGAACATGAGCTCGCTCTTCGCGACTACAAGCTTGCGCTGGAACTGGATTCCAATCTGGCGGAGGCATGGGACGCCAGAGGGAGGTTGCTTGCCCGATTGAAGGATTACGACGCAGCCCTGGCAGACCTGGAGCAGGCTGTGAAACTCTCTCCAAAGCCGTCGTCGATCATTTCGGCCATCGGGATGGTTTATTTCGACCAGGAGAATTACAAAGAGGCCCGCGCTTATTTCGACAAGAGTTCAACGCTGGATCCCGGTGAAGAGGGAGGTTATTTCGGAAGAGCGGCAATTCTGATTGAGGAAAAGAACTACGTTGCTGCAATTAACGAGATTAACAAGTTGCTCAACATTCAGCCCGACAATTCCCAGGCTTTATTCAGGCGCGGCTTTGCATTTCTCAAGGCATCTCAACCCCTTAAAGCCGTGGCAGATTTTAACAAGGCCCTTGAACTCGATCCTGATATGAAGGAGATTTACTGGTACCGGGCTGATGCGTATCGTGCTCTTAACGATCTGGAACAGGCCCTCAAAGACTACAGGAACGCTGCGGCAGCAGATCCTGAAGATTCCATACTCTTTCTGAACCAGGGAACCATCCTTATGATGATGGGCAAGTATCAAGAAGCATTGGAGATGCTGCGCCGCTCGATAGTGGTCGATCCTGACAACCCGTTGCCGTACACAAACAGGGCTGTGTTGCACCTTAGAATCGGGAATTTTCTGGGTGCCCTGAGAGATCTGAACAAAGCGCTGGATATAAGGCATGATGACCCGTGGCTTCTGGTCAAACGAGCCTACATATTCAAGCTCCTAGCCAGGGGGGATAGGGCACTTGACGATCTTGATCATGCCTTGAAGCTTGATCCGGACAATCAGGAGGCTTTGCTGATTAGGGGGAGTCTCTATTACAACGAAAAGCAGCTTGATCGAGCGATAGAAGACTTGAACCACGCGATACGCTTGCTCCCCGATGATCCTACCCCGTATCAGCTCCTGGCGGAAGCCCTCATGCGCAAGGGCAACAGCATCGAGGCTTTGGACGAAGTTGGCCTTGCGCTGAAAAAGGAGTCGACGTTCGTACCCGCTTACGTGACTATGGGTGACATACACATGGGGGACGCACAGATAGACCGAGCCCTGGAAGCCTATTCACGAGCGCTCAACATAGACCCTAATCATTTCGAAGCGCGCGTGAAGAGAGCCAAGTTATACATGGAACTGAACAATTATCGAGACGCCGTTGCAGATCTCGAACAGGCCTCCAAAGTTAACCCTTATAGCGGCGAGGTCTACGTGTTGCGTTCCCAATGCTATGAGATCCTTGGCGATAGCGAAAGGGCTAGACAAGATACGTGGAAGGCGAGAGTATTCGCCGACCGTTAATACGTAGGGGCGAGATTCTGGTATACTCCCACATTTAGCCCGAAAAAACACCGCTGTACGCAGAATTGAATGAGGCGTAATCCAGCGATCCTCAGACCCCTTCCCTTTCGTCTATGACTCTCCGGGCTTTACCCACACTTCTCTCAATGGATTCCTGAGGTAATATGGTGACCGGGACCTTGATGCCTATGACTTGCTGTATCTTCGAAGATATGATCCTGGCCAACTCGTCCAGTTTCTCTTTACCAACTTGATAGATCGGGGGCTTGACCTCGGTCTCGACCATAATGTGGTCAATGTAGCCTCTCTTTCTGAGCCGGATCTGATATTGAGGCTCCACTTCCGCGAAATCCATTAGGATCTCTTCCACCTGAGACGGGAATACATTCACTCCGCTGATTATCATCATGTCATCGGACCGACCGAGGACCTTGTCCATCGTGATCAGAGTGCGCCCGCACTCGCATTTTTCCCGGCGTAAAGTGCAAATGTCACGGGTCCGGTAGCGGACAAGAGGCATAGCGCGTCGTTGCAGAGCCGTGAAGACCAGCTCACCTTCTTCTCCTATATCCAGCGGTTCCAGCGTACCCGGATCAATTATTTCGGGAAATGCATGGTCTTCGTTTATGTGAATCTTGTAATACTCGCAGGCAAAAGAAACTCCCGGCCCCATGAGTTCCGTGAGACCGTAGTGCTCATACGCGTGCATTCCGCCTCTGGATTCGATGTCATTTCGCATCTCCACACTCCAGGGTTCGGCACCGAAATGACCGGTCTTAAGTGGAGAATTTTTAATGTCTAACCCCATCTTTTCGGCCCTCTCGATGATGGTCAGACAATATGAAGGAGTGCAGCACAACGCAGTGACCCCAAAGTCTTTAAGGAGCAATATTTGCCTTTCAGTCATACCTGCTCCTGAAGGGACAACAGCGCATCCGACTCTTATTGCGCCCTGCAGGAAGCCTAGTCCTCCTGTAAAGAGCCCCATGCCGAAGGCATTTTGCAATATGCTGTCCGGCCTCAATTCCTGTGCCCACAGGCCCCGAGCCATGCACTCTGCCCACTGGTCCATATCGTCAGCGGAGTAGGGACCGGTAATAGGTTTACCGGTGGTTCCCGAAGAGGCATGAATTCGGACTACTTCCGACATGGGAACTGCGCACATTCCGAATGGATAATTGTCCCGTAGGTCCGTTTTCGCAGTTAAGGGAAACTTTGCTATGTCCTCAAGTTTTTGCAAATCAGCGGGCTTCACTCCTTTTTCGTCAAAGGCTCTCTTGTAGAAAGGGATCTTCTCATAAACCCAGTGGAGCGATTGTTTCAGTTGTTGCGTCTGGAACGCTCTCATGGCCGATTCGTTCATTGTTTCGTACTTTTCATCCCAAAACCTTTTTGACATGCGAAGTCTCCTAGACGACGGACATATATTTTCGATGTAGGACGCGATATGGAAGGGCTGTGCTGGTTCGTCTAAAATTATGAGATCACTTAACTGCTGTCAAGGCAAAACAGGGGCCTTTCTCAACCGCCTTTCCCATCCTATCAGACAGGCGTCACTTCGGTGAATGAAATTTTTGAGAATAACGGGGCATACAATTCTTAACTTACAGCCCAGGTAATGCACTTGCTCAGTATCTCGGAATCTCAGTTCATTAGCGATTTCAAACGCGCGAGGGTGGTCTTTTCAAGGGCGGTTTCGAGCACCGGCGCCACTTCCGGCGATGAAGTCGAGCCTCTAATCTTGAGAACTACTGTCACCGGTGTTTTCACCGGTGTTTTCACCGGTTCCGAAGTCTCCGGCTTGGCCTCCCTGGAGTCGGCAACGTCTATGCCGAAACGCTTGAGCTCCTTGCCGAGACCGGTAATCTTCAAAAGCTCTTCGTGCTTTTTGACGAATTTTTGAACTGCAGGGATCTTTCCTAGAACATCGCCTACAGCAGTGACGGTTTGAATACGAGTAAGAAGATCCAACTGAGACGAGCTCCAACGAACATTCCCGATCATAGCGGCGCTGACCTCCGCCCCTTTTAACCTCAAATTGTCGGTGGAAGCGGTGCCTGACTTCAGATTGATGTCTCCGGAAATGGATTGGAACTCCAGGATGTCACTTTTCATGTCCGCTGCCTGAGGATCGAGCAGCGTTCCGACAAAAACCTGAACTCCTTTCAGGAGGTTTTTTAAACGGTCTGCCCTGATTCTCCCCTGCCCCACTTCCAGAGAGATTCTGCCGTTCAGCGTGTCCAAAGACGATATGTCTTTCAACGATCCTTTAACTTTCAAAGGCCCTTCCACAGGTCCTTGAATCGAGCCGGTTAATTCAGGGATCTCTGCATCACCGCCTGCCGTTTCGATAGTACCCTTGACCTTTTCGAGGTTCCACCCTGCGGTTTCCAGCTTGCAATTTACGGCAAGCAGCCGCACGAAACCTGCTGGGACAATACCCTTGTCAGACTGACTCAGGCGGACAGTCGCTTCAGCAAGCCCAGACAATTTGGTCCCTGTCGCGCTGGGCAAATATCTGAGCAGATCCCTCAGGTCGGCTTTCTTCATATCCAGCGTTATCTCCTGAAAACTTCCCTTGCGATCTCTGAGAACCCCGCGTCCGACTATCAGAAGTCCCGGTAGGCTCAATCGACCACTGGTCAGATCCAACTCCTGCTCAGACAGTTTTCCTGTAGCGTTCAATGAACCCGCGACGCCGCCGTATTTCCTGAATGCCTGAGCAATGCTGATGTCGAGGTGAGTTAGAGGCAGTTCCAGTGACCAGGTCAAGGCAGCCGGCGTTCCGGCAAATTTCGCTTTCAACGGCGCATTCCCCGTCATTACCGCCCCTGGCGGTAGTCTTAATCCTATCATAGCAATTGTATCCGAATTGAAAGCCTGGGTAGCTGTCCCGTCGATCTTGGGATCGGTTGACCCGACATCGAGAATATTTGCTTTGGCTGTGAGCATGTCTGCCGATTCTGTTGACCTTCGCACAGCGACAGAAGTGTCTCGAAGATCCGTTGTATTCGGCTTGAGCAGAACCCTGGAATCCAAACGCATAGCCAGGCCTGGCACCCAGGGTCCTTGTGAGTTTAAACGCACGCGTGCCCCCATCATGTCTGCCGTAACGATAGCCGGCTCCAAATTCTTCTGCTTTTTCCACGGAAAGAAGGTCCCTTTGACCGAGATGTTCCCCTTATTGCCCGAGGCCTTTTCCAAATAAGGCATCCATTCAATCGCAGTGGCACTGATATCACCGTCCACATCCAGCCATAGCTTTTCCGGGCGTCCCCTCGCCTTCCATCTCAGAGGGATTGCCCCTTTTATGTGCAGGGCTTTAGGAAGTTGAATCCCAAAGTGCTTCAACCACTCTGTCCTCAGAGAGACATCTCCTTGCAAATCCACGGAGCGGTCTTCCAGAAACGGGCTGGAGACCTTTCCTCTAATGGATACCAGCTTGTCAGGTTCGCGTATTTCCATGTTGTCCAACAACAACTGTTTCGGGTCTAGTTTAGCCCGCGCCCACAGACTTATTTTTGAAGCTATCCCCCTGTACACCCCCGTAGGTACTGCATCCTCCAGGCTCATTGCGCTTTGGAGCCTCCATTGGTCCACCGCGTTCCATTCGCCTTTAATCGCCGCCTTTATCGTTCCGCTTTCGGGATTCAATGGGACCCCGGAAGGGAAGGACTCTTTGAAAATAGCCAGTGGAAGCATGTCTGTTTCCGCGCTCGCCTGCACGCGTTGAATCGCCGACAGGTCCTGGGAAACCTGAACATCACCTTGAACATTCAAGTGTGCGGCTCCACGAGACGTCGCCTTCAAATCCGTTTTGAGGGTAAGCCGTGCAACGACGCCTTTTTCCCATGTGGCCTTGGCGCGAGGCAGATAGACGTAAAAAGGCTTCAGGCCTAACGAATCTGCGGAGACATCTATCGCGATTCGGTCCAGACTCGACAGATCCTCGGCCAGCGCGGCCTGACCATCAATGTGCACCAAATGATCTTTTGGCTGCCCAGTATCTAATCTGGCGGTCAAGTTGCCCGAAATAAAGTTATCCTGGCTGTTTCTTTTGAGGGAGCCGGCGATCTGCTTCAGCGACCTCTCAACTACCGTACCCGGCATGATCTTCTCGTCTATCCAATCAACGCGGCCTTCAACAAACTTGACCTCGTTTATGGAGAACTTGACCCGATTTTCGGGCCTCACACGCGGGGACCCGCCCCCGTCTGTTACAACTGTCATTTCGTGTTTGCCGAAGCAGCGGGTAGCGGAATTAAAGCCGTCACAATCGTTCCATCACTGGATCTCCGGATTGTGGCGTGCAAACCCTGGACAGTTATGGATTCGACAGCGATTTCCTTTCTGAAGAGGAGGCTGAGAGAAGGAATAAGAATAAGTCTGTCCGCTGAAAGCAGCTTCGTTCCCTCCCTGGAGGCTATTGAGATGCCTTCAACATTTAGAGATATCAGTCTGGGGATGGACCACGAGACTTTCATCGACCCCAAGGTGACTTTTTGGCCGATTAGGTTGCTCAACTGGTCTTGCACCCGGCTCTTGATCAGGTCGGTCTCCGGCAGGACACGGATGCTTACCGCTATCGCAATCGCGACAATGGCCGCCAAAAGAAAAAGAACTCCTAAGATACGCCGCAAATGCCTCATCGTCTGCTCCCAATAGACGCACAGAAGCGGAGGAACGTTCGACCTTAATTAGAGAGGACCCCTGGTTCCGCCATCGGTTCTCACTCTCCTCCGACACATTGAAACGGCGCCACTCCGATTCTTCGTCTCGAGCCGGGTTAATTGGCCCCTGGATGTCCGCTTAAATATTTCTTTAATCATTCTTGGTGGTTCTACCTGCTTCGACACTTTTGCACAAGAGTTTTGTCAAATGATGTGGGATTTCTTCCAAAAGGGCTTTATCGCTGGGTAAAGTGGTTTTCTATCGTTGACAACGCGCTTCATGAGGGTCTATAAAATTTACCTATGAGTAGAAAGATATTTGCAGTAGGGGACATTCACGGCTGTTACGACAAACTTGTCGCAATGATGAATACCCTTCCCTGGCGTAAAGACGAAGGTGATCTGCTCCTATTTATAGGCGATTACATCGATCGCGGTCCAAAATCCCGCGAAGTGGTGGACTATCTGGTGCGGCTCCGGCAGGCAGGTGGCGATTTCGTGTTTTTGAAGGGCAACCACGAAAAGATGCTGCTTGACTATTACATTCAGCAGAAGGATCAGATGCTGTATGTGGCCAACGGGGGAGCCGAAACTATCGCCAGCTACGTCGAGGGAGGGATAGGAAGGAAAGCCTTTGTTTTGCCCGAAGACCATCTTGAATTCTTCTTGTCCCTGACCCTCTATCACGAGACATCGGATTACATTTTTGTTCATGCAGGATTAAGAGACGGCGTCCCTTTGACAGAGCAATCCGAAGAGGATTTGCTCTGGATACGAGAAGAATTCATCTATTCGGCGTACGATTGGAACAAGAGGGTCATTTTCGGCCACACTGCCCTTGAGATACCTTTTGTTACCCCGGGAAAGATCGGAATCGACACGGGGGCGGTGTACGGAAACAAGCTTACAGCAGTGGAATTGCCGCGCATGAAATTCTATCAGGTGTGATAAGCCTCGTAAATGTCTCCACGAGAAGCCGGCGCGTGGTCGGGCGCGCTACACAGATCATGCTTCTCATCCTAGCGTTTTTATCAGCCAATCTTTAACCGTTTTTGCACAGCGCGGATCAAGGCGTAACCGGTGCTTCCCCCCAGGAATCACGGATAGTTCGGCGACGCCTGCCGGAGCATTATTGAAGATCTGTCCGGCATGCTCTAGAGGGATTAGCTCGTCTGCATCGCCGTGAACGACAAGAATGTGCTTTGCTCGCACGTGAGCGATCCATCGCCTGGGCTCTATCTCTATGAAGCCGTTCATCCAGAAACTTACATCCGGTGGAAATCCAGGATCCTTGATCAGCCCTCTATCTTTGAAATCTGCGACGATGTCGCGAGGATCCTTCTCGAATATTCCGAACTCTGCCGGGGTTCCTGCTACTGCAACACCGTATACGCGCGCGTTGTCCGCGGCAACTCGGATTGCGGCCGCCCCACCCCCGCTAAAGCCCAGAAACATTACGCGTGCCGGATCAATGCCAGGCGTGACCAGGACTTTGTCCAGCACGGCATGCAGGTCCCGGGCCCATCCCATCATGTCAAAGTTGCCCCCCGAGTCTCCGCATCCTCTGAAATTGAAAATGACGGCACAAATACCCAAAGACAAAAATTCTTCGGCCAACGCCTCATAGCCGAGATCATCGGCCGGTCTTGCCGTTCCGGCGCCGGGGATTCCATGGCATATTATGAGAGCGGGGTACAATGTATCAGGCGGAGCTGATGGGAAAAATAACGTGCCTTTGATAGTAATTCCGTCGGATACTGCGCTGAAAAATTCTTTGTGCCCTTGATCGGAGGCGTTCGTGGCCGGGAGTAGCTTAGGCGTTTTCTTGATGCGGAGTCCGGCCAGAAGCCTCTCCAAAATAATTTTTATAGAGTTGATCTCCATTTCAGATCCCCCGAAAATCCGGCAAGCTTGCTTGAATGACCCCCCGTACGCGTAATCAAAGCAAAGGAGCCCCGGCAGGGGGGCTCCTTCTGAACGAACACATTCATTGCGGTCCAACCGCTCGTATTCGGCTGTCTACAGCGGATGCTTTGCTCACCCCCTGGGATAAATCCTCTTGCATACTGGACAAAAATAAATCCTTTCTCTGGCCAGAAGCATGAATGCCCCGACGGTAAGAAGGGAAGCACCTGCCAGAAAAGAGATGCCCGTAAAACAGACTACGATCAATCTCCCCAGAGAGTATCCATCGAAAAAGCTGACCATCAGGCATCCGAGTATCCCAAGAATAAAAAATGTGGCGGACATTTTTATTGCCAGATAACCTCGGCCTCGATCGTAAATGTCCCGCAAGCCGGATTGCATGCTTTCCTGGCATGTCTCGCAAATGACCTGTGCCCCTGCTTCATCGGTATCTGCATCATCTACGTGTTCCAGCGGCCTGCCGTGAACGATCTCATCCATTGGATCATCAAATCCTGAGTGGTTTTCAAGCGGCTCTTCAGCTCTGGCAAAGTAGCCGTTGTCAACCTCTTTTGCCGGAGCCGCATCCCACTCGTTTGCCGGTTGGCTCGGCACAGGCTCGAAGCGGTCGGTAGCTCGCGCGTCGCCCGATACTTCGAGTATCTTTTCGCCCTGCTCGGCGCCCTTTTCCGGTCCCAAAGACGCAAACAGGCTCTCTTCAGGAGAAGTCACCTCGGGCTGGCGCTCCCTGCTCATCAGTTCGTGAAATGAGACCCCGCACCTGGGACAGATATCGAACATCGTATCGTGGGCCGCCAGGCAGGCTGGACAGATATAGCTGGCTTTCTCTATGTCAGTATGCTGAGTTCCCGTCTGTCGAAGATTCTCTCGCCTGTAGTGGTCCTGGAGTTCCTGAGAATCAAGGATGCCTCTGTCCAAGAGCATGCTGAAAAATTTCTCGAGCCCCGTGGGGGTGAGGTTATATGTCTTCAGGAGCGCCGCTTCAGACATACCTCCATAGAAATCGTCGAGGAAATCCTTGACCTTAATAGTTCGCTTCTCGTGACTGGTTTGCATTGGGTTCATAGTCTTTCACCTCACGTGCGCAGTGCAATTGTGTTATAACAAAATAAGACCAATATAGCAAGTAAAATAATATTTTATAATAATTTATTAGAATTTACTTTAATTTATGCCTTGTGCTTTCACCGACCGAATTTCCTAAACCGACACCGACCACCTTGCAAAGATTCAAGCTTTGGGCTAGGGTCTCAACTCAAAACAGTTGTGAAATCACATGGTCACTGGTAAAGGGACCGGCTTATGCTTCACCCCGGTGTCTGGCGGATATGGCTGCGAGAGTTGGTTTACTGGGGGGTATCGACTTTGGAATGTGTTGTATGAAAAGAAGTCGTGTTTCGATTTTTGCCTGTTGCGTTTTGGTGACGTTCGTAACGGGATCTTCGGGTTCTCCGGTATTGGCAGTAGAGGACGGGACGCCTGAAGTTTGCCGCCCTAGCCTTGGCCT
>Ga0326727_10013731_pt1 | contig 17892 bp, 14 predicted proteins | sample MB2enrmetagenome_FD_207643 | JGI IMG/M metagenome (GOLD analysis project Ga0326727, IMG submission 207643) | Lab enriched peat soil microbial communities from McLean, Ithaca, NY, United States - MB29MY | ecosystem: Environmental > Terrestrial > Soil > Wetlands > Peat | place: USA: New York...
CGCCTCGGTGCATACCGACGCGAGCGGCGGCCAGGAGCTGGCGTTCACCTCGAGCACCTCGGCCTTCCAGGTGCAGGCGGGCGATATGATGGCCAATGCGTTCCTGGGGAACTTCGCGAACCCGAGCTTTAACGCGGACGCCAATTCGCTGGCTTCGACGGCGTGGGGGGACAACGCGTCGAACGGCGCAGTCGGAGGCGCCGTGGTAACGTTTACGGGCGCGGGGATGACCAGTCCGGTGAGCCTGACCCTCAATGCCGGCGACACCACGGTCGCGGCGACGGTTGCCGACTTGAACACTCAGATCGCGGGCAATGCCGCGTTGACGGCGGCCGGCTTCTCGGTGAGCGGATCGGCGGGCCACTCCCTCATTTTCAGCAGCAGCAGAGGTCTGTACTACTATATGGGAATCACGGGCGACACAAACAACCACCTGGGATTCGGGGCGTATACCAGCGGCGCCACCGGCACGGCGCAGGGAGGCGCGCTCGGCGTGACCACGGCGACCACCGGCCATTTGTACTTCTCGTTCGGAGGCGGGGCCTCAAACACCAACTCGCTCGCGGTCACCACGGGAGCCGGCGACACCATTGCCGAGGTAGTCAATGAGGTCAATCAGGCCATTGCCACGAGCGCCAACGCCAATATCCAAGCGGCCCAACTGCAGGCCCAAAACGTCGGTGGCAAGCTGGCCATCGTATCCGGCAACGGCACCGCCTTCAACATCACCGAAGACAACGGCAACGGCGGGAGTTTGGGTTTCGGCACGGTCTCGGCGGACAACAATTTCACCGAAGTGTCCACGGTAAACTTCCACGCCATCGATTCGGGTGGCGCGGCGAGCCTGACCACGACGGCGACCGGCACGGTGAATCCCGCCCAGGCGCTCTCCTTCACCGGCCTGTTGGGGGGAACCACGCAGGGGATCACGATTTCCGCCAACGACTCCAACGGCGACATGCAGTCCAAGACGATCACCCTGAACGCCAGCAACGCCAGCACGGTCGACCAGGCGGTAAGCCAGATCAACACGGTCCTGCAGGAGACCGACAACCCGACGCTGCAGAACATCGTGGCGGTGAAGGAAAACGTCTCGGGCGTGGAGAAGATCAACTTCCTCAGCTCCGCGCAGGCGTTCCAGGTGGCCGTGGGCAGCACCACCACCGGCCAGGGCATCAACGGCGGCACGGCGGCCAACGTCAGCGGCTCGATCGCCACCGGCACGGGCAGCACCATTTCGATCGATACCCAGCAAGGCGCGCTGGACGCGGTGACGGCGATCGAAAACGCGGTCAACAAGCTGGGCAGCGCGCAATCCGCGGTCGGCCGCGGAGAGAACCTGTTGAACTACGCGCAAAACCTGGCGCAGTCCCAGATCACCAACTTCTCGGCCGCCCAGTCGCGCATCCGGGATGCCGACATCGCGGCCGAAGCGGCCAACCTGACCCAGGCGCAGGTGCTGCAACAGGCCTCGATCGCGGCCATGGCGCAGGCCAACTCCGCGCCGCAGGCCATTTTGAAGCTCCTGCAGTAGTGGATTGAAGCGGTAACGGAAATCCGGGGACGCACCCGGAGCGTCCCCGGATTTCCTGTTGGGAGGTAAAGACATGAGCACCACCCCGATTTCCTCGCCCACCACGAGCGCGAGCAGCACGCCGGTTACCGCGCCCGCAACGGACGGCACTTCCGGCACTTCGAGCACGATGTTCACCGGCACCAGCCTGTACTCCTCCGACTTCAATCAGGTGATCAACCGCGCGGTGCAGATCGCCTCGTTGCCCATCACCCAAATGCAAAGCGACGTGACCGCGATGACCAGCCAGGCCACCGAGATGGGCACGCTGAGCACGTTGTTTACGAACCTCCAGACGGCGATTTCGGACCTGGATACCGCCGTCTCGACCGGCTCGTTGAGCGCGGACGTTAGCGACCCGACCGTTCTCAGCGCGACGGTGAGCTCCGGCGCCACCATCGGCAGCAACTACTCGGTCTTGGTGAACAGTCCGGGCTCCGCCACGACGGCGCTGAGCAACGCCCAGGGGTTGGCGCCGAGCCTGGTCACCGACCCAACCAGCCAGAGCATCAGCAGCCAGGCGAACCCTACCTATACCTTGACGGTCGACTCGGCCGACGGCCCCCAGACCTACACGATTACGCCGTCCTCGAACGATCTGAGCGACCTGGCGTCCGCCATCACCTCGACCTCCGGCGCCGACGTGACCGCGAGCGTCGTGAATGAGGGTTCGAGCACCGCGCCGGACTACCGGCTGTCGCTCGTGAGCAGCGATCCCGACGCCACCTCGATCCAGTTGAACGACGGCTCGATCAACCTGATGACCGAGGAAACGGGGCAAAGTTCCGCCACCGCGCTGTCGTCGGCGCCGGGGCCGGCCGTGGTCACCGACCCGTCCAGCCAGAGCATCAGCGCCCAGGCGAACCCGAGCTACGCCTTGACGGTTGGCCCGTCGGGCGACACGACTACCTACGACCTCACGCCGGCGACGAACGATCTGAACGCGCTGGCGGCAGCCATCAACTCGACCTCGGGCGCCAATGTGCAAGCCAGCGTGGTGAACGTGGGTTCGAGCTCCTCGCCGGATTACCGGCTGTCGCTCACCAGCTCGACGCTGGGCGCCATCGGGATCCAGTTGAGCGACGGCACCAGCAACCTGGTAACCGTGCAAGGCTCCCTGGGCACGCTGGCGTCCTACTCGGTGGACGGAAATCCGGCGGTGACCAGCGATTCGAGCACGATCACGGTGGCGCCGGGTTTGACCGTGCAACTGCTGGCCCCGAGCCCGTCGGGGGAAGCGGACAATATCACGGTGACGCAGGAAGGCACACCCATCGGCGACGCGCTGAACACCTTCGTCACGGCCTACAACGCGGCTCTGAACGAAGTGAATTCGCAGCGCGGCCAGACTTCGGGACCGCTGGCCGGCCAAAGCATCGTATATCAACTGGCGGACACGCTCGAGAGCATCAACGGCTACTTCTCCGGCGGCACGGGAACGGCCTCGCTCGCCTCGCTCGGCATCACGATGGACGACACCGGGCAGATGTCGTTCGATCAGACGACGTTCATGAGCACGGACTTCAGCGATTCGCAGGGGGTGGCGAACTATCTCGGGGGCATTTCGACGGGCGGATTCCTGGAGAACGCGAACAACGCGCTGACCACGATCCTGGATCCCACCAGCGGCGTTCTCACGACCGACGTCAGCGGGCTGGAATCCGAAATTTCCAACGAGCAGGCCCAGATTACGACCCAGCAGGCGACGGTTTCCACGCTCCAGACGAATCTGACCAACCAGATGGCCACGGCCGACGCCGCGATCGCAACTCTCGAACAGCAGTACAGCGAAGTGAGCGGGATATTCCAGGCGCAGGAGGACTCCGACCTGGCCAGCGCCACTCTGTAGATCCCATGGGAGAACTCGAACGAGCGGCCGGCGGTCTGCGCGAGGCCGTGACGGCGGAAAAATTCGCGCAGGTCGAGAAGGCCGCGGTTGAGTACGCGCGGCTGGTGGTCCAGCAGTGGCATAGGCTCGCTGCCGGCAGTCCGGAGGCCAAGCGGCTGTCGAGCGAGGCCCTGGAACTGCTCACCTGGGCGCTCGAAACCACGCGGGCGCGCCGAACGGCCCTCGCCGCCCGGTTGGTGGCGCTCCGGCCGCTGCTAGCGTATATCCGAAATCAGAGACTCGAGCGGCCTACGTGACGCGGCGCCCGCTTCCGCTTGGTCACAGCGCGGGCGTGCGGCCCAAACGTATCCAAGACACGCGAGGCCGCCATACGTCCCCGTCCAGCACCGGTCAGGGTGATGGCTGGGCAGATCCGTCTATGTGCTTGCGGCTGCCCCAGCGGGAGTAACCGGCCGCGCAACCCGTTCCGCCGTTAAGGCAGGGTACACGATCCCGGCCAGCACCGCACCGGCGATTGGCGCCAGCCAGAATAGCCATAGCTGCTGGATCGCCCAGCCTTCCACAAACACCGCGGGCCCGGTGCTCCGCGCCGGGTTGACGGACGTGTTCGTCACCGGAATTCCGATGAGATGAACCAGGGTGAGGCCGAGCCCGATGGCGATCCCCGCAAAACCCTGTGGCGCACGGCGGTCCGTAGCGCCCAGGATGATCATCAGAAACAGGAACGTCAACACGACCTCGGCGACAAGACATGCGGTCAACGAGTATCCCCCGGGAGAGTGGGCGCCGTAACCGTTCGAGGCCAGGCCGGCGCCAAGGAGAAAGCCGGCCTTGCCACTCGCGATTACGTAGAGCACGCCACCCCCGGCGATACCGCCGATCACCTGCGCGCCGATATACGCCGGCAGCTCGGAGACCGGAAAGCGCCGCCCTACGGCCAGCCCGATCGAAACCGCCGGATTGATGTGGCTACCGGAAATGTGCCCGATCGCGTAGCACATCGTCAATTGCGCCAGGCCGAACGCCAGGGCTACCCCGAGGAATCCGATCCCGACATTGGGGAATGCAGCCGACAGCACCGCGGCGCCGCACCCTCCGAACACCAGGCAAAAAGTGCCAAGCGACTCGGCCATGGCTCGCTTTGGGAGCGACATAGAACTCTCCTTCCGGGCGCCACCGCACCACGGCTGGCCCGAAGCCGGCGTCTAGGAGCGGACGATCGTCACCTTATCCGCCGTGATCTGAACGTGCTCCTCGTGGCCCATTTCGCTGCCGACCGGGACCACCTTAACCGTGTAGTCGCCGGGATTCAGTTCGAGCCCTTGCACCGGATTGTTGAACTCCCCGGCATGGCCCATGAACTTGCCGTTCACATAGACGGCCGCGAACTTATCCTTAGAGATGGTGCGCAGGCGCCCAAACGGCGGTTTTGCGGGCGGCAGCGCCTTCATCGTCTCGACGAGCTTCGTCGTCTTGCCGGCTTCGATCGTCACCTTCGTTGTGTAATCTTCGTAACGCGGGTCCGACAGCTTCACCTCGTGCTCGCCGGCCGCGACCACGTATTTCCGGCCAACGCGGAAATTCTCAGCGGGTCCGACGTACTTGCCATCGATGAAGACCCCCGTCCGGCCCGGATCGACCTTCGTCTTCAGATACCCCGTGCTCTGCTGTGCGACGGCAGGAATACCGGCCACCGCGATCACCAGCGCTGCAATTCGTGTAAGTGAACCGATCCGCATATTCGCTCCCTTTCTGGACATGAACTAAGGCGCACCCTCAGGGCGTGCCCCCGCCACAGCACCCATCCCGACGGCTACCGTCGAGATCGGCCATCTTGCCGTGGAAACGAAAACACTTCAAATCCGTGAGCCTTACAAGCGCCCCAAAATTAAAATACCTTTTTGTAGAGCGAAACGCAAGCGATGTGAACCGGCTGTTGCAATGGCTCGCTCAGGCGAGCCATTGACGTTTCAGGACTTACTGAAGCACGAACCCAGGCGATCTTCCGGCGGACCTTCGTCCGGCATTGATCGGAGGCTTGGCAGGTACGCTCTGGGTGTGGAGAGCCGCCGGCCCTGAATTCTCAGATTTCAACGGTTTTCCAGACGTCCTCGGCGCGCGGCTGCTCCGCCACAACCGGTCCTTGGGGCCTGGCGGTCAGATTCCCTCGCAGTGTCTCGGCGAGACCGCGCCACTTGCGGAGGATGAGCTCCGCCAGATCCAGCAGCAGCGCCAGCACCAGGAGGGCCGGCCAGAGGCGTAGATTCGAAGCGGCCGTCCGGCCGCCCGCGTCGAACACCTGGCGCGGACCTGGATTGAAGTGCCCCCCAGTGAACTGCGAGATCTGCCTTAACAGGCGTTCGTTCGAACCGTACTCGCTCAGCTCCTTCTCCTGGCGGTAAACGCCGACTTCCGGGAATGCCCGCGTCTCGACGAGCGCACGGACACGGAACAGCCCCTGCCGGTGATCGATACGGACACGGCCGCGGAACGCGCCCTCCGCAACCTTCTCCAGAGTCACCGGACGCTCGAAGCCGAGCGGCCCGAAAATGTAGACGCCAGGTATCCTGCCGGGCTCCTCGACATAGCGTCCCAGGTGGTAGTTGACGACGACCTCATCGTTGGCGCTGTCGTACTCGGCAGTCGCCTCAGCCGCCAGGCCGCGCGGTAGCAGATCGCGAAAGACATTGGCCCAGAAGCGGTCGAACCCCGGCCAGGCGACCCACCGCTTGGCCCAGCGGCTCTTGGCGTCCGAGGCGAAAATCGAGGCGCGTCCGAGGCTGTATTGCCAGCGGACCAACAGAGGATCGCGGCGGTCCACGTTCAAGATCACCTCGGCCGTCGGTCTGGCGATGAACCGGACATAGCCTTGGAGCGGCGGCGCCTCTTCGACTGCGACGCCGTCGAGAATCTCCGCCTTCTTTGTCACCTGCGCGCGGATGCTTCGCTCGACCGCGGTGGAACCGGTGTGCTCCAGGACATCGCGCAGCAGGATCTGCTCGAGCCCCGCTGGCTCGCTCAGAAAATAAGACCGGCCATGGGCAAGGTCGGCCACTTTTTCGAGGTAGCTGCGGTTGACGTCCTGGCCGAGTCCTACGGTCGAGATGGTGATCTGCTGTTCCTGGGCGGTCCGGGCGAGCGTCATGCTGTCGCCCTCTTCCGAAATGCCGTCCGTGAGCAGAACGATGTGCTTATACACGGCGTTCAATGGCAGGATGCGGCGGTACGCCTCCTGGAGCGCCGGCGCGATCTGGGTGCCCCCGTCGGGCGTTATGCCGGCGATGACGCGCTTGATCAGGCTTCGCTCCTCGGCACGGCGGATCGGCACCGCCCAGTGGAACGAGTTGTCGAAGATGAGCACGCCAACCATGTCGATAGGGCGCAGGTTATCGACCACGCCGATCGCCGCGAGCTTGGCGAGCTCCATCTTCTTGCCTTCCATCGAGGACGACTTGTCGAGGATCAGGACCACGCAAGTGCCCTCGGGCGTGCGGGGAGGCGCCAGTTTGGCCGGCAGCGCGCGGTCGAGCGCGTCTTCAGCGGTCTTCTCGAGGTAGACGTTCCGCTCGCCCCCGATTACCAGGACGCTCCCGCCTTGCTTGACATACCCCTCGATCCCGGCTTTCTTGGGAGCGGACAGCGCTTCGAGGTTCCAGTTGTTGAAGACCAGGATCTGGTAATCCGTGAAACCCCCGGAGGGCAGCGCGGCCGCCTGCGTAACGTCGAACTGCGCCGCTTCGAGTGTTCGGAGCAGGTGCGCTTCGGTGCCGGGCGGGTCCTCGGAAAGGAACAATACGCGGGGCCGGCGAAGCGTGACCGCCTGCGCAAACCGGACCGATCCCAAGCCCGGCGCCTCGAGCGTTCCGGCCAGGTCCACCGCGCCCGCCGCGCTCAGGCTGGCGTGCACACGGAGCTGATTGGGGCCCTGCTCGAGCGCGACCTGGCTGGTGCCAAGCACCCTGCCTTCCGCGGTGATCTCGACGCTGGCCGCCGTCGCGCGCGGCGCGGTGACGGCGACGTCAATGGGGAAGCGCTCGCCGGTGAAGGCCAGGGCGGGTAACGTGACCGAATCCAGGCGCAGGCCGGGCCGGGGCCGGCCCTCCAGCGCATAGGTGTCGATCGGGACGCCGAGCTCGCGGGCCTGCCACGCGGTGCGGGCGACTTCCCCCAGGTTCTCGTTGCCGTCCGAGATGAGGAGCAGCCGGGGCACGCGGCCCTCCGGCAGCGCCGCGATGCCCTCGCGCGCGGCGGTCTCGAGATTCGTTCCGCGGCCCGCTTCGCCAGCGGTGTGCTTCAAGTCGAGCGTGCGGCCCTGCTCGGATTTGTCGAGCGCGCGCGTCGATTGGGCGAAGGGGATCACGCGGGTCCAGTTTCGTCCGCGGACAGCTTCCAGTTTCGCCGCGAAATCCGACGCGCGCCGCAGGTCCTGGCCGGAAACACTCGCCGACGTGTCCGCAAGGATCGCGACCGCAACGCGGGACTCCAGAATCGTCAATTCCGGCTTGGCCAGGGCCGAGAGGATCGCTACCAGCGCGAGCGCCTTCAGCACCAGGGCGCCATGCCGCGAGGTGCCGCGCCAGGTGAACGCCGCCCACAGAACCGGAAGAAGGTTCAACGCCAGAATCCAGGGCCGCTCGAAACTCACGGGGCGCTCCTGCGAAGGGGCCGCAGGAACCCGAAATGTCCATGAATTCTCGCGACGTGCCCCCGGCCGAATAGGATCCACTCGACCACCAGACCCAGCGCTCCGGCAAGCGCGAACCAAGGCCACAACTCGGAAAACGCACGGGGCACGGCTGCCGCGGGCGGTACTCCTCGCATGGCGCCGGCCGGCGGCGTCCATTTGGCGCCGGCCAGCTCCGGCAGCGTCAAGGAGAAAACCATCTCGCGGTCACCCGCGATCACACGTACGGCGCCCGGCGTGCCCGCAAAAAACCTCAGATTGCCGCCGTCAAGCGCGTAAGGCAACTCGGTCCCGTTCTCCGCAATTACATGGATGCCGGCGGAGGCTGCCTCGGGCCCCAAAGCCACGCTGATCGTGCCCGGGCTGCCGGCAATCAACTCCCACCGCCGGAAGATGTCCGGCGCCATCCAGCGCAGGATGTTCGCGAAAAGCAAGGGAGTGGTCAGCTCGTACCGCAGGGCCCCGCGCACGGGGTGAAACCCGAGCACCACGAACTTCGGCGCCAGGGGGTGCGCCACGATGACCGGGCCAGCCTCGATCCGGGCGACCGCAACGTCACCCGGCGCCGGCGCGAACACCTCGGCGGATTCGAGCCGCATGTCCTTGGCGCGGAGACCCGCCGCCAGCGGGTGATCTGAGCGCCAGCTCGTCAGCTCCGCGTTCGAGACGGTCGATTGCACGAGTACCGGCGCGCCGTCGGGCGGCGGCTCGATCCAGATCGAGTCCGCGCCGGGCCGGACGGACGGGTTGAAGCGGTCGAGAATGACCACGTCGGCGGCTATTCCCGGCGCGTATTCCGATGATTTTCGGAAGACGGCATTTACTTGCGGGTCGGCCGTCAGGACGGGACCGAGCGGCTTGGGGTCGTCCGAGTAAACGATTACGTTCAGAAGTTTTTGAGCGGGCAGCTCCAACTCGGCCTGATCGTCTCCGGGGAACGCAGCGTTTGTGAGAAGCCTGGCTTCGAGCGCGCCGGCGATTCGGGCGCGGTATTGGAATGCGACGTTCTGGTCCGCGAGCGGCGCCAGCGCCAGCCTGCGTGACCCGGCGGGCGAGCCGGAGAACGAGAGCGCCAGCACTGCCGTTTGCGGCGCCGTGCCGTAGTTGTGCACGCTGGCGAGGATCTCCCAGATGCCGGGATCACTCGCAGAGCGGCGGACGCTGATTCTGCGGAGACCGCAACCGGCGGCCGCATCGGGCACCGCCAGTACCCGGATATTCGGCGTGAGAGCAGGCCCAGCCTCGGGCGGCGCGTCGGCAGTGTGCCCTGCACCGGCATAGGCGATCTCCCCACGGGGCCCGCCCTGGAGCTTCTGCGCCTGGCGGGCGAACTCCAATGCCTGGCCGAGGTTTAGTGCCGTCGAGCCGGGATAGGACTCGGCGATCGCCTGCTCGAGTGCCGCGCGGTTGTGCTCGAAGGCAGTCGCCGGCGCCGGCAGCGCGTCGGCGCGGACCAGCATCAGGCGGTCACCGGCCGGGAGCGAACGGACGTAGGCGCGCGCGGCGGCACAGGCCTGGTCCATCAACGTACCCGCTCCCGAACGGGCGGCCATCCATGCGGAGGTGTCGAGAACCAGAACGTGGTTCCGGGAAACCGGGCCCGGCGCTCCCCACCGGGGCTGCGCCAGCGCGAGCAGCAGCAGCGCAATGCTGATCAGTTGCAGCAGCAGAGACAGCGGCTGCTGAATCCGCTTGCGGTGTTTCACTTCGGCTGCTCGCTCCGCGGGCTGCCAGAAGCGCAAGGCCGGAACCACCAGGCGCCGCTTCGAGCGGTCCCAGAGATAAAGCGCAACGACCCCGGCGGAGAGGCCCCCAAACACCGCGAACAATTGAAGCCAGGTGAGGTTCACGAGGAACATCACTCCACTCCTCTGGCCGCGACCAGCGGCCCGAACACGGCTTCTTCGATGGGCGTGGACGTGGGAAGGCTGGCGAACCGGCCGCCGTGGCGCAGGGCCAGCTTTCGCAGCGCGTCCCTATAGGCATCGAAGCCGGCGGTGTACCGCTCGCGGGCGTCCGCATCGAACTCCAGCTCCAGGCGCGCTCCGGTTTCCGCGTCGATCAGCTCGAGCTCCCCTTCCCAGGGAGGCGTGCGGTCTTCCTCGGCCCAGACGTGCACCAGCAGCAGCTCGTGGCCGAAGTCCGCCAGGTATTCGAGCGGCTTCTGGCAATCCCTATCGTCGAGGAAGTCCGAGACCACGATGAGGAGGCCTCGCTGCGGGTAGGAAGAGACGAACTGCCGCACCACGCGGAAGTAGTCCGTACGGCCGCCGGCTCGAAGCTGAGTGAGGAAATCGGCGGCGGGCCCGAACCGGTGCCGCCCGCCGGAGCAGGGGAAGGAGTCCGCCAGCCTGGCGCCGAACGGCTGGATCAGAATGCTGTCCAGCCGGACCAGCCCCACGTAGCACAGCGCCGCGGCGAGCCTCTTGGCGTACTGCAGCTTCTGGACCGAGCCCGTGGCCATCGATTCGCTGGTGTCGAGCAGGAGGCGAATCGGCGTGTGCGGCTCGACTCGAAACATCTTGAGGAACAGCTTCTCGAAGCGCATGTACGCGCGCCAGTTCACCGCGCGCAGATCGTCGCCGTGGTGGAAATGGCGGTGGTCCAGGAACTCCTGGCCCTGGCCGGAAACGAGCGAAAGATTGTGGCCGCCGACCAGCCCCGGAAACGACTTCTGCCAGCGCATGGCGAGCCGCTCCAGTTTCTCCAGGAAAGCCCGGTCGATGATGGGTTCCTGAGTCAATTTCCCTCCCTCGAGACCCGGCCGCGGTTGCGGGGCCGGTCAGACCGCGACGGCTTTTAGGGCGACGCTGCGAATCAACTCGGCCAGGATCGTGTCGGCGGTCTGGCCGTCGGCGTGAGCATCGAAGTTGAGAATGATGCGGTGGCGCAATACCGCCGGAGCGATGGCCTGAATATCGTCCGTACTCAAGTGGAACCGGCCGCGCAAGAGGGCCAGCACGCGCCCGCATTCGACCAGCGCCTGCGCGCCCCGCGGTGAACTGCCGTAACGGATATATTTCTTGGCGAGCTCGTGCGCCTGCGCATTCTCGGGCTGCGTCGCGAGCACCAGATCGATCGCAAAGTCCTGAACGTGCGAGGCGACCAGCACGTCGCGGCACACCGAGCGCACCTCCAGGATCTGCGCGCGATCGGCAACCGGTTCGACTTGCGGCTCCTCTTTCTGAATGGTCCGCTCGACGATCGTGGACAGCTCGTCCCGGCTGGGATAATTCACCACGATCTTCATCAGAAAGCGGTCGAGTTGCGCCTCGGGCAGCGGATAGGTGCCCTCCATTTCGATCGGGTTCTGCGTAGCCATTACCAGGAATGGCGCCTCCAGCTCGTGCGTCGTGGTGCCGCTGGTCACCGTGCGCTCCTGCATCGCCTCCAGCAGCGCCGACTGGGTCTTCGGCGTGGCCCGGTTGATTTCATCCGCCAGGACGAGGTTTGCGAAAACCGGGCCCGGCTGGAACCGCAGCGCCTTCGCGCCGCGCTCGTCGGTTTCGATGATCATGCTGCCGATGATGTCGGCCGGCATCAGGTCCGGCGTGAACTGGATGCGCGAGTGTCTCAGATGAAGAGCGCGGGCGAGCGTACGGAGCAGCGTGGTTTTTCCAAGCCCGGGAACCCCCTCGAGCAAAACGTGGCCCCCCGAGAGCAGGCAGATCAGAACCCCGTCGATCACGTCCTGCTGACCCACGATGACCTTATTGATTTCCCGCCGGATCCGGACGAGGCGGGACGCCGCCCCTTCGACAGCCGCTTCGGTCCGCACGCTTCCATTCTAAAGCAGCACGGCGCGCACAGCCGGAATTCCGAGTTAGCGGCCCCCAACTCGGCCCGGGCCTCAAACTCGCATCATGGTGGCGCTACGCTCGCCTACGGTGCTGGCGAAATGATTCAGAATGCGCGTGGCCTCCATAAGGGACCGCCGGGCCTGGCCGGCAGAGTAGCGGTGTGTGAAGGAATACCGGAGTTGCATGCAGTGGAAATCGAGCACCAGCATGCGCTGTTCGAGAGTGAAGGCCGTCGCCGCCGTATATCGCAGCAGGCAGGTGAGGACTGTGTAGTCCCGCAACAGCGCCTCCTTCAAACCGTCCAGCTCGGCGGCGCTGACTTCACTCGCGAGGCGCCTCGCGGCTCCCGGAAAGCTCAACTGATTCGCCTCGGCAACCTGCTGGGCGCGCGCGTGCGAGGTCCTGGTCCTCAGGATGGAGAGGCAGTTATAACGGAACCAGTAGCCGCCCAACAATACCACCAGCACAGCGATTAGAAACTCGGAGAGCATGCAGCGCCTTTTGGCCCGCGCCCGACCTCCAGCGGCGCCCGCCGGGACCGTCCGTGCCCGGCTCGAAACTGAGCATACCATCGGGCTACCGGCCCCGCAAGCGTCAAGTCGAGCCAAATACCATGTCCCCGGTCTCGCCTCCCGTCAACCGGCGGTGTAGTTCGGCATAGCTCAAGGTGATGTAGTCCGCTTCGGCAAAGCCGAGCGTTCCGGCGGTCCGGTCGATCCATTCCGGGGGGCCTTCCAGCTCCAGGAACACGCCCACGGGTGTTTCATCCAGCATCGCGGACCCCGCGGAATTCGGCTGCCGGTATTCGGTGCGATACTTTTCATACCGGTAAGCCGGGCGATAGCCCAGCCGGGCCAGAATCTCCTCGAATGTTCCGCGGTCGCTTACATCCAATTCCAGTTCTTCGCGCGTCTTGTGTTTGCCGGGTTCGGCCGGACCCTTGAGAGTGACGAGGTACCGTGGTCCGCAGGTTCTCAGCCTCAAGAGGGTTCCGGTCTGTCGAAGGCTCTGTTCGGCGTTGTCGAACAGAGTATTCTGCTCGAACACTCGGCGCTTCGCGATGCGAAACCCCGCCCGCTTGAGGAGGCGCCGGCCCTGGAAGGAGTCTTTGAGGCGAAGTTTGATTTCCACTTCGCGGTTGGAGCCGGTTCGCACCGAGTCCATCGTACCAATAAGGGCCACTCCAGGAATCAAACCAAAACGGAAAATTCTGGCGTGCTGGCGCGGTTCCGGGCGATTCTCCGCCGTGGTTGCGAGTGACCTTGAACGGAAGTTGTTAGCCTGGGTGCGTGTACGCCCTTCAGCTCGAGTGCGCTGCCCGTGACAAGGATCGCCTCATCGCGGAACTGTGGGAACGCGGCACCAGCGGCATTGTGGAAGAGGATCTGCCGGCGGGCAACTGTAGTCTGAAGGCGTTCTTTGACGAGCGCTTCGACGCCGGCGCCGTCTGGCCGCCATACGGCCCGCGCTGGGAGGCCGTCGTGGACCGCGATTGGGTTGCGGTGGCGCAATCCCAATGGGAGCCGGTGCTCGTGGGTGACAGGTTCTTCCTCGTGCCGGCCTGGCGCACCGACCCTACCCCCGCCGGCCGCCTGCGCCTCGAAATGCAGCCCGGCCAGGCCTGCGGCACCGGCTGGGGCCCGGCCACGCAGCTAGCGCTCTCGGCAATGGAGCGGTGCCTGCGCCCCGGGATGACGATGCTCGATCTCGGCGCCGGCTCGGGGATACTGGCCGTCGCCGCCGCGAGACTCGGCGCGAGCCGCGTCTATGCCTGCGATATCGACATCCGCGCGGCGGGCGCCGCTCGAGAGCGGCTCCGTGGCGAGCACATCGAGGCCGGCGTGTTCGCCGGATCGCTGCGTTCGCTGCGCGGCTGCTCGGTGGACTTCCTGGCCGCCAACATCAATGCGGAAGCGCTCCTGAGCCTCGCGCCCGAGATTTTGCGGGTACTCGCGCCGGGCGGCGGCGCGGTGCTCACCGGGTTCCCCGAACGCCATCTCGAGCGTGTTCGCGCCGCATTCCCGGGCCGGGGCCGGATTCTCGAAAAAGGCGAATGGCGGGCGCTGGCTTGGCCCGGAGTCCGGCTAAGCTAGTGCTCTGTCCCGCGTAACCGTTGCCCACTCCATTACGGCCGTCGCTCGCTCAGTGCGTACAAGCACGAACGATCCCCGCCGGACCGCAACCATCCGGCCGCTCCCCGGCGGGTCTTCCCCCTGCCGCACCCCGCTCGCGCGCCCAGGTCGTGGGCGGGCGCCCAGGCCTGCGCCGGGTCTCCCCACCCGCCTCCGCTGAGGTTATCTCGATGTCAAGCCCGCCCCATGACCACGGTGTGGGGGCTCATCGGGATGGGGTGCGCGGTGATGCCTCCGAAACCCGCCTGCTTGTACATGGCCGTGAGTTCGCTGAGCGTATGAGCGTCGCCCGCGACGGTAGACGCCAGCATGGTCATGCTGAAGGCCGCGGGCAGGGGCGGGGAGACGCGGTCTTCATTGGGCACGAACTCGAGCGTGGCGGCGCGCCCGCCCGGCCGCAGCGCTGCGTGGACCTTCTTCAATAGGCCCGTGCAGGTGGGCTGATCGAAATGGTGCAGGAAGTTGGTCAGCAGCACGGCGTCATAAGGGCCGCCGAAATCCACCTCGAACGCGCTGCCAGGCAGCATGTCGTAGCGGTCGTGGACGCCGGCTTTGCGGGCATTCTCCAAAGCCACTCGCAGCACTGGCGCCCAGTCCAGGCCGGTGACGTGGGCCTGCGGGTTCTGTTTGGCGATTTCGATGCCGAACAGCCCGTGGCCGGCGGCGATATCCAGCACGCGCATCGGGCCGGCGCCCCCCTCCAGCACAACCGCGCCCAGCGGACCGGCCAGCGGGGCCATCATCGGCCCCATGGTTTCCGCGAACTGAACCCAAATCGGATTCTCCGGCTCCACGCTGCCATCGCCCGGCAGGACGGTCCGGCCGGTGCGCACGATTTCCGCCAGATGGTCGTAAGGCTCTCGCATGGCCGGGTTGCCCAGGAATTGTGCGATGGAAGCCAGGGACGCAGGCGAGCGCGGGTCGAGGAAGGCGGCGCTCGTCGGGCTGTGCCGGTAGCGCCCGTCCTCTTTGACCAGGACGCCGCAGATCGTGAGGAAATCGCACAGGATGCGGATCCCGCGCTCGGACGCCGAGCACTGGCGGGCGATGGAGGCCACGTCTCCCGGCCCTTCCCCCACGGCCCGGAACACATCGAGATCGATCGCCGCCTTTAGAGCCGCCGTGCGTTGGTGCGCGTGCAGCATCTCGAAAACCACAACGGGGGTCAACGGAGCTTCCGCGGCTTTCCCAGGGTGCATCACCATCCTCCTCTTTGAGATAGACAGGATATAGACTTCAGCATCCCCCGCCAGGTTGCTGCCAGTTTACACCCAAATAACGCGGGGACCTCGGAGGGTGGGCTTCAGCCCCGCATCTCGCCGCTCGCTCACGCACCCGGTTCCGCGAAAGAAATGCAGGGACACCCGGGCCGGGCGTTTTCGTCCATCTGGCCTGAGGTGGGCGGCAACAAGGGCGTTTATCAGTATCCATTTCGACCGCGCCATTCAATATCTGATTGGTCCACCAGTCCCCTGCCTCATTGCCCGGCATCGCCCTCTGGGAAGCAGCTCATGTAGGCCGTTAGCTCGTCCCTCACGGATTCGAGGGCCCGCGGCGAAGTGGAGAAGACCTGCCGGTATGAATGCGCAGCCATACGTAAGTTGTAGAGGTGAACGAATGTCTCCGAGACGGACGAATCGCCTGGAAGAAAGTCACTGGAAGGATCGAGGAGAAGCATGGCTTTTATCGGTGAGAGGGGATAATACAATTCAAATTTCACCGGCGGTGTTGTGTCTTTCGGGCCAGCGGCAATATTGATTACGGGCTGATCCGCCGTTACGAAGGGAACGTTGGTCGCATTGTCCAGAAGCATGATCTCATGTCGCTTCCGGTCGGCGTAGAGGCTCAGGCCGACGTTCGTCGCCAGGATATGAACAAGCGGGTTCGCGATCCTCAGATAGCGCTCGAATCGCTCGGGCTCCATAACCAGTCGAGTCTGCTTGATGTGATTGGTTCGTGCGTATTGGACCGCTAATCCTCTGTAAAACACTGCGGCTTCCTTCGCATCTTCTAGGAAATTCAAGTTGCCCGAGATCATCGCTGCGAGATGCGGTTGAAAGTCCTCCTCGATGTTCGTGTGCAAGTTTTCGTTGAGCTCGACGATCATCCAGTCGATCTTTGCCATCGCTTCCGACGTCGCGAGGCCTGACGCCTCGAGTTTTCGCTTTGTCCGGTACGGAACGGTAAAGGCACGGACAAGCTGCTCATGGGAGACCTTCAGTCCCTCCGGTGAGTCCCTGATGATAGCTTCCCGAAGGAAGTCCACGTCCTCAGAGCTTAGCTCCCGCAGTCTATAGAAGTAATTTTCGGCGCCTACGTTCTTGATGTTGGGGTGCAGGATTTTACCGCCTTGCAGGCAATAGACCTTTTCTTCTCTAGCCCACGCTCGCAGGTAAAATTGCGGAACATAATGGTGCAGCTTTTTGCCGATTGCGCTCATGGCACCACCTCGGGATATGGCAGCTCGTGACGGAGCTTAGCCGTGTGCTGGTCGTGAGCGGACGCTTGGCCTAGAGGCTCGAGGACTAATACCCCTAAGTCGTTAGCGCACCCGCGACGGCGACCCCGCAGGAACGATGGTCTGCGGCATGCGCCTTTATGAGCGCAAGAGGTCACCGCAAACGATGTTCCGGCTCACGTCGCATCATTTCGCTCGACCATCCCGAACCAAGCCGAACGAGAATTCCGTCCTTCCCGACGAACTGATCCGGAGCGGCTCGCTGGATGGGCTTTTTGGCATCAGCGCCGACCGCGGTTGACGCGCCCTGGTAGCGCTCTTCAGCAAGGCCCACCGCGAGATCGAGCACAGGTTCTGAGCGAACCACGTAAATCCTGTTTCCGACGGCAACTCTCTCGACGTGATCTCCCCGATCCAACCAAGCGCGAAAGGGTTGGTAATATTCGTGCCTGATCATCTCCGCCGTGATAGGAAGATCAAGTAGAGGGCCATCTTCTTCGCGCTCGGGGTCGTCAATCGCTAGACGGAGTTGGGACGATTCGAAGTACGTCTGCACGCCCAAACGTAATGTAGGTGAGCTGCCAGAGATCGTTCTGACGCGGCGAGATTGTGCTTTCGCCTTGGCGAGAGCGTCCTCGTCGAATCCATTGGTTCGGCCTTTCGATTCAACAATCACCCAGTTGCCATTACAGTCCTGCCCGACGAGGTCGGGTTTCGAACGCCCCGGTCGCAGCACCGCCCCAATTTGAGCCCGATAGACATCCAGGTGGAGCAACCACGGCACTTGCAAGCACCGCTCGGCAAAAAGCTTCGAAACGGTCAGCCCTAGAAAGTAGGAAACGGCGCCCTTCTCGGAAGGATCGAGAGCGTTGTAAGCGTCTGAGCGGGTCAGGTACCCAGATGCCGTTTCCTGAAGGTTCGCATACATCAGCGCAGTGCGGTAGACAATTTCAAATACCGAGTAGACACCGAATTGCAGGATCTGGCGCATTCCCGCTCGCCCGACAGAGATAGCCGCCCAGACCAATTCGCTCCAGGTGACATCCAGGCTATGACGCCCTGATAATGCGGAACCAGCGGTGCCGCGAAATCCCGTGGCCGTGTACGTTAATGTCGGCATAGCGCGCTTCTCGATTACCAGAGTACAACGCCCTAAACTCACAAAGATCAGCCGGCTGCGCGGGAAGCTGGCATCCTGGAGGGATCCGACCCGTACACTGTTGCTGGTAGGACTAGGACTGATAAGTCGGCTCCACGGCTGGAGCGCCCCTAGCAGGCTGCTGAAAAACCGGCCGGCCAAGGAGATTTGCCGGTTCTGTAAGCGGTTTTGCACTTATCGAAGCGTTCTCGGGCGGTAAGCGGCCCGGCTGCCGTGCTGAAAAACACCGTTTTTCGG
>Ga0326727_10013733_pt1 | contig 17888 bp, 15 predicted proteins | sample MB2enrmetagenome_FD_207643 | JGI IMG/M metagenome (GOLD analysis project Ga0326727, IMG submission 207643) | Lab enriched peat soil microbial communities from McLean, Ithaca, NY, United States - MB29MY | ecosystem: Environmental > Terrestrial > Soil > Wetlands > Peat | place: USA: New York...
TCCAAAACGTACCGAAAGAGGTGACCGTCTTGGCCTTCGCCCCTATCAACAAGAATTACCACGACTTCCATGTCGTCCGGGACAAGGACGCCTGCATCAACTGCCAGGTGTGCGTGCGCCAGTGCTCATACGGGGTCCACTACTGGGATGAAGCCCGGCAGTGTGTGCGGCACGACAACACCAAATGCGTCGGCTGCCATCGCTGCGAGGCATACTGTCCCACCCAGGCCCTGCTCATCCAGGAGAAGCCCTCCAACTTCAAGCCCAACGCTTTGTGGCGGCCGGTGTTCATCAAGAACATTTACAAGCAGGCCGACACCGGTGGCGTGCTGCTCTCGGGCATGGGCTCGCCGGTGGACATCCCGGTTTACTGGGACAAGCTGCTCCTGGACGCCAGCCAGGTCACAAACCCCTCCATCGACCCCCTTCGCGAACCCATGGAACTCAGGACCTTCCTGGGGGCCAAACCCGGGCGCTTGGAGTTCGAGGATACCCCGGAGGGGCCGAAGCTCAAGACCCAGCTCAAGCCGAACATCAAGTTGAACATCCCCATCATGTTCTCGGCCATGAGCTTCGGGTCCATCAACTTCAATCTGCACGTGGCCATGGCCAGGGCCGCCACCGAAGTCGGGACGTTCTACAACACCGGCGAAGGCGGCCTGCACCAGAGCCTCTACCAATACGGCAAGAACACCATCGTGCAGGTGGCCTCGGGACGCTTCGGCGTGCACCGCGACTACCTGAACGCGGGTGCGGCCATCGAGATCAAGGTCGGCCAGGGGGCCAAGCCCGGCATCGGCGGCCATCTGCCCGGCGAGAAGATCACCGCCAGGGTCTCCGAGACCCGCATGGTGCCTCTGGGCTCCGACGCCATCTCCCCGGCCCCGCACCACGACATCTACTCCATCGAGGATCTCCACCAGCTCATCTACGCCCTGAAAGAGGCCAGCGACTACAGGGTGCCTGTGTCCGTGAAGATCGCGGCCGTGCACAACGTGGCCGCTATCGCCTCGGGGATAGTGCGCGCCGGGGCGGACATCGTGGCCATCGACGGCATCCGCGGCGGCACCGGCGCGGCACCGGCCATGATCCGCGACAACGTGGGCATCCCCATCGAGCTGGCCCTGGCCCAGGTGGACCAGCGCCTGCGCGACGAAGGCATCCGCAACGACGCCTCCATCGTCATCGCCGGCGGCACCCGCTGCTCGGCGGACGTGGTCAAGGCCATCGCCCTGGGCGCGGACGCTGTGTACATCGCCACCGCCGCGCTGCTGTCCGTGGGCTGCACCTTGTGCGCCCGCTGCTACACCGGCAAGTGCCCCTGGGGCATCGCCACCAACGACCCCTACCTGTCCAAGCGCCAGAACCCCGATATCGCCGCCAAGAAGATGGCCAACCTGATGAAGGCCTGGGCGCACGAGATCGAGGAGATGTTGGGGGGCATGGGGCTCAACTCCATCGAATCGCTACGCGGCAACCGCGACAAGCTCCGCGCCGTGGGCTTGAACGACATCGAGCTGGAAACCCTGGGCGTCAAGGCCGCGGGGAGGTAAGCCATGAAAAAGATCTACGCCCAAAAGGAAGTGTGCATCGGCTGCCACCTGTGCGAGGTGGCCTGCGTCACTGCCCATTCCAAGACCAAGGACACCATCCTGGCCCACAACGTGGAAAAGGCCCGGGACGGGCTGACCCCCAGGCGCAACGTGGCCCAGGAGGGTCCGGTGTGCGTGGCCCTTTCCTGCCGCCACTGCGAGGAGCCCATGTGCGTGGCCGCCTGCATTTCGGGCGCTCTCACCAAGAACCCCGAGACCGGCCGCTGCGAATACAATGAAGAACAGTGCGTGGGCTGCTGGTCCTGTTTGATGGCCTGTCCCTTCGGTTCCATCCGCAGGCACCCGCTCAAGGAAAAGATTGTCAAGTGCGACCTGTGCGCCGGCCGCGACATGCCCGCCTGCGTGGAAGCCTGCCCCAATGCCGGCCTGATCTACGAAGATCGCGGCTCGGATTAAGCGGAGAAATGCGATGAAATATGTGATCGTGGGCAACGGCGTGGCCAGCGTGGGTGCCATCGAAGGCATCCGCAGAGTGGATTCCGAGGGCGAGATACTGGTCATCTCCGAGGAAAACACCCCCACCTACGGCCGTCCGCTCATCTCCTACCTGCTGGCCGGTAAGATCGGGCCCGAGCGCATGCCGCTTCGTCCGGTCACCTTCTACGACAAGTTCAAGGTGAAAATGGTCCTGGGCACCAAGGTGACCGCCATCGACGCCGCGACCAAGACCGTGACCATCGCCGACGGGCACGCCTACCACTACGACAAGCTCCTGATCGCCACCGGCGGCGTGCCCTTCGTGCCGCCGCTGCCCGGCAAGGACGGTCCCGGAGTGTACAGCTTCACCACCTTGGCCAATGCCGAGACCCTGGTGGAGGTGGCCAGGACCTGCAAGGATGTGGTGGTCGTCGGCGGCGGGCTCATCGGGCTCAAGGCCGCTGAAGCCCTGCACGACCGGGGCGTGAAGATCTCCATCGTGGAGCTGGCCCCCAGGGTGCTCTCCGCCGCCTTCGACGACAAGGCCGGGGGGCTTGTGGCCAAGCGCCTGGAAGAGGTGGGCATCGGCGTACACTGCGGCACTCAGGCCACCGAGATCAAGCGCGACGCCTCGGGTCAGGTCACCGGCGTGACCCTCAAGGACGGAACGTTCCTGCCGGCTCAAGCCGTGGTCATCGCCATCGGCGTGGTCCCGGCGTCCGTGCTGGCCAAGGAGGCCGGAATCAAGGTCGACCGGGGTATCCTGGTGGACGACTCCATGGCCTCCTCCGATCCGGACGTGTACGCCGCGGGTGACGTGGCCCAGGCCCATGACCTCATCCTGGACGTGAACAGGGTGGTGCCCATCTGGCCCAACGCCTTCAACCAGGGCTTCTACGCGGGCAAGAACATGGCCGGGGACCAGAGCCCCTACTCCGGCGGCCTGGCCATGAACGCCATCGCCTTCTACGGGCTGCCCACCGTGTCTGTGGGCACGGTCAACCCCGCCCCGGGCGAGCCCGGCATGGAGGTATACGACAGCCTGGACGAGGAGCGCGGCACGTATCGCAAGCTGGTCTTCAAGGATGACAGGTTGGTGGGCTACGTACTGCTGGGCGACATCGACGTCGCCGGTCTCTACACCGGCTTCATCCGCTTCAAGTTCCCCCTGGACGAGGTCACCAAGGACAAGCTCATCAAGGGCCAGCCCTCCATCTTGCAGTGGCCCGAGGGCTTCTTCGACGAGCAGTTCAACCCCGTCGGCGCGCACGAGATCGTTTAAGGAGACGTTAGTCCAATGAAGGCTCCAGAAAGATATTACGACTTCCAGAAAGACATCTCGGGCTGCGGCGTCTTCGGCGTCATCAACACCAAGCGCGAGTTGATCCCGGGCTCCATGCCCATCCAGGCCATGTGCACCATGCACGACCGGGGCAACGGCTTGGGCGGCGGCTTCGCGGCCTACGGCATCTACCCCGATCACGCGGACAAGTACGCCTTCCACCTCATGAGTGAGACCCAGGACGGTCTGGACAAGGCCGAGGAACTCATCAAGCAGTTCTTCGTCATCCACGAGTCCCAGCCCATCCCCACCAAGCCCACCCCGGTCATCAAGAATCCGCCCATAGTCTGGCGCTTCTTCCTTTCGCCCAAGCAGGGTACGGACCGGCCCATGTGGCGCATGAACGACGAGAAGGACTACGTGGTCAACGTCATCATGCACATCAACAAGAAGACCCCGGCCTTTGTCTTCTCCTCGGGCAAGAACATGGGCGCCTTCAAGGGCGTCGGTTTTCCCGAGGACATCGCCGAGTTCTTCCGCCTGGACGAATACAAGGCCTACATCTGGACCGGTCACAACCGCTTCCCCACCAACACCCCGGGCTGGTGGGGCGGGGCGCACCCCTTCACCCTGTTGGATTGGTCCATCGTGCACAACGGCGAGATCAGCTCCTACGGCATCAACCGCCGCTACCTCTGCGAGCATGATTACGAGTGCACGCTCATGACCGACACAGAGGTGGTGGCCTACGAACTGGACATGCTGGTGCGCAAGCACGGCCTGTCCCTGCGCATGGCCAGCTGGGTCTTCGCCCCGCCTTTTTGGGATGAGATCGACCGCATGCCCGAGGAGCAGAGGAAGGCTTTCGAAGCCATGCGCATGGTCTACGGATCGGCCCTGCTCAACGGCCCCTTCGCCATTCTGGTTTCCGACGGCAACTGCCTGATGGGCCTGAATGACCGCATCAAGCTGCGGCCCCTGGTCATCGCCGAGCGCGGAGCCAACGTGTTCATGTCCAGTGAGGAGTCCTCCATCCGCGACGTCTGCCGCGAACTGGACACCGTCTGGGCTCCCAAGGCGGGCGAGCCCGTCATCGTGAAGCTGGAAGCATAAGAGGGACGATACATGCTGCTCGACGCCGACAATGTCTACTACCGGGAACTGAACAAGCAGATCCGCGCCCTGGTCGCCAAGGGCGAGACCGAGTTCGAGATCATCAACGTGCGCGGCCAGCGCTACATTGCCGATGGCCTGGACGGGGACATCAAGTTCCTGATCAGGGGCGTGCCCGGCCAGGACATGGCCGCCTTCATGCGCGGCCCCTCCATTCGGGTGGAGGGCAACGCCCAGGACGGCGTGGCCAACACCATGGACGAGGGACTGGTGGTCGTCAACGGCATGGCCGGCGACGTGGTGGGGTACGCCATGCGCGGCGGCAAGGTGCTGATCCGCGGCGACGTGGGCTACCGGGTGGGAATCCACATGAAGGCCTACAAGGAGAAGTTCCCCGTGCTGGTCATCGGCGGCAAGGCCGGCGATTTTCTGGGCGAGTACATGGCCGGGGGGGCCATTATTCTGTTAGGTATGTTCTCCGGCAAGTCCGGCGACGTTCCCATCTGCGGACGCTCCCTGGGCACGGGTATGCACGGAGGCGTGATCTACGTGCGCGGGGAGGTTCCGGTGGAACAACTCGGCCCGCACCTCAAGACCGAGCCGGTCGACGCGGAGGACATGGCCCTCATCCGGGCGAACCTGGAACTGTTCTGTAAGGAATTCGGGGTTGACTTGGAGTCAGTTTTGGCAGAACCCTTCCAGCGCGTGAAACCGTTCTCACATCGTCCCTACGGCAACCTGTACGTGGCCTGCTAGACGAAAGAATTCGTAACCCGACACTCCACTGGAGGATTCAATGTTCGAGACCAGCATGGCCTACGCCATGGGCCAGCTCCCCGGCGGAGCGGCCGGCGGCGCCGGTGGCCCCGGCGGCGGATTGATGTCCTTTTTGCCGCTCGTTCTGATGTTTGTGATCTTCTACTTCCTGCTCATCCGCCCGCAGCAGAAGAAGCAGAAGGAAATGCGCGAGATGCTGAGCAGCCTCAAGCGCGGCGACCGGATCATCACCGGCGGCGGCATCTACGGCCGGATCGACTCCATCACCGACGACAAGGTCAACGTGGAGATCGCTCCCGGGGTGATCATCACCTGCAGCCGCAGCTACGTGGCCGGACTGGCCGAGGTGGACAAGGCCGCGTTCGAGAAATCCGGCAAGAAGGCCGAGAAGAACGGTAAGGCCGCTAAGAACGACGAGAAGTAGGAAGACAAGCCGGTCAAAAAGAAGTAATTCGGTTTTGCCTGACCTTTCGACCATTTGCGAGGGGGAAACCGGCGGTTTCCCCTTTTCGCGCGTGTAAGGAGCGTGCATGTCCAGCCTGTCCTGGCGCTTGATCTTGGTGGCCTTCGCCCTGGTTGTGGGCCTTGCGTTCACTTTGCCTTCTTTCCAAGCCGTGCGGGAGTCGCCGCTGGACCATGTCTTGCCCGACAACCAGGTCAGCCTCGGGCTGGATTTGAAGGGCGGCATCCACCTGACGCTGGGCGTCGACGTGGAAAAGGCCGTGGGCAACTCCCTTTCCCAGGCGGGGCAGGACGTTAAATCCACCGCCCAGGAAAAGGATATGACCGTCATCCGGCTGAACCTGCTGGACCCCAAACACCTGGAATTCGTCCTGGCCACTCCCGAGAAGAAGGCCGACATGGACGAACTGCTCAAGAAGCAGTTCAGCAATTTGAAGTTGCAGGATGAGCAGACCGTGGACGACGGCAAGATCAAGTATACGGTCGGGTTCACCCCGGAGTTTACCAAGTCCCTTGGGGCCCTCACCGTGGACCAGGCGGTCAAGACCATCCGCAACCGCATCGACCAGTTCGGCGTGGCCGAGCCGGACATCCGCAAGGAGGCCGGGGACCGCATCCAGGTCCAACTGCCGGGCCTCAAGGACCCGGACCGAGCCATCGCCCTGGTGGGCAAGACCGCCCATCTTGAATTCAAGATAGTGGACGACGAAGCCGATGCGGCCAAGGCCCAGAAGGGCATCCTGCCTCCCGGCCGGGAGCTGGTCATGGAGCGGGTGACGGCCCCCAACGGGGCAGTCACCGAGCACCCCCTGGTGGTCAGGTCCGAGGCGGCCATGACCGGGGCGGACATCTCCGATGCCCGGGTCAGCTTCGAACAGCAGAACAACCAGCCCTACGTAAGCCTGACCTTCACCTCGCACGGGGCCAGGCTTTTCGAGCGCGTCACCGGGGAGAACCTGAAGAAGCGCATGGCCATCATCCTGGACGGCAAGGCCTACTCGGCCCCGGTCATCCAGGATAAGATCGCCGGGGGCCGGGCTCAGATTACCGGGCGCTACACCGCGGACGAGGCCAGGGATTTGGCCGTGGTGCTGCGCGCCGGCGCGCTGCCCGCGCCGGTGAACGTGCTCGAGCAGCGCACCGTGGGCCCCTCCCTGGGGCAGGAGTCCATCGACAACGGGGTCATGAGCGTGCTGGTGGCCTGCGTAGCCATCGGCCTGTTCATGCTGGTGTACTACCGCTTCTCGGGCGTGGTGGCCAACGTGGCCCTGGTATTCAACGTGCTGCTCATCATGGCCGGGCTGGCCATGTTCGGGGCCACCCTGACCTTGCCCGGCATCGCGGGCATCATCCTGACCATGGCCCTTTCGGTGGACGCCAACATCATCATCTTCGAGCGCATCCGCGAGGAAATGCGGCGAGGCCTGCCTTCGCGGGCCTCCATCCGGGAAGGCTTCATACGGGGCTCCCTGACCATCCTGGACGCCAACGTCACCACCTTCATCGCCGGTCTGGTGCTCTACCAGTACGGCACCGGTCCCATCCGCGGCTTCGCCGTGACCCTCATGCTGGGCATCCTGGCCTCCATGTTCACGGCCATCTTCGTGAGTCACACGCTCATTGACCTGTGGATGAACAACAAGAAGGCCGAGACGCGGCTGTCGATCTAGGAAATGACGCCGGGGCGGAACCCGGCTGACAGAATAATGTAGCAAGGGCGCGGCTTCGGCCGCGCCCTTGCTTATTTAGCAAACCACCGCTCGACTCAGTACGCCACCCCGGTCCACATTTCCTCCTCGAACTTCACCACCCGGTTGCGCCCCGCTTCCTTGGCGATGATCCGGTATCAATTCACTCTGTAGTGGCATCCCAGGCTTCTGGTGTTGCGCATGGCGGCCAGAGTGATGATGTAGGCGGCCTGGCAGCCATGGAACAGGTCCACCATGGGTTTGGACAAAGACGTTTCCAGGTAGAAGTCATGCAGGTGGACATTCAGGTCGCGCAGGTCCGCGAAGGCGCGTTTGAGGCGCGAGGCGGTGCGGTTGATGCCCACATAGTTCCACATGGTACTCTTGATAGTGGACCAGTCCTGCTGCAAAAGCGCCGGGTCCTCATTTCGGTCCTGTCCCGGGGTGATCCAGTCGGGGATGGAATCGGTGAGCTTGCGGAGTAGCTTGGGCTTGTTTCCGATGCGCGTACCGATGTAGGAGCCCGCGCTCACCCCCCACACCACGCACTCCAGCAGTGAGGTGGAGGCCATGCGGTTGGCACCGTGCAGGCCGGTGCAGCTGCATTCGCCGACGGCGTACAGGCGGTCCACGGTGGTGCGGCCGTGGATGTCCACCAACACTCCGCCGCAGGAGTAATGCGCTGCCGGGACCACCGGGATGGGCTGTCGGGTGATGTCGATGCCGATCACGGAGCATTGTTTGGTGATGCCGGGAAAGCGCCTGGCCACGTCCGGGACGTGGTTGGCGGCGTCCAGATAGACGCAGTCCTCGCCGGTCTTGAGCAGCTCCTCCATGATGGCCCGGGTGACGATGTCCCGGGGAGCCAGGTCGGCGCGGGAGTCGTAGCGCTGCATGAAGGGCGTCCCTTTGGCGTCGACCAGCCGGGCGCCCTCGCCGCGCATGGCCTCGGAGATCAGGAAGCGGCGCTCGGCGCGGTGGAAGAGAGCCGTGGGGTGGAACTGGATGAACTCCATGTTCATGTACCTGGCCCCGCAGCGGTAGGCCATGGCCAGGGCAGAGCCCACGCAGGCTCGGGTGTTGGTGGTGTGCAGGTAAATCTGCCCGACCCCGCCGGTGGCCAGGATGGTGTAGTCGGCCAGGATGGTCTCCACTACCCCGGCAACCTCGTTGAGCACGTAGGCGCCCAGGCACTGGTTCACCAGGTTGTACCTGTACTCCAGCAGGCTGGCGTGGTGGTGCGAGGTGAGCAGGTCCACGGCCGTACGGTGGGTGAGCACCTTAATGCCCGGGTGGTTCTTCACCGTCTGGACCATGCGCTCCATGATGGAAAATCCGGTGGAGTCGGCGCAGTGCAGGATGCGTGGCAGGCTGTGGCCGCCTTCCTTGGTGAGGTGGTGCTCGCCGTTATCCTGGCGCTCGAAGGGAACCTCCAGGCGGTCTATGAGCAGGTCCTTGACCACCTCCGGTCCCTTGCGGGCCAGGAATCGTACGGCTGCCAAGTGGTTGTGCTTCCAACCGCAGGTGAGGATGTCGCGCTCCAGGAGCTTGGGGCTGTCCTCCGGGCTGGTGTAGACGATGCCGCCTTGGGCCAGTGCGGAGTTGCCGTCGGTAAGTTCATCCCCGGCGCACACCAGCAGGACCTCCAGGCCCCGGTCGGCCAGGGTGAGGGCCGCGGAGCACCCGGCGGCTCCCGAGCCTAACACCAGCACCTGGGTCTTCATGCGGTAATGATACATGCCTTCACTTCCCTCCTTCCCTGGCCGCCTCAACCTCGGTGACGGGCAGCAGTTCCCGTAAATACGCGGGGTCTATTTCGGCCAGGGCTCCGCGCCTGCCGGCGTTGATCAAAATCGACGGCAGGTCGAAGATGCTCTTTTGCGCGTAAACCGGCAACCGTTTGCGGGTTCCGAACGGTGAGATGCCCCCTACCTGGTAGCCCGTGTGACGCGCGGCCGTGTCCGCCGGGCACGGCGAGACGGTCTTGACCTTGACGGCCCGGGCCAGTTCCTTGCGGGAGACCTCGCGGTCGCCATGCATGAGCATGAGGAAGGGCCGTTTGGCTTCGTCCTCGAAGACCAGGGTCTTGATCACCGTGTGTTCATCGACGTTAAGTTCTCGGGCGGCGTGTTCGGTACCTCCGTGGTCCACGTAGGAGTAGAGGCGTACCTCAAAGGGCACGCCGCGCTCTTTGAGGAAGCTGGTGGCCGGGGTGGCCGGGAGCCTGCTCATTTGACGCAGGCGTCCAGCATCCGTTGCAGAGCGAGTTTGGCGGGCTGCTTGAGGGCCTCGTCCACCTGGACATCCTGGGAGGCGTCCAGGGACGTGATCAGCCGGGCCAGGTTGGGTTCGGTCACCTTCTCCATGTTGGAGCAGGTGGAGTGGGTGAGGGCCCGCACGTCCTTCATCCCCCGGTACTTGTCCGCCAGGCGGTTCACCAGGTTGAACTCCGTGCCGATGTAGATCACCGATCCCTCCGGGGCTTCGGCCACGTACTTGATGATGAACGAGGTGGACCCGCAGGCGTCGGCCAGGGCAACGGTGTTGGGATGGCATTCGGGGTGGACCACCACCAGGCAGCCCGGGGACTCCGCCCTGGCCTTGCGGATGGTCTCGGGCTTGAAGCGCGAGTGGATGACGCACTGGCCGGGCCAGAGCAGGAGCCTGGCCGCCCTGGCCTTGTCCAGGTTGATGGACCTGCCGTGTTCGCGGATGTCCAGGATGTGGCGGTCCTCCCTGGGAAGGCCGATCCAGTCGGCGGCGTTGAGACCCAGGCGTACGTCCGGCAGGAAGAGGACGTGCGGGCTCTGGGCCGTGGCCCAGGTGAGCATGGTCTTGGCGTTGGCCGAGGTACATACCGAGCCGCCCTGGGAACCCACCAGGGCCTTTATCGCCGCCGAGGAGTTCACGTAGGTGAGCGGGGTGACCGAAAGCCCTCCGCTGGCCAGAATATCCAGCGTCGCCTCGGCCAGCCAGGCCGGGGCCATATCCGACATGACGCAACGCGAGTTCATTTCCGGGATGAACACCCTCTGGCCGGGCCTGGCCAGGATGGCTGCCGTCTCGGCCATGAAAAACACACCGCAGAAGATGATGAATTCGGCGTCCAGGTCCGGTATCCTGCGGGACAACTCCAGGGAATCGCCGGTGTGGTCGGCGTGGCGGGCCACGGCGTCGGACATGTAGTGGTGCGCCAGGATGACTAGGCGCTTGCCGAGCCTGGCCCGGGCGCTCTCGATGATCTGGAAGTCTTTGTTTGTCGTCATGAATGCCTCCGGCGGCCAAAGGTCTGCGCCCCCTGGACTCCCGTATTGTTCTGAAGGGTCACGTTAAGCGCCAACGCCCGCCCGGACAAGTTGCATGCTGAAGTCCGCGTAGGGCGCGGAATGGGTGACGCGCCCCACGGACACGAAGTCCGCGCCCAGGGCTCCCAAGGTCGGGAGGCTCTCAAGGGACACCCCGCCGCTGATTTCCGTTTCGATGCCTTCGGGTATGAGGGCAAGGGCTTGGCGCATCTGGTCCAGGGTCATGTTGTCGAGCATGATGCGTTCGGGGCCCTGGGCCACGGCCTGGCGCACCTCGTCCAAGGTGCGGCATTCAACCTCCAGGGGAGGACGGCATCCGGGGGAGTCTCGTCGCTCCTCGCCCCCGGGGGGGCACTCCGCCTTGAGGGCGGGCGGTCCGCCCGGGAAGGCCCGGCGCACGGCGGCCACGGCCTGGGGGATGCCCCCGGCCCGGTCGATGTGGTTGTCCTTGAGCATGAGCATTTCCGTAAGGTCCAGGCGGTGGTTGAGGCCCCCGCCCACCAGCACGGCGTATTTTTCCGGGTAGCGCAGCCCGGGAAGGGTCTTGCGGGTGTCCAGCAGCCGGGTGCGGGAGCCCAGGAGGGCCGAGACGTAACGGGCGGTATGGTTGGCAATCCCGGAGAGGTGGCACAGGAAGTTGAGGATCACCCGTTCGGCCTTGAGAAGACCCTCGGCCGGGCCGGTGAACATGGCCACCACCGTGCCGGTCCGGACCAGGTCACCATCCGTCGCGAGGAAGTCGCGGTCCACCACGCGGAAGATGCCCATGCGTTCGAACACCAGGTCCGCAATGGGCAGCCCGGCCACCAGCGTCTCCTCTTTGGCCACGATGCGGGCGGTCAGGAGGTCTTCCGGCGAAAACACCGCCCTGGCCGTCAGGTCCGGCCCGTCCTCGTCCAGGGCCAGATCCACGGCCCGGAGGAGGTAGTCGCGGGCCTTGCCGGTGAAGAAAGCGTCGAAGGATGGCATGGTGCTGTAAGCAGTAGCACCAAACGGCCCGGACATGAAAGGGGGAGAAGGGGGGCAAGAGGATGCCCGGGGGGCATTCGTCGAAATCACTTTGGCTGCGGGGTTGAAGGGGGCGGTGCGAGCGGCCAGGTAGAAGTCTGGCTTGTCCCCGGGACACGTTGAGGAATAGATGCAACTCTGGATGCACGAGGCCAGTTTTTGCAGGTGATGAAAATCGATCAGGGGGCGGCGTTAACTTTTTTTCCTGCGCCCCTTGAGCCTCGTCGTCAGCTTGGGCTCCTCGCCCTGGTCCTTTTCCTGGTAGAATCGCACCCCGGCCATGCCCTCGGGGAGGTATTCCTGCTCCACCCAGGCTCCGGGGTAGGCGTGGGGATACTTGTAGCCCTCGCCGAAGCCCCATTGTTTCTGGAGTTTGGCCGAGGGGTTGCGCAGGTGCAGGGGCACGGGACGCATGCCCTGGGTGGCCAGTTCCTTCTTGGCGGCCAGGTAGGCGGCGTAGGTTGAATTGCTCTTGGGGGCCAGGGCCAGATAGACCGTGGCTTCGGCCAGAGGGATGGAGCCTTCGGGCATGCCTACCATCTCCACGGCCTGCTGGCAGGCCACGGCCAGGGGCAGGGCGCCCGGGTCGGCCAGCCCCACGTCCTCGGAAGCGGAGATGATCAGCCGGCGGCAGACGAAGCGCGGGTCCTCCCCGGATTCGAGCATGCAGGCCAGGTAGTACAGGGCTGCGTCCGGGTCCGAGCCACGTATGGACTTGATGAAGGCCGAGGCCAGTTCGTAATGCTGGTCCGCGTCGCGGTCACCGCGCATGACCTGTTCGGGCAGGTTCTGCTTCAGCTCGGCCGGGGAGCGCTTCTCGGGCGGCAACTGGGCCGTGAATTCCAGGAGGTTCAGGAAGGTCCGGGCGTCGCCGCCGGACATGAAGGACAGAACGTCCTGGCTTTCAGGCGCCAAATCGAGGCCCAGGGCCTGCATGCCGCGTTTGGCCACCAGCATCATCTCCGCATGGGAGAGCGCCCGCAGGCGCATGACGTGCAGACGCGAGAGCAATTGCCTGGTCAGCGAGAAGGACGGGTTCTCGGTGGTGGTGGCCAGCAGGGTGATGTCGCCGCTTTCCAGAAGCGGCAGAAAGAAGTCCTGCTGGGCCTTGGAGAAACGGTGCAGTTCGTCCAGGATGAGGATTTCCTTGCCCGCGATGAGCGTGCGCAGGGCGGCCAGCCCGGCCTCGGGAGCGCTGACGCGCACATAGGGCTGGCCTTTGGTCTGAGCCAGGATGAGAGCCAGGGTGGATTTTCCGCAACCCGGTGGGCCGTAAAACAGGATGCTCGGCAGGCGTTTGGCCTTGAGCATGGTCTGGAGCCGAGTGATGACGTGGGTCTGGCCGGTGAAGTCCTCGAAGGACGTGGGCCTGATGGCGTGGGCTAAGGGCTGCATGGACCATGCTTAAATGCTTGAGCGGACCTTGTCACCTGGAGGCTCCCGGGCGGGTGCGATCAGCTCACTCAGACAAGGGATTCGCAGCCCACCAGGACAGTCCCAGGCACAAGAGGGCGGCCGTTTCCCAGCGAAGCGGCCTCGGTCCGAGCGAGACGGCTTGGCATCCGGCCTCCTGAAAGAAGGCGGCCTCGGCGTCCGTCAGTCCTCCCTCGGGGCCTAGGATGAAAACACGCCGGCCTGCATGGGCCAAGTCTCCGGACGTAAGCCCTCGCTCCACCGCCGACGATTCCCAGAGCAGGTAGCGCCACTCGAAATCCCGGCAGCGGCCGGCCAGGCCCGAAGCGCCGCCTGGGACCATCTCCAGCCTTGGCAACCAGGGATTGCCGCACTGCTTGGCCCCGGCCACCAACTGGGCCTTCCAGGTCTCCTTGGCCAGGTCCGGCATGCCGCCCTGGCTGCGGCCCGCCTCCCAGAACAGGATGCCCGTGGCGCCAAGCTCAACGGCCTTCTCCAGAAGCCAGCCGCGCCTGGTGGACTTGTTCCAGCCCAGAGCCAGCCAGGTCTCCACGGCCGGGCGCTGGGCCAGACTTTCGGATTCTGGACGCAGGAGCACGCCGCCCTTGACCGATTCCACGGTGAACAAGCCCTCCCGGCCCTGTCCGTCGAAGCACCGGATGGTCGCTCCAGGCGCAAGGCGAAGGACCTTGACCAGGTGCCGCGCCTCGTCGCCTTCCAGGCGGAAGGGGGAGCTCCAGGCTTCGGGGGGAAGAAAGAAGGAGTCGAGTCGGGGCATGGTGAGCAGGGGGTTGGGGTGTCGTGGGGGAGGCTTCTGGAGTGCAAAGGGCGCAGCCCTTCGCACTCCCAATTCCGGTTCGTGGGTTTCATCCGGACGGTCTTCTCGTCACTCTGTCGGTGATGCCCGCGAAGCAAAACGCCGGGTCCAGGGGGAGGCTTCTCCCCCTGGCGGGTGCAGGGCAGAGTCCTGCCGTGCGCTGGGGCGGAACCCCAGTTGCAATGCTCTACGCCAGCTTGGTCCTGGCCGTGGCCTTGCTGTAAAAGGGTAATTCCGCCTTCCTGGCGGGCAGGTCCACCTTGGCGGCCTTGATCACGAAATCCGTGCCCCCGGCGGCCTCGGCCAAAACATAGGCCAGGGCGATGGAATGGCCCAGGGTGGGGGAGAAGGACCCGCTGGTCACCACGCCGACCTCCTGGCCGCCCGGAAGGCAGACCTTGTCGTGATGGCGAGCGCTGCGGCGGCCGTCGATGGACAGGGCCACCAGTCGTTCGCGCACGTCAAGGGCGTGGGCCTTGCCCACGTAGTCAGCCGTGGAGGTCAGCATGGCCGCGTATCCGGCCTCGGCCGGAGTGTGCTTGGTGTCCAGATCCTGGCCGTAGAGGGGATAACCCATCTCCAGGCGCAGGGTGTCGCGGGCGCCGAGGCCGGCGGGGATGACCTCGGGGTCGGCGGCCAGCTTCTCCCACAGGGTCTGGGCCTTGTCCGCAGGCAGGTAGAACTCGTAGCCCAGTTCGCCGGTGTATCCGGTGCGGCTGATGATGATCTCGGCACCCTCGAAGGCGGCCTTGGTGAAGCCGAAGTAGCCGAGCCTGCTCCAGTCTCCGGGCAGCAGCCTGGAGAGGACATGGAAGGATTCGGGACCTTGCAGGTCGATCTTGGCGGTCTTCTCCGAGATGTCCGCGAAGCCCAGGGAGGCCGGCAGGCGGTCCTTGATGGCAGCGAAGTCGGAGTCGATGCAGGCCCCGTTGACCACCAGCATGAATTCGTCCTCGGCCAGGCGGTAGACGATGAGGTCGTCCAACACGCCGGCCTTGGGGTTCAGCAGGAACCCGTAGCGACATTTGCCGGGAGCCAGGGTGTCCAGATTCTGGGTGACGGCGCGGGAGAGGGCAACCTTGGCCCCGTGGCCTTTCAGACTGAACTCGCCCATGTGGCAGATGTCGAAGATGCAGGCCTTGACGCGGCAGTGCTGGTGTTCGGCGATGATGCCCGAGTATTGCACGGGCATTTCCCACCCGGCGAAGGGGACCATCTTGGCGCCATGGGTCTTGTGCCACGCGTTGAGCGGGGTGATGAGCATATTTTCCACGAAACGTCTCCGCGGTTTTAAAAGGTGATGGCCGTCTGGGGCCTGGGGTGTTCGGCGCGCAGCTTGCGGATGCGGGTGAACTCGTCCAAGAGCGACACGAGCCGCCCGTACATTTTCTTAATCTGCATGCCGTATTCGGACAGATCGTCGTCCTTGCGGTTGACGAAATTCTTGTGCAGGTAGCGATCCTGGAGGACGTTTTCTGTGATCTTGATGACCCGCTCCACCAACTCGTCGAAGTAGTTGACCATCTCGAACTTCAGGTCGGAGAGGATCTCGCAGAAGGAGGAAAGCATGGCCAGGTAGGAGAGCTTCTGCCCCTTGCCGCGACGCGCCAGCAGGTCCTCCAGGGTTTTCACCTTCCGGGCCTGCTGGATGTAACTGTACTTGCTCCAGACCTCCTGGTGCAGGCCACGCATGGTGGTGAAACGTTCGTAGTTGTCGGGCGAGAGCAGGTAGCCGTCGAGCACCTTGACCACGTTGGCATAGAACTCTTCGGAATAGCTGATGATCCTGCGCTGGTGTTTGGTGAGCCAGCTGTGCAGGAATTTGAGGCGTTTCTCGTCGGTTTCGGTGCCCTGAACGATCTCATGGCGCTTGTAGACCACCCGGCCGTGGTATTCCCCGCGCACGATGTCGTTTAAGCGCAGGAACATGGAATACGAGTCCTTGATGATGTTGAGCCCGGAGACGGCTTCCCCGGTGAGAGGATGGATGACCTCCTGACGCACCACCGAGAGAGCTCGGTCCTGGCGGACGTTGTCCGGGTCGTACTTGTGCTGGGCGTATATGACACGCACGATGGCCACGCGTCGTTTGGGATCCACGAAGTAGCCACCGTCGGCTAAGAGCTTGACCGTGTCCTTGAAGTGCTCGTGGACGCTCACCAGGGCCAGTTTCTCCACTCGTGGGTAGTGCTTGGCATCAGGGTGGGAATACATGGTGGTGATGGTCCGGTCGCTTTGCCCGAGCACGCGCACCATGAAGTTCTCGCCCGAGCGGAAGAGGCGGCGGGCAAACATGGCAGCCGAAGTGCGCCGTTCGCTCACGATGGGGAAGCCGTACAATTCCATGAGGAACTGGTAAACGAACAGTCGGTTCCTCTCGTATTTATCGTCGTCGCCCGCGCTGAACTTGCCGATGCGCAGGCCGAACTGCTTGAGTTCGGTGTCAAGGTAGGAGGGGAACGAGCTGTATACCCCTTCCAGGTGGAAGCGTCCCTGGGAGTTGCGCGCCAGCACGTGGGCGCGCTCCATGTGCAGAAGGGTGGCCAGCAGATCCGGGTAACTGGCCAGGTTGGTGATGTCCGTTGTGGCGAAGCGCTGGCGCAGCTGGTCCTGGTCCTGCTTGGGAATGCGTATGGTCAGGGAGTTGAGGTTGGTCTGCCGGATGCGCTCGAGCATGCCGGGATTCTCCTTGAGTTCATGCGGGGGAACGTCCTCGGGGGAGTGAAGGTTGTCGTACTGGAAGATTTCCTGGAAGTAGGCTAGGCGCCGGGGCAGGACAACCATGGAGAAGCCGGGCAGATCCTTGAACTCGAAGAGGTCCACTTCAAAGGAGGGGAGCAGTTCACGGTTTTCCACCAGGGGGTAGCTGGAGTTCTCGAAATAGGGTTTGAGCAGGGCGTATTTGACGTGGGCTAGATCCAGGAAGCGCTTGAGCTCCAGGAGACCGCCGTCGGCGATGGACCCGGCCAGCCCGGCCAGGTCAGCGCATCCGGCGATTTTGGAGAAGGCGTTTTCCCAGCGGAAGGGCATGTGGACTGGCTCCGGATCGTGAGAATTTTGCACCGTGCTGAGCCCGGAGGGTGTACCTTTCCGGGGCGCCCTCCTGGCGGCTTTTCAAACGGGACGGTTTGGGCTACCAGGATGGAGCGGCCAACCGGCATGTGGAGTCCACTCCGGGACATCCGCCCCAAAGTCAATTATCAAAGAGCATTTCCCCTGTTCTGTCAAGGTAGGAAAACCCGCTGGAGCAGGGCCAGCATGGAGTCGAGACCTATGAGCGATGCCTGCGCCCGACAAGCCTCCGGGGTCAAAGACTGCCCCTGCACCTACCCCGGGTGCCCGCGATACGGAAACTGCTGCCAGTGCGTGGCCCATCATTGCGCCAAAGCCCAGCTCCCGGCCTGCTACTTCACCCCCGCTCAGGAGAAGAGCTTCGACCGGTCCATCGCCTTCTACATCTCTTGCAACAACGGATGACATGACCCACCCGGACGTTTTCTCCAGGGTCCTCCAGCTGGTCTGCAACGTCTTCGACAGCTACTCCGCCGTTCTGTTTCTGCCGGCCCCGGGCGGCGAGGACTGCCGCCTGGCGGCCTCTTTCAGCCTGGGCGACGGCGTGCGCCAGGGCATGGTCCTGACACCGGGGCAGGGGTTGGTCGGATGGATCGTCCGGGAGCGCAAGCCCTTGCTCATCAGCAACTTCGACCAGAAACGCGGGGTGCTCGGTTACTACTCCGACGACGCCGAGAAACAGATCCGAGCCTTTCTGGGCGTGCCCCTGGAGGACGTGGCCGGGGCCTTGTGCCTGGATTCCAAGAAGGTGCACAGCTTTGGGGACAAGGACCAGAAGATCCTGGCCGAATTCGCCCGTCTGGTCTCGACTTTGTACCTGGAGAGGGACGCGCTGGTCACGGGCCACGCCGAGGCCAGGCTCTGCCAGTGCCTGCGGCAGATATCCGACCTGCCCCGTCAGTTCCCCAAATGGATTCCCTA
>Ga0326727_10013734_pt1 | contig 17888 bp, 13 predicted proteins | sample MB2enrmetagenome_FD_207643 | JGI IMG/M metagenome (GOLD analysis project Ga0326727, IMG submission 207643) | Lab enriched peat soil microbial communities from McLean, Ithaca, NY, United States - MB29MY | ecosystem: Environmental > Terrestrial > Soil > Wetlands > Peat | place: USA: New York...
TCGGATGCGGTGAGAGGATGTGCAGCCGTGCGCTGCGGCGATTGCGCGCCGGCAATCGCCGCAACGGCCAGCAGAGCCACAGCCATCGTGGCGCGGCGCAAGATTCTTCCCGGCATTGTCCGGCCGATCGCAACCACGGAATGATGCATCTTCTTCTCCCTGCTGTTAGGCTCCCCGAGCCTGGCATGAATGCGGACGACCTACTGCGACCGCACGGAAAAACCCGAGACGATGTAAGTCGAGTGCATCTGCATCTTCCAGCGTCCATCGCGGCGCAGCCAGACGGTGGTCAGGTTCGCTACCGTCGTCGAGCGGTGAATGCCGCATTGCTTGACGATTTTGGATTTGTAGACGATCAGAGCCACATCCGGCGAAACCACAGTCACCGCCGGATCGACGACGTGTACCGGCGAAACGCTGCAACCCTGCAACTCCTGCCGCATGGTCTTGAGCGTCTCCTCGCGAGTCTGTTGCGCTGTGGTCAAGTTGACGTAGTCGGGCTGCATCAACTCGCCCAGCCCGTCGATGTCCAAATTGGCGTAACGATCCCACGCCGACTGTTCCAGCGCAACGATCTCGTCGGCCTTGGGCGCAGGCTGGGCTGAGCTCTGTGCTCCGCTGGCAGGCGCAGTCTGGGCGTAGGGACGCACAGCCGCCAGGCACAACAAGATCAGGATGACCGGACGCATGCAGGCAGTGTAGCAGGATGTATGGATGACCAATTCGGTGGGCACCGGGTCAGGTTGAAATCGTCGTGAAAGAGCACGACTTCACAGGCAGCGGAAAAACTTAGCTGGCGGGTGGTTTTGTATCAGGGCGCGAGCGGGGAACCCACCCGGTGGGTGGGTCGCGCCGTAAACGCAGCAAAATCAACGCGGGGCTTTAGCCCCTGCGAGAGGTCTTGCAGGAGATTCGCTCCCTGATCTCCATTTTTCCGCAGCCTGTGAAGTCGTGACCTGACACTTCTTGCTTCCCTGGGCGGTTTTTCTGCAAGCTGTGAAGTCGTGCCCTTTCACGGCGCCATTTGTGCAACCGGTTCCAGTCCCTCAGTCCCTTCGTCCCTTAATCCCCGTCTTCTCGTGCCCTCGCTCCCTTGTGCCTCGCCTTTTCCCGTTGACTAAACCGTTGTTCCCGCGTCTATTCGGTAGCGCACAGGTTTTACCTTCCGGGAGCGGAGCCGATGGAAGCAGACGCGGTCAGTATTCCACTCGCCCCGGTTCAGGCAGCAGCGAGTTTGGCTAGGCCAGCTCGGCTGGGGATACAATCCTCTCCAGGTATGGCTGCGACGAGGGCAATGGACGGGACGGACCGGGGGAGCTCGAACGACGAGAGCCGGGCCAACGCGCGCCGCGTAGAGGAGCGCGCGGTGAGCCGTGCGCTTGAAATGGAGCTGATTCGCGAGGCGCAGGCCGGTTCGCGCGCCGCCTTCGATGCGCTGGTCCGCCAATACGAGCACCAGGTGCTGCGCCTGGCTTTGCACCTGACGGGATCTGAACACGATGCCGAAGACATTTACCAGGAGGCCTTCCTGAAGGCCTACCGGTACCTCGGCAACTTCCGCTTCGAGTGCTCGTTTTACACGTGGATTTACCGCATCGTGACCAACCTGTGCCTGGACCAGTTGCGCCGGCGCAAGACCCGCCGCGAAGACCACGCCGTGGTGGTGGACCGGAGCGGCGACGAGATCGACCGGCTGGCCTCGGTTTCAGACGAGCGATCGTTTTCAAACCCGGCGCGGGAGCTGGACCGCAAGCTGCTGGGGGAAAAAATTCAGGCGGCGCTGACGAAACTGACGCCGCGGGAGCGGATGGTGTTCGAGCTAAAGCACTACCAGGGGCTGAGGCTGCGCACCATCGGCGAGATGTTGAACACCACGGAAGAGACCGCCAAGAATACGCTCTTCCGCGCAACGAAAAAGTTGCGGTTGCAATTGGCGGAGTTGAAATAAAGGCCAGCGATTAGCTTTTAGCTATTCGCTGGGTTCGGGGAAGTACAGGGCTCGCGAATGGAACACAATGGGCCCGAATAAAGAACGATAAGCTCGAACCTCGCACGATGAGCTAAGAGCTAACAGTTGACAGCAGTTTTTTGAGGTCTTGAGGGGCGTAACACTATGAATTGCGAATTGGCACACGAGAGGATTGTGACGGCAGCTTACGGCGAGCTGCCTGACGAATTGGCGCACGAGCTGGAGGGGCATGTGACGGGTTGCGCGGCCTGCCGCGAGGAGCGGGAGCAGGTGGTTGAGCTGAAGGCGATGGCCAATGCGCATGCCGTGGTGGAGCCGGGAGCGAATCTGATTGCCCGCGCGCGGCTGCGCCTGGATGAGGCGCTGGACGCCCTGCCGCCGAGGCGCTGGTATGAGCGCTGGGGCCAGAGCGTGTTGAATAATTTCTCAAGCCTGCAAGCCGCGCCGGTTGCAGCGCTGCTTCTGCTGGTGGCGGGCGCGGGAGCCGGCGTTCTGGGCGGGTACGAATATGCGCAGAATCGCGCAGCCCACGTGGCCGATGCGCAGATCGCCGCGCCAGCCGGAATGAAAGCGCAACCGGAAGCAGCGCAGCCCGCGCTGGCCAATGTGGCCAGCATCTCCGGCATTGTGCGCCAGCCCAACAGCGAGATTGTGGACGTGAGCTACAACCAGATTGTGCCGCGCCACGTGGAGGGCTCGCTCGACGATCCCCAGATTCGCCAGTTGCTGATGATGGCTACGGAAAACAATTCTTCGCCGGGCGTGCATGGCGACTCCGTGGCGCTGCTGGCGGCCGAGTGCCGCGCGGGGCACAGTTGCCAGCCCACCGGAATTCGCGAGGCGCTGATGGTGGCGCTGCGCTACGACCGCAGCCCCAAGGTGCGCGAGAAGGCGCTTGAAGGCCTGGAGCCCTATGTGGCCGACGACACGCGCGTGCGCGATGCCGTTCTTGAGGCCGTGCTGAACGACAACGATCCGGCGATTCGCTCGGCCGCGATCGGATTGCTGGAGCCGGTCGACGCCGACACCAGCGTTCGCCAGGTGCTCTATTCCGTCTCTAACTCCGACGTCAGTGCCCAGATCAGGAATGTTTCCCGGCAAGTTTTGAGCCGGGTGCCGGAGATTCAATAACCTCGCTTACCCTTCCGGCCACTGCGCCGTCATAAGGAGCGCAGACCGGACGATGAACTACTGGAGAAACAGCCATGAAACACTTTTTGAGGCCGTACCGTAAGTCGAATCGAATTCCTGGAGTGTGCGCATTTTGCGCGGCCGCGGTGGCATTTCTGCTGCTTGCGCCGCAGGCGGCGCGCGCGCAGTCGGGAATGCTTGCGCCCATCTTTGCCGATCCCGATCCGTTGGTCGCACACAGCGGCCCGGCCGGCTATCTGGGCGTGGACGTGAGCGACGTCGATGCCGATAAGGCGCAGGCGCTGAAGCTGAGGGAAGCGCGCGGCGCACTCATCACGCTCATCGATCACGACGCGCCCGCAGGCCAGATTGGCCTGAAGGTCAACGACGTGGTGCTGGCGATCAACGGCCAGATTGTGGACAGCGCCGAGCAGATGCGCCGCATGTTGCGGGAGCTTCCGCCGGGCCGCAAGGTCTCGCTCGAGATCAGCCGCGACGGCAACATTCAAACCCTGGCCGTGCAACTGGCCGATCGCAAGGCCATGGAGCAGAGCATCTGGTCGCGCATCGGCATGGATGCCGACGGGGTTGCGCTGGCTTCGCCCGTTCCCGCGATGGGTGTTGTGGCCGGCGGCGACGCGCCTATGCCGAGCGGTTTCCACATGCCCTTCTTCACCAGCACGCTCAACGTGGGAGCGCTGGTTGAGCCGCTGACCTCGCAGATGGCCGAGTACTTTGGCGTGCAAGGCGGCGTGATGATCAAGCAGGTTTCGAAAAAGAGCGAAGCTGCGACCGCCGGCTTCAAGGCCTTCGACGTCATTCTCAAGGTTGGCGGGGACTCCATTATGACCTCGGCGGACTGGGACCGCGCTCTGCGCTCGAACCAGGGCAAGCCTGTGCAAGTGACCATTCTGCGCGACAAGAAGCAGCAGACGCTCACCCTTCAGGTGGATTCCAAGCACCGCGGCGCGGTTGAATTTGAGGATCTGTTTGCGAACGGCGAAGTTCCCGAGCTGGCCGATCTCGACTCCGCATTCGATCCGGATATGATGCGAGCCATCGCCGCCCAGGCCGATGCGGCCACTGCCGAGGCGCGCCAGCAGGCCGATGCGCTGCGCAAGCAGATGGAGAACATGCATCTCGAGATGAGCCAGGAGCAGGTGGAGCGGCTGCGCCAGCAGAACGAAAATCTGCGCGAAAGCATGAGGAACTCCCACATCGACTCGGAGCAAATGCGGCAGCAGTTACAACGGCAGATGGAGCAGTTCCACAAGAGCTTCAACGAGGAACAGATGAAGCAAATGCAGCAGCAACTGCGGCAACAGATGGAACGCTTCAAGCAGCAGATCGAGGATTGGCAGGAGCAGGGCGAAGGCCACTTTGTGTAGCTCACCTCGCGCTTCTTCAGATTCTCAGGGCGCCGCCGGACGGCGCCCTTCGCATTTTGGGCCGTAAACTAGAGCTATGGAAGTTCTCTATGGGCTGCATCCGGTGGAGGAGGCGCTCAAGGCGGGAAAGCGGCGCTTCGATCATGTGCTCGTGGCCCGCGAGCGCCGCGATGCGCGACTGGAAGGCCTGGTCGCGCAGTGCCGCCAGGCGCACGTCAGGGTGATCGAGCAGCCGCGCGAGCAACTGACGCTCACCGCCCAAAATGCGGGGCATCAGGGCGTGGTTGCGCTGGTCCGCGCGCAGGAGTTTCTCGCCCTCGAAGATCTTTTCGCGCCGGAGGGGGCCGAACCCGCTGCGTCGCGTCTGGTTCTCGCGCTCGATGGCGTGGAAGATCCGCAGAACCTGGGCGCGCTGTTGCGCGTGGCCGATGGCGCGGGCGTCGACGGCGTGGTTCTGACCGAGCGAAGGTCTGCTCCGCTAAGCCCCGCGGCCGTGAAGGCCAGCGCGGGCGCGGCCGAGCATTTGCGCATTGCCCGCGTGGTGAATCTGGTGCGCGCGCTCGAAGAGTTGAAACGCCAGAATCTCTGGATTGTCGGTCTCGACGAACGGGGCGAGACTGACTACGACCGCTTCGATCTCACCGGCAATCTCGTCCTGGTGCTGGGCCGCGAGGGCGCGGGGCTGCATGACTTAGTTCGACGCACCTGCGATCACCTGCTGCGCATTCCTATGGCCGGCGGCGTCAGCTCGCTCAATGTCTCGGCCGCGGGGGCCGTGGTGCTTTACGAAGCTGCGCGTCAGCGGCGAAACTCCCGAATCGCAGCGAATTCCGTCCAAAAGTCTGCCCCACGCAGTGCGAAAGGTCTAGGTTCATGAAGGTAATTAGCTCCGTGCCCCATTGTCACGCTGGTTTTTTGGCGAAAGGGTGGGGGACTGCACGCGCAACAGGTCTCTTTCTTGCGAGTGTCCTTTTCATCGCATTTCCGGTTGTAGCCCAAACCGCTCCAGCCGCACCGCCGGAGCAGCCGGCTCAAGACCAGCCGCATCACGGCCAGGTCATCTTTTCGAGTTCCACCGACGCTAATGGCGTGACCACGACCACGGTCGGTCCCGGCGCGCAAAAAAAAGTCACCGCCGGCCAAATTGTCGAAGCGCCCACAGCCAGCGACGCCGAGCGTGAAGCCATCACCTTCACCGGATTCAATCTGGAAGTGCATCTTCGCGCTGCCGAGCACGAGATCGCGGTCCGCGCGCTGGTGACGGTGCGCAACGACGGCAAAACGCCACTGGCGCAGATTCCGTTGCAAATCTCTTCTTCGCTACACTGGGAGCGCATCCGCGTGGGCACGCGCGACGCTGCCTACACCGTCGCCACACTCAACTCCGACACCGATCACACCGGCCAGCTTCACGAGGCCGCCGTCAAGCTGGCCACGCCGCTCGCGCCTGGTGCCAGCCTCGAACTCGACGTCACATATTCCGGCGCAATTCAACAATCGGCCGAACGCCTCACCGCAATCGGGACGCCGGAAGACGCGGCGCTCCACTCCGACTGGGATGCGATCGACACCGATTTCACAGGACTGCGCGGCTTCGGCAACGTGGTGTGGTATCCGGCCTCCGCGCCTCCCGCGATTCTCGGCGACGGCGCGCGCGTTTTCGACGAGATGGGCCAGCACAAACTGCGCATCTCCGGCGCGCATTTCGTTATGCACCTCGCCGTCGAGTTTCCTCATGGCCATGCGCCCACGGTCGCCGTCATCAATGGGCACTCGGTGGCCCTTACCATCACCGAGGCGCAGAACGGAGGCGACGATATCTCTGGCGTTGCGACGGCCACGCTCGACAGCGCTGCCGTGGGCTTCGAGGCGCCTAGCCTCTTTATTGCCGTGCGCAACGAGCATCATGCCACTAACACAACACTCTGGACGCTGCCGACAGAGGACGCATTCTCCGATGCTGCTGTTAAAGAGTGGGCTTCCGCCGCTTCCACGGTCACGCCATTTTTGCAAAGCTGGCTCGGTCAGATGCCGCGTTCCGAGCTCACAATTCTCGATCTTCCGGATCGCTACGACGCGCCCTTTGAAACCGGCGCACTGCTCGTTACCGCTGTTCGCCAGGAGACGCAAGATCGATTAACCGGTGTGATGGTTCACGCGCTCGCGCATGCGTGGATGTCGTCGCCGCGCGCGTGGCTGAGCGAAGGCGTTGCGCACTTTATGGGAACTTTGTGGCTGGAAAAGCAGTTGGGCCGTGAGAAGGCGCTCGAAGCTCTCGAGTCCGGCCGCGCAGCGCTCGCGTTGATCGAGCCGCCCAGCCCCGGCGAGAGTTCTGGCCAGCCGCTGGCCGCAGCCATCTCGCCGGCTTACTACCGGACCAAGACGACGTATGTTTTCTGGATGCTGCGCGATCTCGGTGGCGATGCCGCGCTCTCCGCGGCCTTGAGTGCCTACTCGCCGGCCCAGGATGTGGCGAGCGGCCTCGGCCCGAATTCGAACTCTCGCGCTTTCGAAAAGTCCTTCGCGCAATCGGGCCAGGGCCGCGATCTCTCATGGTTCTTCTCCGATTGGGTCAATGCCGATAAGGGGCTGCCCGACATCGCCATCGACAATGTCTTTGCCACTTCCGCCGAGCCGGCGCCGCGCGCGCAGGGCGCGTCCGATTCCGGCGCTGCGCCCGATGCCAACGGCTGGCTCGTCACTGTCGATTTGTCCAACTCAGGCTACGCTGCGGCGGAGATTCCTGTGATCGTGCGCAACGCCGATACCGCGGTGACCGAACGCGTGCTGGTTCCCGCGCGCGGCAAAGCCACCAAGCGCATTCTCATCCAGGGACGGCCTACGGAGGTTCAGGCGAACGACGGCACCGTGCCGGAAACCGAGGCTAGTGTTCACATTCGGCGCATTACGGATGCGGGCGGCAATGCGCCTTCGGGCCCGCCGGGCGCTGTGCCGCAATGATGCGGCGAAATCCTGAGCGCGTGGAAGTAAATGGGCGACTACACGGAATTCGAGGTCATGCGAGGTCTCTGAGGGCCAGGAGGCCCTCAGTACAGCCGGTCTGGAGACCGGCGCTACAGATTTTCGCCAGGCGTGAGAGATGCGGGCTAGCCGCGCTGCTCTGCGCCTCGCGCCCTGACCTTGAACCAGATGGGCGTGCCCTTGAATCCGAAGGCGAGGCGAATCTGGTTTCCTAAAAACCGCTCGAAGGCGAAGTGCAGTTTGATGTCGCGATCGGTAAAGAGCACAAAAGTTGGCGGGGCCACGGCGGCCTGCGTCATATAAATGATGCGCACGCGCTTGGCCATGGGCACCGGCGCGCGCTGAAAATCGATCTTTTCCAGAAAGCGATTCATCTGCCCGGTGGTTACGCGCTTGCGCCGCTCTTTGGCGACGGAAATCACTTCGTGCAAGACGCGCGCCATGCCTTTGCGCTGCGGGCCGATGGCTTCGAGCGCGGAAAGAAAAATTACCGGAGCGTAATCGAGATACTTGAGCACCTTGCGCAGTTGCCGCTCGAAGATCTCGCGATCGGCGGGCGGCTTGCCATCGGTGCGGCCGGTGGTGACAGCGTCCCACTTGTTCACCACGATAATCACGCTGCGCCCGCTCTCGTGCGCGTAGCCGCCGATGGTGGCATCGGCCGCGGTCACGCCTTCGGTTGCGTCAATCACCAGCAGCGCCATGTCCGCGGCCTCGAGGTGACGCCGCGCCATGACTACGCTCATCTTTTCAGCCATCAGCTTGGTCTTGCCCTTGCGGCGGATGCCGGCGGTGTCGACAAAGCGCAGAGTGTTGCCTTCGAATTCGACGACCTCATCGACCGCGTCGCGGGTAGTGCCGGCGATGGGCGAAACGATGGCGCGCGAGGTCCCGGTGAGCGCGTTGAGGAGCGTCGATTTGCCCACATTGGGCCTGCCGATGATGGCCACCGAGGTTTCGCGTTGCTCAAATTCACCGTGCGTGCGGATTTTTTTCTGGCGTTGGTTGGGATCGGTGCCGGGGATGAGCGGGCCGCCCTCTTCAATCTCGTCCTCAATCGCCTCTTCGACTTTGTCCGGTGCTGGCGCATCGCCGGAATTGTCGTCCACTTGCTGGCTCGCCGACTCGTTGATCTCACGACCCGCCGGAATTGCCTCCGCAATCGCATCCAGCAGATCGCCCACGCCCTGCCCATGCTCCGAACTCACCGGGAAGACGTTACCGATGCCGAGCCGGCGAAAGTTCTCCGCTTCGTTGGCGAGTGCGTCGGTTTCCACCTTGTTGACGGCGAGAAACAGCGGCTTGCCTCCGCGCTTGAGCAGGAGGGCCAGGTCGTAGTCGGGGCGCGCCAGCTCGGTGCGCACGTCCACCACCATCACCAGCGCATCGGCCTCTTCGAGCGCCACCTTGGCCTGCGTAAAAATCTCCGCCGGAATCAGCTCCGGATCGTCGGGCACGATGCCGCCCGTGTCCACGAGCCGGTAGCGCCGCCCGGCCCACTCGTATTCGCCGTAGATGCGGTCGCGCGTGATGCCGGGCTCGTCGCCTACAATCGAGCGGCGGCTTGCGGTGAGGCGGTTGAAGAGCGTGCTTTTGCCCACGTTGGGCCGCCCCACAATGGCCACCAGTGGCAACTGCGCCCCTCCAGCCTTTTCGGGCACAACCGATCTGCGATACGTCGGCAAATTTCGTCTCCTACCGGGTTGTATGCGCCGGGAAACATTGCACATTTGGCAATTCCCCAAGCGGCGCCGCGGCCACGCCACAAAAGTCCTGCTTCTTCAGTGTACGTTCCGGCTTTGCGTGGAGAGGAGGGGACTGGTCGAGCGTTGTGCGGTGAGCGGGATCGCTATCTCTGCGGAAGATGAGCCTTTTCTCATCTCTTCGCACAATTTCTGGTCCGCGAATTGCCGTCTCTCCAAGCCGGAGGGTGCCATGCACGTTCACCCTGCTGCTGTCGGCCTTCACGCGATCAATACCAACGGTTTGGCCAACGAACGCGCCGCCACCGCGCAACGCGCTGCCGAGACCCGCAAGCGCCTGTTCAAATCCGCGCAATCGATCGAAGCCGATACCGACCCTGATGCGACGCTGATGATCGGGCAGTGGCTCGACTCTCGCCATAGCCAGGTCCTTCCCGGCGACGAGTATCACACCGCCTCCGAAGGCAGCGATTCCGACCTCGTCTGATCGCGCCCATCCCGCTCGCGCGCCCGCAGTCCCGCGGTCCCTGTCTCTCGAATCTCTGGTCTCCGATCCCTCATCCCTGTTCTAATCAAGGAAGCAGCGTCCTCGATGCCCTCGTCGAATACCTCAACCCGCGCTTTGCCCACGCTGCACGAGTTTTTCGCGCCGGGTGGCATCCTCGCCGGCTCGCCGCTGCCTTACGAGGTTCGGCCGGGCCAGTACGAGATGGCCAAAGCCGTGGAACGCGCTCTCGGCGAGCACCGGCATTTGATCGTCGAGGCCGGCACGGGCACCGGCAAAACGCTGGCATATTTGTTGCCCGCACTGCGCACCGGCCAGCGCGTCATCGTCTCCACGGGAACCAAGGCGTTGCAGGATCAGCTCTACTTTCGCGACGTGCCGTTTCTCGAAGAGCTGCTGGGCGAGTTGCGCGTCTGCTATATGAAGGGCCGCGCCAACTATCTTTGCCGCCGCAAGCTCTACGCTCTGCGCGACCAACCCGTTCTGTCGGGATTGGAAGAGGTGGACGAGTACCAGCAGATTGCCGAGTGGGAGCGCACCACCGAAACCGGCGACCGCGCGGAGTTATCTGGACTTCCGGAATCGAGCTCCCTCTGGCACAAGCTGGACGCGAGGTCCGAGGCGTGCCTGGGAAGCACGTGCCCGGATTACCGCCGCTGCTTTATCACGGAAATGCGGCGGCGCGCGATGGAATCGGACCTGATCATCGTGAACCACCATCTCTTCTTTGCCGATGCCGCGGTGCGCGCCGCGGCCGCCGCCGCGCCCGATGCCGGCGTCCTGCCCGAGGCCGCGGCTGTCATCTTCGACGAAGCGCACGAATTGGAAGAGGTGGCGTCAAATTACTTCGGGCGCTCGCTTTCGAATCTGCGCTTTGAGGACTTTGCCCGCGACGCCGACGTTTTGCTGCGCGGCAAGGAGGGCTCCTCGCACGTGCACATGCTAACGCAGGAGCTGCGCGAGCGGGCGCGCATGTTTTTTGCCGCGCTGCCCCAGGAAGGCGACGGTCGCCATCCTTTTGGCAACCGCGAAGAGTTTCTCGAGTCCTCCGGCGATCTCTATCTCGCCGTTTCGACCACGCTCAAGCTGCTGGAAGCGGAGTTCGACCACTTGAGCGAAACAGACGAGGCTCCCGGTCTCGAAGCCCGCGCGGCTGCGCTGCGTGCCGATCTTTCCTTCATGCTCGAAGCCAAGGCCGACAACATGGTTTTCTGGCTGGAGCGGCGCGGAGGCTTCGGTCCTACTTCGGATTCCAACCGAAGGCCTGCCGCACGCAGTGCTGGCGCGCGCAGTACTTTTATGCAGGCCACGCCCATCGATGTCTCCGCGATTCTGCAGGAGCTGGTCTGGGATCAGGTGCCCACTTGCGTGCTCACCTCGGCCACGCTCACTGTGCAGGGCGGCTTTGAACATCTGCGCCGCCGCCTCGGCCTTAAGGACGCGCGCGAACTGGTCGTGCCCTCGCACTTCCGTTACGAAAAGCAGGCGCTGCTTTATTTGCCGCCGCAGATGCCCGACCCGCGCGCCGCCGAATTCCCTGAAGCCGCGGCCACAACGATCGAGCGCATTCTCGGCATCACGCGCGGTCGCGCATTTTGTTTGTTTACGAGCTACGCGCAGATGCGCGCGCTCTACGAGCGCTTGCTTCCGGTGCTCGATTACCCGATCCTCCTGCACGGAACGGCTCCGCGCAAAGCGCTGCTCGAAGAGTTTCGTACGACGCCCAACGCTGTCCTGTTTGGCACGGCCAGCTTCTGGCAGGGCGTGGACGTGCAGGGCGAGGCGCTGAGTTGCGTGATCATCGACCGGCTGCCGTTTGCCGTGCCTTCCGATCCCGTGGTGCAGGCGCGCATGAAGGCCATTGAGGAAGCCGGCGGCAAGCCCTTCTTCGACTACCAGGTGCCTGAAGCAGTTTTGACGCTCAAGCAGGGCTTCGGCCGGCTCATCCGCTCGCTTGAAGATCGCGGCCTGCTGGTGCTGCTCGACCCGCGCGTGCGCACTCAGCGCTACGGGCAAATCTTTCTGCAATCGCTGCCGCCCTATCGCATGACGCAAAACATCGCGGATGTAGAGGCGTTCTTCGCCGAAAAACAGAAACCAGAAAGCGGCCGCTAGGTCTCCGATCGCTTGCTTTTGCGTCATTCCTTGCCATGCCTGGCCCATTCTTCAGTGAACGTCCGCCGGGCCGGGGCTCGCGATCCGCAGAAATGGTTGACATATTGTTGCAACCGCAATATTCTTGCCATGGTGCGGATGCGCAGCGACAAAACCGGCCGCCGGGCAGAGATCGAGAGCATTTGCCGCGAGCATTCTCTGCCTCTGACGGCGCAGCGGCGCGCCGTGCTGGAGACGCTTCCAAAACTCAACCATCCCACGGTGGACGAGATCTGGGACGATGTACGGAGATTCATGCCCGAGATCTCGCGAACCACGGTTTATCGCATTTTGGAGACCTTTGCCGGCTTGAGGATCGTTCGCAAGGTGTGTCATCCGGGCGCGGTTGCCCGCTACGAAGACAAGACGGACCGCCATCATCATCTGCTGTGCACCGGCTGCGGTAAGATGACCGACCTTGAAAATCCCGCGCTCGATCGCATCGCCTTTCCGGGCGAGGAGTCGGGCTTTCGGATTGAAGACTATTCCATCCAGTTTCGCGGTTTGTGCAAAGAGTGCGCGAAGCCACCTCGAACCAGACCGCAAATCCACCGCAAACAAGCATCCAATCGCCAGGGGAAGAGAATCCCCGCAAAACCAGGAGGTAATCGTGTCAAGCGAGGCAAAGTGCCCGTTTACGGGCGGCATGTTCGAGCACACTAAGGCAGGCGCCAAGGGCATCGGCGACTGGTGGCCCAATCAGTTGAACCTTGCGATCCTGCATCAGCATTCTTTCTTATCCAATCCCATGGGCGAGAGATTCGACTACGCCAAGGAGTTCAAGACCCTCGATCTCGATGCCGTGATCAAGGACCTGCGCGCGCTGATGACCGATTCCCAGGAGTGGTGGCCGGCGGACTTCGGCCATTACGGGGGGCTGTTTATTCGCATGGCGTGGCACTCGGCGGGCACTTACCGCATTGCCGACGGCCGCGGCGGCGCGGGGCGCGGCGCTCAGCGTTTTGCGCCGCTCAATAGCTGGCCCGACAATGTGAACCTCGACAAGGCGCGGCGGTTGCTGTGGCCCATCAAGCAAAAGTACGGCCGCAAGATTTCGTGGGCTGACTTGATGATCCTGGCCGGCAACGTGGCTCTGGAATCGATGGGCTTCAAGACCTTCGGCTTCGGCGGCGGGCGCGAGGACATCTGGGAGCCGGAGCTCGACACGGATTGGGGTCCGGAGGCGACATGGCTTGGCGATCAGCGCTACAGCGGCGATCGCGAGCTGGCCAATCCGCTGGCTGCGGTGCAGATGGGCCTGATCTACGTGAATCCGGAAGGTCCCAACAGCAACCCCGATCCTGTGGCCGCGGCGCGCGACATTCGCGAGACCTTTGCTCGCATGGCCATGAACGACGAGGAGACGGTGGCGCTGATCGCCGGCGGTCACACCTTTGGCAAAACCCACGGCGCAGGGCCAGCGAGCCACGTGGGCGCTGAGCCCGAGGCCGCAACGATCGAGGAGCAGGGACTGGGGTGGAGGAGCAGCTTCGGCACTGGCAAGGGCGGCGACACGATTGGCTCGGGTCTCGAAGTGACGTGGACAAAAACGCCGACAAAGTGGAGCAACAACTTTTTCGAGAATCTCTTTGGATTTGAGTGGGAACTGACCAAGAGCCCGGCAAGTTGCCACCAGTGGAGGCCCAAGGGCAATGCCGGCGCGGGTTTGATTCCGGACGCGCACGATCCTAAAAAGCGCCACGCGCCAACGATGCTGACGACCGACCTTTCCTTGCGCTTCGACCCGGCATACGAAAAAATCTCGCGGCGCTTCCTCGAGAACCCGAAGGAGTTTGCCAAGGCCTTTGCGCGCGCCTGGTTCAAGCTGACGCATCGCGATATGGGCCCGCGGGCGCGCTACCTGGGCCCGCTGGTGCCGAAGGAAGAACTGATCTGGCAGGATCCGGTGCCGGCGGTCGACCACAAGGTGGTTGGCGAAAAGGAAATCTCAGCGCTGAAAGCCAAGGTGCTGGCGTCGGGACTGTCGATCGGCCAGCTTGTCTCAACCGCATGGGCGGCGGCGGCGAGCTTCCGCGGCAGCGACAAGCGCGGCGGCGCGAATGGCGCGCGCATTCGCCTGGCTCCGCAGAAGGACTGGGAGGTGAACCAGCCGGCGGAACTCAAGAAAGTGCTGGCGAAGCTCGAGGCCATCCAGAAGGAGTTCAATAGGGCGCAAAAAGGCGGCAAGAGAATCTCGCTTGCCGATCTGATTGTGCTCGCGGGCACGGCGGCCGTGGAAGAGGCGGCGAAAAAGGCCGGCTACAACGTGAAAGTGGGCTTTGCGCCCGGCCGCATGGACGCCGCGCAAAAGCAAACCGATGTGGAATCGTTTGCGGTGCTGGAGCCGAAGGCCGACGGCTTCCGCAACTACGTGCGCAAGGGTCTGGAAAGTTACCAGGCCGAACTGCTGCTCGACAAGGCGCAGTTGCTCACGCTGACCGCGCCGGAGATGACGGTGCTCGTCGGCGGCCTGCGCGTGCTGGGCGCGAACTATGGCGGGTCGAAAAACGGCGTCTTCACGACGCGGCCTGAAACGTTGACGAACGACTTCTTTGTGAACCTGCTCGACATGGGGACGAAGTGGCAGAAGGCGGCGGAGGGTCTGCTCGAAGGACGCGATCGCAAGACTGGCGAGCTCAAGTGGACCGCGACCGTGGCCGATCTGGTCTTCGGCTCGAACTCGCAGTTACGCGCCCTCGCCGAGGTTTACGCCAGCAAGGACGGCGAGCGGAAGTTCGTCAAGGAATTTGCGGCGGCGTGGAGCAAGGTGATGAACCTGGATCGGTTCGATTTGGCGAGTTAGCGAGTTCGCGTGCGCTCGGGCGCACGTTCGCGAGTTAGCAGGTTCGCGGAGCCCACGCTTTCGCCTGTTCTTTGGGCGAAAGCGTGGGACTGCACCTTCCGCTTTCCAGTTCGCTTGTTCCCTGCTTTTTTCAGAACCGCGCGGTCAGGTTGAAGAACGCGCTGCATCCGCGGCCGGTCACGGGCTTGATTGCGCCCATCCACATGCCGGCCATGAAGTCGTCCATGTTCACGCCGCCGAGCGGCAATTCATAAGCCTTGTTGAGCAGGTTGTCCGCGCCGCCCGCGGCCTCGAAGGCGCCGCGCCGGTAGCTCGCGTGCAGATCGAGTAGAGCGTAGCCCGGCGTCTGCTGCTCGTAGCGGCGCGGATCGACATTCCTCTTGCGGTCGACGGCTTCCAGGCCCATTCCGGCGGAGAATTCCTTCAGGGCCTCGTCGAAGTTGAGGCGCGCGTGGAGCGGCATCATCTGGTAGAGCGGCGTCGCCGGGCCGGTGCGCTCGCCGTGCAACCATCCCGCCACGCCGCTCAGTGTGCCCGCTCCGCCGCGGACACTGTTCCACAACTCGGCGCTGCCCGACAAATCTCCGCCGTAGATGCGTGCATCGCGATTGGCGAACTGGAGTTGCGCAAAGGTGCTCATGCCGTACATTGTGGTCGCCAGCGTATCCACGTCGATGTAGTTGCGAATTTCGGTGACGTAAGGCGCGGCCTTCAACTCCCACGCGCGGTCGCCGCGGCTCATCCAGCGCGCGGAGCCGCTTGCGGTGTGCGCAGTTTCGGGGGCGAGCGCGAGATTGCCCACGTAGTAATTGCCGTCGCCGAACCAGCCGATCATGCCGCTGGTCATCCAGTTCGTCGACCAAGCGTAGCGCTCGTAGAGGCTGGGCGCGCGGGTCTTGCGCGCGTAGCCGAAGTCGACGATCCACGCGGCATTGGGCGTCCAGCGCGCCTCGGCTGTTGCATCGAAGTCCGCATCGGCGTGGGCGCGATTGGCCGCGTTGAACGCGTTGGCGTCCATGGCATACATGCTGGAATAGCCCGAGACCGGGCCGGAGTTCGACCACACCGTGTCGTTGCGCACGCCCAGCAGCGTCGTCCACGCGGCGTTCCAGCGGCTGGCCGCTTCAATGTATGTGCCAAGGCGCGAGCGCCGCCCGTCGTCGATATTCACAAAGGCATTCGGCCCCATCATAGGCGCAGCGCCCGCGACCGGCGGCCAGATGTCGTCGAGGCGGAAGCGGTCGAACTCGTTGCCGGCGCGGACGGTGTGCCGGTCCCCAAGCGGCAGTTCGAATCTCACGGAGTAGCCCATCTCGCGTCCGTGCGTGTTCATCGGCATCCACATGGGCATGGGGAAGGTGAGCTTGTCGCGGCCAACGTTCATCGCGTGCCAGGTGCCGCGCCAGTTAGCGCGCGTATCGAGCGTGCCGCGCACGAAGCTTCTGCGATAGTGCACGTTCGCTCGCTCGGAGACGTCACGCACCAGATCCATCTGCTGGTTGACGAAGCCCTCGTAGGGCGTGTGGACGTAGCCGCCCTCCACCGAGAAGAGGCTGTTGGCGTTTTGGGCGGCAAGCGTTAGCGTCTGTTCGGTCGTCTGCGCATAAGTGGAAGTGACTTTGTGGCCGCTGCCGTCGCTGTAGTCGCCGTTGGTGCTCCATGTGCCGGTGTAGCCCATGGCGAAATGCCGCGTGGCTGCCCATTCGGTCAGCGATGCGCCGTAATACTCGCCGTTCGAGCGATAGAAACCTGTCGCCGAACCCTGCTCGAAAACATTCTCCTGCGCGCTGGCAAAGACTGGCGGCGGCTCGTCGATCTCGATGGTTCCGCCCAGGCTGTCGCCGCCCATGCTGACGGGCGTGATGCCGGCCGTGACGCGCACAGTTGCCGCCGCGGCCGTTGACGCCTCGCTCAGCAGCGGGTTCATGTGATTGGGGCATGAGTTCTCTTCGCTCGCGCCGTTGACGACGATTTTGACGCGCTCGTCGCCGAGGCCATGCAGCACGGGTGAGCCGTCGAGCGCGCCGCTCTCGCGCAGGCTCACGCCCGGCTCGTCGGCAGTAAGCTCGCCGAGGTTCCCGTGCCGGCCCTGGTCGCTCGCACTCACCTTGCGCCGCGCCGCGCTCTCATTCTCCTCGCGGACTTCGATCTCGGTCCGCGCGGGAGCGATGTGCAGCGTGACGTCGACGACGGTTTCGCGGCCGGCGTCGACACGCACCTCGCGCACCATGGCTGTCTCGAATCCGGAAACGGTCACCGTCACTTCGTAGAGCCCTGGCGTCACGCCTTCGAACGCGAACTGCCCTTCGCGGTTTGTCTGTTGCGTCCATCTGGCGGCCGAATTCGCGCTTTTAAGGGCGATCTCCGCACGGGAGACGAGCGCTCCTATAGGATCGCGAACGGTTCCCAACACGCGGCCGGCGGCGTTGCTCGCTGGCGCTATCTGCACTCTGTCGGCCTCGTTGCGCGATTGTGCGCTCATTTGCCTCGCGCCGCAAAGCACACACGCTGCAGCCAGACAGGCCAGAAGGGTCCTGCTCTTCATCTTTCACCTCTTGTGATTTCAAGAAAAACGGCAAATCATCGGCGCGCGCAGGAACACAAGTACCGGGGGGCGTCCGAACGGACCGCGCTGTCAGGCGGAAAGAATGGGCGGGCCGCGTTTGGGATGGTTGCGGATGAAGAAAGATTGGTGTGGCGTTTCATGGCGCTCGGGCAAGGGCGCCGGTTGCACGAGTCCGGTCTCAAGGTGTCGCGGCACAACGGCCGCGTACATGCGCGATTGCACGGCCCCGCCGCCCGGGGGCTGGAACGGGCAATGCTCCTGCGCAGCCGAAGGGCCGCCGGGCTGGCCGCTCATCGCCAGCAGCCGCTGCATCATGCAATGGTGTTTGCCGTGTCTGCGGCAGCAGGGCGGCAGCGCGGCCTCGGCATCGGGGGCAAAGAGCGGCGCCATCAGCATCCAACTGAAGAGCGCGAGGAGCGTGAGTGCGATGGCGCGCCGCATGGCAGCCGCAGGATAGAGGGCGAGGCGCGGGGCGGGTCTGCGGTGGCGATCACAGAAGCAGGGAGACAGCGGAGCTGCCGAAACAGGAATAGGGCGCGAGGAATTAGGATTAGAAAAAGGGAACGAAGACTGGTTGCGCCGTCAGCGTTCGAAGAGGTTAGAGATTTTTCCCAGGGAGGGATCGTGAAGAGCGGAGAAAAAGGCGTTGATCTTGGCGGACGCGAATCGATGGTGTCGCGCGACGCG
>Ga0326727_10013736_pt1 | contig 17884 bp, 18 predicted proteins | sample MB2enrmetagenome_FD_207643 | JGI IMG/M metagenome (GOLD analysis project Ga0326727, IMG submission 207643) | Lab enriched peat soil microbial communities from McLean, Ithaca, NY, United States - MB29MY | ecosystem: Environmental > Terrestrial > Soil > Wetlands > Peat | place: USA: New York...
CTTGCTGCAACCCACCACCTAAACCACCACTGTCTTGCACTTTGAGTTTTTAACCTTAGCCTTGGCTATTTCCCAAGGTCCTTTCCTCCAGATTGAGCAGTCCCGGGTTGACTCCTGCATAAATCTATAAACTAATAAGGCGCGTTAGTTTCCGGACAGACTCATTAGGAGCTGCGCTGATTTTCATGCATGCTTGGCCCCTAATCGCCCTCTTTGTTAAAAAAGTTCGCAAAACGTAAAATCGGGAACCAAAATGGCACGCGGCTGGGAAAGCAAATCCGTGGAGCAACAGCAGGCCGAAATGGCGGAACGGCGCAAGTCCCCGCGGCCTGCCGCCTCACCGGACAAGCAGAAACAAAACCGGCAGCGTGAGGGATTGCTGCTTTCACGCACTCACGTCCTTCGCCAACTCGAGGCTTCTACTCACCCCGCTCGCCGGCGAATTCTCGAGCAAGCGCTGGCCGATATTAACCGGCAATTAGTGTCTTTTGAATGAATTACGGACGTGTCTCTGCACCTAAGGGATCGTCCGTTGGAATAGCTCTCATAAGCAAAACCGCAGACCCTTTTCCCATGCCCCGACGTATAATTGCAGTACGATGAAAGCCCAAGTCTACGTTTCACTGAAAAAAAGCGTGCTCGATCCCCAGGGCAAGACCATCCATGGGGCTCTCACTAAGATCGGCTACAAGGGTCTGGAAGAAGTACGCCAGGGCAAATATTTCGAAATCACTTTGAGCGGCGGCATGTCCAAGCCGGAAGCCGTCGAAAAAGTCGAGCGCATCGCTCGTGAAGTTCTTACAAATCCTGTAATTGAGGAGTATCGTTTTTCCCTCGAAGACTAAGTCTGTCGTCGCTGGCTGTCTTACACCGCTATAAGCGACGGTCCCCTCGCGGAGCACTTCACTAAGGAGCTAACTCGTAAATGTGTGGCATTGTGGGATACGTGGGTAAGAAGGAAGTAGTCCCTGTAATTATCGAGGGTCTGCGCAAGTTAGAATACCGCGGTTATGACTCGGCGGGCATCGCCGTAGCCGGCAACGGCCATGGTTTGCAGATCCGCCGCGCCGAGGGCAAGCTGCGCAACCTGGAAGAAATCATCCGCGTCAAGCCGCTCGAAGGCACCTACGGCATCGGTCATACCCGTTGGGCTACCCACGGCCGCCCCACCGAAGAAAATGCCCATCCCCACCGCGACTGCACCGGTACGATCGTCGTCGTCCACAACGGCATCGTCGAAAACTATCTCGCGCTCAAGAAAAAGCTCATCGCAGAAGGCCACAAATTCACTACAGAAACCGATACCGAAATCATCGCCCACCTGATCGAGAAGCATTATCTTCAGTCCGGAAACGGCCACCGACCCCTGCTCGAAGACGCAGTGCGCAAAGCGGTGAAAGAACTCACTGGGGTTTTTGCCCTGGTCGTCATCGCCACCGACGAGCCCAACAAAATCATCGCCGCCCGCAACGGCCCGCCCGTCGTCATCGGCCTGGGGAAGAACGAATACTTCGTCGCCAGCGACGTCCCTGCCCTTCTCGATCACACGCGCGATCTTTTTTTCCTCAATGACGGCGACCTCGCCGTCCTTACCCAGGATGGTGTGAAGGTCACCGACTTCGATGGCAAACCCGTTGAGCGCAAAACCCAGCGCATCACCTGGGATCCGATCATGGCGGAAAAAGGCGGCTTCAAGCATTTCATGCTCAAGGAAATTTATGAGCAGCCGCGCACCGTCCGTGATACCACTCTCGGCCGCGTTTCTCAGGACACCGGCAAAATCTTCCTTGATGAAATGCACATCAGCGATGCCGAGTTCAAGGCGCTCAAGAAACTGAACATTGCCGCCTGCGGCACCAGTTGGCACGCCGGCCTAGCCGGGAAATTCATGATCGAAACGCTCGCCCGCATCCCGGTCGAAGTCGATTACGCCAGCGAATGGCGCTATCGCGATCCCATCCTCGGCCCGGACACGATGACCCTGCTCATTTCGCAATCGGGCGAGACTGCCGATACGATCGCCGCCCAACGCGAAGCCAAGGCCAAAGGTTCGAAGACACTCGCCATCTGCAATGTGGTCGGGTCCATGATCACCCGCGAGGCCGCCGGCACCATCTATACCCACGCCGGCCCTGAGATCGGCGTCGCCTCTACCAAGGCGTTTACCGGCCAGCTCACCGCGCTCTATCTTTTCGCCCTCTATCTCGCCCAAGTCCGCGGCACCATCACGCCCGACCAGGCAAAGGAGGCCATTCAGCAACTTACTCATATCCCCGGCAAGCTCGAGCAGATACTTACCAACGACGATGCCTGCAACGAGTTATCGAAGACCTATCTGCGATCGCAGGATTTCCTGTTTCTTGGCCGCGGCATTCATTACCCCATCGCGCTTGAAGGCGCGCTCAAACTAAAGGAAATTTCCTATATCCATGCCGAAGGTTATCCGGCAGGCGAAATGAAGCACGGTCCGAACGCGCTCATTGATGAGAACCTGCCGGTAGTCGTCATCGCCACCCGTGACGTCCACAGTCCGCAGTCCATGACGCGCTACGAAAAGACGATTTCCAACCTGCAGGAAGTGAAAGCCCGCTCCGGCATCGTGATTGCCCTCGCTACCGAAGGCGATGCCGAAATCGCCGAATACGCCGACCATGTGCTATACGTTCCGCCGGCGCCGGAAGAACTGTCGGTGATTCTGGAAATCGTGCCGCTGCAACTGCTGGCTTATCACATAGCCGTCCGCCGCGGGTGCGACGTGGACCAGCCGCGCAACCTGGCCAAGTCGGTCACGGTGGAGTAAGGGCGGGGGACTGCGGCGCGTCCGAAGGAACGGTCGAGGCCAGGGCAAGCTGGGGCCAGGACAAACCGAGTAAAATTTCCATGATTTGCGCGAAGCGAAGCTGTTCCACGTGGAACAAATGTTCCACGCGAAACATTTGTGCATGTGCATGTGTTAGTATAGTTACGTATGTACAATGAGGTCTAAATGAAACCACGAAAACGAGTTAGCGCGGCGAGGAAGGCAAAAGGCAGAGTTCGGAGGATGGAGGCGTCGGCGGAACGAAAGCCTCCGCGGTATCTGCCGGAGGAGCTGGCGGGGATGTACAAGCCGGTGAAGAAGCCGGTTACGCTGCGGCTGGATGCCGATATTTTGGCATGGTTCCAGAAGGGCGGGCGGGGCTACCAGACACGGATCAACCGGGCGTTGCGGCAGGTGATGATGGCGGAGCGCAAGCGCGCGGATAAGAAATAAACTTTGCCAAGCGCATCCGGCGCGGGCACGCGACATTAGAGACGACCCGCCACACGTTTGACGGTTGTATTCAGGTCGCTGGGGCAAACTTCGGGAGGGCGCGGACGGGCGGCTTGCAGCAGGTTGGCGCAAAGGTGGTGCATATGCGCGATCTCCAGACCCGCATCCTGGAGCGCAGCACGCGCCGGGCTGGTTCCAGGCAGGTCGCGGCCAGCAATTTCGAGCCAGCCCGCAATAGCTCCGATTCGGTTGCGCACCTCGTGGATTTGCGCGGCAGTGATTTCTCCGAGTATGGCCAGGCGCTCCACTTGAGAAATCTCGCTGTGGTGCAGCTGGTCGAGCTGGTCGCGGCTGTCGCGCAACTACTCAACCATGTGGTTGAAGTTACGACTGAGAACTCCCAACTCGCCGCCGCGATCGCCGAAGTCTGCGCGTGTATCGAGATCGCCATTCGCGACGCGCGCAATCCTGTCCTGAAGGTCCGGCACTAACCGCCGCTTTTGTTGACCATCGTTTCTTGCGGCCAGCCCCTTGTATCCGTTTCGGTGCAGCAGCGTCAGTTCTGGGAGGCTTTGCATAGCGGCGCGTCCTGGGTGCGGAAAGCGATCATTCGGGGAAGTCCAGGCCCTGTTGCAGGAGCTGTGTAACCGTGGGCACAAGCTGTCCGATCGCATCCGTCTTAAGTACGACGGCGTCAACCAGATGCAAGGTTTCTTGAGGAACCTCGCTGCCAGAGAACATGACAATCAAAATCTCCGGCCGACATTTTTTGATGGCGGCAGCGACGTTGTGGCCGTTCATTCCCGGCATGTGGTAGTCGAGGATCACGGCATCAATCGAGAGCCGTATCGCCAGTGTCAGCCCCTGTTGCGCGGATGTCGTCGCGACAACCTGATAGCCCCACCGTTCTAGCAGGGCTCTCTCGTACTGCAGAATGGCGTCGTCGTCATCGATGCAGAGGATGGTTCGCTTCGGCCTTCGATACGCTTGGCCCACTTGCAGCCTCCCAGGGCGGTGGCCCAGCCCCGCTTATGGGGAGGGAATGTACCAAGGGCGATAAAGCTGCGCCACCGCGTTTGCTCGTTGACAACTTGAGTTACTCCCAGGGAAATTAGCTGTAGCTTGCCATACCGTCCCGGCGCTGTCTGTTCAAAGTTGCTCACTCTTACGAAAGCCATGGTTGTCTGGGATGCCGATTCGGCTGTCGGGGTGTAGCCCGCCGCCACACAATCATGGCCCACAGGCGCGCTGACTATAGCTCTATGGTCGGGAGACGCGAACAACGGAAACTGGCTAACTCGCGACTCACGTCTTCTTTGCGGTTCCTTTAGAATTCTCGGCAGTGTCAATCCAATTTCAGGTTGAGGCTGCTTCGGGCGCGGGGCGGGTAGGGCGGATGGTTACTCCCCATGGCGTGGTGGAGACGCCGGTGTTCATGCCGGTGGGGACGGCGGGGACCGTCAAGGGTGTACCGCAGCAAATGCTCGAGGAATTAGGCGTTCAGATTCTGCTGGGGAACACCTACCATCTTTATTTGCGGCCGGGGGTTGAGGTGGTGCGGCGGATGGGCGGACTGCACCAGTTCATGGCTTGGGAGCGAGCGATCCTTACGGACTCGGGCGGGTTCCAGGTTTTCAGCCTAAGCGATCTGCGGAAGGTGACTGAGGAGGGGGTGACGTTCCGGTCGCACCTGGATGGGTCGTCGCATTTTTTGAGTCCGGAGCGGTCGATGGAGGTTCAGATCGGGCTGGGCGCGGACATTATTATGGCGTTCGACGAGTGCACGGAGTATCCGGCGGAGCGGGAGCGGGTCAGGGCGTCGATGGAGATGACGCTGCGGTGGGCGGCGCGGAGCAAGAAGTATTTTGAGGAACATAAAGAAGAGGTGCCTTGGGGCGGGTCTAAGGTCTCAGGTGTCAGGTCTCAGGGGGGCGGATCGGGGGTCGCCCGTGACGCGGCACGGGAACATGAGATCCTTCGCCCACTCGCTGACGCTCGGGCTCAGGATGACAAGGCTAAAGGAAGTTGGGAGGGAAAGACCCAGGCGTTGTTTGGGATTGTGCAGGGGGGGATGGATCGGGAGTTGAGGAAAGAATCGGCTCTGCGGACGGTGGAGATTGGGTTTCCGGGGTATGCGATTGGGGGGCTTAGCGTGGGCGAGCCTCGGGAGATGACGAGGGAGATTGTGGAGTGGACGTTGGAGTTCTTGCCTCGGGACGTGCCGCGGTATTTGATGGGAGTGGGGACTCCGGAGGAAATTGCGCTGTATGCGCGGATGGGCGTGGACATGATGGATTGCGTGCTGCCTACACGAGCGGCGCGGCATGGGTTGCTGTTCACGTCGGAGGGACGGGTTTCGATCAAGCAGGCAAGATATATAGAGGATGAGGGGCCGCTGGATGGGAAATGCGAGTGCATGGTGTGCCGGCGGTATTCGCGGGCCTATTTACGGCATCTGTATGCGTCGAATGAGTTGCTGGCGCAGGTGCTGAATACGGTGCACAACATACACTTTTATTTGGAGACGATGCGACGGGGGAGGGGGGAGCTATCAGCCGTCAGCCGTCAGCCGTCAGGAAAGGCGTCGCTTCCCCCGGAATGACAAGGCAGGGGAGCACGAGATTCCTCCCCTTCGCGAAGCTCAGGGTCGGAATGACAAGGCTGGGGTGGGTTGGGGTGGGCTGGGATGGAAGGGTGGGGCGACAGTCGGCCCACAAGCTGCGGAGCTTCGCTCCCGCTGAACGGGCAGAATGCCCATCCCCCCACAATCCTCGCGAACATAACCGCTCGCCACACAAACCGCATATACTCAACAGGCGGGAGAGACGCGGGATTCGTCTCAAACTGTGAAAATTGCGAGAATTTGGGAAGTACTGACCTTGACACCCGCCGGGGCGTCCGGCATGCTATCTAATTTGGGAACAGGTGGGTTTTCTTGCAGTGCCTTCCCCCGCTTAAGATGCGGGCCCGGGCATGAACGGCCAGCCCCGAAGGCGCGGTTTCTTCCCGAAGATCTGCGGCCTAAGAGAAGCAAAATTCCCGAGACGCAGCGGCAAAAAGAAGCAAATTTGTGCAGGCGTTTTTCCCGGTGGCGGGCTGCAAACCTGGCCTGCGAGCGGGCGTTGATGGGAAAGGTTGTTAGAGGGGTTTGAATTGGCAGGAAATTTGATTTTAGGCGGTCAATTGGCGGTCTGGTTGCAGTTTGGCGGAGGTTCAGGACTTCTGGGCCTGGCGCCGCTGCTGTTCATTTTCGCCATTTTTTACTTACTGTTGATCCTGCCGCAGCAGCGCAAACAGAAGAAATGGCAAGCGATGCTGAACGAGCTGAAGACTGGGGACAAGATCGTCACCAGCGGGGGCTTGAGGGGAACGATTGTCGGCCTGAAGGATGACGCGGTGACGCTGCGGGTACCTCCGGATAATTTGAGGGTCGAGGTGAGCCGGGGATCGGTGGTGACCGTGAGTACGCAGGAAGAGGCGAAGTGAGAGAGCTGCAGCCGCGAGCTTGAGCGGGGATGGCTATCCGGCGTTTCGCGCTTTGGCTGCGCTTTTGACGGGAGTAGGGGTCCTTCGACTCCGCAGAGCAATTCGCTTCGCGAATTGTTCTGCTCCGCTCAGGATGACAAGAAATTGGGAGGGTCGTAGAGGTAGCTCGAGGCTCGCAGCTGAACTCGGATTTCATCATGAATAAAAACCTAACTTGGAAGTGGGGAGTGATTGCCGCGGTGCTGGTGGTATTCGTGCTCGGCATCTTCGGGAACCCGGCAAACTGGTCGGGCAAGGGACTGCTGGCGTCGGCCAAGGACCAGATACACCTGGGGCTGGATCTGCGCGGGGGCACGCACCTGATTCTGCAGGTGCAGGTGAACGACGCGGTGAACGTGGATTCCGACAACGCGATGGCGCGGCTGCGCGAAGATATGCGCACGCACAAGATCAGCTATGCCGAGATCAGCAAACCCGACCCGGCGGCGCATCCGGAAATGATCCTAGTGAAGGGCGTGCCTCCGGAGCAGTCGAGCGATTTCAAGAACCTGGTCAGCGACCGGCTGCCGGATTACCAGACGTCTTCCGGGGCGGAGAATTCGTGGACGGTTGCGATGAAGCCGAGCAGCCTCTCGGATCTTAAGAATCGCGCGGTGTCACAGGCCATCGAGACGATCCGAAACCGCATTGACGCGTTGGGTGTGAGCGAGCCGGTGATTCAGGAACACGGGTTGGGGCAGTACCAGATTCTGGTGCAACTGCCGGGCGTGGACGATCCGGGCCGCGTGAAAGAAATCATGCAGTCGACGGCGATGCTGGAGATCAAGCAATCGCTGGGCGGGCCGTATTCGAGCGAGCAGGCGGCACTGCAGGATAAGGGTGGTGTGCTGCCTCCGGACACGGTGTTGATGCCGGGCAAGAGCATCGGTTCGCGAACTGCCGACAGCGGGGAAAACTGGTACTTGATTTCACGAGCGGCGGCGGTGACAGGACGCGACCTGCGGACCGCAGAAGGGAGCCGCGACGAAAACGGGCAGCCCGCGGTGCGGTTTATTCTGACTGGCGACGGCGGGCGGAAGTTCTACTCGTTCACGTCGGCGCACGTAGGCGACTACCTGGCGGTGGTTCTCGACGGCAAGGTGCAGGAAGTCGCGGTCATCAAGGAACCGATTCGCGATACGGGGATGATCAACGGCCGCTTCACCGAGCAGGAAGTGCAGGACCTCTCGATGACGCTGCGCTCGGGCGCGCTACCGGCGGGGATCAAGTATCTGGAAGAGCGGACGGTGGGACCGTCGCTGGGCGCGGACTCGATCAAGTCGGGCGTGACCGCAGCGATCTTCGGGATGCTGGCGGTTTTGATTTTCATGCTCATCTACTATCGGTGGGCGGGCGTGAACGCGGATGTGGCGCTGATTTTCAACCTGATTATCCTGCTGGGGTTCATGGGGTTCTTTGGCGCAGTGCTGACGCTGCCGGGGATCGCGGGAGTGATCCTGACGGTCGGCATGGGCGTGGATTCGAACGTGCTGATTTTCGAGCGCATCCGGGAAGAGCTGAGGAACGGCAAGACGCCGCCCTCGGCGGTGGAGCAGGGATTCGCGCACGCCTGGATCACGATCGTGGATACGCACGTGACGACGATCGTGTCGGCGGCGATTTTGTTCATCTTCGGCACCGGGCCGGTGAAGGGATTTGCCACCACACTGGTGTTTGGTTTGGCGGCGAATCTGTTTACGGCGGTGTTTGTGTCGCGCGTGATTTTTGACTGGATTTTGAGCCGGAAGCAGCGCGGAGAAGCGTTGAGTATTTAAAGCAGTCGTTTGTCGATGGTCGATGGTCGTTCGCGAACCTGAAATGAACGATGCACTCCAAACGACTAGCGACTGACAACCAACGACGGACTTATTGAAGGGATCGCAAACAGCGTGGAATTCTTTCGCAATACAAACATCGATTTTCTTGGGAAGAAGTGGTACTTCCTTGCGTTTTCGCTGGTCTTCAGCGTGGCGGGCCTGCTCTCGATGGGGTTCTGGCACGGCATTCCGCTGGGCGTAGACTTCCGTGGCGGAACGCTCGTCTACGTGAAGTTTTCGCACACGCCGGACCCGGCCGCGATTCACGCCGACATCGAGCGTACCGGAATCAAGAATGCGCGAGTGCAGGCATACGGCCCGGCCGCGAACAACGAAGAGCTGATTTCGCTCGATATTCAGGAAACCAGCGAGCAGGCGCTCGACAAGGGCAAGACGCAGATCGTGCAGGCGCTGGAAGGGCGGGCGACAGGCGCGAACGCAAACAAGCAGGATCTCAACAACGCCAGTTCGCTGACCATCACGAATTATCTGCTGGAGAAAGATCCGCTGCATTTGGGCGCGGATGCCAATCCGCGGTACACGGCGATCGCGCAGGCGATCGTGAACGAGCGCGACAAGGTAAAGAGCGGCGTGCTGGGATCGGTTGACGAATTAAAGGGCGTTGCGGATCCGGCGGTAGTGAGTTCGCTCAATGACGGCTTTTTTGTTTCGGACTTTGGAATCCGCAACGTGGAGATCGTTGGACCGCAGGTAGGGCAGCAACTGCGCAAGCAGGCGATACTCGCGACCCTGTATTCGCTGGCGGGAATGCTGGTTTACCTGGCGCTGCGCTTTGAGTGGATTTATGGCGTGGCCGCGGTGCTGACGGTGTTTCACGACACGCTGATAACGGTGGGCGCGTTCTCGCTGCTGAACCGGGAAATCTCGCTGACAGTGATCGCGGCGATCCTGACGCTAATCGGTTATTCGAACAATGACACGATCGTGGTCTTCGACCGGATTCGCGAAAATATCAAACTGCTGCGCCGGGACAAGCTGTCGGACATCGTTAACAAGAGCATCAATCAAACTTTGAGCCGAACGATCTTGACAGCGGGCCTAACTTTCCTTACCGTGCTTGCGCTGTTCCTTTTCGGCGGCGAAGTGCTGCGTGGGTTCAGTCTGGCGCTGGTGATCGGAATTCTGATCGGGACGTACTCCTCGATTGCGATTGCGGCGCCGATTCTGGTGGCCTACCAGGAATGGCGGACCGAGCGCGGACAGAAGCCAATTGCGATGCCCGTACGGACGGGGACTGGGCCGAATTCGCCGAAGCTGAAGGCGTAGGACGGGTTGGGCCGGTGGGCCCGATTTCGGGTGCAGGGCTGGCGGCCCAGAAGGCGGGGCCGGGTAGGGGGCGCGCCCCCAGGAAGCGGGGTTTTCGCCCTTGTGTATCGGCGAAAATAGCGTAAAATCATGGACCTGCCCGAAGAGGCAGGATTTAGAAAAAGCGGGAGCCAGAAGGGTAGAAGCGGTGTCTACACTGATGTAGGGTCTGGCGTAGGAGAGTCGCATGTTTGAAGACAGTATTCTCGACAATAGAATGCAGAAGAAGTCCGTGCTCACGACGTTCCTCTCGTATCTGCTGCAGATTTTTCTGGTAGGCATTCTCGTCCTGATTCCCCTCATCTATACTGACGCGCTGCCGAAGCAGCAGTTGATGACATTTCTGGTAGCCCCGCCTCCACCTCCACCTCCGCCTCCACCTCCAGCCGCCGCTCCCGTCCGGGTAGTGAAGGTGGCCAGCGAAATGGTGAACGGCGAACTGCGCACGCCGACCAAGATTCCGCAGAAAGTCCAGATGATTAAAGAAGAAGAGGCTCCGCCGGATCTGGGTGCGGGTGGCGTACCGGGAGGAGTTCCGGGCGGCATTCCGGGCGGATCGGCAGGCGGCGTGATCGGCGGCATCATCAGTTCGCAGCCGGTAGCCGTACCGAAGGTTGCGACACCGACACGCGTGCGGGTTTCGCAGGGCGTCTCGAGCGGCCTTCTGATTAAGAAGGTGAACCCGACCTATCCTCCCCTGGCACGGCAGGCGCGCATTCAGGGGCAGGTGGTGCTGCACGCTGAGATCAGCAAAGAAGGCACAATTCAGAACTTGCAGTTGATCAGCGGCCACGCCATGCTGGCGCCGGCGGCGATCGAGGCCGTGAAGCAATGGCGCTATAAGCCATACCTGCTCAATGGAGAGCCGGTGGCAGTAGAAACAGAAGTCATTGTGAATTTCAGCCTGTCGGGCGGTTAGACTCGGCGGGGAGACGGGACTAGCCCCGTCTCAGCACAGGTTTGTGGCGGTTAGTTCCTCCCGTTTTCGCCATGCCGCGAACAGGTAAGCTAAGCGGGTTGATTCCGAGGTTCTTTCCGTCCGCTGGATTTCTATTTCTAAAGGATGCAACGGTTGGATTGCGTTCGGGCCTCTAACGAGGCACGGGCGCCCGAAAGCCGGTTTGCAGTGGACTCCAGGCACACCTGGAGTGCTGGATAAATCCGGGTCGCCGCAAGCGGCACGGTAACGAGTTGGTACGCGGCGTAAGTGCGCACCAAAACGAGTTCAATTCAGAGAAGTTTCTGTCAAACAAGTTCTGAGGAGGAAAAGCAACTCATGGTTGTAAACCTAGCAGCAGTGGCATTCAGCAATCTGCATATTTTCGCCGCCTGGTTCTTAGAAGAAGGCCAGGTCGGTTGGGACCCGATTTCGCTCTGGAAACAGATGGGTGTCCTGGCGAAGTGCGTGGTTATCATTCTGTTCATCATGTCGGGATGGTCGATCGGCGTGATGATTGACCGTTGGATGGCGTTCAACGCCGCCCGCAACCAGTCTCGCTCGTTCGCACCGGCGGTAGCCGGCGCGCTGCGCGAGGGCAAGATCGACGAAGCAATCAAGGTTGCCGAGCGCAACAAGAAGAGCCATCTGGCTAAAGTGGTTACAGCAGGCTTGATGGAATTCAAGGCCCACCAGGACAGTCCGGGCGAGATTCCGGGTGAGACGATTGAAGCTTCGAAGCGCGCTCTGGAGCGCACCGAAGCGATCGTGCATGCGGAACTGAAGCGCGGACTTGGCGGTCTGGCGACCATCGGTTCCACGGCACCTTTCGTCGGCCTGTTCGGAACCGTGGTCGGTATTTTGAACGCGTTCCGCGGCATTCAGACGGAGAAAGCGACCGGTCTGGCGGCCGTTGCCGGCGGCATTTCGGAAGCTCTGGTGACCACGGCTATCGGACTGTTCGTGGCCATTCCGGCGGTTATGATGTTCAACTACCTGACGGGACGCGTGGAAGCGTTCGACGTGGAGATGGACAACTCCTCGAGCGAACTGATCGACTACTTCTTGAAGCGCCGGGCGATGCGCCGTTCCTAAGGGCGCAGTGCGGACCGCAGGTTGAGTTGCCGGTTGGGCGCCGGGTATCGGCGCCCACCTCCTCCTCACGATCGCGGTCTTGACGAACAGGAAGTATTCGCAGGAGACGGAATTCCATGGCATTAAACAAACGAAACGAAGGCGCGAAGGTAAATTCGGACATCAACGTGACCCCGATGGTCGACGTGATGCTGGTGCTGCTGATCATTTTCATGGTCATCACTCCCATGTTGCAGAAGGGTGTGAGCGTGGACATGGCAAAGGTAAACAGCCCCAACCCGATGCCGGATGCGGATAAAGAAGATGCTCTGCTCGTCGCTGTGCAGCGCGATGGCAGCGTATTCTTCGGCACCGAAAAGACCGACGTCAACCAACTCACCGATAAAGTGAAGGATCGCCTGGCCAACCGTACGGACAAGCGGGTTTTCCTTAAGGCCGATGCACGGGCCAAGTTCGGCAACGTTGTCGAAGTGGTGGATCAGGTCCGCGCCGCCGGCGTAGACCAGTTAGGTCTGCTCACCGACCAGAAAAAGGCCGGAACTTTGGCTCCGCCACCTGGCGCTACCGCCCCAACAGGCGGGCAATAGCACTGTTCCACCCCAACACGCGACAAACACGTGTGCTGGGAACCTGGAGGAATTGTTATGGGAATGGCCGTTGGCCCGAGCGGGGGTCAAAGCGCAAATATCAACGTCACGCCGCTCATCGACGTACTTTTGGTGCTGCTGATCATTTTCATGGTGATCACACCGCTGACTCCGAAGGGCTTGGATGCGCTGGTACCGCAGCCACCCCCGAAGGACTCAAAACAGCCGCCCCCGTCAGACCGTACGATTGTGGTTCAGTTGATTGACCGGGGAGCCGGGAATCCTCCTGCCCTGAAGATCAATCAGGATGACGCAACGTGGGAGACGCTCCAGGGCCGGCTGGAAGATATCTTCAAGACGCGCGCCGAGAAGGTAATGTTCGTGAAGGGTGACGATAATGTGCCCTTTGCCGATGTCGCCAATGTGATCGATATCGCGCACTCGGCGGGCGTGGATAAAGTAGGTTTGATTACAGCCAAGATTGAAGCGGGCGGCTAGAACGAGCTGCGAGCTACGAGTCACAAGCGAGATGCGCTGGGGTGCAGTTCGGCTGGTTTCGAGGCGTTTCCTTCTTGTGGTGTGCACGCAATTCCGATCGGTCTGAATCCTGCGACTCGAAGCTCGTGGCTCGGAGCTCGTCGCTGATTTTCTAAGGAGATTCATAAAGCAATGAAAACCACTCATAGGCTTCTGATGGTTCTGGTAGCCGCACTGGCGCTTGTCGCCAGCACAAGTTGCGCCAAGCTAGAGGCGCGGGATCATCTCAACAAAGGCGTGCAAGCCTTCAAAAATGCGAAGTACGAACAGGCGATCGATCATTTCCAGCAATCGGTTGCGCTCGACCCGACCCTTATCAACGCGCGTTTGTACTTAGCGACAGCTTTGGCGCAGCAGTACATTCCTGGCGCGGATACTCCCGACAACAACAAGTTCGCCGAACAGGCGATTGAGCAGTACAAGATTGTTCTGGAGAAAGATCCGAAGAACATCAACAGCATCAAGGGTATTGCGTATCTTTACCTACAGATGAAGAAGTTTGACCTAGCGAAGGAGTTTTACAAGAAGGCAGCGGATGCCGATCCGAACGATCCGGAGCCGTACTATTCCGTCGCCGTCATCGACTGGACGCAGACCTACCAGCCGCGCCAGGAAGCGCGCGCCAAGTTGGGGATGAAGCCAGAGGACTCGCTTCCCGGCAAGGACAAGAAAGTCTGTGCTGAAATGAAGGAGAAGAATACGGCGACGGTTCAGGAAGGCATTGACAACCTGAACAAGGCGCTACAGCTCCGTCCCGACTACGACGACGCGATGGCGTACATGAATCTGATGTACCGCGAGCGCGCCGACATTCAGTGCGACGACAAGGACGCGCACGCTGCCGACCTGAAGACGGCCGATGAGTGGGTGGACAAGACCATGGCCACCAAGAAGGCCAAAGCCGAGAAACAGCCGGGCACGGGCGGCATCGTGATGGACCAGAAGCAGTAGAGCAGTAGCCAGTACCCAGTAGCCAGTACCCAGTTGGGCGAACGTTGCCGCTGTGTGCTGGCTACTTTTTTTGCGTATCAACCCTGGGTGATGACATCACACTCTGACGTGATTTGCCGCATGCGTTCCAGCCGGCGCAGCAGGTAGAATTGTGGGCGGCTTAAAGCCATCTTCAGCATGTTTAAGAAAATCCTGATTGCCAACCGCGGGGAGATCGCCGTGCGTGTGATACGCGCTTGCCGCGAGATGGGCATTGCCACCGTGGCCGTTTATTCGGACGTGGACCGTGCCGCGCTCCATGTCCGGAAAGCCGATGAAGCTTATGCTATCGGGCTGGCGCCGGCCTCGGAGTCCTACCTTCGAATCGATAAGATCCTCGACGTTGCCAAGCGGTCGGGTGCGGAAGCGATTCATCCCGGGTACGGATTTCTCTCGGAGAACGCGAAGTTCGCGCGGGCGTGCGTGGATGCGGGGGTGAAGTTCATCGGCCCGACCGCGGAATCGATGGAAATGATGGGATCGAAGACGCGGGCTCGCCAGCATATGGAAAAGGCGGGAGTTCCATTCGTTCCGGGAACGGCCCGCGGCCTCACATCTGCGGACGAAGCCGAGCAGGTTGCCGAGCGCGTCGGCTATCCCGTGATGCTTAAAGCCGCAGCGGGTGGAGGCGGCAAGGGAATGCGCCTGGTGCACACGCGGGCTGAACTTCGTTCGGCACTGGAATCGGCGCAGAGCGAAGCGCAGCGGTCGTTTGGCGACAGCGAAGTCTATATCGAAAAGGCGATCGTGAATCCGCGCCACATCGAAATGCAGGTGCTGGCGGATGAGCACGGCAATACGGTGTGGCTGGGCGAACGCGAGTGCTCGATTCAGCGGCGGCATCAGAAGGTTCTGGAGGAGGCGCCATCGCCGATTGTCGATCCCGACATGCGGCGCAGGATGGGCGAGATCGCGGTGAAGGTGGCACAAGCCGCGAATTACACGAACGCGGGTACGGTGGAGTTTCTCGTTGACCAGCAGAAGAATTTTTATTTTCTCGAGATGAACACGCGGCTGCAGGTGGAGCATCCGGTCACGGAATTGATCACGGGCCTCGATCTTGTGCATCTGCAGATTCGGATTGCCAGCGGCGAGAAGCTTCCCTTCACGCAGGAACAAAATACTATTCGCGGACACGCCATCGAGTGCCGGATTTATGCCGAGGATCCGGACAACAATTATTTTCCCAGCCCAGGGAAGATCACGCTGCTACTGGCGCCATCGGGGCCGGGTATCCGCCGCGACAGCGGAATGTATGAAGGCTGGAACGTGCCTCTCGACTACGATCCGCTGCTGGCCAAGCTGGTGAGCTATGGGACGGACCGGCCACAGGCCATTCAGCGGTTACAGCGGGCGCTTTACGAATATTTTGTTGCCGGAATCAAGACCAACATTTCGCTCTTCCGGCGCATTTTGGACGACGAAGATTTTCACGCGGGAAAACTGGACACCGGCTTTCTGGACCGCATGCTGGCCAAGAAACGCACGGATGGCGATGCGAGCGCGGGTGAGTTGCAAATTGCCGCCATTGCGGCAGGTATGTTTTCCGTGCTCGATCCGGCCGCAGCCAAGACGGGTAATGGAAGCGCTTCCGCACCGGCTCCGGCAGCTTCGAATTGGAAACAGAAAGGACGCGCCGAAGCACTGCGCTGAAATCGCATGGTCTACGACATAGTGGTGGAAGACAAGTCGTACCGCCTGGAACTCGAGAGGGTGGAGTCCGGATGGAAGTGCCGGATCGACGGCAAAGAAGTCCGGGTGGATGCGGTCATGCCGCGGCGCGACGTTCTGTCGCTGCTGGTCGAAGGACAAGCGTTTGAGGTGAAGCGGGAGCAGACGCAAACCGATCTTCATATGTGGGTGGGCAGCAGGCGTTTCCCGGTCGAATTGCGTGATCCGCGTTCGCTGCGCTCGCGCAAGGGTTCGGCGGCCGACGAAACCGGGCCGCGGAAGATCCTGGCGCCAATGCCGGGACGAGTGGTGCGGCTGCTGGTGGCGGAGCAAGCCGAGGTGGAAGCGGGACAAGGCATCATCGTGGTGGAAGCCATGAAGATGCAAAACGAGATCAAGTCGCCGAAAAAAGGCATTATCAAGAAGATGGTGGCTACCGCGGGCGCTGCGGTGAATGCCGGGGACGTACTGGCGATTGTGGAATAAAAGGACCCTTGCGACTCGCCACGATTTCCTGGTGGCATAATCTGCCGTCTTCGTAAAGCAAAATTTGCCGCGTGCGGCAAACTACGGTTTCCGTCCATGAGAACTTTGTAACGTCCCACTAATCGCATTCTCACCTTCCGCGTATTGAATCATCCACATGACATCGAGTCCGATTCTTCCTGACGCAGAACATATCCTTGTGGCGAGTCCAAGTGCAGTTGTAAGACAGCGAGTTCTCGACGGGCTGATCCCCAAAGGTCAGCGGGTAGAGCAGGCCAGCGGCGGCGCGGAAGCACTGGTGCGCTTGGAGAATGGACTCTGGCAACGGCTTGTTTTGGATCGTCGCCTGCCCGATTTGGACGCGGAAGAAGTGCGGCAGACGGTGAACACACGCTACCCGGAAATCGAGGTGGTGCTCGTCGACGATGAAGACCAGGCCAACCGCGGCTTCGGTTCAAGCCCGGAAACGGGCGCTGGTCGATCCGAGCCGGGCTCAGATCTGCTGACGGCAAGCGACGGCAAATCGGAAAGAGATAACAGCCGCGACCAGAACAGCCGGAGCGGCGAGGAGAGTTGCCAGCTGTCGCCTGGTGTGACGGCGCTGCCGGGAATGGTGGGCGATTCCGCGGCCATGCAAACTGTATATCGTCTGGCGAAGCTGGTCTCGCCGCGTGACACGACGGTACTGATTACCGGTCCGACGGGCAGCGGCAAAGAACTGGTGGCGCGCGCGCTGCACGATCTGAGCCCGCGCGCGGCGCGAACTTTCGCGGTGGTCAATTGCGCGGCCATCCCGGAAACACTGCTGGAAGCGGAGTTGTTCGGTTATTCGCGCGGCGCGTTCACGGGAGCACAACAATCCTACGCGGGGCGAATTCAGGCAGCGCACCAGGGCACGCTGTTTCTCGACGAAATTGGAGAGATGCCGCTCAGCCTGCAACCCAAGCTGCTGCGCTTCCTCGAGCAAAAGGAACTGCAGAGGCTGGGGAGTTCGCAGGTGGTGCGGGTGGATGCGCGCGTGGTGGCGGCGACCAATCGAGATCTGGTAACGCTGGTTCGACAGGGAAAATTCCGCGAAGACCTCTATTACCGGCTGGCGGCATTTCCGCTTTGGATTCCGCCCCTGGCGGAACGGCCGGGCGATGTGGCCCAGCTGGCAACCCACTTCCTGCAGCAATTCTGCGCGCAACCGCCCATGCCGGAATTGTCGGAGGAGGTGCTGGCTCTGCTGCGGATGCAGAGTTGGCCGGGGAACGTCCGGGAGTTGCAGAACGTCCTGGAACGGGCGCTGATCCTGGCCGAAGGTGAGCCGGTGGTGCGGCCGGTGCATCTTCTGTTCCATGAGGAGTGCATGGCGGTTACTCGGAAAGACGATAGGGCATCGTCATCAGGGTTTGCGATGAGAGGCTTTTAAGGCAATTTCTGCCGCCTTGGAATTCCTTTTGCAACGGGATCAGCATGCCCACGTCGCCACCACCGCGCAATCCCGTACCTGGACCCGATCATCCTCTAGCCCGCGCCTTCCGATCGTTCCGGAACCATCGGCGACTGGATCGAGAAGCTCGGCTTTGCTTCCGAACAGGACGTCACCTCGGCGCTCGCGCTGCAATGGGGATGTCCGGTCGCGTCTTCGTTTGACCACGGCGGCGCTTTTGCGACC
>Ga0326727_10013737_pt1 | contig 17883 bp, 11 predicted proteins | sample MB2enrmetagenome_FD_207643 | JGI IMG/M metagenome (GOLD analysis project Ga0326727, IMG submission 207643) | Lab enriched peat soil microbial communities from McLean, Ithaca, NY, United States - MB29MY | ecosystem: Environmental > Terrestrial > Soil > Wetlands > Peat | place: USA: New York...
AACTTTGCCACGCGATTCTGCATTCAACACTCGCACCAACACCTCTAATGACAATCCGCCGCCGATTCCGGGCAACATAACGGCTCCTCAGCGACGCCGCGCAGAGTCGGAAGATGCTTGCATGCGTAGCACGCCGTGCTACAGTCGTCTCATGAAGACGATGCCGCTGTCAATCCGCCTGGATAAGAAACTGCGCTCGTTGCTCGCGGAAGGCGCGCGGCGCACACCTTTTAACCAGCGCGAGCTGCTGCGGCGTACCTTGCGGCTCCACTTGCGTGAGGTCATCGAGCAGGAGGCCGCCCCTCTCGAGGCGCGGATCACCAACATTGATCCGTGGCCGCCTGGCCGTTTGGCTAAAGCCTACCGGCGAGTGGAAGGGGCCTGGGACCGCATTGAGGCCGCTGCCACCGCCGCCCAGGGGCGGCCTTCCTGGGATGATTGATGAAACCGTGGGAAGTCTGGACCTGGAAATTCCCCGACGCAGGCGAGCATCCGGCAGTGGTCCTGGGCACGGATGAGAGGGTGAGCCTTAAGCCGCGCGTCTGCGTCATCCTCTGCTCGACGCAGCGGGCCACTCGCAAACCCGAAGTGCATGAAGTCATCCTGGACGAAGCTGACGGCTTGGACTGGGAAAGGCTCTGCAAATGCGACGTGGTTTATGCGGCGCCCAAGACCGACCTTGTCAAACGCCGCGGCAGTGTCTCGGCGGAGCGCCGGCGTGCGATCGCCGAGCGGGTTATCCGCTGCCTCGGCCTCGCGGGGCTTTAGCCCTGGCTCGGCTTGTCTCCAACGCGCCGCCATAGCTTAACACGCGGCTAAGGAGTTGGGGCTTCGGCGGGTAGGCGAGCCGGCGTCCGGGCGGCAACCGATGCCGAATGAGCGGCTGGAACGCGGACAACTGTTCGGGGGCGAACTGCACGCGCAGTTTCAAACCGCCCTTCCTGTGGCCCACGGGGTGGTTCCTCACGAGTCGAGGCGGGCTGCCGTCCGGGCGGGAGGTGCGCCACGATTTAATCACTCGGCGTCCGTCGCCGTTGATGCCACTTCGTAGCGCCAAAGAGCACGGGGGTTGTTTTGGCTTCATCACTGCGATAACAGACCACACGCCGGTTGCTGGGACCTTTCCGGGTAATTACAGTTATGAAAGGCTGACGTAGAATCCACTTGTCGTACCGCGTGCCTGGAACGAGAGTCTAGTGTTCCTGCGAGCGTTGACCTTATGGATGGACAGACTCGCCGGACCTGAAAGGAAACAACGACATTATGAAAAAACCACTTACCAGGATGCTTGCCCTCGTCTGCGCAGCCGCCCTGTGGGCGCCCGCGCTCACGCTGGCCGACGCGCCTTCGACGATCAATGCTGATGAAGCCCTCAAGTTGCTGCTGGCGGGCAACCAGCGGTTCGTCGCCGGCAACCTCAACTCGGTCACGCGGGACGAAATAGCACAGCGCCGGGCCGAACTCGTCCAAGGGCAGAAGCCCTTCGCCATTATTCTCTGCTGTTCGGATTCCCGCGTTGGACCGGAAATCGTCTTCGACCAGGAGCTCGGGAACATCTTCGTGGTCCGCACCGCCGGCGAGGTGCTGGATGCGGCCGGCATCGGCAGCATTGAATATGCGGTCGCACATCTCGGTTCTCCGCTGTTGCTCGTGCTGGGGCACGAGCATTGCGGCGCGGTGGCGGCCGCGGTGGCCGACGCCAAAGAGCCCGGCCATATCGCGAACATCGTGAAGGCCATTCGCCCCGTCGTGGCCAAGACTAAAGGCCAGCCGGGCGACCCGCTGCAGAACGCAATCCGAGCCAACGTGCAGGACATCGCAGCCCGGCTTCGAAGCGCCGGTCCGGTCCTTTCGGAAAAGGTGAAAGCCGGCCAGCTCAAGGTCTTGGGTGCGACCTTTTCCTTAAGCACCGGCAAGGTGGAGCTAGTGCCCGATGAACCTTAGCGCGCGCCGCGACCGTCTCCAAATGTCCGCAATGGGCTGCCTTGGGACTTGCCACGGCGCTGAGGATGTAGTTTGCGCCTTCGGTGCTGGCGAAGATCGTGTGGTCCGCAATGCCGATGCTGCCTGGGTCATCCTGGCCAGACCACTGAATCTGGGAAGTGGTTCCGCTCAGAGCCGGTAAGCGCTGGGCACTGCTGGTGGGCGCGCCGACATCGAGCGTGTTGAAGACCTCGGGTGTGTGGATCGGGTCGTTACTGCGAGAGCACCAGCCGGTAAAACCGTCGCGGGGCGTTCGTGACGGAGTCGGTGATGCTGAGCGTCGCTCCAGCGGCGGTGACGGGGCCGCGCAGATTGGTCCAGTTGCTCGAACTCAAGTCAGCATTCCACTGCAACTGATACGTCCCTCCAGCCTCCGTACTCCAGGTCAGACTGAGCGTGCGGGTTAGCGTCATGGCCTGGAACTCTGGCACAATGGTCAGCCAGAAAACGGTCCAGGCTCCGGCTAGGCCGCGGTTTGCAGTCGTGCCATAGAAATTGCCGTCGCTGCCCTGCACCAGCAGAGCCAAGACCCACTTCCTGCCCAGGAGCGGCTCGGTCATGGCGCAGGCTCTACTTCCGTTATGGAGTGTCGTGTGGCGGGTTTTCATAGATGTGAGTTTGGCTTTCATTTTTTCACTGCCCTTGGATTCGGTAAAAGGCGGCGGGGTTGGTGGGGGCCAGCAGCAGCGTGGTGTTGGTCACCGGGTCGCCGAAATCCTGCCAGGCTGGGTTGCTCAGATTGGTCGCCATCTGCACCTGACACGGCGGTTGGCCGCCGTCCCAGCTCAGCAGCAGGTTGGTGCCCTCAAGGCCCAACCCCACCGTGATCAATGGCGACGGCGCCACCACGATGTTGAGCGTGGCCGCGCTGGACCAGCCGTTGGTATCCGCGAGGCTGACCGTGAAGATGTTCGGGCCGACATCAGAAACCGCAGGCGTGCCGGACAGAGTGCCGTCCGGGGCGACTGTGAGCCAGCCCGGCCCGGTCACCTTGGCAAAGGTGAGCGCATCGCCCGCGGGTTGGACCGCGTTGGCGGACAGTGAAGCGGCATACGGCACGCCGACCGTGGCAACGGCTTGGGTTAACGGATTGGCCAGGAACAGCGGCAACGTCAGGCGGAACACCAGACCATCGCCGGTCTGAGGTGCGCCTTCGTATTGGCTGCCACCGAACTCGACCGTGCCGTAGAACGATCCGTCCCGGGGCTGAATGAGCGTCCCCTGCGGGCTGGCGCCATTGGGACCGTTGAACCAGAACAGCGTGGTCAGCAACCCGTTGGTCGTGATCTGGAACACCGTCCCCTGGCCCCCGACGCCCCCTTGCGAAGTCGTGCCGTATAAGTTGCCATCCGTGCCCCACACCAACCCGCCCACCGGCACTGCCCCATCCTCGTAATTGAACGAGTGCAACCCGGCGAGGCTGCCATCCGGCGCGAGTCGGAACACGGTTCCCCAGCCGCCATTGGTGCCCCCGGCCGAGGCCGTGCCGTAGAAACCCCCATCCACCGCAAGCACCAGGCCATTGCTTGGGTAAGCTCCTGCCATGTAGTTAAAGGACGCCAGCGACGTCAACGCGCCGTTGGTGCTTAGGCGAAAGACGGTGCCCAGGTTGTTGCTGCCGCCGAGCGTGGTTGTGCCGTAGAGCTGGCCCTGGCTGTCTGATACCAGTGGGCCAGCCGGGGAACTGCCGTCGCTGGAGCGGAACGACCAGAGCGGCGTGAAGACCCCGTTGGTGCTCAGGCTGAAGACGGCGCCAAAGCCATTGCTGCCGCCCGTGGACGCGGTGCCATAGAGCAGGCCATTAATGCCTGGGACCAGCGACCCGATGGGGTTGCCGCCATCGGTGCCGCCGCTGAAACCATACAGGGGACTAAAGGCGCCTGCTGGAGCCAGCTTAAAGAGCGTGCCGAAGGCAGAACTGGCGCCCGGAAAGGCCGCGCCGTAGAAGTTGCCGTCGCCGGCCTGGACCAGGCCGGCCAACGGCGCCGCCCCATCGGCCCGGTTGGTGAACGAGTGGAGCAACACAGGCGCCCCCGAAGAGATCAGTTTGAAAAGACTACCAAACCCCTCCGACCCGCCGTTGAGGGTGGTGCCGTAGAAATTACCATCCACGCCTTGAATGACTCCGGCGTAAGGATTGAAGGCATTGCCGCCACCGTTGAAGGAGTGGAAAACGTTCAGGGTGGTGCCCGGGGCGCTGACCGGCAGGACCGCAAGCGCTACCGGGCCGCTCGTCACTGAGCCGACACTGTTGCTGATCACCACGGCATACGTGCCGGCGTTGGTGGCCACCACCGAGGCCAGCGTCAAGGTAGGCGTCGCCGAGCCGGAGAGGTTGCCGCCATCCACCAGGTTCGTGCCATTCTCCTGCCATTGAAAGTAGAGCGGTCCGTCGCCGGTGGCTTGCACCGGGAAGGCGACGGTCGTTCCCGCCAGCACGGTTTGGGACTGAGGCTGAGCCACAAGCTGCGGCGCCGACTGGTTGACCTGGAGGACCGCGCCCACACTGCTTACCTGCCCGTAGCTGTTGCTGACCACGACCGAATACGTGGCCGCATCCGCCGCTAAGACGTTGCTCAGACTCAGCAGCCGTGCGTTGGAACCCAACACATTCCCGCCGTCCATCAGGTTGGTGCCGTCTCGGAGCCACTGGTAGGTCACCGGCAGGGCGCCGAAGGTGGCGACGCTGAAGGTGACGCTGTCACCGGCGTAAGCCGCCTGGCTCTGCGGCTGTTCCGTGATCTGCAAGGGGCCATCAAAGCTCAATCGGAAGATGGTGCCGTAATCGCTGACCCCGCCGAATTGCGTGGTGCCGTAGAGATTGCCGTCGGTGGCCTGGATCAGCGTGCATTCCGGTACGGCCCCTTGGTAGCCGTCAAAGCTCACCAGCGTACTGAGGACGCCCTCCCGCGAAATGCGATAGACGGTGCCCAGGCCAAAGGCGCCGCCCTGCTCGGTCGTGCCGTAGAGGTTGCCGTCGCTGGCCAGGAGCAGGCCGCCATAGCAATTGCTCCCATCGTCTCCGCCGGTGAAGGAATAGAGGGAGGTGAAGGTGCCATCGGGGGCAAGCTTGAAGACGGTCCCGGCGTTGTAGGCTCCGCCGGCATAGGTAGTGCCGTATAACGAGCCGTCAGTGTCGGGAGTCAGGCCGGCGGTGGGATTGGCGCCATCAAGGCTGCTGAACGAATGCAAGGCCGTGATGGTGCCGGACGGGGTGATTCGAAAGATGGTGCCCAGCCCGGCATAACCGGGGCCAGCCTGAGCAACGCCAAAAACCTCCAAGACTTCAAGTTTCTCGTAGGCGCCGCCGATCTGGGCGGTACCATAAAAGTTGCCGTCAGCGCCTTGAACAAGCGGCGACGCGGGTTTGGCACCATCGTCGAAGTTGAAGCTCCCAAGCGCGGTCAGCGCCCCACCCGGTGTCAATTTGAAAACGGTGCCGTAGCCGACGTACGCAGCCCACAGGTCGCCGTAGCGATTGGCTCCACCAACTAGTGTTGTTCCATAGAAATTGCCGTCCCGGCCCTGAATCAGTGCTCCGTTGGGCTGTGAGCCGGTGTTAGAGGAGTTCAGAGAAGACCCGACAAACGATCCGGAGGTCGTCATTCTAAACACCGTCCCATCCCCGGTCGAGCCGGCTTGACTGGCCGTGCCGTAAAGCACGCCGTTGGTGCCTTGGATCAGCGCGCCGTAGGGTGCTCCCCCATCGTCGCCGGCAGTAAACTCATACAGGAGGCTGATCACCCCATTGGTGGTCCAACGGAAGACCGTGCCCCACCCGTCGGTGCCGCCCGCCCGGCAGGTGCCGTAAAAGTGGCCATCTTTGGCCTGAAGCAGAGCCGCCATGGGGTACACGCCGTTAGCGATGTTCTTGGGGAACGAATAAAGAGTCTGCAGGGTAACTCCAGGCACCGTGACGCTGGTGATCGTCAATACCGCCACCGCGCTGGTTACCGAGCCGTAGCTGTTGCTGACTACCACAGAGTAGCTCCCGGCGCTACTCGGCGCGATGCTCCCCACGTTCAAGGTACCGCTGGCTGACCCGGAAATGGTCCCTCCGTTGGCCAGGTTGGTTCCATTGAACTGCCACACATACGACAGCGGCGGGTCTCCCGACACTACGACACTGAAACTGGCGCTAGCGCCCGGCACCACGGTCTGATTGGGCGGCTGATTGACAATCACTGGCGGCTGGTCTATCAGCACCGTCAGAGTTGCCCAGGCACTGGTGACCGCCCCCGCCGGATTGGTTATTACCAGAGCATAGATCCCGGCGTTGGTGACCGTGAGATTGTGGATAGTCAGGGCGCTGGTGGCTGAGCCGGTCATGGTCCCGCCATCTTCGAGGTTAGCCATCAAAGTGCCGTTGTTGAATTGCCATTGATAGCTCAGCAGGGCGTTGGTGACCACACCCACGCTAAAGCTGGCGGTCATTCCTTCAGAGAGCGTCACATTGGTCGGCTGCGATGTGATCACGGGCGGACCGGCCACCGCCAGGGTTACCTGGCGGGCTACCACCGATTGGTCGCTCAGGTTGGTAAAATAGAGCGTGGCGCTGTAACTGCCCGGAGCCAGGTTGCTGGCCAGGACGCTGGGTGTGAGCGAAATGGTGGTGGAGGATCCCCCTGCCACCAGCGTGCCGTAGGTAGTCGAGAGGCTGAACCAGGGAACGGTCTGGCCTGCCACCCAAACCAGGGAGCCGAGCCGGTTGCTCAGCGTCAGGTTGAGAACGGGGGGATTGATCGTCCCACCGACGCTGCCGGTGAACGAAAGAGCGGAGCTTGGCGTTACGGCGAGGCGCTGCGGGAACGCCAAGGCATAGATCAAGTTGCTGCCCGTGGGTGTACCCCAGCCGGTGCACAGGTCGTAACCCGGCACGGCGGGATACCAGATGGTGCCAACGGGACTGGCGTCGTTGTTTCCAACGGTAATGTCATGGAAGCAGTTGGTGTAGTTGGGACTTTGACCCAGGGCGTAGAGGGCGGGATTGAGGAAACCGACTGACGGCTGGCCATTGGCTTCGGCTTCCTGATTGGCCAGGGCGGTGAACGCAGCCCAAAGCGGGGTGGCGCAACTGGTTCCCCCCCATTCAGTCTCGACCAAACCATTGTTCACAATGGCGTAGCTGCCGTCGGCATTCATCGCGACGTCCGGGAAGTTCCGCCTGGTTGTGGACCCGTGGTTGGCCGACATGTCGAGGTTGGTCTGCCACCAGGGAATCGCATAATCCGGACTGATGCCCCCTCCGGTTCCGACACCGGGTGAGTCGCCCCAGTTCGCCAGATAGCCGCTATTCCAGACGGTTTCCGAGGTGTACGCGGCCCCAGAGCCGGACATCTTTAAGGACGTTCCACCCACGCTCGTGACATAAGGAGCCTCTTGCGGCCAAAGCACGTCCGGCACGCCCTGGGTCGCCGTGAGGATCGGCACGGCTTCACTGTTCCAGGCATCGCTATCGCCAGCGCAGGTGAAGAACGACTGGCCCTGCAAGGCCATTTCTCGGAGAATATTGTCGTAGGTTCCGAAAGGGGATGCAAAACCAATATACGACATACTGAACTGCTTGATCGTGGTATTGGTGACCATGGTATTCAAAATGTCAGTCAAGTTTCCACCTGGACCGGCATCGAAAACCACCAACTTCGCCAATCCAGGGGCCATGGCGACCGCTACTTGGATGTCAAGGTTCGCCTCATCCTCAGCGTAGCCACCGAGTGCGCCATTGTAACCACCCAACAGGATGTGCTGCAAGGGAACGTGAGGTAATCCCGCCAGGTCTTCATACATTGTGACATCGCTAGCCGAGTATGAGGAAAACTCCACCAGGCCTAACATCTGCCCGACGCCGGTTTGGGTCACTCCAGGCGCATAGGCGTTCCTCAGGTCTTTGCCCAGGAAATTGCTGCCGGGCCCCGATCCCCCGGCCAATGACGGTGAGGCCGACGCGGCACCCCGGTGCAGCGCGGGTTTCGGACCCGAGTAGTTGTTCAGCCCGCTGATGTCCAACACCGCCAACCCCGCCTCCACTGACGGCTCGCGATCCGGCGCATAAAACGTCCGCGACTCCGTCGGATGCGCATACACTTGCAGCTTTATGTTCAAGGCGCTCTCGATCGCGGCGACGGGCCCGGCCACGTCAAGGACCACGCGGTTGGGGTGCGTGGCCGTCACTTGGAGCCCATTCTTGAGCGCGAACTGCTTGACCGCTTCATAATCCTCTTTGGTCGGCCCGAACCTTTCGGTGAACTGCTCCAGCGTCAGGTAGTGCCGGAACTGGGGGCTGGCCGGGTCGTACATTTCCTGGAGCAGGCGCGCCATCTCGTTGGTGTTGCGAAGCGGCAGGCCGATGGCCAGACGTAAGTGGTTGGTCGCCGGCAGCCGCCCGATGGGTTGGAGCTTGAGTTTGGCCACCGCCGGCGGCACATGGCCGGGGAGGACTTGCCGCTCAACGGCTCGTGCCGACACGCAGAGGAGCATTGCCCCCACAAGCGCGGTTGTGGGAATGACAGCGGACCAGCGTCCGCCCAAAATGGAGTCAAGAGTTTTGGTTACCATAAATTGAAAAGGTCACGGGGTCCTCACCTAGTCCGATAATATTATTGCCGCGGGTGGTTCGAGTTGGTGAACATCAAGCAGGTGCGGACAAAGGCGTAGCGGTCACCTACCTGTTGGCTATCCTTTCGACTGCCGCTTTTAGTTCCGCCACGGACTGCTCAAGGGCCTGAATCTTGGCATTCTGCTCCTCGACCTTGCGGTGTTCCTTCAGGAATTCGTTCAAGAGCATGGCGTTGACGGCTTCGTATCGAACGCCGAAGATTTGGCCTTTCTCGTCCCGGACGACCAAATCGGGCTCCGCCTTGGCCACCTCCTCAGCGACCAGCCCCCATTGCCGACTGCCCGTGGGATCAATGCTGCGCTTGTAGCGGAACGTCACCGGTTGCAGCGAGTAAAGAGCCTCGCTCGCGGCGTCCATACTTCGGATGTCCTCTTTGAATCGTCGCGAAGAAGGGGGGGCGCCGGGGGCATAGTAGGAGGGCGGGAGCCCGGGCCAGAAGCCAATGCGATAGAAACGAGCCGGATAGACTGCTTGGTTCGAGTCAGTGAAGTGGAACGAGCCGTTTGTAAGTATGATGAATTGGAGCGGCACCCAGTCTTCACTAGCCAAGTTTGTGGCAGCCTCCACGCTGACCGGGATGTTAGTCGTTCCAGCGATGTCGAACCCGAACTGGTTGCTCTGCACGCCGGCAGCCTGCACCGTCGGGTTCCACAGCAGGGCCTGGCTGTCGAAACCTGAGGTCCAGCCAGTAGCCCCTTGCAAATAATAGACGATTGGATTGTAGGACCCGCCATAGTAAGGGACGCCAAAGAGCAAATTATCAGGCGGTATGCCGCTAATAGACAAATTCGCATTGGGACAATTCCCCTCACAGAGGATGGCACTCAGGTTAGGGCACCAGAAAAACGCGCCCGCGCCGATGTTGATGTCGCTGCTGGGAATGGTCACGCTAAGCAGGGAGGCGCAGTATGCAAACGCCCCGACTCCGATGCTGGTAACGCCGTTGGGGATGGTGTAGCTCACGGCTCCGCTGCCTACGGGGAACTGAATAAGCGCAGTCTGATCCTTGTTAAACAAGACTCCATCAACGCTCGTGAAGAAACTGTTGTCCACGTTTACGTTTATCGCCAGGAGGTTGGTGCAGTCCAAAAAAGCAGCATCTCCGATGCTGGTCACGCCGCTACCGAGGCTGGCGTAGGCCAAATTAGGGCACTCGGAGAAGCTGTTGGTCCCTATGCTGATGACACTATTGGGAATGGCGATGCTGCCGAGGGCAGTCTCAGAGAACGCATAGTCCCCGATGTTGGTGACGCTGCTGCCTATCGTGACGCTGGTCAGGCCGGAGCAGCCATTAAATGCATAGTCCCCGATGTTGGTGACGCTATTGGGAATCGTGACGTTGGTCAGGCTTCCGCAGCCCTCGAACGCCCCGTCCCCGATGCTGGTGACACCGTCGTCGATTGTAACGTTGGTCAGGCTGTAGCACTGCTGGAACGCATAGTCCCCGATGCTGGTGACGCTGTCGGGAATCGTAACGCTGGTCAGGCTGGTGCAATCGTAGAACGCCAGGTCCCCGATGCTGGTGACACCGTCGTCGATTGTAACGTTGGTCAGGCTGTAGCACTGCTGGAACGCATAGTCCCCGATGCTGGTAACGCTGTTGGGGATGGTGATGCTGGTCAGGCTGGTGCAATCGTAGAACGCCCCGTCCCCGATGTTGGTGACGCTGTTGGGGATCGTATACGAGGTCGCGACATTGCCTTCCGGGTATTGGATGAGCATGGTTTGGCCTTTGTCGAACAAGACTCCATTCAAACTGCTATAGGCGGAGTTGGATGGGTCCACCACTATATTCGTCAGGCTCAGGCAAGAAGAGAACGCCCCGTCCCCGATGCTCGTGACGCTGTTGGGAATCGTGATGCTGGTCAGCGGACAGCCCGAGAATGCATAGTCCCCGATGTTGGTGACGCTGTTAGGGATCATAACGTTGATCAGGCGGGTGCAGTACTCGAACGCCCCCCACCCGATGCTAGTGACGCCATTGCCTATCGTGACGCTGGTCAGGCTCCTGCAATTAAAGAACGCGTTGTCCCCGATGCTCGTCACCGGCAACCCGTCAATCGTGCTCGGGATAATCACATCGTCGTTGGTGCCGGTGTATCCCGTAATGGTGATCGTGCCGTTGGTGGTGATGTAGGTGAATTGGGCGTGGACCGCAGCCGGTGTGGCCAGAAGCAGCCAGCCAAATAGAGCAATCAGGGTGTTTTTCATTTTGTGTCCTCGTTGCCGATGGAAGGTAGATATGGGTTTGCTGGTTGCGGTGTGCCGGTGACCAGCTCGGTTTTGCGTCGTGTCGTTCATAATCTCAATGCATTTTCAGTCGTGGTTGTTCGGGTGAAGCGTCACTGCGACCTCACTCGATAAAATCGGCTCGGGTAGTTTCTCCACTCGGGGTCGCTGAAGTTCACCACGCCGTTGTTGAGGGCGTTGGTCAATACGGGCGTCCAAGTTTTCCCCGCCAGATCGGTGGAAGCTTCAACCACCACGGAGAGGTTGGTCGCCCACGAGACGGTGAAGCCGAACAGGTTGGACTGAACTCCAACGCTGCCTTGGAGAACCAGCGGATACGGCAGCGTCCAGAGCTTTGTTGAAGTGCCCGTATTGGTTGCGAAGGCAGCCCAGCCGGTCGTTCCTGGTAGATAATAGGAATAGGGGGGATAATGGCTGAACGCGTTCCAACCGACGCTCGGGGCGTTGCCTCGGAAATAGACGTTTGTCAGGGTCGTGCAATCCCAGAACGCTTCGTCCCCGATGCTGGTGACGCCGCTGCCTATCGTGACGCTGGTCAGGCTGGTGCAGCCTTGGAACGCATAGTCCCCGATGCTGGTGACGTTGTTGGGGATAGTGACGCTGCTTAAGAGACAGGTAAAGAAAGCAGAATCCCCGATGCTGGTGACGCTGTTAGGGATCGTGTAAGCTCCGGCTATGCCCGCAGGATATGTGACAAGTATGGTCTGGCTCTTGTTGAACAGAACCCCATCCACACTGCTATAGGTGGGGTTGAGTACATTCACCGTGATCGCTCTCAGCCTATCGCAGTTATCGAAGGTCCCTGTCCCGATGCTGCTGACGCTATTGGGAATCGTAATGCTGGTCAGGTTCCCGCACTCATTGAACGCTTCATCCCCGATGCTGGTGACGCCGCTGCCTATCGTAACGTTGGTCAGGCCGCAGCCAAAGAACGCAGCGTCCCCGATGTTGGTGACGCTGTTAGGAATCGTGACGCTGGTCAGGTTCCAGCAGTAAGAGAACGCGTTGTCTCCGATGCTGGTGACGCTGTTAGGAATCGTGACGCTGGTGAGGGCGGAGCAGCCATCGAATGCAGAGTCGCTGATGCTGGTGACGCCGCTGCCTATCGTGACGTTGGTCAGGCTGGTGCAGTTCTCGAACGCATTGGTCCCGATGCTGGTGACGCTGTCGGGAATCGTCATGCTGGTCAGGCTGGTGCAACCTCCGAACGCATTGTCCCCGATGCTGGTGACGCTGTCGGGGATCGTGACGCTGGTCAGGCTGCTGTTGGGGAAGTGTTCGATAGCAGTCACCGGCAGGCCATCAATCATGTCGGGAATATTCACCATCTGGTTGTTGCCGGTGTAACCAACGATGCTTGCCGCTGTGCCACTCAAAAGATAGACGCAATTGCTGGCGATTCCTGAGTATGGGAAGGCAGGAAGACCAGCAAAGGTATTGCTCCAACCCGTCGTCGCGGGCAAGTAATAGACGGTTGCCGGGGCGAGCGGGTCCCCAGGCCCCCCCACCGAACGGATACCCAACGACGCTTAGGGCGTTACCCTGAAAATACACGCCCGTCAGGCCGTCGCACCTGAACGCGTCGTCTCCTATGCTGGTGACGTTGTTGCCAATCGTGACGCTGGTTAGGCCGGTCCCTGCAAACGCCAAATCCCCGATGTTGGTGACGCCGTTTCCGATCGAGACGCTGGTCAACCAGGCGCACGACAAGAACGCTGAGTCCCCGATGCTGGTGACACTGTTGGGAATCGTGACGTTGGTGAGGGCGCAGCCTTCGAATGCCGCGTCGCTGATGCTAGTGAGGCTGTTGGGAATCGTAATGTTGGTCAGGTTGCCGCAGTCGAAGAACGCAAAGTCCCCGATGCTGGTGACGCCGCTGCCTATCGTGACGCTGGTCAGGCCCCAGCAGTTATCGAACGCAGAGTACCCGATGCTGGTGACGCTATTGGGGATCGTGACGCTGGTCAGGCTGATGCACCCATCGAACGCATTCCAGCCGATGCTGCTGACGCTGTTGGGGATTGAAACGCTGATCATGGTTCCGGGGAAACCCGATCCACCCAAATTGCCAATAATGCTCGTGACGGGCAGACCGTCAATCGTGCTCGGGATGACCACGTCCCCACTTGAACCGGTATATCCCGTAATGGTGATCGTGCCGTCGCTGTTCGTGTAGTCAAAACCGTCGTAGGTCTGAGCCGCAGCCGGTGTGGCCAGAAGCAGCCAGCCAAAAAGAAGCAATGATGGGCGTTTTGTATTCATAACGTTTAATTCATAATTCACTTGTTCTTGGATTCGGGCGCTGTGAGCGTGACGCGGATTCCTTTCACGGGCTGGCCCGCCGCGTCGGTGAAGCGAACCGAGCCCTCCCATTCAAGAGTTTCATTCACCACCTTGAATACCAGCACGTTCAGCCCGGAATTTAGTTCCACCCCCTCGACCACATCCTGGTCGGGAAGAAACGTCCGGGCTCCCTGGTTGCGGTAAATCTCCTTGCCGTTGAGATAAATTTTGGCTTCGTCATCACTGCCCACTTCCATCCGCAGTCCTGTCCGGTCGGCGTCACTCTGGAGGTAACAAACGGCGTAGGCCACGCTCCACTCGGTCGGTTGGTTCAGGAGCTGATTAAAGTTGATCAAGTATTGTCGCACCTCGCGCCACACCAGTTGTCGCCCACCCACGATGATTCGGTCACCGGCATGGGGGCGGAGATGGGCCTCCTGGGGGATTTGCTCTTGGTCCAACGCCTGGACGGCCGCCGCATTCGTTCGGCCCTCGAACGGTATTGGCGCCAACACCAGCCACGGCTGGATACCACCAGGATCTTGGGCGTGGATCAGCCGCTCGCGCTCGTTCACGTCCTCCGGGGCATATCCCACCCCGATCTGCCCCGCCAGCCGTTTGGTATCAGCTTCTTCCTCTCTTTGCCAACCGGTGACCTGGTCCGCCGAGGCCGCTTCCGACATCCTGGCCGTGTTGTCGTAACCACCTGTGGCAATCCGCCGGCCATCTGGAGAAAATGCGACCGAACTGACAGTGTTGCCGTGGCCTCTGAGCGTGAGCAGTTCCTGGCCGCTGCCGGCATCCCACACCTTGGCCGTTCCATCCGCGCTGCCAGTAACAATCCTGCTTCCGTCCGGGGAAAACGCCACGCTGCAGATCTCCATGTCGTGCCCTGCCAGCACGACCCGTCGCCGGCCGCTCGCCGCGTCCCAAACCGCCGCAGTCCCGTCGGCACTGCCAGTGATGATCTGCCGGCCATCGGGCGAAAACGCGGCGGTCCAGACCAAGCTCTCGTGCCCAGCCAGAGTCAGCAACTCACGGCCGCTGACGGCGTCCCACACCTTGGCCGTGTTGTCGAAACCACCAGTGGCAATCCGGCGTCCATCCGGCGAAAATGCGACCGACAAAACGTAGGAAAGGTGACCCTTGAGGGTGAGTAGTGGCTGGCCGCTGGAGGCGTCCCACACCCTGGCGGTCCGGTCTAAACTAGCGGTTGCAATCCGACCACCGTCTGGAGCAATGGCCACCCCACGAACGATGGCGGTGTGTCCCCGGAGCGTGCGCAGGTCATTCCCGGTTGTCGCATCCCACACCTTGGCGGTGTTGTCCGCACTGCCCGTCACGATCCACCGGCCGTCGGGAGAAAAGGCCACGGCGCGGACAGTGTCGGTGTGTCCATTGAGGGTGAGCAACGCTTCGGCGTTGGTCGCATCCCACACCTTGGCCGTTCCATCGAAGCTTCCGGTCACGAGCCGCCGCCCGTCCGGAGAGAAGGCCAAGGAAATCACCCAATTGGAATGCCCCCTAAGTGTCAGGGCCTCGTCGCTCGGCGCTGACCGCCACACCTTGGCCGTCCCATCGTTACTGCCGGTCACGATCCGCTGACCGTCTGGAGAGAAGGCTACCGAGCAGACCGCCTGGTGGTGCCCTTTGAGGGTCAGCAACGTCTTGCCGCCCGCCGCTTCCCAGACCCTGGCCGTGCCGTCACCTCCACCAGCGACAATGCGCCGGCCGTCCGGAGAGAACGCCACCGACCACACCACCCACAGGTCATTAAAGGTGGACGATTGCCTGCCGCTGGCCATTTCCCAAACCCTGACCGTGCCATCATATCCGCCGGTGACAATCCGCTGGCCATCCGGGGCAAAGGCTACGCTGACGACCGCGTTACTGTGACCCGCGAGGACGAGCATTTGCTCGCCGCTGGCGGCACCCCAAACTCTGGCCGTCTTATCGTAGCTGGCAGTCGCGACGCACCGTCCGTCCGGGGAAAAGACTACAGTGGCTACTCTTTCAGTGTGCCCTGTCAGCGTCAGCAGGGCTTTACCCGTAGCCGCGTCCCACACCTTCGCCGTAGCGTCCTCGGAGCCGGTCGCGACCTGTTGGCCGTCGGGAGAAAAGGCTACCGAGAGCACTGCGTCGTTGTGCCCTTTGAGCGTTACCAGCTCCTTGCCCGTGGCCGTATCCCACACGGTGGCCGTGTGATCCGAGTTTCCCGTCGCAATCCGCCGACCGTCCGGAGAAACGGACACGGAAGTGATCCTGCCGCCATGCCCTCCGAGCGTGAGCAGTTCCTTGAAAGTGTCCGCCTCCCATACCTTGGCGGTGTGATCATAACTGCCCGTCACAATGCGCCGCCCGTCCGGGGAAAAGGCCACCGACGAGACCGCACCGCTGTGCCCGCGGAGGGTCTTCAGCTCCAGGTGCAGTTGCCGCTGCCAGTAGTACCACTCGAAACCGCGATCCGGGTAGGCGGCGGTGCGGTCGAGCAATACCCGAAAACGCCGCAGATCGTTTTGTTCCCATGCCTGCTGCGCCAGGTTCATATTGGCCACGTAGGCTTGGGCTTCGGCGCGCTGGCGCTCTTCGGCTTCTTTCGCCTGGGCCTTCGTCGCTCGAACCGCCTGCCAGACGCTCACCAACGTGCCCAAGACCAGCACCACTCCAACAATTGTCGCAGCCGTGACCATCACCCGATTGCGGCGGACGAACTTTTGGACCCGGTAAACCGCGCTCGGCGGCCGGGCGACCACCGGCTCGTTATTGAAGTGCCGCTGCAGGTCCATCGCCAGCCCGTTGGCCGTCTCGTAACGCCGTCCCCGGTCCTTCTCCAGGCACTTCATCACGATCCAGTCCAGATCCGTGGTGCGTGGAGCGTGGAGCGGGGAGCGGGCAGACACGGACTTCCCGAGCGTCTGCGTTCGGCGCAAGCGCGTGGAAGGGCGTTCGGGTTGCTCTTCCATAATGATCCGCTGCATCTCCTGGTAACCCACGCTGCGCAACCGCTTCTCCGGGAAAGGGGGCGTCCCCGTCAGCAACTCATAGAGCAACACCCCCAAGCCGTAGATGTCGGACCGCGTATCCACGTCCAACTGGCTCATCTCCGCCTGCTCCGGGCTCATGTAGGCCGGTGTGCCAATCATGGCTGCGAAGTTCGTGAAGACGGTCTTCTCGGTCAGTTTCTGGTTGATGGCCTTGGCCACCCCGAAATCAATCACCATCGGATGCGGCACGCCGGCATTGAGGGTGACCAGGATGTTGGTCGGCTTGAGGTCGCGGTGGATGATGCCTTTCTGGTGGGCGCTTTGAATCGCCTGGCAGACGGGGATGAACAGCTTGATGCGCTCTGTTATCGAGAGGTGGTTCTTGTCGCAGAACTCGGTGATGGGCACGCCCTGAACCAGTTCCATGACGAAGTAAGGCCGGCCGGTCTCGGTCGCCCCGCCATCGAGCACCTTGGCGATGTTGGGGTGGTCCATCAAAGCCAGGGCTTGGCGCTCGGCCTCGAAGCGGGCCACCACCTGTTTGGTGTCCATCCCCAGCTTGATGATCTTGAGGGCCACGCGGCGGCGGACCGGTTCCTCCTGCTGGGCCATATACACCACGCCCATGCCACCCTCGCCGATCTTTTCCAGCAGCTTGTAGCGGCCAATGCGGTCGCCAGGCGCTTCGCAAACCACGTTTGATTCCCCAGAGCCGCTTGCTGCGGACGCCGACTCGAGCAGAGCTCTCGACATTGCGGCACCAGGAGAAGCAAGCGGCTGCTCTAAGAATCTGTCGCCGTCAGCCGCAACGAGCTTTTCAATCCGCTCCCGAAGCAACACGTCACCTTCGCAAGCGATAGCCAGGTAGGCGCTACGTTCCGCGGAGTCGAGGATCTCGACGGCCGCGTTGAAGATCATCTCTTCCCGGACCATTGGGTTTGGAGCAACTGGTTGCTTCATAGGCTCTGCTTAGAGAAGCGGATTTTTGTCCCACCAGCCGACAGGCGAAGTGAGGATTTCTTTTAGGGTGCGCATCCGCGCCGTCAGGGGGCGTCGCTGAATTCGGCGAGCAACCAGGCCTTGGCGAAGCGCCAAGCCCGCTCGACGGTACGTTCGGAAATGCCCAGCAACTGGGCAATCTCCCGGTTTTCCAGGCCAACGAAGAACCTGAGTTTAACAATTTCGGCCTTGGTGGCATCCTCCGCGGCGAGCCGGTCGAGGGCTTCGTTGACATGAAGAAGACGCCTGGGGTCGGCATCGTCGGCTAGTTCAAATTCCTCGATCGCCACACGCTCTTGGCCGCCGCCGTGCCGGAGTTGTTGCTTCCGCCGGGCATTATCAATGAGGATGCGGCGCATGCATTCGGCAGCCGTACGAAAGAAATGCGCACGGTTCTGCCAAGTCTGGTCCGGTGTGCCTACCAGCCTCAGCCAAGCCTCATGCACCAGCGCGGTGGGTTGCAGGGTCTGGCCGGGCGCTTCGTTTGCCATCTTCTGCGCCGCCAAGCGGCGCAGTTCCTCATAAACCAGCGGCAGCAGCTTCTCCGCCGCGTGCTCCTCCCCGGCGCCCACCGCCTGGAGGACTTGCGTCACTGGTTCCGTTGATTCGCCCATGTATCAGCCTCCCGGCCTTGGCGCGTGAAACGCTGCGTCCCAAATATTAGGCTGGGGAACTCATTGTATAATACATCAGAATCGCCCAATCTGCAACTCGTGCCTGCGTGGCACCTCAAAGGGGGAGCCAGACCGCCATTACTCCCCACGCGAA
>Ga0326727_10013740_pt1 | contig 17881 bp, 16 predicted proteins | sample MB2enrmetagenome_FD_207643 | JGI IMG/M metagenome (GOLD analysis project Ga0326727, IMG submission 207643) | Lab enriched peat soil microbial communities from McLean, Ithaca, NY, United States - MB29MY | ecosystem: Environmental > Terrestrial > Soil > Wetlands > Peat | place: USA: New York...
GGCGGGGACGCCGGCGCTACTGACAATACCTACCACCTTCACTTATGGTGAATCGACCGACTAGAACAAACCTCATCGCCAATAAGTCATACTGACCCCATTCTCCGGGTCAACGGTCCTCCCCGTCATCGACCTCCTCGCCCGGCACATATTCCAGCAGGTCGCCGGGCTGGCACGCCAATGCGTTGCAAATGGCCGCCAAGGTGGAGAAGCGGACGGCCCGCGCCTTGCCGGTTTTCAGAATAGACAAGTTTTGAATGGAGATGCCGACGGTTTCGGCAAGATCATTCAAACGCATCTTCCGCCGCGCCATCATGACATCAAGATTGACCTGTATGGGCATCCACCGCGCCTAAATCGTTAAGTCGACATCTTCCTGAAGCCTGACCGCCCGCTCAAGGATGAACTTGAAGGTCAGGATGAACAATCCAACCGCAAGGGCCGGAACGTCCAGGGAATAACTGGGGCGGTAGGTCTGAATATCGCCCAGGCGGTACAGCAGGTACAGCAGCAGATTGTCCCAGGCGCTTTCATAAATGGCCCAACCGACGATCAAGAGCCCCAAAGACCTGACGCTACCCAAGGTGGTCAGGACAAAGATCTCGCCCTGGGCAAATCGGCGGATGGCCCGGTGGACGACGATCAGCATGCTGATGAAGAAAAGATGGGCGAAGGCGAACAACACCCAGAAGGCGATCTTGCCGGGGATCGAAAAATTGCTGAGAATCGGCAAGCTTTCGATACATCCGGCCGGATTGTCTTTCATCATCGCCTTGATGTTCGAGGCGTCCAGGTTCTGCCAGACGGAGATCGCGATGGTCGCCGGGTAGACCAGCCAGGCCAGCCAAAACAGCCGTTCCAACCGCCGGAACAGGCGCAGGGTCCCCTCTAGCGTGGCCATACACTCCCCCTTTCCAGAGCAAGACCGGTTTTGAACGGGTGGGCGACGATATTGCCACTGGCATCGCGGATCACCCCTGCCGCCCCCGACGAGAACCGCCCCGTACTATTGATCATCTCACGGCCGGGAATCGCATCCAGCAAGAAATGCGCCACCAGCCAGCAGACCAGGGCGTACAGCAGGCAGACCAGCCAGAAGGGCCATTCGGAAAAATGGACGCACGCCAACCATCGGCGTTGGCGCCCGCCCTGCCAGGTCGTCATGGGACTCCCCTCCTTCGAAACGAAACCCGCCCGGCCGGCGGGATCATCCGGGGTGGACCGCACCGCCGCGATATTTAACGATAAACATGAAATCCCTCGCTTGACAACTCGAAATTTGCGAAATAAACAACGATTATCATGAAATTTATCATGAAAACCGAATCCCCCTCTTTGGGGCCACATGCCATGAACAGGCCACCGGCGGCCATGTCTCGATGGCCGGGCTCAGCACCAACACTGTGCAGCGGGGGTTCCGCGACCACGTCTAATACCGGCAGGCCAATGACTTGACCTGCCGTAAGTCGCTCGCCGGGCGCGGGCATCCGCCCGCTTGGCCGCCGCCTCAATGGCGGCCAAGGACCGGCGAACGAACCAAATCAAAGGTTCGCCGGTATAAGGGAAGCCTCCCCACGCGGGGGCCGCAGCCGCGGCTCAGACACCAAATCGGTCGATTCATCATGAATGGAGGGGATTGAGGAGTGCCGGCCCCCGCGCCGGTGATGCCGGTCGCGCATATGGATGCCGGTTTTCGCGAGCATGACGCAGACATGGTCATGCTCGCCAATGGTCACCACACCTCAAGGGAAGGGCTGGGGTGAGGCGGAGGATCTTCAAGCCGACGGCGCCGGCATCCGCCACTGGGCCGGGCCGGTCGCATGGACCGAGGTGCCGGTACTGTCGACGGCCACCGTGACGGGCATGTCCTGGACCGTGAATTCGTAGATCGCCTCCATGCCCAGATCGGCGAAGGCGACGACGCGGCTGGCACGGATCGCCTTGGCAACCAGATAGGCGGCGCCGCCCACCGCCACCAGATAGACCGCCTGGTGCCGCTTGATCGCCTCGATGGCGGCGGGTCCGCGTTCGGCCTTGCCGACCATGCCTAGCAATCCGGTCTGGGACAGCATCATCTCGGTAAACTTGTCCATCCGGGTCGAGGTGGTGGGACCGGCCGGACCGACCACCTCGTCGCCGACCGGATCCACCGGACCGACGTAATAGATGAAGCGATTGGTGAAGTCGACGCCGTCGGGCAGCGGCTGCCCTTTGGCCAACAGGTCGGCGATCCGCTTGTGGGCGGCGTCGCGCCCGGTCAACATCCGTCCCGACAGCAACAGGGTCTCGCCCGGCGTCCAGGACAGAACATCCTGGCGGGACAACTGGTCCAGAGTCACCCGCCGTGCCGACGCCGAAGGGCTCCAGGCAATGTCGGGCCAGTCGGACAGCTTGGGGGTGGGCAGGAAGGCCGGCCCGGTGCCGTTCAGCACGAAATGCACATGCCGGGTGGCAGCGCAGTTGGGGATCATCGCCACCGGCTTGGACGCCGCATGGGTCGGATAATCGCCGATCTTGACGTCGAGGACCGTGGAGAGCCCCCCCAACCCCTGGGCCCCAATGCCCAGCGCATTGACCTTGTCGAAGATCTCCAGGCGCAGCTCCTCGATGCGGGTCTTCGGGCCGCGGGCCTTCAGCGCGTGGATGTCGATGGGCTCCATCAGGCTTTCCTTGGCCAGCAGCATGGCCTTTTCCGCCGATCCGCCGATGCCGATGCCCAGCATGCCGGGCGGACACCAGCCGGCGCCCATGGCCGGTACGGTCTTGACCACCCAGTCGACGATATCGTCGGACGGATTCAGCATGACGAACTTCGCCTTGTTCTCGGACCCGCCGCCCTTGGCGGCGACCCGCACGTCCAGGCGGTTGCCCGGCACCACCTCCATATGGACCACCGCCGGCGTGTTGTCGCCGCTGTTCTTGCGAGCCCCTGCCGGATCGGTCACCACCGAGGCCCGCAGCAGATTGTCGGCACAGCGGTAGGCGCGGCGCACCCCCTCGTTGACCATGTCGGTGACACTCAAGGTGGCATCCCAGCGCACATCCATGCCGATTTTCAGGAAGACCACCACCATTCCGGTGTCCTGGCACAACGGCCGCTGCCCTTCGGCGCACATGCGGGAGTTGGTCAGAATCTGCGCGATGGCGTCCCGCGCCGCCGGCGACTGCTCACGAGCGTAAGCCTCGGCCAGGGCGTCGATAAAATCTTTCGGGTGATAATAGGAAATATACTGCAGGGCATCAGCAATACTGGTGATGAAGTCTTCCTGTCTGATCAGCGTCATCGCACTCCCCTTCCCGCCGCGCCCGCTCCGTGCGGGCGTTGGTCTTATCCGACGATTTTCAAAAGATGATCGAAGCCGGCGTTATCCTGACGATCCCCCACCATGCCCACCAGCAAGTGCTGTTGCGTGATCGGGTTGACCTTCAGATTCGGCAGCAGGCGGAAACTCTCGATCTTGCCCGAAGAGGCGACATGGGTCCTGACCCCGGTGCAGTACATCACCTCGTCGCCGATCTTGATGTGCTCGTCGTCGGCCGGGGTGATCGGCACATCGCGGGCGATAATCTCCTGCGCGGCGGCCGCCAGCATCGGAATGTCGAAGCTGGGGTTTTCCGAAAAGCCGATGACGAATCCGTGTTTCACGTCGGAATGGGTCAAGGGCAGGCTGTGGCCATACTGCTTGTTGATGAGCAGGTTGGTGATGTCCTCGGCCGAATGGGCCATCTTGCGGTAATGGACCGTGCGATAGACGATGTCATGGATCGAATCCGGTTCGGGGCCGAAGACATTGGGACGGGCGACGATGACTTCCTCGCCGATCCCGATCAGCACATGGGCATTGAAGCCCAGATGGGGATATAGCGCGTCGAAATGCTCGACGACCACGCGCCGCCGCTTCTTCAAGGCGGACATCACCGCTTGGGCGATCTCCCACAGCTGGTGGAACGCCTGCTCATAGCAGACGTCAATGTGATAGGTGTGCGGCCCCAGGCGGTCGGCTTCCGCATCGTCGAACAGGGGAGCGGATCGCAGGTTGATCCCCTCGTCGTCGTTGGTCAGTTCAAGACCGGGAAAGGTTCCCCGGATCAGCGTCGATTTGCCAGCCCCCTCGGCACCGATGATGCCGATCAGCAGGTCGGTCGGGAACAGATGCCGCTGCGCCACCTCCCGCCCGAGATTGTACAGCCTGGCACGCCCGCGCGGAGCGTAGTAGACGGCATACATGAGCGGTTCCCTGATTTCCTCGTACATTTGGCAGATACACTCCCGAGCGGCGCGGTCCGGCAAGAGCCCTGGCCGACAGGCGTCGGGCCCACCATCCGGCCGCACCGCCCTGTCGGGTGATCCGGCCGGATGGCCTTGACCTTAAAGGTCGAAGGTCAGGGCAAACAAGAGCGCATGCCTTGTCTCCTTTGCCATCCACCTGTTTCAGGCGGACCGGGAAAAGGTCGGCTTATGGCTTGTAGCCCTTCGCCTTCAGCAGCGTGATGGTCCGGTGCATCTCGTTGAAGACGATGTTCATGCCCTCGTCAAAGCCCATGCCGGGCTTGATCAGCATGCGCATGGGACGGGCGGCGATGCCCAGGTGGACGCAAGTCCGGGCGCTGACATCGGTCTCGTTGCAGGTGCCGCCTTGGTAGGCTTCCATGCCGTTGCGGTTGCAATAGAGCACGGCGTCGACAATGTTCTGGATACCGCCCAGGTCCGGCGTCTTGATCTGCACCATGTGGCAGCATTTGGCGTCGGTGAACTCGACGATGTCCTGGTAGGTGTTGCACCATTCGTCGGCCACCAGCTTGACAGGCGAGCCCAGCTTTTTCAGTTGGGCGGTAATCGCGCCCAACGACTCGATCTGGGCGTCCTTGGCTCCGACATCGACCGGGCCTTCGATATAAAGATTCAACGGACCGGCGGCCTCTTCCAGACCGGCGACATAGTCGGCGACCTTGATCGGGTCGTTGTCGAAGATCAGGCCGATGGTGCCATAGACGTCGATGTGCAGGTCCGGCTTGAAGTTGTTGGCCTGGCGCAGGGTCTTGACCCGCGAGACCAGCCAGCGGACGTAATCCACCAGCTTCTCGCCGTTGTAGCCCAGCTTTTCGGCGACATTGTTGATCAGGCCATGGGGCAGGACATCGACCCCTTTCAGGATCATCTTGTCGACGCCGGCATAACGGTCGTCACCGGTCTGGCCGAACAGCGGGATCGGGCGCGGAATCACCGGCAGATTATATTCGATGCAAACGGTTTCGGCCTTCGAACGGCGGTTGGACAGCGCCGCGGCGTCCAGCAGGGCCTGGGTCACGCCATAACGGATGGCGGTATGCAACGGCCGGCCGTCCACCTGCATCTCGTCGAAGAAACGGGCGTTGGGCAGGAATTGGTCGGCCTCGCGGCCTTCCAGCAGCGGCTTCAGGTTCTTTTCCAGGAAGGGAACGAAGTTCTCGGCCAGGAACAGCGGATCACGACCACCGGCTCCGGAATACTGGACCGCGGCGCAATCGCCGACCGCCACCGAGCCGTCGTCCAGCACCAGGAGGACCGAAACGCATTCACCGGCCTGGCGGATGGCGCGGAACCCCTTGGTGACGGCGTCACCGACATAGGTGAAACCGTCATGTCCGGCGCCGTTCTTGATGGCCTTCTGGTCATCGAAATAGAAGGACGAGAAGCCGGGAACGAAATGTGCGCTTGCGATTTTCATCTTGGTCTTCCGATCAACTTGCTCTTGGAAATGGCATAGATGTCGTCAACGACCATCTGGAAAACGGGCTCGCGGCCTTCGGCCTTGGCCCGTTCGGCGATCTTTTCGCGGTGGAAGTCGAGAACATCGGCAGGAAGCGGCACCAGGCCCGGCTGGAACAGGCGGACGGCCCCTTCATTGTCGCGGACCGGCAGCATCTTGCCGGCATTGCAGGTGGCCGGGGCGAACGGCACATCAAGGACCCCGGCGGCGAACGCCCGCACGGCACCCACCGCGATATCCCCCTCGCCCAGTTCGTAGACCTTGGCCAGCACGGCGCGGACCTCGCGCTTGATCAGATCGACCTCGCGCGCCAGCGTCTCGCTGTTGGGGAAGATCTGGTCCTGCACCATGTTGAGCATCTGGCGGGTCGCCTGGATGCCCTGCCGGTTGGCCTCCATCGTCGGAATGCCGCGCGCCTCGTGCGGGGTCTTGACGATGACCTTGGTGGCGCCCGACAGGGCGGCAACCGCCGACCCCCAGCAGATCACCGAGAAGGCCATGGACTCGTTTTCCGGGAAACCACCCATCCACTGATGGAACACCGTGGACAGCTCGTAGTCATGGAAACCGGCCGCCTGGAAATATTCGTCGGCCAGCTCTTTCAACGACCGAATGGCGGCGATGTCCTGCACCATGTTGCCGGCCTGGCCATAGCCCAGGGTAATGGACTTGACCCCTTGGGTCAGGGCCAGCAGGCCCTCGATGATGGCCACCGAATGGGAGACGAAGGGCGGCACCAGGGTGCCCGACAGAGGGCCGAACGGCTCGCGGTTGATGCGAACCCCCTGGTCTTCGTAAAAGCCGACCAGGCGATCGCAGTACTGCCAGTCGCGGATCGACTTCTCCAGCGACGCCTTCTTGGCATAGGGAATGTTGTAGGAAATACCGCCGCCCTCGTAGGCGGTAAAGCCGGCGGCCAGGGTGATTTCCCCCAGCAGGCGGGCATCCGGGGTGCCGTGGCGCACCTGCACCGGCTTGGAGAGTGCTTGCACCAGGCGCCGGCATTCGGCCAGCCCATGGTTGACCGCGGGGAAACCGTTCAGCAGCGAGGTGCCGGCCGCCTTCGACTTGGCGATACCTTCGGCGGCGTCCTCATAGCGGTTCAACCGGGTGTAGGCGTCGATGGTGGTGGGCAGAAGGTCGCAGCAGCTTTCCAAGCCCTGCAGCAGGGCAATGTGCTCGTCGACCAGGGCAACGCCGGCACGGGGCTGACACAAGGTCTTGCCGGCCATGGCGGCATTGGCCAGCGCCACCGAGAACCGCATGGACTGTGGCAGCGACTGCTGGAACCTGACGCCTTCCTCCAGATCCACATCCTTGCCTGTCGGCCAGGTCTGGAGAACGGCGTCGCGCTGCTCCAGAAAGTCCTTCAGGTCAATCTTCTTGTTTACAAGTTCCATGGGGACCTCATTGTTGGGCAACCAGCAGGTCGATACCGGCGCTGGCCGCCTCATCGGGAAAAATTCGCGCGACGTTGGCAAGCAACGGGAACAGATACTGCTCGTCGCGGAAGTACTCGATATCGGTCGGCAAAAGAACCGCGCGGCCGCGGGCATCCACCCCCATGCGCCCCAGCCAGGGCGCCGGATTGAAGGCGGCCGACTGGGACAGCCAGCCGCCGGAACCGATGATCCGTTTCACCTTGGTCAGATCGCGGCCCGTCTGGACCCGCACCTTGCCGTCGCAGGTGTAGACGTCGGTGGTGCGTCCGGCGTGCCGCCCGCAGGCCTGAGCGACGCAGGCGCCGGCCAGGATGGCGTCAAAAGCCTGGCCTTGCGCGTCGTCGGGCAGATAGTCGGGCTGGCGCGCGACGGATTGGATGTAGTCATCGAAGGCGGCGATACGGTCCGCGTCACGCCCCAAGGCATCGGCCACCAGATCGCGGACCGCCTCGGACGCCGACAGCGCCGAGACCCTCAAGCCCAGATCGCCTTCGACGGTGCGCTTCACCTCAAGCTCGGGCAGGCCGCGCAGGATGGTCCCGGGCTCGGGGGTCTCGCGGTGCGCCGAATAGACGTCGGTGGTGGCGCCGCCCATGTCGAGAAGAATGAAATCGCTCCAGCCGGGCACCGTCTTGCTGATGTGCTTGGCGAATTCATAGACCGCATAGGGCGTCGGCATCGGCTCGACCCCGGTGCGGGCGATAATGGTGTCCAGCCCTTTTCCTTTGACGATTTTCTCCAGAAAGATGCCCCGCATGGCCTCACGGGCGGGGTCGGGATTGGGCAGGTTCATTTCCGGCAGGACATTGTCGACGACAATCAGGTCCTTGTCGGCCAGGCGCAGGGCGACATCGTCCTGCAGGGCGCGGTTGCCGGCATAGACGATCGAGCAGCCGACCGACGAGCGGGCCAAGGCATCGGCGTTGGCCAGAACGCAATCCACATGGCCGCCATCGGTTCCCCCGGCAAACAGCAGGATGTCCGGCTGGCTCGCTTCCAGCGCCCGGATGTCCGATTTGGTAAGGCGGTAGGAAAAAACCTTGGTCACCTTGGCGCCGGCCGAATAGGCCGCGATACGGGCGGACTCCAGGGTAATCTCGGGCACGATGCCCAGCGCCGCGACGGCCAGCCCGCCCTTGGCGGACGAGGAGTAGGACAGGCGGATCTGCCCGTTGCGGATCTGCTCCAGCGGATCGGGTCCGTCGACCAGTTGTTCCAGCACCGCCTGGAAACCATCCGCCAGATTGTCCGTGGTGGTCGCGACGACGGTCCGCCGTTCGAGACCAAGACCATCCGGGCGCACCGAAAAGCGGGCGCCCTTGGTCCAGGTAGAGCCGATATCGATCGATACGGCGATCACCTTGCCCCCCCAAGATCCTGCCGCAGCAGTTGGGTCGGCAGAGCCAGGTCGACCGAGGAGGGAAACACCCGGTCATATCCCATCGCCTTGAATTTGGCCTCGACATCGGCGAAGTCCTGCTTGCCGATCACCAGATTGCCGCCAGCATAGAGCAGGATGTCGTCCAGGCCGCGTTCGATGCAACGGTCGCGGAAACCGGCGCAGTCGATCTCGCCATGTCCGTAAATCGACGAGACCAGGATGGCCTTGGCGCCGGTTTCGATGGCGGCGTCGATGAACTCGTCCTGGCTGACCATCACACCCAGGTTGACGACCTTGAAGCCGGCCTGCACGAAGACATTCTCGAGGATCTTGTTGCCCACCGCGTGGCAATCGGCCCCGATGACGCCAAGAACGACGGTGGTCAGCGCCTGGTCGCCGTTCGACGCCGTCCGCGCACCGATGCTCTGGGCCGGGCTTTTCTCGAGGGCCGCGATCGCATTGACTTCAGTCATGAACACACCTCAGTAGAGTGGACGGCGCCGCCCCTGCAAGGCGATGGCCGGAAGACCAATTGCTAAACGAATCCAAGTTTTTGCAGCATGGATATTTCAAAACACCCACCCTTTGCGAAATATTGGTTGTGTTACCGTGCCATTTGCATTGACAGGGGAGTGTTTCATGGGAACAAGTTATGCCCACAGGCGATGAATGGGATTACGTGCCGATATGAATGGCGGGACGCAGGCTATGACAAAATGCAAATGGCCCGGCGAAAAGTCGGTCACCATCCCGATCGGGGGAGTGCCCCCCGACGGCGTCGCCCCGGAGCCGTCGACCGGATCACCATCAACGGTCGGCGACGGGAAAATACTCCTGTTATTTCAAACGTCTTGTCGCGGAGCGCGACGATGCCACGGCCTCGTCCAACCGACCAGGAACAGTGCCGGCCCGCTTGAGCGGGGAACGCCACCCCGGGGTGCGATCGTCGCAAAACGACATCGTTTTACACATTTCATTGATAATTTTTGCCGATAAAGCGTGCAGCCGACAGGGAGGACGACAGGATGCGACTGCTGCGACCAACAGGGGCGATCTTGGCCTTCGCACTGGCATGCCTGACCCAGCCCGCGGCATCGGCCGGGACGATTCTGCAGGGCGTCCAGCAGCGTGGCGTCGTTCGCTGTTCGGTCGCGACCGCCAGCGGATTCGCCGCCCACGATGAAAGTGGGCGCCCGGTCGGTCTGATGGTCGATTTCTGCCGCGCCATCGCGGCGGCGGCGCTGGGCAATGCCGAAGCGGTGGAACTGCGGCACTTTCCGCGGGCCAAGGATTATGACGCCGTGGAAAACCACGACGTCGACGTCTCGTTTTCCATGAACAGCTGGAGCTTGGGCCGCGACGGGACGCACAAGATCGACTTCGGACCGGTGTTGTTCTACGACAGCCAGGGTTTCGCCACCTGGTCGGCCGGTCCCGCCGCGCCGGCCCGCACCAGGACGGAAGCGACCGTCTGCGTCACCGCCGGTTCGTCGGCGAAGCGCAATCTGGAAACCATGATCCGCACCCAGGGCCTCAAATGGACCTTGCGGTCCGGCAATAGTTGGGAGGAAACGCTCCAGGCCTTCCTGTCTCGCGACTGTTCCCTGGTGGCCGCCGACCACGCGGTCCTGATGACGGCCCTGAAGACCTTGCGGCAACCGGGCGACGCCATCGCCATCACCCCGGACACGCTGTCCCGGGAAGCCTTAAGCCCGGTGATCGCCGCAGGTGATCACCAATGGCAGCTGATCGTACGGTGGACCATGTTCGCCCTGATCCTGGCCGAGGAAAAGGGCATCGGCAAAGCCAATGCGGCCGACAAACGGACCGGCGGCGACCTGGAGACCCGGCGCCTTCTGGCCGGAATTCCCTCGGTCGGCGCCAAACTGGGCCTGGCTGACGACTGGGCCTTCCAGGTCATTTCCCAAGTCGGCAATTATGGCGAGATTTTCGAGAGAAATCTTGGCAAAGGCTCGGCTTTCCTCTTGGATCGGGGCCTGAACAAGCCATGGGACCAGGGCGGCCTGCTGTACGCGCCCCCGTTTCAATAGGGTGACAAAAACCATCAATGGTTTGTGGAAAAATTCAAGGGTTTATGGTTATCTCGCCGGAGCGCCACGGTAGAATATTTCCAACATCGCCGCAGTCACCGCGGAAATCGAGCCCCTCATACCGTCGTCATCACCCGGCCGACGCCATTTTTTGACATATTTCTTTGCAGCGTACGCCTGTCCATTCGCATCACGACCAAACCGTGTTGAAGCGTCACCGGCATACTCCCGCGATAAACCTAGAAAATGTGTCTGTCGGTTGTGGCGTCACCCGACCCAGAGGAAACGGAGTATTGCCATGAAGCCCAGCGAATCGAAAGATTCATCGAACAAGGTCACCAAACAAATCCTTATCGCTCTGGTGGTTGGTGTCGGTCTCGGTGCCGTTGCCCACAACGTTCTGCCCAGCGATACTGCGAAGGAATTCGCCGGTTACTGCTCCCTTCTGACCACGGTCTTCCTGCGATTGATCAAGATGATCATCGCGCCCTTGGTGATGGCGACGGTGGTGTCGGGCATCGCCAACATGGGCGATACCAAGGCCGTCGGCCGCGTCGGCATCCGGGCGCTGGCCTGGTTCCTGTGCGCCTCGCTGACCTCGCTGGCCATCGGCCTGATCATGGCGACGATCCTGGAGCCCGGCAAGGGCATGCACATCGCCCTGCCGGCCGTCGAGGCCGCCACCGGCCTCAAGACCAACGCCCTGAACTTCAAGGACTTCCTGGCCCAGGTCTTCCCGGCCAGCGTGCTGGACGCCATGGCGCAGAACAATATCCTGCAGATCCTGGTGTTCGCCGTCTTCTTCGGCTTCGCCCTGGCATCCTTCCATGACCGCACCGCCCAGATGACCATCAAGATCACCGGCGAGATGGTCCATGTCATGCTGCGCGTCACCAACTATGTGATGCGTCTGGCTCCGTTTGGCGTGTTCGGCGCCGTCACCTCGGCCATCACCCTGCAGGGTACCGACGTTCTGGTGATCTACGGCAAGTACATGGGTGGCTTCTACCTGTCCCTGTTCATCCTGTGGTGTATCCTGGTCGCCGCCGGCAGCGTGGTCCTCAAAGGCTCGGTGTTCCGCCTGGTGCGCATGATCAAGGATCCGATGATCCTGGGCTTCTCGACCGCATCCAGCGAAGCGGCCTATCCCAGCACGATGATGCAGTTGCAGAAATTCGGTATTCGCGAACGCATCATCGGGTTCGTTCTGCCGCTGGGCTACTCGTTCAATCTGGACGGGTCGATGATCAACATGACCTTCCTGTCCCTGTTCATCGCCCAGATCTATGGCGTCGACCTGTCCCTGTCGCAAAAGATCATCATGCTCCTGGTGCTGATGGTTTCGAGCAAGGGCATCGCCGGCGTGCCGCGGGCCTCTCTGGTGGTGGTCGCCGCGGTGCTGCCGATCTTCCATCTGCCCGAAGCCGGTCTGCTGCTGATCATGGGCATCGACCAGTTCCTCGACATGGGCCGCACCGCCACCAACATCCTGGGCAACAGCATCGCCACCGCGGTCATCGCCACCTGGGAAGGCGACGTGATTGATCCGGCGCTGGCGCAGGCGGAAGCACAGGAGGCCCGAGACGCCGCCTATGCCGACACCGATGGTGGCATCGAAGTCCTCGAACCGACCGCCTGACGTCGCACTGTCCCACCCCACCCCACCCCACCCCCTCCCCATCAAGGGGAGGGGCTAAGGAAAAGACTCCCTCCCCTTGTGGGGAGGATTGGGGTGGGGAACCGGGACTCTTCTGTCTGGTTCGATGCTCGAACCCGCTCGGCCGGAGCCTTGGCGAATCCCGTTTGCGCATTGCCAATCCTGCGGGCCAATGCAATAACCACCGGGTGGATTGCTGCGGTTTCGCCCTTTAGGATCACCTCCGGCATGACAAACACCATTGTCGTGGTCGACGACGACGCGGTGACCCGCGAGACGTTGAAAGCCTATTTCGAAGACGAGGGCTATACCGTCCTGCAGGCCCGCAACGCCGACGAATTGGCCATCATCATGGCCCGGCACCGGATTTCCCTGGTGTTGCTCGACATCCGGCTTCCGGGCAAGGACGGCTTGACCATCACCCGCGAACTGCGCGCCACCTCGGACGTCCCCATCATCCTGATCACCAGCCGCGCCGACCGTCTGGACCGCATCATCGGGCTGGAAATGGGCGCCGACGACTACATCGTCAAACCATTCGAGCCCCGCGAAATACTGGCCCGCTTCCGCAGCCTGCTGCGCCGCATCGACAACCAGCTGTCGCAACCGGAAGAGCGGGAAAAGTGCTTCGACGGTTGGGAGTTCCATCTGGGCAAACGGCGCCTGCGCGATCGCAATGGCCACGATGTCCGCCTGACCAGCGCCGAATTCGACCTTTTGGCCGCCTTCGTCTGCAATCCCGGCCGGGTGCTGACCCGCGACCGCCTGCTGGATCTGACGCCGCGGCGCAGCGCCGACCCGTTCGACCGCTCGATCGACAGCCTGGTCCGCCGGCTGCGCCAGATCATCGAGGAAGATCCCAAAGAGCCGCGCATGATCATCACCGTGCATGGCAGCGGCTACATGTTCGCCACCGAGGTCAGCTGAACCAACCGGGAAACGTCCTGCCCGGCCTTGACGGCTTTTGGGGCCATATCGCCAAATGTGCCGCAGCTGACGACACCCTCTCGGGCGTATGGACATTTCGTTGCTCCGTCTCCCCCACGAGGGAGAAGGTCGGGATGAGGGGGCGGACAGGCCGTTGGACCGCTGTCAAAAACCGAAGCGGACGCTTGCGCCCACCCTCTCCCACCAGGGCGGGCAAGGGAAAATCCCTCAATACTCACAGCGCTTTGGCGCAAGCATCAAGTAATTTTCACCACGAAGACGCGAAGGACACGAAGAAGATGAAAGCCGGCGACGCCGGCAATCATTATTGTTTTTGCCGTGTCTATTCGGTCAGTTCGTACTTCCCTTTTGCAACTCTTCAGTCAGTCTCTCCGCTGCCATTTTGGCCGCCCTGCGCACGATATCTTCCGTATCTCCCAGTCGGGCCATCGTCACCAGACCAAAATCATGACCAAAAAAGGCGGTAAACAATTCTTCGCCTTTTGTGTCATATGTCTTCATGAAAATATTCACATGCCCGCCAGTTACTGGATTGTACGGCAAGACATAGACCAGGCCCTTCACGCCAGCGCATTCCGAACATTGATCTTTCGACATCACCAGCGAAATGCCGGACGTCGACAATGTCGAGAACATCTCTTCCTTGACAATTTGATTGTACCGCGTTTGGTCCATCGAGCTGTCGGGAAGGCTCTTGTCTCCCCGCATCGACCCTTCTGTAACGCCTTCGAATATCAGAATTTTGTGTTCCGCAGGTAGATTCGATACCGATTTCCCTTCGGCATAGGTAATAGGTGATTGGCAAGCGGATAGAAGAAATATAGAAAACATAGACACACATACAAAAGAGATATTCTGCTGCCGCAATACAGATGAAAAAATACTCATAGCACTCTCATAATCAAAATAGAGATTTTCATCAATCGAAAAAAACCTTACACTCGGCCTGAGATTCGGTCAATATCGTCACGATACAGATTCCAATACTATCTGAAGTGGGCACATGTCTTGGATTGAGCCGACGTTTCCTTCTTCGCGATCTTCGTGTCTTCGTGGTGAAGATCACTGATATCCGCGGCGTTACAGCATCGTCGGCCCTAGGAAAATTCCCAAAGTCACGAAGAACCAGGCCACCAGACCCAGCAGGGTGGCGAGGCGGAAGTCGGTAAACCCGATGGCGGCGTAACATGCCAGGAGAAAGGCGAGGTAGGCGGGGATGGTCTTGGCGCCGGCCAGGCAGGCCTGCCGAAAGCCGGCATCGCTGCCTTTGGCGCCGACCACCAGCAGGGCGATCACCGCGAAGGTGGGGAACAGGGGCAGGATGCCGGGCAGGGTATCGCCCTTCTTCGACAACCACACGATGGCTGCCGTCACCAGGCCGCCGACGATGCCTTTCCAGAGAATGTCCATGTCAATCCAGCGTTGTCAGGGGTGGTGTCACTGTAGTTGCGGGGAATAAAGCAGCCCACCCTCGGTCCACAGCCGGTTGAGGCCACGCGGCATCTTGTAGGCAGACCCGCGGCCCAGGTTACGGTCGAAAATTTCGCCATAGTTGCCGCCCTGGGCGATGGCCTGGACGGCCCAATCGGGCTTCAGGCCCAGGGGAGAGGTCGCCCCCGCCCCCCACAAGCGGCGGACCTCGTCGTCCTTGCTGTCGGCCAAAGTCCGCACGTTTGCCGACGTTACCCCTTTCTCCTCGGCCAGGATGGTGGCGAAGATCACCGTGCGGACGATTTCCAGCCAATTGGCGTCGCCGCCGGCGACATAAGGGGTCAGCGGTTCGCGGGAGATGATCTCGGGCAGAAGATGAATACTGCTGCCGACGCCCTGGTAATTGGCCAGCGACATCGCGAGCACGCTGGCATCGGTGGTCAACATGGCGCATTCCTTGCCCAGGAAGGCCTGCAGGGCCTCCTCATAGGTCTTGAAGTGGCGCAAGGACCAGTGCCGGCCGGTCTGTTGGATAAAATCCTCGACACTGCGCTCGGTGGTGGTCGGCGACTTGACGCAGACCGTCTTGTCATTCTGTTCGCGCAAGGGTGCCGGCGGTTGCTCGCTCCAGATGGCGAACGCTTCTCCGTCATAGAACACCGGGGTGGTGAAAGCGATATCGTAGGAGACGTCGCGACTGATGGACCAGGTGGTCGTGGAAAAGGCGATATCGACGGCATGATGTTCGACGGCGACGAATTCCTGCGGTTTGTCCGGCAGCCGCTCGGCGCGAATGGCATTGGCGTCGCCGACCGTCGCGGCCGCCAGGACGCGGCAGAAATCCACCAGAAAGCCCGACAGGCGCCCCTCGTCGTCGCTGTGCGTAAATCCGACGGTGGGCCGGAAACCGCAGGTCACGTAGCCCCGCGTGCGCACCATTTTCAGAACGTCGCCATCGGCCGCACCGGACACGGCCGGCGCAAGGAGGCAGACCAGTACCGCCGCCGCCTTGCCGAAGCGCGCCCACTTCATGCCCGTCATCCCTCCCGCACCCCTCCCTCGTCCACTGCATAGGGCGAAGGTCATTTTTGTTTGGTCCTGCGCCTGAGGAGGGGGTTACCCGCCTCTGGCGCCACCGCATTTTCCACAGGTTGTCTCAACCGGCCCGGATCCCCTTGACGAAAGACGCCGATTCCTGCTGCAGGCGCTCGACCGCACCATTCAGCGCCCGTGATGCCCCCAGAACGCTTACCGAAGTATCGCCGACCCGTCCCGTTGTCGATGTCAGTTTTTCCAGATGCATGGTCACCGCTTGCGTCCCATTCGCGGCTTCCGAGACATTGCGTGAGATCTCGGCGGTGGCGGCATGCTGTTCCTCGACCGCCGCGGCAATGGTCGCTGCGGTCTCGCTGATCTCGCCGATGGCGCCGCTGATGCCGCGGATCGCCAGGACCGCCTGTTGGGTGGCATCCTGCACGGTTCCCACCTGGGACGAGATTTCCTCGGTCGCCTTGGCCGTCTGGGTCGCCAGCGTCTTCACTTCGTTGGCGACGACGGCAAATCCCTTGCCCGCCTCGCCGGCGCGGGCCGCTTCGATGGTGGCGTTCAGCGCCAGCAGGTTGGTCTGGGCCGCGATCCCGTGGATCAATTCCACCACCTCGCCGATGCGGCTGGCCGCTTCGGCCAGGCCTTGCACCAGCGCATCGGTCCGTTGCGCTTCGGTCACCGCGTTGGACGACATGCTGGACGACTTCTGAACCTGCCGGCTGATTTCGCGGATCGATGCCGACAGTTCCTCGGTTGCCGCCGCCACCGTCGCCACATTCGCCGACGCTTCCTCTGCCGCCGCCGCCACCGCCGTCGCCTCGGACGAGGCGTCGGTGGCCACCCCGGACATGCCTTGCGCGGCGTCCTGCAGCGTTCCGGCCTGGGTGATGATGCCTTGGGCAACAAGCGACACCGAGGATTCGAAGGTTGCCGCCAACCGTTCCAACAGGGCACGGCGGTTGCGTTCCTCCTCTTCGCGAAGCCGGACCTTGTCCTGTTCCAGCCGGGCCATGTCCTGGGCATTGGCCTTGAACACCTGCAACGCCCGCGCCATCTCGCCGATTTCGTCGGCCCGTTCCAAGGCCGGAATGGCGGCGTCCAGATTCCCATGGCTGAGTGATGTCATGGCCCGCGTCATACCGGTGATGGGACGCGCCACCAGACGTTGGATGATGCCCGACATCAGGCCCAGGATGACCACCAGCACGGCCAGAAGCGTTAACTGCAGGACCAACCGCAGGGAGTCGATGGGGGCAAGGGCCTTGTCGCGGTCGATGGAGACGCCGACGCGCCATTTCAGCGAGTCCAACCCGGGGATCGGGAAGAAGGCGGTAAAGGTCTGCCCGCTGGCATCGGCCAGCGAGGCCCCGGCGGCGGCCGTGACCGCTCCCCCATCGAATGGCTTCATGATCTTCTGGGGATCGGGGTGAACCAGCACCAGGCCGTCCTCGTCCACCAGGAAGACAAATCCCATGCCGCCGAGATCGAAGGATTTGAGGAATGTCTTGACCGTTTCCAGATCCAGGTCGGCGCCCGCCACCCCAAGCGTCGCCCCATCCTTCGCCACCGGCGCGGCGATGGTCATCACCAGGGCGCCGGTCGAGGCGCTGATGTAGGGTTTGGTCATCGCCACTTTGCCGGCGGTCGCCGCGACCTGGTACCACGGCCGCTTGCGGGGATCATAGTCGGCCGCCATCTTGGTTTCCGGTTCGCGGATGAACTGCCCGTCCGCGGTGCCGTAGTAGACCGGCGAAAAGATCGTCGTCATGGCCTTGCGGCTGATCAGAGCCCGCGCCGTGTCGGTCCCCTGCGACGCTATATTCTCGCCCAGGTCCTCGACCAGCAACTCTCGGCCGACCAACCATTTCTGGATCCCGTCGGCCGCGCTGCTGCCGGTCAGACGCAATTGGGTATCGATTTGCGCCACCAGAATCTGACTGGAGCTACGATAGACAAAGTAGCCAAGCGCCACAAACGCCAGTGAAACAAGAATGGCGATGAACGCGATAATCTTATAGATGAAATGCTGTTTCATAGCTGGCCCACCCATCCGGTTCCCTCAGTGAAATCCCTTCCCGGATTCTCTTGTCCGACCGGCACACGGTTTTCACAGAAGTATTTTAATTTCGATAAATGAACCAAATATGAATATACTTCGGATATTTATTACAATT
>Ga0326727_10013741_pt1 | contig 17879 bp, 19 predicted proteins | sample MB2enrmetagenome_FD_207643 | JGI IMG/M metagenome (GOLD analysis project Ga0326727, IMG submission 207643) | Lab enriched peat soil microbial communities from McLean, Ithaca, NY, United States - MB29MY | ecosystem: Environmental > Terrestrial > Soil > Wetlands > Peat | place: USA: New York...
ACTTCGTCATAGACGCGGCCGATATATTCCCCCAGGATGCCCAGGCAAATCAGTTGCACCCCGCCCAGAAAGAGAATGGAGATGACCACGGTGGGGAATCCGGGGCCGGGGGCAAGGCCGATGAGGGCGAATTGTTTGGCGAAAATCTTTTGGAAGAAGGTGAAGATCGCGCCCAGCAAGGCCAGGCTCGAAACCAGGAATCCCAGATACGAGGCCAGGCGCAGGGGAATGGTTGAAAAGGAAAACACGCCGTCCAGCGCCAGTTTCAGGGATTTGCCGAAGGTGTACTGCTCCACGCCCGCGGCCCGGGCATGGCGATCGAACTCAACGCCGATTTGTTTGAACCCGCACCAACTCCTCAATCCGCGCAGATAGCGGTTGCGCTCGGGCAGGGCGTTGAGGACCGCAACGACCTCGTGATCCATCAGGCAAAAATCGCCCGAGTCGGTGGGAACGCGGAAGGGGACCAGCTTGGAAAAGAAGCGATAAAAGCCCCAGGCCAGGAACCGCTTGAGAGGCGGGTCGCGCCTTTTCTTGCGCACGGCGTAAACGACCTGGTAGCCCTCGCGCCATTTCTCCAGCAACCGGCCAATCTCTTCGGGCGGGTCCTGCAAATCGGCGTCCATCACCACCACGGCATCGCCCGCGCAATGGTAGAGCCCGGCGCTGACGGCGGCCTGATGGCCGAAATTGCGGGCGAAGGAAAGCGCGCGCCAGTGCGGATCGGCCTCGCTCCTGGCTTTGAGCAACGGCCAGGTCCCATCCCGCGAGCCGTCGTTGACGCAGATCACCTCGTAGTCCAGGGAGTCCGCTGCCCAACGCGAAGCGACAGCGGTGAGCCTTTGGAAGAGTTGAGGCAGGACTGCTTCCTCATTGTAGCAGGGGACAACGATGGAGATGCGACGGACGGGCTTCATGCCAACAGGCGGTTGCGTCCCAGGGGGTTCGGACAGCGGGCAAAGGCGGCGTGGCTGTCACAGGCCCGGATTCGCGCCGCGTGTGCCGGTGAGAGGACGACTGGTCCAAATGAACCTTTTGTTGTTTTCATGGCAGCGTCTCTCAAAGGCCGATAACGCCCCGGCTTTGGGCGATTACCGAGTTGCGGGATGCAACCACAAAACCCCCATCAGCGCAAACTCTTTCTGCCCGCCCGCCCGGTCCGGGCGCGCTTTTCCCGGGCGGGCCAAAGCCCCTCTTGGATTGACAGCGGGACGATTTATCCGCATAACCGAGGGGTGAAAATATCGCTCCGCGGCGTTCGGTCTGAGATTCCCGGCCTTTTCTCAAGGCGGCGGGGACCGGAGCGCCCGGCCCAAGCATGAATACGCCGCTGGTCACCATTTGCATCCCCACCTACAACCGGCCCGAGTACCTGCGCCGGACCGTCCAGGCGTGCCTGGCCCAGACTTTCACGGATTTCGAGATCATCATCACGGACAACAGCACCAACCAGGACTCGGCCGAAATGGTGGCCAAAATCAACGATCCGCGCATCCGTTATTACAGCAACAACGGCAACATCGGCTCGCTGGCCAGCCACCTGCGCGCCGCCTCGCTCATCCGGGGCAAATATGTGCAGTTCCTGATGGACGACGACCTGATCCGGCCGAAGTTCCTGGAGTTGATGGTCGATGCTTTTGAGAAAAATCCCACCGTCGGCCTGGTGATGGCGCCGATGGCCCTGATCGACGAGGAGGACCGGCGCATCTACCCCAAGTTTTATCTCTTCCGCACCAAGCAATACCGCTACCGCTACCGGGTCGGCGACGCCTTGGTCCCCCGCAAACAGGTGGTGCGGGAGTTTCTGACGGGGCCGGAGTATCCGTGCTGCGTTCCCAGCGGGGTGCTGTTCCGCACGGAGGCCTTGCGCGCCACGTTGCCGTTCGATGAGCGGGCGGATTTTGCCGGCGACCTGGACACATGCATGAAGATGGCGCCGCACTGGGATTTTTATTACATCGACCAGGTGCTCTCCGCCTGGCGTTTCACGCCGACCAACCACACCATGCACCTTCATCAGGTCGGCCTGAAGATCGAGGCCTGGTACTTCATCACGCGCCGCTGCCTCAACAACAAAGCCGTCCAGGAAATGTTCCGGGATGAATGGGACAAACTGGCGCGGGACAGCCTGTTTTTCTGCTCCTGCCGGGCGTTTTTCTTGAACGGGATGGCGGCGGTCCGCGCGCGCAGCCCGAAGCTGTTCCTGCGCACGCTTCGCACCATCCGCAAGGAGGACCCGCATTGGTTCAACCTGCTGCGCCTGCCTGTTTTTGCCATGCGGGAGATTTTCGCGTCCTTTTTCCCGCCCAAACTGCCGCCAGCGCGGGAGTAGGCTTATTGCCGATCTATAGCGGTTTAAGAAAAGCTGTAGCCGTAAAATGGCTCGGCGGGAGCCTCGCCCTACCACCGCCTCGGTAGGGCGACGCTCCTGCGGAGCCTGCTGTCCGCGTAATTGCGGCTACAGTTCTTGTTGAAATGCTATAAAATCTTCGCCAAATCTCCGAAGCGGCGCACCGTCCCAAAGGCCGACTTGAGCTGGTCCGGGGAAGGTTTTCCGTATCCATAAGCCGCCCAGACAAACCGCAGGCCGCAGAGGGCGGCGGCGGCGGCGTCCTCGCCCGTGTCGCCGACATAGAGGGTGCCGGCGGGGCTGAGATGATGGGAATCCAAGAGGTGGCGGATCATGGCGGGCTTGCCGGCAAAGGGCGGCTGGACGGAATCGATGGCCAGAACGGCGCGAAAGAAGCGGGCGGCCTCCAGGTTGTCAAGAATAGAGAGCGAGATGCGCAGGGGTTTGTTGGTGACGATGAACAGGGCGAGGCCCCGTTCCTGGAGCCGCGCCAGGAGGCCGGCGGCCGTGTCAAAGAGCGCGGTTTTCAACATGCCCCTTGTTTCGTAGTAGTCCCGGAAGGCCTTGACCAGGCCGTCAATTTGCGCCGCGGAAGCATTTGGAAACGAGGCCCGGAACATCTGCGGCAGGGGCGGGCCGACGGCAACCGCGGCCACGTCATAGGCCTGCCCCGGAAAGACCTTCTCCGCCGCCACGCGGTAACTTTCGAGGATGCCCGGCCTGGAATCGATCAGCGTGCCGTCCAAATCCAGCAACAACGACTTTACGGCCAGGCTCATTCCGCGGGCGCGGCTAGGAACTGCCGATCAGGACGCCGACCAGAAAGACCAGCGCGCCGCCCAGGCCCACTTGCAGCACGGCGGTGGTCAGGGGGCTGTCCATATACTTGTGGCGTATCCAGGAAATCACGCCCAGCTCCACGCAAACCACGGCCAGGGCAATCGCCAGGGCGGTGTGAAGATTGGGGATGAGAAAGGGCAGCGTATGGCCCAGGCCGCCCGCCGCCGTCATGCTGCCGCACACCGCGCCGCGCGCCCAGGGGTGGCCGCGCCCGGTCAGGGTGCCGTCATCGGACAAGGCTTCGGCAAAGCCCATGCTGATGCCGGCGCCGAGGCTGGCCGCCAATCCGACCAGAAAGGTCTGCCAACTTTGCTTCGTGGCAAAAGCGGCGGCAAAGAGCGGGGCCAGGGTCGATACCGAGCCATCCATCAACCCGGCCAGGCCCGGCTGGACGATCTGCAAGGCAAACCGCCGTTTCTCAGCCGCCGCCTCCTCCGGGGTCAAGCTTATCTCGCCAAGCTGCTCGGCCATGAGCATGTGGACCTGCTCCTCGGCTGCCAAATCCATGAGCAAATGGCGGACGTCGGCATCCTTGGCGCGCTGGGCGGCGGCCTCGTAAAACTGTTTTGTCTCCATTTCCATCAAGGCGGCCTGCTTGCGCACCGCTTTCAAGCTCAGCGGACGCTTCAGCCAGATGGGGCTGCGCTTGATGAACCCGCGCACGTCATCGCGGCGGATGAGGGTGACGTAATCGCCGAAGCGGGCATGGTGGAGTTCGCGCAGGCGTCGGGCGTGGCCTTCTTCCTCCTGGCGCATTTTGACAAAGCACTCGGCTTGGTTGGGATACTGCTGGCGCAACCCTTCGGCGAAGGCGTCGTAGATGCGGGAGTCCTCCTCCTCCAGCGAAATGGCCAGGGCGAGAACCTCGCGTTCCGTCAGGCTCTCAAAGCTGATCATGGCCGGAGTTTAACCCTTGAGGCGTCCAGCGCAAGCCTGCCGGTGAACCAATGCTCTTGCCAGAACCTCTTTGACAAACTGCGGAATCTCCACACCTGATTTTGGGATGAACTTGCAATTCTTCAGCCAGCGCGGGCGAGAGATACAAGGATTCCACCGTCATTTCATCCCGGCCCAGCAAGGTGGCTTGCGAGGAACGTCCCGCTTCAATTTCCACCAACGTCAGGCGCAGTTTGGCCGGCAGAGGTTTGCCGTAGCTGCGAGTTCCCAAACGCCCGTCGTAACTCACCAGGTAGCGGACATTTTTCAGGTTCAGCACCCCAAGTTGCGCCACGAAATCATCGAACACAATCCCGGAGGAATACCGAGAGTCCCGCTCCCCGCACACTCCCTGATACGGCGGGTCCATATAGACGACATCGTCTTCGCGCACATTCGCCAGCACATTCTCGTAGCTCAACGAGGTGACGATGGTTTTCCCGCGCAACAACGCCGAAATGGCGCTGAGGCTTGCCTTCATCGTTTCCGGTTGCGTTCCCAGGCGGCGTTTATCCGGGCTTTGATTGAATAATCCTTCCGCGTTGTAGCGGACCGCGCCCTTCACGCAGCGGGCCAGCAGATACAAAAGCAACCGCGCATCCTCCGTGCGATTGAACGATTCCCGCACCTGGTAATAATGCTCCAGCGCATCCTCATGGTCCTCGCGCCAGAGTTCCGTATAGAATTTTCCAAGCTCCTTCGGGCTGTTGACGATCAAAGACAACAACTTTGCCAGCGGCGCGTTAAAATCATTCAGCCAGAACTCCTTCGCCCGCCCGCGCGCCGCCGCGGCGATGGAAAGGGCGGCGGAACCGCAGAACGGCTCCACCAGCCTCGTTGTGGTGGCGGGAAGATATTGCAGAATCAACGGAGCCAGCGCCCGCTTGCTGCCTTGATATTGAAATGGCTGGGGAACGATCATGGATCAACTCCAACACTGGCGTCAGGAAGAACCTTCAGTTTACACAGCCATCCATTCATTCATTCGCGAGCGTCCACAAATCGCGCACGAGAAAACTTTGAAAGTCCCGGATTTGTTCGCGCAGCCGTTCGTTGGTCCGCATTTCGGGGCGCGGATCAACGTAGTAAACGCCATCCAGCCTGTTCAGGGCAACAGTGTAGCCAAGGAAGTGGTTGCTCTTGAAAGTAGAATTGACTCCAAAAATGCTCTCTCCCCGTTTGGCGCGCTGAACGTCGTGCAGAAAAATGGCGACGACCGGAATCTCACGCCCAAGCAGTTTGGTCAGGAGAAATTTATCCAGGAAGACTTTGTCGATGCGATCCTTGCTGGTGGTCTTCACCCAACCCACCACCTCTGACGGATGGATGTGCTTGGTTTCGGAGGCAATAATAGCTTTGTTGCGCGAAAACACCAAATCCAGTTCATAGGACATTTCGCAGCCGGGGTGTCCCGGAATCGGAAGATTGATGACCCGTGGCTCACATGCCACTCCAATCTCCTTGATGATGAGTTTCACGAGCGACTCAAAAAGCTGGCCGATGCGCTTTCGTGATTGGTTCGCGTTTTCGAATGAATCCCCAACGCAACCAACCGATTGCTGAACCGTATAAACCACGCGATTGATTTCATTGGACTCCATATACCGCTGGCGGCCCTTGCTGTCCGCGACAGCCTGCTGGTATTTCTTCAAATCACCCAGGAATTGGATAAAACGGTCAAAGGCAGCGGCCAGTTTATCAACCGACTCAATAAACAAATGCGTATTGAGCGGGCGGGTGATTTTGTTCCTGTTGGCCTTGCCGTATTGATAAAAAACGTAGTGTTCGCGCGATGGGGAGACGATTCGTGTGGTCCGTTCCTTTTCCACCAGCGCGAGATATGCCGAACAAAACTTTTTGTAGTCGTCCAGCCGCCTGAACCCGGCCTTGTCCGCCAGACTTTCCTGGAGGTCACCGAGGGCCGGCCTTTTCATCTAATGGATTTTCTCCTTTCGGCATTTTGCTCATCATAAAGCATCCATTTTTCAATCGCCCAATCCTCGACTAACTCAATCCGATCCGCAGCCCATCGGCAGTACTCAACGCTTAAATCGCAACCTTTCCAGCGCCGCTTCAATTGTTCCGCCACCACTGCTGTTGTGCCGGAGCCAAGGAACGGATCCATCACGATGTCGCCGGGATTGGACGAGGCGAGAACGATCTTGCGCAGTAATTCCTCCGGTTTCTGCGTCGGGTGGGGCGTCTTTTCATGCATCCCGTTGCAAGTCGTCGGAATTTCCAGCACGTCCTTTGGCTTTGCGCCGCGAGGATGCGGATGCCAGATGCGGTCTTTATTTGCCGCCTTGCCGTATTGGCTCGTCTCGGCCTGCGGATGCGCCGGATACTTCAACGTGTGTTCGCCATAGGGAATCCGCGCGTCGTCCACGTTGAACGTGAACTCGCGGCCCTTGCGGAAATGCAAAATGCTTTCGTGCGAACGCCCCCAATCATTGCCCAGATTCGCCTTGTTTTTGTAATGCCAGACCAGCCAGCGGCAGCCCTTGAACAACCGCGACGCAGGCAATCGCAAGTCGGCCAAAATTTCCGAAAAACCGCAGATATAAAGCGTCCCTTCCGGCTTCAAGACACGTGCCGCCTGTTCAATCCAGCGAACCGACCAATTGACGTATTCTTGCTGCGACTCGAACGTGTCCCATTCCGCCTTCTTGATGTTGTAAGGCGGATCGGCAAAGACGAGGTCAACCGAGCCTGTCTCAAGGCTACGCAGCCATTCAATGGAGTCACCCAGTATGATTTCGCCGTGCCGATGCGAATAAAACAAACGCGGCTCCGAATTCGACGCGGATAAATCCACCGGCAATCGTTCGCCTTTGGTCAATGGCTGGCCGAAAAACTCCGGGACTTCAATGTTGCGAACAAAGCAATCGGCGGAAGGCTCCTTCAATTCCAATGAACCGGACGAAGGCCAGATTCCCTTGGTCGATTTTTTCGAGCGCGGCTTTGGCTTGGGACGTGTTTTGTAACTGATGGACATGAGCATCTTCAAAAATCAGAGCTTCACTTTTCCAAAACCACATTCCACTGTGAAGCTGGATTTTTCCAACGGTTGGCTGAATACGCCCATTTCGGAACCGTGTCGAGATATTTTGAGAATAAGGCATTGGAAAGCATGGATTGGGGCGGCGTCACTCGATCTGAAGCCAGACGGTCTTGAGATGGGCTGGTTCGTCGCGATGCACCGGGAAATCAGGCGGTTGCGGAATGTATTGCCGGGCCAGGAGCCGGCGGCGGCCTCCGGCCAGGGAACGGTCAATGGCGTCGAGGAATTTCTCCGGCGCGAGGGTGGCGGCGTTGGATGAAGCCAGGATGAGGCCGCCCGGCGCCAGCAGCGGCAGGGCCGCCGCCAGCAGCGCCCCGTAGTCCTTCTCCACTTGAAAGACGCCGCGCTCCTTGGAGCGGGAAAAAGTCGGCGGATCCAAAATGATGATGTCGAACGCGCGCTTCTTTTTGGCCAGGCGGCGAAACCAATCAAACGCGTCCCCGAAAATGAACTCATGCCGGGCGGGATCAAGCTGGTTGAGAACAAAATTGCGTTTGCCCCAGTCCAGATATTTTTTGGACAGGTCCAGGCTGGTGATATGCGCGCCGGCAACGGCCGCGGCCACCGAGAAGCCGCAGGTGTAGGCGAAGGCGTTCAGCACTTCGGGCGCGGCGGGCATCTCCAGCTTGGGCGCGATGTATCTGGTCAGAAATCGGCGGCGGTTGTCGCGCTGGTCGAGGAACAGGCCGACGGAAAAGCCTTCGTCAAGGCGCAGGGAGAATTGCAAGCCGTTCTCGCGCACGAGGAGTTCTTCGGGAGTTTTCGCGCCGCTGAGCCATTGGGGAGCGGCGCGCATCTGGCGTTGGAAGATTTGGTGATAGACACCGCGCGCGGAATATCGCCGCGCGCAATTCTCGACGCATTTCTGCTGCGCCGGAGCGAGGGAAGCGCCGGACTGCGCCAGAAGAAAGTCCTCCAGGCGCTCGATGTAAAGGCCGGGCCAGCCGTCGGCGGCGCCGTGGATGAGGCGGCAGGCGTTGGTGTGCGCCGGGTCAATGATGGCGGCGCGCAAGGCCTGGCGCGGATCCGCGGAAAATTCAGCCGGGACGCTGAAAGCCACCAGTTCGCGCGTGGCGGGATGGAGGAACCCCAATTCGCCGGCGTGCAGATAAACGCGGGCCGCCGCCGCGCCGCCATACAACGTGTCGCCGAGAATCGGAAAATCATGGGCGGCGGCGTGGACGCGGATTTGGTGGGTTTTGCCGGTCTGCGGCTCCGCTTCGACAACCCAGACAGCTCTGCCCTCAACCGGCGCAACGGATTCTTGTCCGGCGCCAAAGACGGTTTCCGCCACATCGGCCGCCGCATGAACAGGGCGGCTGAGATAGCGTTGGCCGGAGCGGACCAGCGCCGACTTGGCGCGCAACGGGGCCGAGGGCGGCGGACGGTCCGTGAGCAGGACGTATTTTTTCCGCACCAATCGCTTTTGGAACTGATCGGACAAGGCCCGGTTGGCCAGCGTGGTTTTGCCGAAGACGATCAAGCCGGACGTTTCCTTGTCGAGACGATGAAGGATGGCCAGCCGGCTCCAGCGCGGTTCGCGGTTTTTGAGCCACTCATACAAGCCCTCGCCGGCGAAGGGGGCGGGCGAATGGGTGCTCCATCCGGCCGGTTTATTGGCGACCAGGAGATGTTCGTCTTCAAAAACAATCAGGCTCACGTTGAACCGCCTTATTTCACGTCCGTGCTCATTCGTATGAGGATCATCCGCGAAGCGACTATTCTATGTTAAGCGTTTGAAACCCGCAACATCCGCTACATCGTTGGCGCTCAAGGACTTAACCCGCAACACAAGTAGCAACAGACCTGCAACATGCGGTTACACCCTTGATAATCAACGACTTAAGCCTCAACAGATTTAATAAAATAGAAGTTGACTTTCATTTTATTTTGAGTATTATGCACCCATTCTTCAATATTACGAAGTATGGAAGAGCAGAAAAAGAGCCGATGGATTGATCTTGTGGAAGAGGAGGATCTGGCATTCATCAAGCGCTTTATCCTTGTTTCCGGCTCGCTTAAGGACCTGGCGGCAGCGTACCACGTGACTTATCCCACGCTGCGGTTGCGCCTGGATCGGCTGATCGCAAAAATAACTGTACTCGACAGCCGGGAGATTGATGACGGCTACGAACGGCTCCTGCGCGCCTTGTTCGCCGAAGGCAAATTGGACGCCGCCAGCTTCAAACAACTTCTGCATGCCTATACCCAGCAAAAGAAAGGTCCATCATGAAACGAATGCTTGTTTCCATCGCGTTGCTGACGTTCAGCGCCGGGGCCTGGAGTCAGCAGACGGTAACGGAATTGAATTGGAAAGATCGGGCCCCAGGCGACCTGCCGCGCGGCGCCGCGACCCTGATGTTGAGCGGACGCGAGGCGCTGAAGATCGAGAACACCGCCGACGCGCCCTTGCAGTTGTCCTTGTGGACGATCCCGCAGCCCAAAATCGCGGCGCAAATGTATGCTGTTATGGGTGAAATTCGATACGACGCGGTGCAAGGCGAGGGCTTTCTGGAGATGTGGAGTTATTTCCCACCGGCCCGGGTGGGAATGCCCGAAGGCCAGTACTTTTCCCGCACGCTGGGTGATTCAGGCGAGATGGGAAAGATCAGCGGGACATCGGATTGGCGTCGGTTTTCGCTGCCCTTCAACAGCGCCGGCGCTTCCGGGCCGCCGAGCCGCCTGCAAATCAATCTCATCCTGCGCGGACGGGGCACGGTCTATCTTGGGCCGCTGAAACTGGCGCAATATTCGGGCGCCAAGCCCGCGCTCGATGGCGGCCCGGCGAATGCCTGGTGGTCGGACCGGACCGCGGGTTTGATCGGCGGGATTGCCGGGAGCATACTCGGCTGTCTCGGCGGGTTGGTGGGCGTGCTTTGCTCCATGGGCAAAGGCCGGGGCCTGGTCATCGCTCTGCTCAAGCTTCAGATCGGGCTTGGCATCCTCTGCGGCGTGGCGGGGATTGCAGCGCTCGCTCAGCACCAACGCTACAGCGTCTATTACCCGCTGCTGTTGGGTGCGGCCATACTGCTGCTTGTTTACCCGCGGTCCTTGTCAACGGCGCGAAGGAGATACCAGGAACAGGAACTGAGGCGGATGCAGTCGCTTGACGTGTCGGGATAACGGCTTCCGCATGAATCCGTTCCAGGCTGCCAAAATGGCGCTGCCCTTTTATGATCCAGCCGTGGAAATGCCGTCCATCTCCAATGTATCGCACAACCGGCGCGTCGCCCGGAGATTGATTGCCTGGTTCGCGCGCAGCGCCCGCGACCTGCCTTGGCGGCGCACCACCGATCCTTACGCAATCTGGATTTCCGAAATCATGCTGCAGCAGACGCAGGTCGGGACGGTGGCGCCGTATTTCGAGCGGTGGATGCGGGAATTGCCGACGCTGGCGGCTTTCGCGCGGGCGCGGCCGGAGAAGGCGCTCAAGTTGTGGGAGGGGCTGGGCTATTACTCGCGGGTGCGCAATGCCCACGCCGCGGCCAAGGCCGTCATGCGGCGGCATGGCGGGCGGTTCCCGCGGAAGTTCGAGGACATTCTGGCCCTGCCCGGCATTGGCCGTTACACCGCCGGGGCCATCAGCAGCATCGCGTTCAACCAGCCTGCGCCGGTCCTGGATGGAAATGTCATGCGGGTGTTGAGCCGCCTTTTTGGCGTGGGAGGCGATCCGCGAGGCAAAACGGCGAATGCCGTTTTGTGGCAGTTGGCCAGGGATTTGGTGTTGGCTGAACCGGCGCGCTGTTCGGAGCTGAACCAGTCCTTGATGGAATTGGGCGCGCTGATTTGCGCGCCGCGCCAGGCGAAATGCGGCGAGTGCCCCGCGCGCGGGTTTTGTTTTGCGTTTCGGAAAGGGCGCGTGGAGGAGTTTCCCGCGCGCGCGCGGCGCGCGCCGACCACGGCACGGCGACGGGTGGCTTTCGTGGCGCGCCGGCAAAACCGGTTTCTGGTGCGGCAACGGCCCGGCGGGGTTGTGAATGCGCGACTTTGGGAGTTTCCGAATGTGGAGGCGGGGCGGAGGGACGAAAGGGACCCAAGGGACGGCAGGGACGGCGGGTTTCGGATTGTGGGTGGCCAGCCAATATGCCGGATCCGCCATTCCATCATGCGGCAACGGATTTTGCTCGAAGCTTACCACGCCCGAACCGCCGGCAAAACGCCCGGCGTCTGGAAAACAATTCCGCAACTCAATCGCCTCCCCTTCACCAGCGCCCACCGCAAAATCCTGGCCGTTTTATCCACCGGTGGGCTTTCTTGAGGCCGGCAAACGCAACTTGAACTTTACCTCACATTTTTGGCAGTTGCCGCATCGTGCAGTTTCTGAGCGTCCGCCATGGTCTGTTTCAAAACCTGAGCACCAATTTCGCGCTCGATCCTGGGCGACGCCACCTCGTTATATCCACGCACCCTGGCCTCGGCAGCGCGAGGATTCGCAGGCAAAGAATAGATGAACCAACGGATACGGTATCGCTGATGTAATAGTTCGGCGTATTCCGCAAAAGCGGGTATGTTGCTGCCGTCGGCGATGGCAACCTTGAACTCCCCATGAGCCAGATCCCTCTCCGCTTGCCCCCGGCCCTCGATGTATTCCTGATGCTCCTGGCTACAGCCAGTCATAATAATAATGGCCGCGACCATTGCGAGATTAATTGCAAATACCAATTTCGTTGGCTGGCCGGGTATCTGAAGCCGTGAGCAGGCATTTCCCAACGGCTTCAGCGGGGCGTCAGAAATTCTCGCTATTGACACAAATTCAGCACCTTCGTCTTTCATATATTCCCGGCTGCATCGCTCAATAGGGCGGACCGTTGTTTTTGACCATCATAAACCGGCTGGCGGGTCGCTTCAACGCTGCGACGAAAATAGGGATTGCGGATGGCCCTCTCTGTCACCAAATCCACAGGCCGCTGGAAGAGTTGTTCGAGAGCTTCCGCAAAATCGAGATACCGGTCCAGATAGCTGCCGGCGGACAGGGCGGAGAAGCGCACGATGAAATCCAGATCACTGGATGCCGGCTCAAATGAGCCGGTCGCCGCCGAGCCAAACAGCTCAAGGCGCTCGACCTTGAAGCGGCGACAGAGGCCGGCCAGGTCATTTTTCTTTTGTTCAACCAGCGCAATCATGATTGCAACCGAGAATACCAAGTCGGCAGCGACACTGCAATGATCCGAAATTGGCAGACCGTTCAGGGGGCGTATCTGAGTTTTTTGCAAGCAATGGGCGGGAGATGTCGCCCCTAACGGGGCTTTCTATTTTTGTCGATTGTCTTCTACAGAGATTTCGCCCCTGACGGGGCTTGGGCGACGTTCATGGGCAATCCAGTGAGGGAGAGGGGACGGCCAGCCTCCTCACGTCGGCTCCTACAAGACCCCGGCCTCCTCACGTCGGCTCCTACAGATATTGGGATGTGTGTTTGGGCAGCGGCAGTGACAGGTTGTTTCGACGGCAAGTAATTGCAGGGTGAAGAGCGGCGCTATGCGGCGCGTAAAAAAGGCCCGCTCCGGGGGGGGCGGGCCTTTGCAAATATGTCAAGACTACCTTAAGCCGGCGCGGGCGCTTCTTTCTTTTCCTCCGGTTTTTCGGCAGGTTTCTCCGCTTCCGCAGCAGCCGGGGCGGGGGCGGCTTCGGGCAGCGGGACATCCACAAATTCCAGGATGGCCAGTTGGGCGGCGTCGCCCTGGCGTTGGGCCAGGCGGATGATGCGGGTGTAGCCGCCGCGGCGTTCCTTCTGGGTGAGGGCGATTTCGTTGAAGAGCGCCTTGACGGCGGCTTCATCCTGATAGAGGCGGGCGGAGGCGAGGCGCCGGTGGTGCAACGTGCCGGCCTTGCCGAGGGTGATCATTTTTTCGGCGACGGAGCGGGCGGCCTTGGCCTTGGCCAGGGTCGTGGTGACGCGGCGGTGCTTGATCAGGCTGCAAACCAGGTTGGCCAGCATCCGGTTGCGGTGCTGGCCGGTGCGGCCCAGCTTGGCGGTGCGTTTGAGATGGCGCATAAAATTGCGGTTATTGGGCCGGCTTGGGTTCCTCCTTGGGCGCGTCCAACAAGGCTGGATCGATGTTCATGCCCAAGGACAGGCCCAGGCTGGCCAGTTTCTCCTTGATTTCGTTGAGGGACTTCTTGCCGAAATTGCGGTACTTGAGCATTTCGGCCTCGGTCTTCATGGCCAATTGTCCCACGGTGGTGATGTTGGCGTTGTTCAAGCAATTGGCCGCGCGGACGCTCAACTCGATTTCGTTCACGCTCATGTTCAGCAGCTTCTTCTGCTTGGACTTCTCGTCGTCCTGCTTGGTCTCGGTCTCCTCGAACTCCACCGCGTTCTTGTCGTAGCCGACAAACACGTCGAGGTGATGCTGCAAAATTGCGGAGGACTGGGTCAGGGCGTCGTCCGGCGAAATGCGGCCGTCGGTCCAGATTTCCAGGAGGAGGCGGTCGTAATCGGTGCGCTGCCCGACGCGGGCGTTTTCCACCGCGTAACGCACGCGCGTCACGGGGGAGAAGAGGGAATCGATGGCGATGACGCCGATGGCCTGGTCGGTTTTTTTGTTTTCGTCGCCGGGGCAGAAGCCGCGGCCGACCTTGATTTCGAGTTCCATTTCGAACTTTTTCTTCTTGTCGAGGGTGCAGATGTGCTGCTTGGGGTTGACCAGTTCGAGGTTCTGGTTCAGTTCGATGTCGCCGGCCGTGACGTCGCCTTCCTTGTTGACGGAGAGCAGGACGATCTGGGGGTCGCGGGAGTGGCAGCGGAAGAGCACCTTTTTGAGGTTCAAGACGATGTCGGTGACGTCCTCGACCACGCCCTCCACGGTGGCGAATTCGTGGGAAGCGCCGTCGATTTTGATGGAGGAGATGGCGGCGCCTTCCAGGGAGGAGAGGAGGACGCGGCGCAGGGAGTTGCCGAGGGTGTGGCCGTAGCCGGTTTCAAACGGTTCGGCGACGAACTTGGCGTAGGTTTCGGTGGCGGTGGAATCCTCTTTGGTCAACCGCTTGGGCATTTCAAAACGCGCGAGACGTACTGGCATAGTTTCCTTTCAACAATTTTAATCTGGCCGCCCCGCTTATTCCCGCGCCGGGGCGGCCCGTATAATTGTTTTTGTCCCGCCCGGGCGGGACGGTTTAGAGTTTAGCGGGAATAAAATTCGACGACCGCCTGTTCGTTGGCAATGGGCTGGATGTCCTCGCGGGTCGGGATGCGCAGCACCGAGCCCTTGAAGGCGTCCTTGTTGAGCGCCAGCCAGGCCGGCACCACTTTGCTGGTCGATAATTCCAAATTCTTTGAGGCCAACTGCCGGGAGACACTGGACTCGCGGACTTCGACGAGGTCGTTGACCTTGAGGGCGAAGGAGGGGACATTGACCTTGCGACCGTTGACCTTGATGTGGCCGTGGTTGACCATCTGGCGGGCGGCGGCGCGGGTCAAGGCGAAGCCCAGGTGATAGACGACGTTGTCGAGGCGGGTTTCCAGGATTTGCAGCATCTGCTCGCCGGTGACGCCGCGGCGGCGCAAGGCCCGCTCATAGACGCCGCGAAACTGGCGCTCCATCAAGCCGTAGAAATAGCGCAGCTTCTGCTTCTCGATCAGGCCCAGGCCGTAATCGGTGTGTTTGCGGCGCGACTTCGGGCCGTGGACGCCGGGGCCGTAGTTGCGGCGCTCCAGGTATTTATCAGGGCCGTAGAGCGGGATGCCGAAGCGGCGGCTGATGCGGGTGCGGGGACCAGTATAACGAGCCATATCAGTTGCGGTAAAAGTTCATTTGGTTAGACGCGGCGTTTCTTGCGCGGACGGCAGCCGTTGTGGGGCACGGGGGTGACGTCCTTGATGGTGGTGATTTCCAGGCCGATGGCCTGCAAGGCGCGAATGGCCGATTCGCGGCCGGAACCCGGCCCTTTGACGCGGACTTCGATTTCCCTCATGCCGTGCGACATGGCCTGGCGGGCGGCGTCCTGCGCCACCTGCTGCGCGGCAAAGGCCGTGCTCTTGCGCGAGCCTTTGAACCCGACCCGGCCGGCGCTGGACCAGCCCAGCACGTTGCCGTGCATGTCGGTGATCGTGACATTGGTGTTGTTGAACGTGGCCAGGATATTGGCGATGCCCGAGGCGATGTTCTTGGCCCCCTTGGCCTTGATGATCTTCTTGGCGGCGCTGTCGTCGGCCAGCAATTCCGCCGCGGTGGGGGCGGCGACGGCGGCAACGGGCGCTCCGGGGGCAGCCGGGGCGGCGGGCGCGCCGGGCGCGGCCGGGGCGGCCGGGGCGGCCTCAGCCGGTTTTTTGGCCGGTTCGGCCGCCGCTTCCGCGGCGGGGGCCGTTTTGCGGGCCGGTTTGGCGGGCTCGTGGGGCGCGGCGGCGGGCGCGGCGTCGGGCTTGCCCTCTTTTTTCGGCGCGGTTTTTTTCGGTTTGGGTTCTTCAGCCATAGGAAAAGGAATCAGTGGATGCCGGTCTTGGCATTGGGATTGCGCTGCACGCCGACGGTCTTGCGCGGGCCTTTGCGGGTGCGGGCGTTGGTGGAGGTGCGCTGGCCGCGCACGGGCAGGCCGCGGAGGTGGCGGACGCCGCGATAACACTTGACGCCTTGCAGGCGCTTGAGGTTCATGCCCAGTTCGCGGCGCAGATCGCCTTCGATGACGTACTTGCCGTCCTGGATGGCGTGGACGATCTGGGACAACTGGCTTTCGTCAAGGTCCTTGGCGCGCAAGGCCGGATTGATGTTGGCCTTGGCCAGAATGACGCGGGCGTTGCTCGGGCCGATGCCGTAAATGTAGCGCAAAGCGACGTCGATCCGCTTCTCGCCCGGTATTTCCACTCCAACGATACGTGCCATAAGTCAAATGTCCTAACCTTGTTTCTGTTTATGGCGGGGGTTGGTGCACAGCACACGGATGACACCCCGCCGTTTCACGATCTTGCAGTTTTCGCAAAGTTTTCTGACTGACGCTCGAACCTTCATAAATCATCAATTTTATCTTAACTCATCTTCTCCGGCGGCGATGCTGCCCCGGGACAGGTCGTAGGGCGAGAGCCGCACGGTGACACAGTCGCCCAAGGCGAGGCCCTTAAAAGCCAGGCGGCGCCGGCCGGAGACATGGGCCACCAACCGATGGCCGTTGCTCAGTTCGACGCGATACAACTTGTCAGCGATCACTTCCACTATCCTGCCCTCAACTTTGATGGTGCTTTCGCGGGCCACGTCAAGATCTCGGCTTCGGCCTCGGTAATCAAAACCGTATGCTCAAAATGCGCCGATAATTGACCATCTTTTGTGACCACTGTCCAGCCATCGCTTAAGACCACCACCTGGGGCGAGCCGGCGTTGACCATCGGCTCGATGGCCAGGGTCATGCCCGGCCGCAAGCGGGGCGAGGGCTGGCCGCGCTCGACAAAATTGGGCACCTGCGGCTCTTCATGCACCTGCTTGCCGACGCCGTGGCCGACAAACTCCCGGACGATGCTGAAGCCGTTGCCTTCCACGTAGTCCTGCACCGCCCGCGAAATATCGGCCACGTGGTTGCCGGGCCGGGCCTGGGCAATGCCTTCCGCCAAGGCCTGTTCCGTCACGTCCATGAGCCGTTGCGCCCGCACGTCGCACCCGCCCACAGCCACGGTTTTTGCCGTGTCCCCCACGTATCCCTGGTAAAACACCCCAATGTCCAAACTCACAATGTCGCCAAATTCCAGGCGGCGCGGCCCGGCCAGCCCATGCACCACCTGTTCGTTGACCGAGATGCAGATGCAGCACGGGTATTTGCGATACCCCAAAAAGGCGCTTTTGGCGCCGTAACTTCCAATCCGCCCGGCCGCAAAATCATCCACTTCCCGGGTGGTGATTCCCGGGCGGATAAAGGCGGCCACTTCTTCCAAAACCGCGCTGGCCACCCCGCAAGCCGGCCTCATGCGGGCCAAGTCGTGCTCGTCCTTTAAAATGATCGCCGCCACGGCTTCGTCCTTCCGCATACTCCGGGCCGTTAGAAACGGCCCTTGAGCCGGCCTTTCTTGAGGAACCCGTCATAATGGCGCATCAACAAATGCGACTCCATCTGCCGCATGGTATCGAGCATGACGCCCACGGTAATGAGCAAACTGGTGCCGCCAAAAAACTGCGCGACGGTGTATTGGACGCGCATGGCCTCCTGCATGATGATCGGGATGGTGGCGATGATGGTCAAAAAGACGGCCCCGGCCAGCGTGATGCGGCTCATGGTGCGGTGGAGAAAGGCGCTGGTCGCCTGGCCGGGCCGCACGCCTGGAATATAGCCGCCGGATTTCTTCATGTCGTCGGCGATCTGGATTTCGTTGAAGTTGGTGGCGACCCAGAAATAAGAGAAGAACAGGATCATCAAACCGTAGAGCAGGAGGTAAACCAGGGAGCCGCGGGACAACATGGCGGCCAGCTCGTCAAAGAAATGCACGTCGAACCTCCGGCCCAGGAAGTTGAAGATCATGGCCGGGAACATGAGGATGGCGGAGGCGAAAATGACCGGCATGACGCCCGAATAATTGACGCGCAACGGCATGAAGGAACTGCCGCCGGCGTAGGTTTTGCGTCCCACGACGCGCTGGGCGTATTGCACGGGAATCTTGCGCTCGGCCTGGGTCACGGCCACCACGCCGGCAATGACGGCGAAGAGCAGCAGAATCAAGGCGATGAAATGGAACATGTTGAAGTTCGATCCGGCGGCAAAGAACATGTCGTGCAGTCC